>Ga0081528_100055_pt1 | contig 93699 bp, 91 predicted proteins | sample HotLakmasection4_FD_71011 | JGI IMG/M metagenome (GOLD analysis project Ga0081528, IMG submission 71011) | Hypersaline microbial mat communities from Hot Lake, Washington, USA - Section #4 (SPADES assembly) (version 2) | ecosystem: Environmental > Aquatic > Non-marine Saline and Alkaline >...
AAGTGGGTGGGAGTCGCAGGGTGTTGGGGGCCGGGGGGGCGGGCCGCGGCGTAAAGGAGCGGCAGGTCGTCGGCGCTCTGGGTGGGTGCGGCGCGCCCCCCCCCGCCCTCGAGCCGCTCCAGCACCGCCTGGGCGCGGTCGAGCACGGCGAGCGGCAGGCCGGCGAGCCGCGCCACGTGCAGGCCGTAGGAACGGTCGGCGGTGCCCGGGATCACCTCGTGCAGAAAGACCACGTCGTCCTGCCATTCCTTGACCCGGACGGTGAAGGCACCGAGTGACGGCAGGCTCGCGGCGAGCGCGGTGAGCTCGTGGTAGTGGGTGGCGAAGAGGCCGCGGCAGCGATTGACCTCGTGCAGGTGCTCGACCACCGCCCAGGCGAGCGACAGGCCGTCATAGGTGGCCGTACCCCGGCCGATCTCGTCGAGAATGACGAAGCTCCGCTCGCCCGCCTGGTTCAGGATGGTCGCGGTCTCGACCATCTCGACCATGAAGGTGGACTGGCCGCGCGCCAGGTCGTCGGCGGCCCCCACCCGGCTGAACAGCTTGTCGACCAGACCGATCGTGGCGTGCCTGGCCGGGACGTAGCTGCCCATCTGCGCCAGCACGACGATCAGCGCGTTCTGGCGGAGAAACGTGCTCTTGCCGGCCATGTTGGGGCCGGTGAGCAGCCAGAGGCGTTCCTCGGCCTCCAGCCGGCAGTCGTTGGCAACGAAGCGCTGGCGTTCGCTCTTCAGCGCCGCCTCGACCACGGGATGGCGGCCGCCCCGGATCGCGAAGTCGACGCCTTCGGTGAGGCCGGGGGCCACCCAGTCGGCCTCGATCGCGAGCTCGGCCAAGGAGGCTGCGACATCGATCTCGGCCAGGGCCCGGGCGGTCGCCGAGACGGCGTCGGCCGCAGCGAGCACGGCCTGGCGCAGCTCCTCGAAGAGGCGCAGCTCGAGGGCGAGGGCCTGCTCAGCGGCCGTGCTCAGCCTGGCCTCGAGCTCGGCGAGTTCCGGGGTGGAGAACCGGCTCGCATTGACCATGCCCTGGCGGCGCTGAAAGCTCTCCGGGACTTTCTGGCTGTGCGTCGCCGTCACCTCGATGAAGTAGCCGAGCATGTTGTTATGGCGGATCTTCAGGGACGGAATGCCGGTCTCGTCGCGGTAGCGGGTCTCGAGGGCAGCGATGTGGCGGCGGCCCTGGTCGCGCAGGGCGCGCAGCTGGTCGAGTTCGGCCACCGCACCCGCCTTGATGAAGCCGCCGTCGCGGGCGAGATGGGGTGGCGCGGCCTCGAGCAGACCGTCCAGCGTCTCGACCAGCGCCGCCGTGTCGCCGATCCGGGCGGCGAGGCCGGCGAGCGCTGCCTCCCTGACCTGCAGCCCGGCCTGCAGCGTGCGCGCGGCGGCGAGGCCGATGGCCAGCGCCCTCAGATCGCGCGGGCCGCCGCGGCCGAGGACGAGGCGCGACAGGGCACGGGCGATGTCGGTGACCCCCTTCAGGCGCTCGAGGCAGGCCTCGCGGGCGGTGGTGTCGGTGACGAAGCCCGTGACCTCGGCGAGCCGGGCGCGAATCGGCGCGAGGGTGGCCAGAGGTGCCGCCAGACGCTCGGCGAGCAGGCGCGCCCCGGCACCGGTGCGGGTACGGTCGATCGTGGCGAGGAGCGAGCCCTGGCGTCGGCCGTCGAGGCTCGAGAGCAACTCGAGGTTGCGGCGGGTGGCGGGGTCGATCCGCAGACACGCCTTGGGCTCGATCCGTTGCGGCCGGTCGAGACGCGGCAAGAGGCCTTTTTGGGTTTGCGCCAGGTAGTCGAGAATGGCGCCGGCGGCGGCGATCTCCGCCCGCTCGAAGCGGCCGAAGGCTTCGAGCGTCTGCACCCCGTATTGCCGCTCCAGACGGTTGCCGGCGGCGATGCTGTCGAAGGCGGGTTGTTCGAGGATCGTCAGGCGCGTGCGCCAAGCGCCGAGATCGAGCGTTTCGGCCAGTGTGCGACCGACCAGGATCTCGCCGGGCTCGAGCCGGGCCAAGAGCGGGCCGAGATCGCCGGGCGTCGTCAACTCGGTCTGAAAGCTGCCGGTGGTGATGTCGACCCAGGCCGCGGCATGCGCCTCGCCGACCTTGGCCAGGGCGGCCAGGTAGTTGTTGCGCCGGGCATCGAGCAGGCTCTCCTCGGTCAGCGTGCCGGGGGTGACGATGCGCACCACCTCGCGCTGCACCACGCTCTTCGCACCACGTTTCCTGGCGTCGGCCGGGTCCTCGACCTGCTCGCAGATCGCCACCTTGAAGCCCGCCTTGATCAGCCGTTCGAGATAGCTCTCGGCCGCGTGCACCGGCACGCCGCACATCGGGATGTCGCGGCCGGCGTGCTGGCCGCGCTTGGTGAGGGCGATGTCGAGGGCAGGCGCCGCCCGTTCGGCGTCCTCGAAAAAGAGCTCGTAGAAGTCGCCCATCCGGAAAAAGAGCAGGGTCCCGGGATGGGCGGCCTTGGTCGCCTGGTACTGGGCGATCATCGGGCTCGGCCGATCGGCCGGGGGGCTGCCCAGATCCGTCGGGGCGGCGTCGGCGCGCCTCGCCTTATGGGTGTCCGATGCAGTTGGCATTAACAACCTATAGTTGAAATTGTTGTTGCAGCGCTCAGCCGTTTTCCTATCATTCGGGGCGGGGACACCAACCGCGTCGATGCATCGGCATGGGCGCCATTATCGTCGAGCACGGCCGTGGGGTCGAGCGGCGAACGCACGGGGCAGCAACCGGCCGGCGCGCGCATCGCGTGGTGGCCGCGACGTGGGGGCGAAGGCACTCGCATGACGATGACGGGGGCATGACGATGACGGGCAGCAGCGTGCGAACGACGAGCGGCGGCATGCGGTCGGCTGGCGGCGCCTCATGGTAGACCCTGAACCGAGCTGCGAGGCGTTTCTCAGGGACCAGGTGCCGAACGGCTGGCGTACGGCCGCGGGCCACGCGCGGCGACTCGCCACCCGGCTGCAGTTCCTGCCCTGGGCCGACCGGGCGCGGCTGATGGACGACTTCATCTGGGGCGAGGCGCGCCGGCTGCTTTCCAACGACGAGATCACGGCGGTCATCAACCGCCAGCCCTACACGCTGGCGACCAGCCACGCGATCCTCGAATACACCACCATGTGCAGTGCGGTGATGACCTCGATCCTGATCCTGCTCGCCGAGCAGGAAGAGGCGAGCTGCGCGCCGCATGCGCTGGTCCTGCTGGTCTCGCGCGATGCGGATCACCAGGAGGCGGGGGTGGCGTGGGTGCGCCAGGGCGGCTTTGCGAGCCTGCAGGCGGAGATGACCGGCCTGCCCGGCTTCGCTTTTCTCTACCTCGCGGTCTACCCGAACGATTCGGCCGAGAGCTTCATGGCGCGCGACGCGTTCTGGACGGCGATGCTCGGTTATTGAAGACGAGGCGCACCGGCGCGAAACTGCGGCGATGGTGGACGCAGGCACCCAGCGCCTCGAGCGCCGCGCGGTGCGCCGGCGTGGCGTAGCCCGCATGCCGCTCGAAGCCGTAGCCCGGGTAGCGGACGCCGAGCCGTGCCAGCAGTCGATCGCGGACGACCTTGGCGAGGATCGAGGCCGCACCGATCTCGGGCTCGAGCCCGTCGCCGCCGACGATGCAGCGACAGGGAAAGCCGAGCCCGGGGTCGAGATGGCCGTCGACCAGAATCTCGAAGGCCGAGCCGCCGAGCTGCCGCGCCAAGCGGCGCATCGCCCGGCGCATCGCGAGATGGCTCGCGACCAGGATGTTCAACCGATCGATCTCGGCGACCGAGGCCGCCCCCAGCGCCCAGATCGCACGGCTGCGGATCAACAGCGCCAGCGTCTCGCGTTCCTCCGCCGTCAAGATCTTGGAATCGGCGAGACCCTCGATCGGTTCCGGCAGATGCACGGCAGCGGCCAGCACGGGTCCGGCGAGCGGACCACGGCCGACCTCGTCGATGCCGATCCGCAGCACGGTTGGCCCTCAGCTGTCGAGCGGCCAGCCGGCAACGACGCGGACCTCGCCCACCTCGTCCCCGGCATGATTGCGCAAGGTCGGCTCGACGAAACCCTCCAGCGCCTCGAGGGCGGCATCGTCCAGCGCGTCCAGCGCGTCGAGGGCGGCGATCAGCGCCGGCCCCGCGGCGCGCGGGTTGCCGTCCTCGACCTTGAGGCCGAGCCCGAGACCGAGCGCCGGCAGGGCGGCCCAGTAGACACCCTCGGCGCCGGTCTTGACCAGCACGTCGGGGGCGGCCTGCATCAAGGTCGTGCAGAGCCGGCCGGTGCCCGCGACGTACCAGGGCTCGGCCCGCATCGCGGCGGCGAGCCGGTGCACGGCGGCCCGGCGCGAGGGGGCCAGATCGGCGGGATCGGCGAAGCGGGCGGCCATCCGTGCGAGACCCAAGAGCGAGACGGTCCAGGCGGGAATGCCGCAGCCGTCCACACCGGGCGGCGGCGGCATGGTCTCGCCGGCCATGCTCTCCAGGACGGCGCGGACGCGCTGCTGCACCGGGTGGTCGGGTAATTCGTAACCTCGCGTCGGCTCGACCAGGTGGACGGCGGTGGTCAGCATCCCGGTGTGCTTGCCGGAGCAGTTGTTGTGCGCTCGGGTCGGCGCCTCGCCGCGGCCCTGCATCGCCGCAGCGGTGGGCTGATGGGAGGGCAGATGCGCCCCGCAGGCGAGATCGTCGGCATCGAGGCCGAGCCGCTTCAGCCAGGCTGTGACCGTCTCGACATGGCCCGCCTCGCCGCCGTGCGAGGCGCAAGCCAACGCCAGCTCGGCCTGGTCGAGATCGAAGGCATCGGCGGCACCGCTCTCGACCAGCGGGATCGCCTGGATCGGCTTGACGGCGGAACGCGGGAAGACCCGGACGTCCGGATCGCCGACAGCGAGCCGCACCTCGCCCGCCGCATCGGCAACCACGAGGGCCACGCGATGCCGGCTCTCCACCCGGATGCCCCGGGTGACCTCGATGGCCACCGGCAGCTCGACCCAATGGCCGACCGGGACGTGGCGCTCTGCCGCCATGGCGTTTCCCCCAGATAGACGCCGCCGGGCTCAGGCGGCGCGGCGGTCGGTATCGAACAGGCTGGAGAGCTGGCCCAGCACCGTGCCGCCGAGCTGCTCGGGATCGGAGATGGTGACCGCCCGCCGGTAATAGCGGGTGACGTCGTGGCCGATGCCGATCGCCAGCAGCTCGACGTCCGAGCGGGTCTCGATCCACTCGATCACCTCGCGCAGGTGCTTTTCCAGGTAGTTGCCCGGATTGGCCGAGAGCGTGCTGTCGTCGACCGGTGCCCCGTCGGAGATGACCATGAGGATACGCCGCTGCTCGGCCCGGCCCAAGAGGCGATTGTGCGCCCACAAGATCGCCTCGCCGTCGATGTTCTCCTTGAGCAGGCCTTCCCGCAGCATCAGGCCGAGATTGGGCCGCGAGCGGCGCCAGGGGGCATCCGCGGGCTTGTAGACGATGTGGCGGAGATCGTTGAGGCGGCCGGGATTGGCGGGCTTGCCGGCCCGCAGCCAGGCTTCGCGCGCCTGGCCACCCTTCCAGGCGCGGGTGGTGAAGCCCAGGATCTCGACCTTCACCCCGCAGCGCTCGAGCGTGCGGGCGAGGATGTCGGCGGTCATGGCGGCGACGGCGATCGGCCGGCCGCGCATCGAGCCCGAGTTGTCGATCAGGAGCGTCACCACGGTGTCGCGGAACTCGGTCTCCTTCTCCATCTTGTAGGAGAGGGGGGTCGTCGGGTTGATGATGATCCGGGCGAGGCGGGCGGCGTCGAGGATGCCCTCGTCGAGATCGAAGTCCCAGCTGCGCTGCTGCTGCGCCATCAGCTTGCGCTGCAGCCGGTTGGCGATCCGGCCGATCATCCCCTCGAACCGCTGCAGGTTGCCGTCGAGCTGGGCGCGCAGGCGCTGCAGCTCGGCGATGCCGCAGAGATCGCCGACCCCGACCACCTCGTCATACTGGGTGGTGAAGACGCGATAGCCCTCGTGCCCGGCACCGCGCGGCAACTCCTTGCGCTGATTGGTGCGCGGGTCCTCGCCGGCATCCTCCTCGGCCCCTTCCTGGAACTGCTGCTCGCTCTCCGCCGCTTCCTCGGCGGCCATGTCCTCCTCGGCATGCTCTTCGACGGCCGATTCCTGGTAGTCGGGCTGTCGCTGCTCCTCGCCGCCGTCGTCGTCGTCACCGGTCGAAGGCTCGCTCGGACCCTGATCCTCCAGGTCCTCCTCGCCCTCTTCGTCCGCCGAATCCGGCTCCGGCTCCTCGGCCAGCGCATCGCTCAGGCCGAGATCGGTCATCAACTCGCGCACGCGACGGGCGTAGGCGTCCTGGTTCGCGGCCTTGGCGTCGAGTTCGGGCAGCACCGCCTCGACCTTGCCGTCGAGCCAGCTGCGCCAGGCGTCGAGCTGGTGTGCCTGCTTGTCGTTCAGCCGGTAGCCCTGCAGCCGCTCGCGCATATAGAGCTCGACGATTTCGGCAACGCTGGCATCCTGACCCGTTTGCCCGGCTTCGGCCGGCTGGCTCGTCTTGCAGCGGAAGAGTTCTTCCAGATTGGCCCGGACCCCGGCCATGTCGCGGCCGCCGACGAGCTCGACCCGGAGTTGTTCGAGGCCGTCGAACAGCAAGCCCGCCATCTCGCCGTCCGGCACCATGCGGCGGTGCAGGCTGTCGTCGTGATAGCGGCGGCGGAGCGCCTGACTGTCGGCCTCGCCCCGAACCCTGGCGATCTCGGCCGAGGGCATGTCCTGACGCGGCGGAGCGACGCGCACCACCTGCCCGGCGCCGGCCGGGGCCCGGCGATTGCCGGCGCGTAGCGTGAATTCCAGCTTCGGCTCCTCGGCGATGGCCCTCGTGGTGGCCCCGAGTGCCCGCTCGAAGACGTCGAGTCGATCCTTCACCCCCGCACCATTCGCGTCATGGGCCGCCGCGCCGGTTCAGGCGACCAGCAGGTTGGCCGCGGACTCCGGCAATTCCTTGCCGAAGCAGCGCTGATAGTACTCGGCGATGATCGCGCGTTCCGCCTCGTCGCACTTGTTGAGGAACGTCACCCGAAAGGCGAAGCCGACATCGCCGAAGATCTCGGTGTTCTCGGCCCAGGTCAGTACCGTGCGGGGCGACATCACGGTCGAGATGTCACCGGCGATGAAACCGGCGCGGGTCAAGTCGGCGAGCCGCACCATCGACGCGATGGTCTTGCGCCCTTCGGCCGTGTCGTAGCGCGGGCACTTGGCGAGCACGATCCGGCATTCGTCGTCGTGCGGCAGGTAGTTGAGCTGTACGACGACACTCCAGCGGTCCATCTGGCCCTGATTGATCTGCTGGGTACCGTGATAGAGCCCGGACGTGTCGCCGAGTCCCACCGTGTTGGCCGTGGCGAACAGGCGAAACGACGGGTGCGGCCGCAGGATCTTGTTCTGGTCGAGCAGCGTCATCCGGCCTTGCGCCTCGAGCACGCGCTGGATGACGAACATGACATCGGGTCGCCCGGCATCGTATTCGTCGAAGACGAGTGCTACCGGGTGCTGCAGCGACCAGGGCAGGATGCCTTCACGGTACTCGGTGACCTGCTGGCCGTCGCGGAGCACGATGGCGTCCTTGCCGATCAGATCGATGCGGCTGATGTGGCTGTCGAGGTTCACCCGCACGCAGGGCCAGTTCAGTCGGCAGGCGACCTGCTCGATGTGGGTCGACTTGCCGGTGCCGTGGTAGCCCTGGATCATCACCCTTCGGTTGTGCGCGAAGCCGGCGAGGATGGCGAGCGTGGTCGGTCGGTCGAACTGGTACGTCGGGTCGAGCTCCGGCACGTAGTCGGTACGCTGGCTGAAGCCCTTGACCTTCATGTCGACATCGATGCCGAAGGTCTCGCGGACATCGACCTGATGGTCCGGGTGGTCGGGCAGCCCGAGCTGGCTTTCGGCGTCGATAACGGAGCCCTCGCGTGGCAAGTCTTCCTCCTGGACTTTGGGCGTTCGGCGATGCTCGGCGGTTATGCCGCTCGATACACGCCCGATGCAAGATCGTTCGGTGTCGCGGCCGGGCAACCCCTTGCCGGGGCGCGCCGAGCGGGCCGCAGCACGGCGCCCTTCCGTAGAGGTGGGGGGCGAGCGGTCAGACGCAACGCCCGCCGTCGACCTCCAGCACCACGCCGGTGATGAAGCTCGCCTCGTCGGAGGCGAGCCAGAGCGCCGCATTGGCGATGTCCTGCGGCTGGCTCATCCGGCCCAGGGGAATCGTGGCGACGAACTTCGCCCGGTTCTCCGGCGTGTCTGGTACGCCCATGAACGTCTCGAGCAGGGCGGTCTCGCCGATCACCGGGGCCAGGGCACAGACCCGGATGTTGTCGGGGGCGAGTTCCACCGCCATCGACTTGCTCAAGAGATTGGCTGCGGCCTTGGACCCGTTGTACCAGGTGAGCCCCGGCCGCGGGCGGATGCCGGCGGTCGAGCCGACATTGAGCATCACGCCGCCGCCCTGGGTCCGAAAATGCGGTACCACGGCGTGTGTCATATGATAGATCGCCTTCACGTTGACCGCGAAGATCCGGTCGAATTCCTCTTCGCCCACCTCCAGCATCGGCCGGTTCTTGTGGCTGACCCCGGCATTGTTGACGACGATGTCGAGCCCGCCCATGGCCCTCAGGCACTGCTCGACCGCGGCCCGGACGGCGCCGCCATCGGCGACGTCGCAGGTCAGCGGAAAGGCGCGCTCGCCGATCCGTGACGCTGCCGATTCCGCGGCGTCGCCGTCGATGTCGACCACGGCGACCTTCGCCCCCTCCCGCACATAGGTCTCGGCGATCGCCCGGCCGAAGCCGGAGGCGGCACCGGTGACCAAGGCGCGCTTGCCTTTCAGACGCATGACGGATGGCTCCCTGATTATGGTCTTTTGCTGTCGCTCTTACGGTCGGCCGCCTGTCTCAGTCGTCGCGCGCCTGCTCGCGCCTCACCTGATCGTAGATGAAGCCGCCGGCACCGCCGATCGCCGCACCGCCGATGGTCTTGGTGAGGAAGCCGCCCGAGGCGATGCCGAGGGCGGCACCGGCGGCGGCACCCACGGCGGCACCGGTGCCGGCGCGCTGGCCGGTGCGCTCGTCGGTCTCGACGGTGCCGCAGCCGGCGAGCAGTAGGGTGCCAGCGGTGATGCCGGCGACGAGGCCGGTGGTGCGTTTGCCACGAATCGTCATGTCTCTCACTCCTCCTGGGGCCGGCTCAGTCGCACGGCCAGATTTCGGCGGCGGCCCGCATCATCCCGTCGACCGCCCGGGTGTCGGTCGCTTCGGGGTTGGCCGCGGCCCATTCGATGAAGCTCACCCGCATTTCGTCGATGGTCGGCACCGGCTCCGGGCAGGCGAGCGGCCGGATGACCTCGGCGCGCAGCATCTCGGTATAGAACTGGCCCGCACCCAGCATGAAGCCGAAGCAGAAATCGCGTTCGGTCGCGAGAGGCGAGGCGCAGAGCCGCGCCAGTTCGCCCGTGGTCTCGTCGTCGAACGGGCCATCCTGGGCCGTGGCAGCACCGCTCGTCAGGCTGGCGGCGAGACCGCATGCCAAGACTGGCAAAACTCTAAGACGCATGTTGACCTCCCGTTTTCGACGTCGCGTCGTCATCGCTCGTGTCGACCCTCAGTCTATGCGAGAAGTGTCGGCCGGCTGCAATGGTCTCAAACGGCGGCAGCCGCTAGAATGCGCCGAAACAGCGAGGAGGCGAGAGCCCGATGACAGCCTACTGGTTGGCCAGAGCCCGGGTGGACGATCCCGAGCAATACGCGCGTTACGCGAACCAGGTGCCGGCGATCCTGGCGCAGTTCGGCGGCGAGGTCCTGGCCCGCGCCGGGCGGCACGAGATCCTGGAGGGGCCGGCCGATTTCAACCGTTTCGTGGTGATCGCGTTCCCCAGTTTCGATGCCGCGCGCGCCTGCTTCAATTCCGAGGACTACCAAAAGGCGGCGCAGTTTCGCCGCGACGGCGGCGGGGTGGTCGAGATCACCATCGTCGAAGGTGTCTGAAGCGCAGAGGGTCCTGGTACGCCGGGCACGCTCCGCCGACGCGGCGGCGGTCGCCCGGCTGATCGAGCCCGGTTTTGCCCGGTTCATCGCCCCGGAACTCGGCAGCGCCGGCCGGGTCGCCTTTCGCCTCTACGTCACCGAAAAAGCGCTGCGCATCCGTCTCGCCCGAGGTGTGGTCGCCTGGTGTGCGGTTTCAAAAACGGACGATCCGCCGTTCGCCGGCTATGCCGAGCTGAGTGGTCCGGCCGGCCGGCCGGCCGGCACCGATCACCTGACCCTGCTGTTCACCGCCGTCGAGCAGCAGGGCCGCGGCATCGCGCGCAGCCTGCTCGCTACCGTGATCGACCATCTGCGGCACGCCCATCCGCCGGTCACCTCGCTCACCGTCAACGCCTCGGCCTATGCGGTGCCGATCTACCGACGGTTGGGCTTTCGCACGACCGACCCGGCCACCGAGAGCGACGGCATCCTCGCCACCCCGATGCGGCTCAGCCTCGATCCTGCATCGCCGTCGGCAGCATCGCCTGGTCGGCCACCCGCCGCCAGTAGCGCGAGAAGCGCTGCAGATCGAGCCGCTCCGGAGCCCTGACGAAGGTGGGCTCGGGCAACGCCTCGACCCGGAGATGCCGGCCGAGCGCGGCGATCGTTGCCCGCCGTTTCGGGCAGACGGTCGGCCGCAGACGCAGCGTGTCGGCGCCGTGCTCGGCCGCGAACCGCCTTACCTCGGTCACCGTGTCGCCGCGGCGAATGGTGACGCCGAGCTCCAGCAGCGTCTCGTAGATGAAGCCGATGCGCTTGAGCCCGTAGCCGAGCTCGCGCATCAGTGCATCGTCGAAGACGAACAGGACCGGCAGGTCCCGGCAATCGTCGAGCCTGAGCCCGTCCTCGTGCAGCCAGACGACGGCGCTCATGCCGCCGGCTCCCGCTCGGCAAAGAGGTTCGCCGCCAGCTCCTCGTAGCTGCCGGCGAACGGGCAGTCGTGCGCACGGGCACAGCCGCCGCAGTAGCGGCCGTCGGTCGCCCGCTCCAGATTGGCGCGGTTGAAGATGTAGGGCTTGTGGCTGAAGGTGCTCGCCACCCACTGCCAGGAGAGGTTGTTGCTCGCCGGGTCACCGTCGAGCAGATGCCGGAGGAACCAGGCGGCCCCAGCCTGCCAACGCACACGTCGCCAGTGCACGACATAGGCCGCGACGTACATCCGCGCGTGGTTGTGCAGGTAGCCGGTGCGTGCGAGGTCGTGCGCGAAGGCGTCCATGCAGGCGAGACCGGTCTCGCCCCGCTCGACCTCGGGCGGCAGCTCGCGGGCGTAGTCGGCAGCATCCAGCCCGGTCTCGTAGGGCTCCCGATCGTCCCACACCCGATCGCCCGCCCGGGCATAGACGCGCTGGTAATAGTCCCGCCAGCCGAGCTCGTTGACGAGCTTGGCGGCCCGCTCGCCGCTCTTCTCGATGGCGCGGTCGCGGACCTCGGCGAGCGTCACGATCCCGTGACGGATATAGGGCGAGAGGCCGGTGACGGCCCCGTCGAGATGGTTGCGCGTTCGCGCATACCGCGGCGGGTCCATGGCATCGAGCCGTTGCTCGGCGGCTTGCCGCCCGCCCGCCGGGGTCTCCGTCGGCAGCTCGGTCTCGGCGAACGCCGCGAATGCCTCGCGCAGATAGCCCGCGAGTGCTGCACGGCTTTCGAACGTGGTCGGCAGATCGGTCATGCTCGGCCCTTCAGCGATTGCCCGGGCTTACGCAGAGTGGCGGGTGACGGATTGATCGATCCGGATTCCATTCCATGTTCAAGAGGTGGGGTCGGTCAGGCGGCAGGTTGGCCGATCCCACAACCGTCGGCCACGGGGGACATGGCGCCATGCGTGCTCAGGATCGCCAACTCTTGGTCTATCTGGCGAAGAACTGCCTGATGGGAATTGTCGGCGGCTGGCTGCTGCTCGGCTTCCTGATCAGCTCGAACGTCGCCAATCTCGGCCACCTCCTCTTCGGCAACGGCATCGAAGTCACCGCCTTGATCCTCGTCGGCGCCGGCTTCGCCGTCACCTTCGGCAGCGCCGCCATGGGCACCGCGATCTTTTTGCTGCCTCGAGACTAGAAAAAGAGCGGGGAGGATGATCCTCCCCGAGCCCCTCCCATTACTTTACGCCGGTGGCGAATTCTGGTGGGGCGTGGGGAGGGTCAGGCTCCCCACATTTCTTTTCTTGTCTTTGTCTTCAGCCGCCGGTGAAGGCCTGTATCCCCGTCTGCGCTCGGCCGAGGATCAGGGCGTGGATGTCGTGGGTGCCTTCGTAGGTGTTGACGGCCTCGAGGTTCATGACGTGGCGAATGACGTGGTATTCGTCGGCGATGCCGTTGCCGCCGTGCATGTCACGCGAGGCGCGGGCGATATCGAGCGCCTTGCCACAATTGTTGCGTTTGATGAGCGAGATCATCTCGGGGGTCACGGTGCCCTCGTCGAAGAGGCGGCCGACGCGCAGGGCGGCCTGCAGACCCAGGGTGATCTCGGTCTGCATGTCGGCGAGCTTCTTTTGGATCAGCTGGTTGGCAGCGAGCGGCCGGCCGAACTGCTTGCGGTCGAGGGTGTAGCTGCGGGCGGCGTGCCAGCAGAACTCGGCCGCCCCCATCGTCCCCCAGGCGATGCCGTAGCGGGCCCGATTGAGGCAGCCGAACGGGCCCTTCAGGCCCTTGACGTTGGGCAGTAGGTTGGCGTCCGGCACGAAGCAGTCGTCGAGCTGGATCATCCCGGTGGCCGACGCGCGCAGCGAGAACTTGCCCTCGATCTCGGGCGTCTCGAAGCCCTCGGCGTCACGCTCGACGATGAAGCCGCGGATGTCGCCGGCGTCGTCCTTGGCCCAAACGATGGCGAGATCGGCGATCGGGCTGTTGGTGATCCAGGTCTTCGCACCGGAGAGGCGAAAGCCCCCTTCGGCCTTGCGCGCCCGGGTGTTCATGCCGGCCGGATCGGAGCCGGCATCGGGTTCGGTCAGGCCGAAGCAGCCGACGAGTTCGCCCTTCGCCAGCTTCGGCAGGTACTTCTTTTTCTGGGGTTCGTCGCCATAGGCGAAGATCGGGTGCATGACGAGCGAGGATTGCACGCTCATCGCCGAGCGGTAGCCGGAATCGATGCGCTCGACCTCGCGCGCGATCAGCCCGTAGGCGACATAAGAAGCGTCCGAGCCGCCGTAGGCCTCGGGCAGGGTGGAGCCCAAAAAGCCGAGTTCGCCGAGCTCGGTCATGATTTCGGCGTGGAAGATCTCGTGGCGGTTGGCCTCGAGGACGCGCGGCATCAGCGCGTTCTGGCAGTAGTCGAACGCGGCCTCCTGGATCAGCCGCTCGCTCTCGTCGAGCTGGTCGGCCAGCCGCAACGGATCGGCCCAGTCGAAGACGGGCTTGGTCGCGGTGGCGGCTGCGTGGTGGGGCATGGCGGTCATCGGCGCTCTCCCAATCGGCTCCAGGATCGATTATAGCGCTGGACGCCGTACTTGCCACAGCGCTCGAGTCAGTCACCCGCGGCAGGGGCGATCGCCTCGTCGCCGGCCTCGGTCACGATCTCGATCAGCCGGTTCTCGACCTCGAGGGCAGCACTGTTGCGGTCGAGGGCGCGCAGCACGATCGCGTAGTTGGCGAGCACGTCGTGCAGCAGTTCCGGGTCGGCCGGCCTCTCGGGATCGTCGAGGATCGCGAGCGTGGCCTCGAGGTCGCTTGCCGCCTCCAGCGGCCGGCCGCGCTCGAACTTGACCGAGGCCCGGTTGTTGAGAGCGGTCGGCAGGCGGGGATCGCCGGCATCGCGCAAGAGCTCGACCACGTCGTCCAGGCTGGCCTCGGCGGCAGCGAGCTCGCCGGTCGACGTGGCCGTTTCGGCGAGACCCCAGCGCAGCTCCGCCTCGACCAGCGGGGTCGGCTCGGCGAGGCCGTCGAGGTGGCTCTCCAGCAAGGTCACGGCCCGCGCCTCGCCGCCGACCCGGCCGAAGGCGCGGGCACAGGCCGCGACCAGCTCGGCCCCGGCCAGGGCATCGGCGAAGGTGGTCGAGCTCTCGACGACGTGGGCCTCGCAGAGCAGCACGGCATCGTCGACCGCCCCCTGCAGGAGGTAGACGTCCACCGTCTTGCGCAGGATGTGCGCCGGCGTCTCGTTCTGCGGCTCGGCCTCGACCGTGGCCCTGAGCACCGCTTCGGCGGTTGCGAGATCGCCCTGCTCGAGGGCGACGGTGGCGAGGTTGCCGGCCGATTCGAGGGTGAGCGAATGCGTCTCACCCAACCGCTCGCGGCGCAGCGCGTAAGCCTCGCCGAGGGCCATGGTCGCCGCATCGAGGTCCCCCTGGTCGCGCAGCAACACGCCCAGATTGTTGAGGCTCTCGGCGATATCGGGATGGCCGTCGTCGAGCGCCTCGCGGCGCACGCCGAGGGCCGCCTCGTGCAGCGTGCGGGCGCGCTGCAGATTGCCGGTGCGCCGCTCCAGTTCGGCCAGGTTGTTGAGGCTCTCGGCGATCGCCGGATCGCGCGCGCCGAAGACGGCCCGGCGGATGGCCAGCGCGCGCTCGAACAGCCGGCGCGCTTCGGCCGTCTCGCCTTGCTCCAGCAGGACCACGGCGAGGTTGCCGGCGACCACCGCGACCCGCGCGTCGTCGTCGGCCACCCGGTCCACTGGCGGTGCGGTCGTCGATTCCTCGGCGGCCAGTGCGTCGAGGGCGGCTCGAAACGCGACGTCGGCGGCTTGCCAGTCACGCTCTGCCGCAGCAGCGATGCCGGCCGCGTTGTGCGCCGTCCAGGGCGCCTCGTCGGCGAGGGGCGCGGACGTCGCCGCCAGCCAGCCCGTGAGCAGCAGGGCGGCGAGCGCCCGCGACAGCCGTGTCGACACGCTCGCCTGCGGCCTCAGTGGTTGCGCCGCGGGTTGCCGTGGGTCTCGACCACGCGGAGATGCAGCACCGCGGGCTCGAGGCAGGCGCCGGTCGCGAGCTGGCCCACCATGCTGCGCTGGATCTCCTGCCAGGGGGTCTGGCTCGGCGGAATCACGGGCTTCGCTTTTTCCCGACGCGCTGCGATCTCCTCCGCACTCAACAGGATGTCGAGCTTGCGGTTGTGCAGATCGAAGCGTATCCGGTCGCCGTTCTCGATGATCGCGAGATTGCCGCCGACGGCCGCCTCGGGCGAGGCGTTCAGGATCGACGGGCTCTCGGAGGTGCCGCTCTGCCGGCCGTCGCCGACCGTCGGCAGCGCCTTGATGCCCTGCTTCATCAGCTTGACCGGCGGGCGCATGTTGACCACCTCGGCCGCCCCCGGATAGCCGACCGGCCCGCAATTCCGAATGAAGAGGAAGCAGTCCTCGTCCACATCGAGCTCGGGGTCGTCGATTTTCTCGTGGTAGTCTTCCGGCCCGTCGAAGACGATCGCCCGACCCTCGAACACCCCGGGATGGTCCGGATGCTCCAGATACTTGGCGCGGAACTCCGGGGTGACGACCGAGGTCTTCATCACCGCGGAATCGAAGAGATTTCCCGAGATGATGACGAAGCCCGCCTCGGGCATCAGCGGGTCGTCATAAGCGCGAATCACCTTGCGATCGACGTGCAGATCGAGGCTCTCGATAGTCTCGCCGTAGGTCTTGCCGGTGACGGTCAGCACATCGTCGTGCCAGCGGCCCTTGCCCCTCAGCTCCCTGATGACGGCCGGCAGGCCACCGGCGCGATAATAGTCCTCGCCGAGATAGCGGCCGGCGGGCTGCATGTCGACGAGGAGCGGGATGTCGAAGCCTATCTCCCAATCCTCGATGTCGAGTTCGACGCCCATGTGCCGGGCGATCGCGATGACGTGCGGCGGACAGTTGGTCGACGCCCCGATCGCCGCGGCGGCGAAGATCGCGTTCTCGAAGGCCTTGCGGGTCATGATCGCCGAGGGGCGCAGATCCTCGTGGACCATCTCGACGATCCGCTTGCCGGTGGCATAGGCCATCTGGCCGCGCTCGCGATACGGGCCCGGGATGGCGGCACAGCCGGGCAGCGACATGCCCAAGGCCTCGGCCATGGCGTTCATCGACGAGGCGGTGCCCATCGTGTTGCAGTGGCCGACCGAAGGCGCCGAGGCACAGGTCATGTCCATGAACTCGTCGTAGGTGATCTCGCCCTTGGCCATCAGCTGGCGCGCGTGCCAGACGACCATGCCCGAGCCTGCGAGCTCGCCCTTGTAGTAGCCGTTGAGCATCGGCCCGCCGGAAAGAACGATCGCCGGGATGTCGACCGTGGCGGCACCCATCAGGCAGGCAGGCGTGGTCTTGTCACAACCGGTGGTGAGGACCACGCCGTCGATCGGGTAGCCGTAGAGGATCTCGACGAGGGAAAGGTACTGCAGGTTCCGATCGAGCGCCGCGGTCGGGCGCTTCAACGTTTCCTGGATCGGATGGATCGGGAATTCCAGCGGCACGCCGCCCGCGTCACGGATGCCGTCGGCGACGCGCTCGGCGAGTTCCAGGTGATGACGGTTGCAGGGCGCGATGTCCGAGCCGGTCTGGGCGATGCCGATGATCGGTCGGCCGGACTGCAGCTCGTCCCGGGTCAGGCCGAAATTCAGCTGGCGCTCGAGATACAGCGCCGTCATGTCCGGCTCGGCGGGGTTGTCCCACCAGTCCTGGCTCCTCAGTCGGCGCTTGGTGTCGTCGGCCACGAGCCGTCTCCCTGTCGTTCGTCGTGTGGTTGCCGCTGATCCGGCGCCGCGCCTCGCTTTGTCGGCACCGCGGCGTTCATACCACTACTTCGCCGCGGGCCGCAATCGGCCGACAAGCCGTCTGCTCGAGCAAGAAAGCGGCTTGTCGCCAAGCGGCTGAACGGTAAACTTGCGCGGCACGGTAAAGTTCCAGGAGTTGCTCGCGCCATGCGTCGATCGTCGCCCACCCGAGGCCCGTCGTCTGCCACCCCTGCCGCATCCCGACGGCAGGTTCTCGCCGGTCTCGGTGCGGGTGCCGCCGCCCTTGCCGGCGCCCCGTCGATGAGCCTCGCCGAGGCCGCTCGGCGATTGCATTTTCTGGTCCCTGCCGCCGTCGGCGGTGGTTGGGACCAGACGGCCCGCGCCGTGGCCGAGGCGATGACGCGGGCGCGGCTGATCGAGAGTGCCACCCTCGAGCACGTCTCGGGCGGCGGCGGAGCGCGGGCGATCGGCTATCTGGTGACCACCGGGGCGACCCAGGAGCGGACCTTGATGGTGAGCTCCACGCCCATCGTCCTGCGCGCGGTGCGCGGCGCCTCACCCTCCTACAAGGATCTGCAGCCGGTAGCGTCGGTGATCGGCGACTACGCCGTCATCGCGGTGCGTGCCGGCAGCCGCTATCGCGACTTCGCCTCGCTCGCCACCGCCGTTCGTCGCTCACCGGGCGATGTCTGGATCGCCGGCGGCTCGGTGCGCGGCGGCATGGACCACGTGCTCGCCGCCCGCATCTTCAACACGGCGGCCGGCGTCGACCCCAAAGCGATGAAGTATCTGCCGTTCGATGCCGGCGGCGGTGCCATGCAGGCACTCTTGACCACGCCGCAGATCGAGGTGCTCTCGACCGGCCTCGGCGAGCTGCTGGAGGCGCCCGAACGCAGCGAACTGCGGATCCTCGCCGTCACCGCGCCCGATCGGCCGGCCGAACTGGGCGACGTGCCCACCCTGCGCGAGCTCGGCCACGACGTCACCTTCGTCAACTGGCGCGGCTTCTTCGCCGCCCCGCAACTGCCGGCGGCGACGGCCGACCTCTATGCGGACCTTCTCGGCCGGCTGATCGAGACACCGGAATGGGACGCGGTGCGGCGCCGGCACGCCTGGCAGAACATCTACCGCCCTCGCGGCGACTTCAGCGCTTTCCTGGCGGCCGAGGAGGCCACGGCTCGGCAGTATCTCGAGGCGCTGGCGATCATCTGACCGGTCGGCTCCGGGACGCCGGTTCGCGCGTCGGGCGGTAAGCGGGCTTTTGGCAGCGCAGCATGCGTCCTATATCCCGCACAGTCCCGGGCGAGCCGTCGCCGCTCGCCCCGGCGCACCCGTCCGCCGGCGCCGATGCTGCGCCCAGCCCGTCAGGATGAGCTCATGTCGCTGCCGCCCGATCTTTCGTTCCGTGACGCGCTGACCTTCGACGACGTGCTGCTCGAGCCCGCCTATTCCGACGTGCTGCCGGCCACGGTCGACGTCGCGACCAGGCTCGCGTCGGATGTCTCCCTCAACATCCCGGTCATCTCGGCGGCCATGGACACGGTGACCGAAGCGCCGATGGCGATCGCCATGGCGGAGCTCGGCGGGCTCGGCATCATTCACAAGAACCTGTCCTGCGAGCAGCAGGCGGCCCAGGTTCGCCAGGTGAAGAAGTTCGAGGCCGGGATCGTCGTCAACCCGGTCACGGTCAACCCCGACACGCCGCTGGCCGAAGCGCTCCAGCTGATGCGCCGGCACCGGATCTCCGGCGTGCCCGTGGTCGACGCCGAAACGCAACGGCTCGTCGGCATCCTCACCAATCGCGACGTGCGCTTCGTCGAGCCGAGTGCCAGGCCGGTGCGCGAGTTGATGACCGCCGAGAACCTCGTCACCGTCGCCGAAACGACCAGCCGCGAAGCGGCGATGCAGCTCTTGCACCAGCATCGGATCGAGAAGCTCCTGGTGGTCGACGACGCCTATCGGCTGATCGGGCTGATGACCGTCAAGGACATCGAAAAGGCGGCCCGGCATCCGCTGGCGGTCAAGGACAGCCAGGGGCGCCTCAAGGTGGGTGCGGCGACCGGGACCGGGGCGGCCGGCCTCGAGCGCGCGCTGGCCCTGATCGAGGCCGGGGCCGATATGCTGGTGGTCGACACCGCCCACGGCCACTCGGCGGGTGTCCTGGAGACGGTTGCCCGGATCCGCCGGGAGACCAACGCCGCGCGGATCATCGGCGGCAATGTGGCGACCGCCGACGGCGCGCAGGCGCTGATCGACAAGGGTGCCGATGCGATCAAGGTCGGCATCGGCCCGGGCTCGATCTGCACCACCCGGATCGTCGCCGGGGTCGGCGTCCCGCAGCTCACCGCCATTCTCGACGTCGCCGGCCGCTGCCGGCCGCAGCAGGTGCCGGTCATCGCCGACGGCGGCATCCGCTCCTCCGGCGACCTCGCCAAGGCGATCGCCGCCGGCGCCGATTGCGCCATGCTGGGCTCGATGTTCGCCGGTTCCGACGAGGCGCCGGGCGAGGTGTTTCTCTACCAGGGCCGCTCCTACAAGTCCTATCGCGGCATGGGCTCCTTGGGGGCGATGGCGAGAGGTTCGGCCGACCGCTACTTCCAGCAGGAGGTCCAGGACCAGCTCAAGCTGGTGCCGGAAGGGGTGGAGGGCCGGGTGCCCTATCGCGGTCCGGTGGCCAACATCGTCCACCAGCTGGTCGGCGGCCTGCGCTCGGCCATGGGTTACACCGGCCATGCGAGCGTGGCGGCGATGCAATCCAATTGCCGGTTTCTGCGGATCACCGGTGCCGGGGTGCGCGAGAGCCACGTGCACGACGTCGCGATCACCCGCGAAGCACCCAACTACCGCCAGGATTTCTGATCCCGTCGTCCGCCGCGCCCGCCGTCGGCGGCAGTGCCGCGACCGTCGACAGGCCTCGCCGCACCGCCTAAACCAACCTCACGACCGCACCAGCAGGGAGCACGGATGCGCTATCTCGGGCTGATCGGCCTCCTCTCGCTCGCGGCCGGCTCGCTCGCGGCACCACCGACCGCGGCGGCGGCGCTGACCGCGGCTGCCGGCGGCGCGCTGCGGGTCGCCGAAGCAACAATGCCCGCCGCGGCCGAGGCGCAGGTCGCCCGGGCCCTGACGGAAGCGCTGCGCATCGCCACCGACACGGTCGTGGCGAAACTCGGCCAGACGGGCGGATTCGCGGATGATCCGGCGATCCGCATCCCGCTGCCGGGCGGCTTGCGGGAGGTCCGGGGGGGCTTGTCGAGTGCCGGGCTCGGGCCGCTGGTGGACGATCTCGAGCGGCGGATGAACCGGGCAGCGGAACGGGCGGTGCCCGAGGCCCGATCGCTGTTTCGCGATGCGCTCGCGGCGATGACGATCGAGGACGCGAGGACTGTACTGAACGGCCCGGACGACAGTGCCACGCGCTATTTCGCGGAGCGGATGGGCCCCGAGCTCAGCGAGCGGATGACCCCGATCGTCGATGCCGAGTTGCGTGACGTGGGGGCCGTGGGTGCGTTCGACGCCTTCGTCGCCGAGTATGCCGCCTTGCCGCTGATGCCGGATATTCGCGGCAGCCTCACCGGCCACGTGGTCGACGGCACCTTGGCCGGCTTCTTTCACTACCTGGCGGCAGAGGAACGGCGCATCCGCAACGATCCCACCGCCCGCACCACCGCCCTGCTGCGCTCGGTGTTCGGTAGCTGAGACATCGACGGAGCCGAGGCCGGCGCTGGCGGCTCAGCCCGGATACTGCCGCAGCTCGAGCGGCAAAGGTCCGAAGCTGGTGGTCCGGCGCCAGAGCCGTCGCTGCTGCAGGCGCAGTTGATGAAGGGCGAAACCGGCAGCGATGGTGGCCCTGAGGGTGGCCGGATCGCCGACCGGCACGAAACTGTGCACCCAGCGCACGCCGAACGTCGCCGCCCGCGCGGCGATCCGCGCCTTCGCCACCGGCACGATCTCGCTTGCGGCGAACGGCGCCGGGGTGAAGCCGCCCTCCAGCAGCGCCTCGTCGCGCAACAGATGCGGAAAGGTGTCGCCGAAGCCGCGCCGGAGCGCCGGGTTGTCGGTGTGGTCGAGCAGCCATTCCACGAAGCAGGGCTCGGCACCGCGGGTCATGGCGACGAAGCAACGGCCGATCCGCCGCTGCACCAGCCGGCGCCGCACCGGGCAGCCGAGCAAGGCGCCGACATGCCGGCGGTCACCGCTTTCGGCCAGAAGATCGCCGAGCTCGCGGCTGTCGATCTCGATGACCGTCGGCTGCAGCGCCGGCGCCGGGCCCGGCGACGGGGTGGCCTCGAGATCGCAGCGGAGCCCGATCGCCTCGCTGTCGGCGAAGGCCGATCCGAACGGTCGGTGCTGCGGCCGCGCGCGCCTGCCGGGGCCGGGGCTCGCGACCGGCACGGTCGTCGCGGTCTCCCGGCGACCCGCATCGCCCGGCTGCAGTCCGCGCCACACGACATCGGCACTCATCGCATCTTCCTTTCGCCTGCGGCCTTCATCCGACCAGCGTCAAGCTAGCAGAGCCGATCCGGCGGGTGCTGCGGATGCCGGGCACCGCGCATGATGCTATTGCCGAAAATCAACCTTACCGCTCGCCAGCTCGACCGATGCTAGTTCCGCCGTTGCAATCGCACATTTGCTTGCTGCTTCGCACAAATGATTGATCGAATTCATGGGCGAAGGTAGTGACGCGGCCGTCGGCTCGGCTATAAGCGCATATCTGTCATGCGCCGGTGGTAGGTAAAAAGTGCCTGCCCTCGACGCAGGACCGGGATCGACCGGCCGTTGCGGCAGGGCAGCAGCCGACCGGCCCCGCCGGACCAATAGTTGTCGCCCGAAGCGGCATCGTCAGTGGAGGACCAGATGATCAATCGCAACAGTATCTCGACCCTCGCCCTCGCCGTAGCGCTGGGCACTGCCGGCTACGGCCTGGCCCCGAGCCCGGCCGCAGCGCAGGAGACCGTGCGCTGGCAGGTGCCGATGGCCTTCGCCTCGACCCTCACCGCCCTGGGTGACACCATGCCCTGGGTCGCCGAGCAGCTGGCCCGGGCCAGCGACGGCAACATCCGGCTGCAGGTCGCCGAGCCCGGCACCATCATCCCGCCGCTCTCGATCTTCGAGAACGTCTCGGCCGGCAATGTCGACGCCGGCTATTCCTGGATGGGCTACGAGTGGGGCCAGGTGCCGGCCACCGCCCTCTTCGGTGCTACGCCGTTCGGCCTCGAGCCCGCCGAATTCTCCGCCTGGATGTATTTCCACGGCGGGCAGGAGCTGCTCGACGAGATCATGGAGCCCTACAACGTCAAGGCGCTCTTCTGCGGCTCGATCAGCCCCGAAGCCGCCGGCTGGTTCCGCGAGCCGCTGGAGAGTGTCGAGCAGCTGCAGGGCCTGAAGTTCCGCGCCGCCGGGGTCGGTGGCGAGATCATGTCCGAGCTCGGCATGTCGGTGACCATGCTGCCCGGCGGCGAGCTCTACCAGGCACTGGAGACCGGCGTGCTCGATGCCACCGAGTTCTCGCTGCCGACGGTCGACGAGCAGCTCGGCTTCTACCAGGTCGCCAAGTTCTACCACCTGCCCGGCTGGCATCAGCCCTCGACCAACCAGTACCTGTACATCAACCTCGACGCCTGGAACGGGCTCGAGGATGCCACGCGGGGCATGTTCGAGATGGCCTGCACCGCCGGCGTGGCCTACGCGATCTCCCGCGCCGAGGCATTGCAGGGTGCCGTGCTGGCGCGCTTCGAGGAAGAGGGTGTGGAGCTCGTCACGCTGAGCGACGAGATCCTCGCGGCCTTCCAGGACGCCACCGAGACCGTGATGGAGCGGCGCTCGGAGGAGGACGAGATGTTCGGCCGGGTCTACTCGTCGATGCGGGCGTTCCAGGAGGAGCTGAACCCGTGGCGGCGCGACGGCTATCTGCCGCGTGACTGGGACTACCGCTTCGACAGCGAGTAGCGCTCTGCGCGACGACCGGCGGGGCGGCAGCGTGGCCGTCCCGCCGGCCGAGCGCCAAGGAACAGCAACGACGACGAGACGGGCACGGGGCGGCCGGGAATGAGCATCAGGGACGATATCGAGGTCGACGTCGACAAGGTCGAGGAGGCGAGCGCGCGCGGCCACGCCTTGAGCTTCCCGCGCACCACGCCTTCGGACGGGATCGAGAAGCTCGTCGAGCTGGTCGGCAAGGCCTGCTCGTGGCTCTGGGTGGTGCTGATCGTTCTGATCGTCGTCAACGTGGCGCTGCGCTACATCGTCGGCACCAATTTCATCGCCATGGAGGAGATGCAGTGGCATCTCTATGCGGTGGGCTTCCTGATGGCGCTGAGCTTCGCCATTCTCTACGATGGCCATGTCCGGGTCGATGTCGTCGCCGAGCAGTTGCACCGGCGCACCCGCGCCTGGATCGAGCTCCTCGGCATCGTCCTTTTGATCCTGCCCTTCGTCTACGTCGTCATCGCTTACGCCCTGCCCTTCGTCGAGCGGTCCTGGCGGATCGGCGAGGTCTCGGCAGCCCCGGGCGGCCTGCCCTACCGCTGGGTCATTAAGTCGTTCATCATCGTCGGTTTCGCCTTCATCGGCATCGCCGCGGTGGCCCGGCTGCTGCGCGTCACGGCTTTTCTGTTCGGCTGGCCACAGCCCAAGAACGACACCTGAACGGCGGGAGGATCCCCCTTGCTCGCGACCTACGAGATCCTCGTCATCGTCATGCTCGGCTCGTTCATCGCGCTGATCTTCACCGGCTTTCCGATCGCCTGGGTGTTGGCCGGCCTCTCCGTCGTCTTCAGTGTCGGCGGTGTGCTCGCTGCGGAGTATCTCGGCTGGGACACCTACTTCCTCGCCGACTGGCGCATCTTCGGCGTCATCGTCCAGCGCATCTACGCGCAGATGTCGAACTGGGTGCTGGTGGCGTTGCCGATGTTCATCTTCATGGGGTTGATGCTGGAGCGCTCGGGCGTGGCCGAGCGGCTGATGGTCGACTTCTCCCGATTGTTCGGCCGCTTCAACGGCGGGCTCGGGCTCGCGGTCGTGGTCATCGGCATCCTGCTCGCGGCCTCCACCGGCATCGTCGGTGCCTCGGTCGTGCTGCTCGCCGTGCTGTCGGTGCCGATCATGCTGGAGCAGAAATACAGCCCGGCTTTCGCCACGGGCGTGGTCGCCTCCGCGGGCACGCTCGGCATCCTGATCCCGCCCTCGATCATGCTGATCATCATGGCCGATCAGCTCTCGCTCTCGGTCGGCAATCTCTTCATGGGGGCGCTGTTGCCCGGGCTTTTGCTGGGCGGGCTCTACATCGTCTTCGTCCTGATCGCTGCGCGACTGATCAAGGGTCTGGCCCCCGCACCCACCGACCTGCCGCCGGTGACGGCGGGGCTGGTGCTGACCACGCTGCTCCACGTGATCCCGCCGCTTTTGCTGATCCTCGCGGTCTTGGGCTCGATCTTCATGGGCATCGCGACGCCGACCGAGGCATCGGGCCTGGGTGCGTTCGGCGCGACGCTGCTGGCGCTCGCCAACGGCAAGCTCAGCCTGCTGGTCATCAAGGACGTCTGCTACAAGACGAGCATCACCACCGCCTTCATCTTCGGCATTTTCCTGGGGGCGACCGCCTATGCCGTGGTGCTCCGCCAGCTCGGCGGCGACGAGTTCATCGCGCATCTGCTGCAGGGTCTGCCGTTCCCGCCCGGCGGCATCGTCATCGCCATCCTGTTCATGGCCTTCATCGCCGGATTCTTCCTCGACTGGCTCGAGATCTCGCTGATCATGCTGCCGCTGGTGGCCCCGGTGGTCGCCGCCCTCGGCTTCGATCTCACCTGGTTCGTGGTCCTTTTCGCGGTGAGCCTGCAGACCTCGTTCCTCACCCCGCCCGTCGGCTTCTCGCTCTTTTACGTCAAGGGTGTCGTGCCCAGTACGGTGACGACGCAAATGATCTACAAGGGTGTGGTTCCCTTCGTCATGCTGCAGATCCTGGCCGTCGCCATCGTCTACATCTGGCCGCAGCTCGTCCTCTGGCTACCGCAGGTCGCCTACGGCTGACCCGGCCGCGCGCCGATCGACCCGCTGGCCTCGAAGCTGGTGTGGCCGTTCTTGCCGACGATGATGTGGTCGTGGATGGTGATGTCGACCGCCGCCGAGCCGGCCACGACGTTCATGCAGATCTTCGTGGCACCCACCCGTCTCGGCCGCGGCACCCGCGCCATAGGTGAAGCCCTGCTTGCCCGCATAGGTGCCACCAGGCTTGACGACGGAAACGCGATCGGCATCGAGCTGCGTCATGGCGAACGCTCCGAGGGGGCGAGTAGGATCGAGGCCATGGCGAGCGTAGGGCTGCCGGGCGGGCTCCGCCAAGTGGTTTCGGCCACATGCGACGTGGTGGAAACCGCGGACACGGTTGGCTAGGAAGGTCGGCGCCCCATTTCGCCCCAAAGGTAAAGAGGGGAGGTGTACCCTCTTGCTCCTATTCTGCTGCTTCAACCAATTTGTCGTCCGCAGGCAAAGTGGTAAGCCATTTTGCCCATTGCTTAACGAAACTCAGAAACTGTTCTTCCGTCGTTGCAACAAGCCGATACGTTTCAGATTTCTCTCGGTCCTCTGGAGTTTCTTCATAACGCGACAAGAATGCAAGATACTGAACTTTGGCGCCTTTGACTTCTAGTCCCTTCTCGTCGAGATAGACGACATTACCGTGGGCTAGCGCATTGCGCAGAACTCTGAGTACGTCGCTCACCTTTCGCCGTTTAATTGTGTTTTCGGCGTCGCACGCCATCGGGTGACGCCCGTCTCGGTCGAACCACCGATCTGTAGAATTGACGTTCTTCAGTATCCGGCTGAACCGCCAATGTGTTGGCGGATCATGCTGCCAAAATCCTGCCTTAAGGAATCTTTGTCTTTCGACAGCTCGGATGGAGTCATACAGTTCTCCGTCTTGACCGTGCTCGTAAAGTGGATGACGTTTCTTCGCCCTCTCGTAGGGGATCATGAAAACGGACGTGGCAATTATCAGAGCAAAAGATCCAACAAGCTTTTTCTGGTGAGCATGCGTTTCGACTATTGTCAATAACTCCATGCTTCTTTGAGCATATTCGAAAATGAATCTCTCAGGAACCATCGGTGTTTCCGACTCCGGACATAAGAGGTAAAAAAACGGTCAATGGATGTCTTTCTCTGCCACTTAATCAGTGTCGGTATTTACTGATTCCGACAATTGCTCATTCGAAGTGTAATTTTCTTACTGCCTGATTCATATAAATCCGAAAGCAGCGCCGTAAAAATGCACTCAGAGACAGCCGAAAACTGCGAGCTCGTGCCGGAGCTTATCGCCGAACCTTCAAAAACCCCCGTCAGCGTACCGCCCTGAGATTTCTTAAGATCTATCATCGATATATTGAAGAACCGGTTGTGCTCCGTTCTCCTATAAGGAACCGCTCCAATGATACCGAAGGTCGGAGACGTATAACTGGAGCCGCTATAATTGCCAAATGAACTTGTACCGCTAGAGTATGTGGAGATTGTGCCTGAGTGTGTTGTCATGCCACCGCCCGTCTGACCATAAATCGGCACCGAACCGGATACTTCTCGACTGCCCCCAACCCCATAATCGAAAAAGACGGCATAGTCCGCGAGTTCAACGTTTGGCGCACGCACAAACCCCAACATCTGCAGTCTTTGAGCAATCGAGTCAGCATATGAGGCGTATTCAAGTGATCCCTGTTGCCAATCATATGGAACAAACGCGAAGCTGTTACCCCGCGATGCGTGATCAAGCTCGCTAAACTTGCTAATCTCAGTAGAAACAGATTGGCATGCTGCCACAATAAAAGCGACAACGGCGAAAAGTGCGGATCTCATTGATCCTTTCCCTTTCTGTTTTATTGGTTGAGCATAGCGAATTACGATACAGCGGTCAACCTTCGCTAATGACGCGCTGTCAGAAAATCGAGAAGGACGCGCCTGCATTTGGACGGCGCGGCTTTGACGGTGGATGGCGGCTTTCGGTTATTTCGGTCTCGGTTGAGTAAATGTGTTAGCGTCGGCGGAGGTAGCCAAGGGCAATCCGACGGGGGCATCACTTATCGCTTAGGCGCAAACTGCTGCTGGGCGGCCTGCTCCAGCTCATGCGTGCAGTCCCAGGGCTGTATGAGTCCGCAACACCAACCCAAAGTAGCGGTGGGTGCAGGGAGGGTCACCCTCCCTGCGTTCTTCCCTCAAATCAACCCGCTGGCTTTGAAGCTGGTGTGGCGGTTTTTGCCGACGATGATGTGGTCGTGGACGGTGATGTTGACGGCGGCGAGGCCGGCGATGACCTGGCGGGTCATTTCGATGTCGGGTTTGGAGGGGGTGGGGTCGCCCGAGGGGTGGTTGTGGACCATGATGATGGCGGAGGCGGCGAGTTCGAGGGCGCGCTTGACCACCTCGCGCGGGTAGAGGGGGGTGTGGTCGACGGTGCCGCGGCTCTGCACCTCGTCCTTGATCAGGATGTTCTTCTTGTCCAGGAAGAGGATGCGGAAGTGCTCGGCGGGCTCGTGGGTCATCGCCAGCTGCAGGTAGTCGATCAGGACGGTCCAGGAGCCGATCACCGGGCGGTCCTTCAGCTGCTCCTTCAGGGCCCGCTGCATCACCGTGTGGACCGCCTTGAGCAGCACGGCGGTGAACTTGAGGTCCTCTTCGCCACCGCTGGTGAGCTCGTCGATGTCGCGAAACCGCTCGGCATCCGCGGCGAGCACCCCGCCGATTCCGCCGAAGCGCTCCAGCAGGCGCTTGGCCAGGGGCTTGGTGTCGCGGCGCCAGACCGAGAAGAAGAGCAAGAGCTCCAGGAGCTCGTAGTCGGCCAGTGCATCCGGCCCGGAGTCCATGAACCGGTTGCGCAGCCTTTCGCGATGGCCGTGATAGTGCTTGTCACCCCATTTGCCGCCGCCGTTGGGCTGGTTCGGCTCATAGGTCGCCGGCGCCTCGGCGAGGCCGTGGGCGGGCCTGCCGTCGAGCAGGGCGAGGAGGGTTTCGAGCTGGGTGCGGCTGGGAAACCGCCAGGCCTGATCGAAGCGCGACCAGACGCCGCCGGCGCGCTTGAGCTCTTCCTTGTGGCGGAAGGTGTCGCCGGCGACGTGAAAGGGCTGCGGGGTTCCCGGCCGCTCCTCCAGGGTGAGCGTGAAGCGTTGCAGATCGAGGGCCAGCGCCTTGATGTCCGTCACCGCCGCATGCTCCTGCCCACGCCTTATCAACTCATCGGAACTTCAACGATGATATTTATCGCGTATGGGTTGATTTCGCAACGGCAAGCGACAACCCCGACGCCGCCCGCGACGGCGTCCGCGAAGGCCGCCGCATAAGCCGGATCGATGTCGGCGGCGATGCCGACGGCGGCGACGTCGGCGCGCTGGCAGACGAAGAGGAGAAAGGCGGGCGTGCCGCTGCGGGCCAGGCGCGCCAGCGTTCCCAGGTGGCGCGTGCCGCGGACGGTCACCGCATCGGGGAACGTGGCCATGGCACCGCGTCGCCAGGTGATGTTCTTGACCTCGAGCCAGGCCAGCTGCCCGGCCTGGTCGCGCAGCGCGAAATCGAGGCGGGTGCCGGGATCGAGCCGCGGCTCGCCGGCCTCGATCCGCCAGGCCTGAGTTTGCGGTCATTGGGCATATTTCGGCCGGATTTGGCTGTGCCCGATCCGGCAAGTCATTGAAATTTGATGGTTCCGCTTTCGGTGCGAGGCCGTTTCGGCGCAATAACTTGTGGGCACACGAGTTGCGCGTCCTGGGTCGACCGTGTTGGGCGAACATGTTATCAGTGTGGGCATGTACTTACGAACGACCCAGCGGCGGAACAAGGACGGCAGCGTGGTGCGCTACTACGCGTTGGCCGAGAACGCGCGCCATCCGGAGAAGGGCCATGTCGAGGCCCGGGTGGTGCACAGTTTCGGCCGTGCCGACCGGCTCGACCGGGCGGTGCTGGAGCGGCTGGTGGCCAGCATCCAACGGGTCCTGGCCGAGGGAAATGGCGAGCCGGTGGTCGAGCGGGCCGGCGTCGCTGGCGACTTCGAGATCGAGGCAGTGTTCGAACTCGGCGTGGCACATGTGGTCGAGGCCTTGTGGAAACGGCTCGGGATCGCTGCGGCGATCTCGGCTCGAATCGCCGGAAAGAAGCTGAAAGCGCCGCATCTCGCCGCACTCTTGGCGATGACCATGCAGCGCTTGGAGCGGCCTAGCTCGAAACTGGCCTGTCACGAGCGCTGGCTGGAGCGGGTTTGGCTACCCGAGGCGCAGGATTTGGCCTTGGGCCAACTCTACCGAGCGCTCGATTTGTTGGCCGAGCACGGCGATGCCATCGAGCAGGAGGTCTTTTGGCGTAGCGTGGATCTCTTCAAGCTCGATGTCGATCTGGTGTTCTACGATGCCACCACCGCCTGGTTCGAGTGCGACGAGACGGATGTCGCCAGCCATGAATGGCGCGGGCTGACCTTCGATCCCTTGCGCCAGCGCGGGCATTCGAAGGAAGGTCGCGACAACGATCCGCAGGTCGTCATCGCGCTGGCCGTCACCCGGGACGGCATTCCGGTGCGCTCTTGGATTTTCCCGGGCAACACGCCCGACGTCGCCACGGTGCGGAAGATCAAAGACGATCTGCGCGACATGCGCCTCGGCCGAACGCTGTTCGTCGGTGATGCCGGGCTCTATTCGAAGTCCAATCTCGAGGAGTTGGCCAAGGGCGCCGGCAAGTACATCCTCGCCACCCCGATCCGCCGCATCAAGGAGATCAGGGACGAGGTGCTGTCCCACCCAGGCCGCTATGCCGAAATTGCGCCCAACCTGCGCGCCAAGGAGGTCGTTCTCGGGGATGGTGAGCGCCGGCGTCGCTACATTCTCTGCCTGAATGGTGAGGAAGCCGATCGGCAGAAGTGGCGCCGTGCCGAGCTGCTCGAGACCCTCGAGGCCGAGCTCGCGGCGCTGAAGGCCGATCATCCCAAGCGCGCCTGCCAGCTCCTCTCGTCCAAGCGCTTTGCGCACTATCTGAGTCAGGACGAGAACGACCGGCCCTATCTCGATCGGGACAAGGTCAAACGCGCCGAGCATCTCGACGGCAAATTCGTGCTCACCACCAACGACGACACGTTGTCGGTGGCCGACATCGCCTTCGGCTACAAGGGGATGTGGATTATCGAGAGCTGCTTTCGCCGGATGAAGACTACCGGCCTCGAGGTCCGACCGATGTTCCACTGGATGCCCCATCGCATCACCGCGCACGTCAAGCTCTGCGTCCTCGCCCTGATGATCCAGCGCGCCGCCGAGATCGCCACCGCCATGACCTGGCGACAGATCCAAGACCTGCTCAGCCCCATCAAGGCGGTCCGCTACACGACCGAGGGCCGAACCATTGTTCAGGCCGGCAAAATCCGCCCCGAAGCCCGAGACGTCCTGAAAAAGCTCGATATTTCAACGCCTAAAACGATCCTCGACGTCGCCTGACGACAGCCGATCCGCAAAAGCCCGTAGGCACACGCCGAGCCCCGGCTACTCACAACCCCCTGAAATCACGCCGCTTTTCCAAGCCGTTTTCTACGCACCGCAAACTCGGGCCAGGCGGCGAGCGACGGCAGCCGGCCGGCTTCGAGCGCTTCGCGGGCCAGCCGGTTGGCGTTCGCGGTATTCGCCCCCACCAGCTGGCCGCTGGCCTCGATCAGCTCGACCCGATGGCGAAGCTTGCGTTTCGGATCGTCGCTCGTCGAGAGCCGGAGCCCGGCGCCCGGCACCGCCAAGCCGGGCAGCCGGCCGGGATCGGCGATGTGCGCGGTGACCCGGCGGCCGTCAGCGAGATCGCAATCGGCGAGAAAGCGCTTGTAGCGGCGGACCAGTGTGGCGGATTGGAGCGGGACGGGCAGCAGCACGCGTAGTATATCCGGGTGACGGGGCCACGGGAGGCGGCAGGGACGATGACGGCGGTGAGCGAGCGCAAGCGGGTGACGGCAGCGTTGGTGGTCATCGGCAACGAGATCCTGTCCGGCCGCACGGTCGATGCCAACCTGCCCTATCTCGCCATGTTTCTCGGCAAGCTCGGCATCCGACTGATGGAGGTCCGGGTGGTTCCCGACATCGAGGCCGCGATCGTCGATGCGGTCGACGCCCTGCGCCGCAAGATGGACTACGTGTTCACCACGGGCGGGATCGGCCCGACCCACGACGACATCACCGCGGCGTCCGTCGCCCGGGCGTTCGGCCGCAAGCTCGTCCGCCACCCCGAGGCCGAGCGCCGGCTGCTCGCATTCTACCCGCCGGAGCGGCGCACCGAGGCGCGGATGAAGATGGCCGACACGCCGGAAGGAGCAGAGTTGATCGACAATCCGATCAGTGTCGCCCCCGGTTTCGTCGTCGAGAACGTCCACGTCATGGCGGGTGTGCCGAAGATCATGCAGGCGATGCTCGACGTGCTCGAGCCGCGGCTCGTCGGCGGTGCTGTCGTCCAGTCGCGCACCCTCGTGGTCTTTGCCGGCGAGGGCGACATGGCCGCCGGCTTGGCCGCGATCCAGGACCGCTATGGCGACCTCGAGATCGGCAGCTACCCGTTCTTCCGGATGGACAAGCCCGGCACCAGCGTCGTCGTGCGCGGCGAGGACGGGCCGCGGATCGCGGTGGCCATGGCCGAGATCGAGGCCTATTGCGCGTCCAAGGGCGTCGAGACGCGCGAGGAGCCGACCTTCGGCTGACCATCCTCGGCCGACCTGGCAGGGGCCGACCGGCTCTGGCGCGTCTTGCCCCGGCGCCGCGGCTCGTGCTTGTCGGGCTGCGGCGCCACGGGCTCCAGGTCGGCCACGAGCGGCAGATGATCGGAAGCGATCCGCGTCAGCCGATTGTCGACCCGTTGCGCCCGATTGTCGTGATCGGTCGATCTGAGCCCCCGCACCGCGATCCGATCGAGCCGGAGCAGCGGCAGCCGGGCCGGGAACGTCGCCGGCGAGTGCAGAAAGTGGAGTGTCCGGTCGAGTGCCCGCAAGGCGAGCCGCCGGTGCCACCACTCGTTGAGGTCGCCCAAGAGCAGCGCCGGCCCCGGCTCGCCGTCGTCGATCAGGTGCTTGATCTCGCGCAGCTGGGTCGAGCGGATGCGGTGGTCGCGCACCTCGAGGTGGGTGACGATCACCCGGAGCGGCCCGAGTCCCGGGGCTTCGAGCACGGCGTCGATCAGCCCCCGGGTCTGGCTGCCCGGCCGTTGAAAGACCCAGCGGTGCACGTCGAGCACCGGAAAGCGGGTCAAGAGCGCGTTGCCGTAGCCACCCTTGCCCTCGAGCAGGAGCGGACCCTCGACCAGATTGAGCCCGAGCCTGCCCGCCAGATGCTCGGCCTGGTCGATCTTGCTTCGGCTGCGCCGGCCCTCGACCTCCTGCAGGCCCACGATGTCGGCCTCCAGGCTTCTGATGACCTCGGCGATCCGGTCGGGCTTGCGCCGCCGGTCGACGCCGACGCAGCTGTGGATGTTGTAGGTCGCGACCCGCATCACTGCAGCCCCGGTCGCCACAACCGCTCGGCGACCACCCAAAAAGCGATCAGGGCGAGGCCGAGGGACACCCAGAGCCATGGCGACACGCCCGCGTCCAGCGGCCCGGCCAGGGTGCCGGCGATCAGGACGCCGCCGCCGAGCCCGGCGATCCGGCCGGTCCAGCGCCGCCAGCGCCGCCGGTCGCGCAGCGGCAGCAGCGGGCCGAGGATCTGATCGCCGATGATCGGCTCCGGCGGGTCGGCGAGTTCGACCAGTTTCTCGACGACGTGTGGCAGGGGCTCACCGTCGAGCCGGAGCGGCCGACAGTAACGCTCGGCTTCGGGATCGTTGAGGGCAGCGATGGTGGCGATCAGCGAGTCTTCCTTTTCTTCGGTTGCGGCCAGACGCTCGGGCGTCGTCCCCAGATGCTCGGCCAAGAGCCGCCGGCGCCAGCCGCGGATCACCGGGTCGGTCGCCTCGTGCTCGATAGCCAGATTGATCTCGCTGTCCACCCCCATCGAGCGGTTGGCGAGGTTCGCGCTGCCCAAGGTGATAAAGCGGTCGTCGACGATCAAGAGCTTGGCATGCACCTTGATGGCGTCGCCGTGGCTGACCGGCACGAGCACCGCCACCCGCTCGCCGGTCGCGGCCTCGAGGGTGGCGACGAAGCGCTTGCGGCCCTCGTCCATGACCGCGGTCTCGAGCGGGCCTTCGCATTTCTGCGGGGTGATGACGACGACTTCGAGCTCGGGACGGCTCTCCAGCTTGCGGGCCAGGGCTCGCGCCACGGCCGGCACGGTGAGATACTGGTTCTCGATATAGATCAGCCGCTCGGCTGCCGCGATCGCGGCGAGGTAGAGCGACCGGATCTCGTGCACGGCGGGCTCGCCACCATAGGCCGGGCGGATCCGCGCGATCGCCACGGCGCGCTTCGTCATGTCGGCCGCCAGACCGTCCGGCCAGGGAGCTTCGCTGTCCGCCGGCCCGAGGCTCGGCCGCTGTGCTGTGGCCCTTTGCCAACGCCGGACGGCGAGCTCGCCGATCGAAGCCGCAGCGGGACCACTGATCGCCATCATCACGTCGTGAAACAGCGGCCGCACCCGGCCCCCGTGCGGCAGCCGGCGCAGCGGGTTCGCCGGGTCGTGCTCGGGCGTATCCCAGCGCCCGGCGGTAAGATCGAGGCCGCCGACGAAAGCCAGCGTGCCGTCGATGACCACTACCTTCTCGTGCGCGGCACCGCCCACCGGCACGTTGTCGTCGAGCACGAAATCGAGGCGATCGTGCAGGGGAGCGATGCGCCATTGCGGCAGAATCTCCCGATCGAGACTGTAGGGGAGGATCCAGTCCCAGATCAAAATCCGAATGCGCAGCCCCGGCGTCGCATCGAGCAGCCGGACGAAGCGTTCGGCCAAGGTCTCCCCGGACGTCTCGGGCTCCAGCAGGAGATCGGAACGGATGTCCCAGCCCAAGATGGTGATCGAGTGCCGAGCCCGTTCCATCGCCCGGGCGAGGGCGGCGAAATAGGCGGCCCCGTCGACCAGCAGCGCCAGTCGATCGGCAATGTCGACGCGCCAGTGCGTCTCCTCGTCCGCGAGGATCCGTGTTTCAGTCGCCGGCATCGCTCGACCCCCCGCCGCGGGCGAGCGCCGCCTCGCTGCCCCGGCGCCGCGTCGTCGCACGCCTGCCGTTCTCCAGCCGGATCATCTCACCCTGCTCGTTCCCGTCCTCGCGGCTGCCGGCACGGCAGATCGCCGACTCCATACCTATGATGCAATCACTCTGGTGCAAATCTCGGCCATGCCGACCGTCTTCCTGCCGGCCCGGATGCAGGTCGGCGCGAACGGATGCAACCATCGATGCCGCGCGACGGACTCCTGCCCCTCAGAAGAAGCTGGCGCCGAAAAAGAGGGTGACCAGCCACCAGCCGACGACGTGGTGCAGGATGGAGAGGCCGCGAACCGCTGTGCTGGTCGGGGTGAAGACGCGAAAATGGTCGAGCGGGATCACCGGCAGGGTGACGTCGAGGGAGTACCACCACAAGGAGAAGCGGCGGTTGGCATGCTCGGGCTTGTGGGCGACGAAGCCCTCGATCCGGGTCGGATAGTCCTGCGGCCCGTCGTCCGCCGGCGCGCCGTTGCCGGGCCGAGCTGCCGCGGGCGGCTCCCAGGACGTCAGATCCTCCTCGAGGCCGGGGCCCGTTGCGACCACCGGCATCAGGGAGGTACGAGTGGAAGCGTCGAAACGGGCGAGCAGGCCGCGATGATGCAGCCAGTAGACGGCGGTCATCCCGACCCAGAGGACGACGAGCCAGACCGCGACCAGCTCGGGCCGCGTGCCGAAATCGGAGGGGAAGAGGATCGCTTCGGTCACCCAGCCGCGACTGCAATCGACGAAGCCCGTGCAGTTGGTCGGACCGAAATCGACCGCCCGGCCGCGCGCCAACCATTCGCGGCTGCGGTCGATCTCGCCGCGGCCGCGCAGGTAGTCGGCAACCGCGAAATAGACCTCGGGATCGGGCTGCTCCAGGCGGTCGAGCCAGGCCACCAGCTGATCGTTGGCGGTTTCTTCGGTGAGCCCGGCCGACGCGCCGCCGTTGACCTTGGCGACCCGGCCCTGGTTCGAGGCGCCGAAGAACTCGAAGGCGAGCCCCTTGCCGCGCCACGCATAGGCGCCGGAAGCCGGCAGATCGAGGCGAAGCACGCTGGTCTCGACGAGGGTGAGATCGACGGTGGTGGCGGGCGCCGGTGGGGCCTCGCCGATCGGCGCGCCGGTCGTCGTCGGCAGCGCGTCGATCGGCTGCAGCATGCCGCGGGGATCCCAGAGACAGCCTTCGACGAGCCGCATGGCGGTCGTGACCGTGGTGCCGACGAGATTGAGTTCGCCGTGCCAGCGCGGTGCCGCTTCGACCGCCGCTTCTTGCGACGGATCGCACGAGACGACGCCGCGCCCGCCCTCGTTCATCAAGGGCCAGTAGAAGCTGAACGGGCCGACCACGTCGTTGAAGCCGAAATCGACCGTGTAGGTCTCGGCCGGCCAGGACTTCGGCGCGAAGCGGAGATCGTGGCCCACCTGGTTGTTGCGCACATCCAGGAGCCGTGTCGCCGTTCTGTCGAAGAGGTCGCCGTCGATGACCAGCGACGACTCGATCCGGTTGCTGGTGACGCTGAACGGGCCGAGATAGTGGTTGTCGAAGCTGCGAAAGCTGTAGACGTTGCTGGAGCTCAGCTCGAAGAATTCGGCGAAGGCGTTCTGCGAGACGGTGACCTTCTTGCCTTCGAGCTCGATCAGATAGACCCGGCCGGCAAACGCGTTGCGGTGGATGGTGACGTCGTTGTCGCGGATCGTGCTCTTCTGCAGGTAGAGCGAGCGGGCCGGCCGACTGCCCGGCACGATGTCGAAGGCGTTGTCGACGAACTCGAGGACGCCGCCGAGCCGCAACTCGCGCAGCCGGACGACGCTGAAGCTGGTCCCGTCGGACTCGCGCGGCTGGTCGTCGACGATGCTCGGAAAAGTGTTGCCGCTGATGATCGTATCGCCGTCGATGACCAGCGCCTGCAGCCGGGCGGAGTCTTCGAAGGCGTTGTCGCGCAGCCGCAGCGAGCCGCCGATCCGTGTGTTCTCGGCCCTGAATGCGCCGCTAAAGCGGCTGCGCTCGATCTCGACGAAGGCGGCGAAACGGCTGTCCTCGAGCCGCAGATCGGTGTCGATGGTGCTGCGATCGATGGTCAGGCCGCCGCTGAAGATGCCGCGCGAGGCGACCGTGCCGAGCGGCGGGCGGGCCGCCTCGGTGAACTCGACGAGGTCGAAGCGGACCCGGGCGTCGGTCGCCGACCAATCGAGCATGAAGACGTCGTCGAGGCGAAAGCCGCAGAAAGTGATGGTGTTGATGTTCAAGCTGCGGAGCGGCCCCTCGGCGGCGACCCAGGTCGCGAGCACGGCCGACGGCACGGCCCGCAGCTGCGCCCGGTACTGCGCCGGCACGCCGCGCACCACGCCACGATCGAGATAGGGGACCCTCAGGCAGGCCGCGTCCCAGCGATGCCGAAGAGTGTGGTCGGTCGCCGGATAGACATAGGCGTGGTCGTTGCGCAGCACCGCGGCGACGTCGCAGGTCCGCGCGGGCAGACTGCCGCAGGCGGCGTTCAGTTTGTCGGTGAGCTCGGCATCGATCGGTGGCGGCGACCAGGTCGGCTCGGCAACATGCCCGTCGGCAACGGCTTGTCCGGCGCCGAACAACAGGGCGATGCCGGCCCCGACCAGCCGATACCACCACCCACGCTCCGGCTGCAGCGTGCGCCCGGAGCGTGCCCTATCGTTCATCGATGCGCGACCGGCAGCCAGCCGGCGCTCCGGTGATCAGGGGCAGGTATTCGTCTCGACGCAGCTCCGGGCGAAGATGTCGTCCGGGGCGACGAGGTAGACCGCACCGGCGGCCAAGCTCAGCGCGATCAGGACACTGAAGACGAGGCGCATGATCGTGTTCCCCCGAGAGGTTACGTCAAGCTGACTTGCGCAACATAAACCGCAACTATACCGCGACCAGCGCCGCGATGATAGTGATTTTCGCAATGTCCTGCCGATGGCGCGCAATGCCCTGCCGGCGGCGACTGCCCGGACGGATTGCCGTCTGCCGGTTCGCCATGCGAAACAATGACCCCGATCCGCAAGACCGGCCGAAGCCTCGGCTGTCGTCGTCGATCGTTTACCCCGAGCTGGGATTGCATGCCGCCACTCGATCTCGCTCCCGAGTCACTCTCCACCGCGAGCCTGACGCTGCTCGCGATCGGCCTCGTCCTGGCGCTGAGCATCCTCTGCGACGCAGCCGCCCGGCGGCTCGGGCTGCCGCGGGTCTCGATCCTGGTGCTGTTCGGTGTGCTGATCGCGGCCGTCATGCGTGTCGTTGCCGACGTCGACGTGCGTGAACTCACGGCCGATATCGCCGAGCCGCTGGTCGACGTCGCCCTGGTGATGGTCGCCTTTCTGCTCGGTGGTGACCTCACCGTGGCGCGATGGCGAAAAACCGGCCGGCCGGTGATCGCGCTGTCGCTCGGCGTCACGCTCGGCAGTGCCGTCGTGGTCGGGGGTGGTCTCGTTTGGCTCGGCTGGCCGCTGTTGCTGGCGCTACCGCTGGCGGCCATGGCCGTCGCCACCGATCCCGCCGCCGTGCAGGACGTGGTGGGCGAGGTCGGCGGCGCCGGCCGGCGTGGCGAGGTGTTGCGCGGAGTGGTCGCGATCGACGATGCCTGGGGCATTATCGCCTTCGGGCTGGCACTCGCGACGCTCGGCTGGCTCACCGGCGGCGACGGCTGGCAGGCCCTGCTGCACGCCGCTTGGGAACTCGGCGGTGCCGTCCTGCTCGGCGTCCTGTTCGGGCTGCCCGCGGCCTACCTCCCCGGCCGGCTCCGGCCGGGCGAGCCGACCCAGGCGGAAGCGCTGGCGATCATTCTGCTGATCACCGGGCTCGCCGAGATGCTCGCCGTCTCGTCGCTGCTCGCCGGGATGGCCGCAGGGGTGACCATCGCCAATCGCGCGGCCCACCACGAGCGCTCGTTCCGCGAGATCGAGCAGATCGAGTGGCCGTTCCTCGTCTTGTTCTTCGTTGCCGCGGGTGCTGCCGCCGACCCGCTGCTGCTGGCGCAGGCCGGGCCGCTGATCCTGGCCTATATCGGCCTGCGGACGCTCGCCCGCATCGCCGGCGGCTGGGCGGCTCGCCCGTTCATGCGCGCCGATACCGGCCTGAACCCGGGGTGGCTCGGCGTCGGCTTGATGCCGCAGGCCGGCGTCGCCATGGGCATGGCGCTCCTGGTGGCCGAGCGATACCCCGCACTCGAAGGTCAGCTGATCGCCGTCGCCGTCGCCGGGACGATCGTTTTCGAGATGCTCGGGCCGATCCTGACGCGCTGGGCACTCCGCTGAGTCCCGGCCGTCGCGAGGGTGTCATCGCAAGGGTCAAAAGTGACAAAACGTCGCATAGACGCCGGAAATTGACGGAATGCGCGGGTTGTATTGCGGAATCGTCATGTTACGGTGCCGGTGATTGCTCGGTCATGAGCCGGGCCTGCTCGCGTCGTGCGCGACGCTGCGAGCAAGAACGAAAGTCACTCGCGCCCCGGGCGCGCTCGCGGGCAGAAGGGAGGTGCGGATGAGCACGGAAACGGAACAGGCCAGCGCGCCGGATTTCACCGTCGAGGCGACCGACTACGAGGTCGGGCAAGACAACGTCCAGCCGTTCGGCCTCGATATCCACAACCCTGTCTTCTTCGTCTCGGCAACGGTCATCGTGGCGTTCACAGCGCTGGTGTTGCTGTTTCCGGCCGGCAGTGAAACGTTCTTCGGCTGGCTGCGGCCCTGGCTGACCTCGACCTTCGACTGGGTCTTCATGTCGGCCGGCAATATCTTCGTGCTCTTCTGCCTGTTTCTGGTGGTCTCGCCCTGGGGCAAGATCCGTCTCGGCGGCGCCGATGCGCGGCCGGATTTCTCCTATGCCGGCTGGTTCGCCATGTTGTTCGCCGCCGGCATGGGCATCGGCCTCATGTTCTTCGGCGTGCTCGAGCCCGTCTACCACTTCCAGAACCCGCCGCTCGGCGTCGATCCCGAGAACGTGGCCGCGGCACAAGCCGTCGCGATGGCCGGCACGATCTTCCATTGGGGGCTGCACCCCTGGGCAATCTATGCCGTCGTGGCGCTCACGCTCGCCTTCTTCACGTTCAACAACGGCTTGCCGTTGACCATCCGCTCGGCCTTCTTCCCGATCCTCGGCGACCGGGTCTGGGGCTGGCCCGGCCACGTCATCGACACGCTCGCGGTCTTCGCGACCCTCTTCGGCCTCGCTACGTCACTGGGCTTCGGCGCCCAGCAGGCCTCGGCCGGCCTCGAATATCTCTTCGGCATCCCGGCCACCGAAACGACGCGCATCGTGCTGATCATCGCGATCACCGGCGTGGCGCTGGGCTCCGTGCTCGCCGGCCTCGAAGCCGGGGTGAAGCGGCTCTCCGAGATCAACATGCTGCTCGCGGCGCTGCTGCTCGGCTTCGTGATCTTCGCCGGGCCGACGCTGGCCGTGGCCACCGGCTTCATCGCCAATGCCGGCGCCTACTTCCAGAACCTGCTCCCGATGAGCAATTTCGTCGGCCGCGAGGATACCGACTTCATGCACGGCTGGACCACCTTCTACTGGGCCTGGTGGATCTCCTGGTCGCCGTTCGTCGGCATGTTCATCGCCCGCGTCAGCCGCGGCCGCACGATCCGCGAGTTCATCGTCTGCGTGCTGTTGATCCCGACCGCAGTATCCATTCTGTGGATGACGGCCTTCGGCGGCACCGCCGTCTGGCAGATCGTCAATCTGGGTACCGAGAGCGTGGCCGAGGTGGTGGCCGCCTACGTGCCCGAGCTCTCGCTCTTCGTCATGCTCGAAACCCTGCCGCTGACTGCGATCACGTCGTTTCTCGGCATCACGCTGGTGATCGTCTTCTTCGTCACCTCGTCCGATTCGGGCTCGCTCGTGATCGACACCATCACCGCCGGCGGCAAGACCGACGCGCCGGTCGTCCAGCGGATCTTCTGGTGCACGTTCGAGGGGCTGGTCGCCATCGCCCTCCTGCTCGGCGGCGGGCTCGCCTCGCTGCAGGCGGCGGCAATCGCCACGGGCTTTCCGTTCGCCATCGTTCTCGTGATCATGTGCTGGGGGCTATTCAGGGCACTCCGAGCCGATCCGCAGATGGCACGATGACGCTCCGCCGGGGCCGGCAGCCATGCCGTGCTCCGGTGCTCGAACGAGCTGCGATTTTGGGGGAGGAGTAAGAACATGGCGGAAAAGCTCCTACTGCCGCTGGATCTGACGCAGGCCGAGGCCTGGAACAAGGTGATCGACGAGGCGATCGGCATGGCGCAGCGCCGTGGTGCCGAGCTGCACGTGCTCTGGGTGGTGCCGGCGCTCGAGCGCAACCTGCGGCGGCTGCCGGAGGACAAGAAGCCCGAGCTCGATGCGTTCTTGAAGAAGCGCTTTCCCGCCGACCTCGTCGTCAAGGGGCATGTTCGCGGCAGCATGGAGGCGCCGCATCGGTCGATCCGCACGGTCGCGGAGGAAATCGGCGCCAATCTCATCGTCATGGGCGCGCGCAATCCGCGCCTCAAGGAGCACTTGATGGGTTCGACCGCCTCGCAGGTCACCCTCTATGCCAAGTGCTCGGTCTACGTGGTTCGCTGAGCCGGCGCCGTTCGGCCCGGGGATGGCCCGGGGCGGCGTTGCCGGTGCCGGATAGGAGACACCCGCAATGTACCAAACGATCGCCGTGCCAGTCGATCTCGAGCATGTCGAGCGGCTGCAGAAAGCGCTTCGGACCGCTGTCGACCTCGCCCGGCACTACGGTGCCACACTATACTATGTGGGGGCCACGACCGAGACACCGAACCCGATCGCGCACAACCCGGCCGAATATCAGCAGAAGCTGGCAGCCTTCGCCGAAGAGCGGGCCGCCGAGCACGGGGTTCCGACGGCGGCCAAGATGATCGTCAGTCTCGATATGACGATCGACCTCGACAAGCAGTTGCGCGACGCCTTCGAGGAGATCGGCGCCGATCTCGTCGTCATGGCCTCGCACATTCCGGGCGTGAAGGATCACCTCTTCAGCTCGAACGCCGGCTGGATCGCCAATTACAGCCCGATGTCCGTGTTCATCGTCCGCTGACGCTTCGGGTCGTCCACCGGCGGGCCGACTGCCCGAAATCATCCGCCACAATGCGGAAACCCCGGCCAGCTTTCGCTGGCCGGGGCTCACGCAGATCCGAGGCGACCCCAGGGAGGCGTAGGGTTTGCCCGGAACGCTCGAGCCGCCTCAGGCGGCGAGCGCCTTCGCGTCCTCGAGATTGGCGTTGACGCGCTTGGTCACGAGGTCGGCAACCTGCTTTTGCGCTTTCATGCCGAGATCGGCCTGCTCTTTGGCAACGGCCATCACCTTGTCGGCAGCGGCCTTGGCGTCGGCCATGAATTCTTCGGGCTTACGCTTGGTGACGTCGCCCTTCAGCATCGCTTCGCCCTGCTTGAAGGTCTCTTCGACCCAGCCGTATTGCAGCTTGGCGATCGCCTCGGCGGTCTGCATCCAGATGCCCTGGGCTTCCATCATCGTGTCGACATTGGCCTTGTGCATGGCGACGAGTGCATCGAAGTTGAACTTGGGCATATCGAACTTCGGCATCTCGAATTTCGCGGTGGTCTTGGTCGGGGTAGCCATCACGCTCTCTCCTCATCGGGTTTTGCTGCGTTGCACAATAGCTAGCGCCGAAGCCGGGTTTTTTCAAGCAAATTTTTGTGCAGTGCAGCATAAACGGCAGGAACGTGGCGCGGCGGCCCGTCACAGGCTTCGATCGAGCCGCTCGCTGGCGGTTTGCGATCCTGGTTGATAGACAGCCTCGGTGTCGGTCGACCGCACTCTGTCTGCCGGGTGGCCAATCGAGGAAGTGGGATGACCTACGGGCTCGGGATCCTGCTCGACCAGGGGCTGGTGATCGCGGCCGACACCCGGATCAATGCCGGCGTCGACCACATCGCCTGCATGAAGAAGCTGCATCTCTTTCAACAGCCAGGAAGCCATGTCCTGGCCCTGGCATCGGCCGGCAATCTCGCCACCAGCCAGGCCGTGGTCACGCTCTTGAACCAGCGCCTCGGCCATCCGGGCCAGCCGGGCAATCTGTTCGAGGCGGCCACCATGTTCGATGCCGCGCGCATCGTCGGCGGCACCTTGCGCGAGGTGATGGCGCACGATGCCGAGGACGTCGAGCCCTACGGCGATCCGAGCGCCACCTTCCTTTTGGGCGGGCAGATCGCCGAAGGCGAGCAGGCGCTGATGATGGTCCACGCCGCCGGCAACTTCATCGCTGCCGACGGTGACACCCCTTATCTGCAGATCGGCGAGAACAAATACGGCAAGCCGATCCTCGACCGCACCATGCGCCGCGACCTGTCGCTCGCGGAGGCGGTGAAGATCGCGCTGCTCTCCTACGATGCGACGATCCGCTCGAACATCGCCGTGGCCCTGCCGATCGACTTTTTCATCAAGCCGTGTGACGTCCTCGATCCGGTCGAGCTTCGCCGCATTCCCCCGAACGACCCCTATTTCGAGGCGGTACGCGACGGCTATGCCGAGGCCATCGGCAAGGCGCTGGCCGGCCTGCCGCTGCCGCACTGGCTCGACGACGGCGACGGCTGACCCGATCGCCAGTCAGCGAAAGCCGACCAGCCGATAGGCTTCCTCGACGATCGGCCGGGCGATCGCCTCGGCCCGTGCCGCACCGTCGGCCAACACCGCATCGAGATGGTCGGGATTGGCCATCAGGCCGCGCATTTCGGCGTTGATCGGGCTCAGCTTCTCGACGCAGAGCTCGGCCAGCTGCTCCTTGAAGCGGGCGAAGCTGGTTTCGGCATATTCGGCCGCCACGTCGGCGCGTTCGCGATCGGCGAGCGCGGCGAAGATGGAGAGCAGGTTCGAGGCCTCCGGCCGGTTCTCGGGGTCGTAGGTGATGCCGAGGATGCTGTCCGATTTGGCCTTGCGGATCTTGGTAGCGATGGTCTCGGCATCGTCGGTGAGATTGATCCGGCTCATGTCCGAGGGATCCGATTTCGACATTTTTTTCGTGCCGTCGCGGAGCGACATGACGCGCGCGGCCTCCGCCTGGATCATCGGCTCGGGCAGCGGGAAATAGTCCTCGGCGAAGCGCCGGTTGAAGCTCTGGGCGATGTCGCGGGAAAGCTCGAGGTGCTGCTTCTGGTCCTCGCCGACCGGCACGTGCGTCGCCTTGTAGGCGAGGATGTCGGCCGCCTGCAGCACCGGGTAGACGAACAGCCCGACGGGCGCATTCTCGCGGTGCTTGCCGGCCTTCTCCTTGAACTGCGTCATCCGATTGAGCCAGCCCAGGGGCGTCACACAGTTCAAGATCCAGGCCAGCTCGGCGTGGGCGCCGACACGGCTCTGGACGAAGAGGATCGAGCGGGCGGGATCGATCCCCGACGCGATGAGGGCGGCTGCCACCTCGCGCGTGTTGCGGCGCATGCCGTCGGCGTCGTGCAAGGTGGTCAACGCATGCTGGTCGACGATGCAATAGATGCAGTCGAAGTTGTTCTGCAGCCGCACCCAGTTCCGGATCGCCCCCAGATAATTGCCGAGCTGGATGCCGTGGGTCGGCTGGATGCCGGAAAAGATGCGGCCCTGCATGGGTTCCTGCCAATCGCGGAGAGGGTCGAAAGCGACCGCGTTGGAGCCACGCAGCCGCCGTCCTGTCAAGCCCGGTACCCTCGTCAAGCGTTGGGCTCGGCCGTCCGGTTGCGGCGGGAGAGTTGGCGCTTGAGGTCGGCGGCGTCGGCGGCACCGGTTGCCAGGGCTGCCGCGGCGTAGACGGCTCCGCCGATGCCGATCGTCAGGCCGAGATGGATCACGCCCGGCAGGTCCGCGAGGAGCCGGTCGGCAACGACGAGCGCGACCGCCATCATCACCGTCGCCAGGGCGATTCGGGGCAGGGTGCGCCTGAGCTTGTCGTCGAGCCGCAGATATCCCCGGCGGCGCAGGATCAGCGCCAGGAAAGTGACATTGAGCGCATTGGCGAGGGCGGTCGCGAGCGCGATGCCGACATGCGCCAGGGGCCCGATCAAGAGCAGGATCAAGCCGACATTGGCGACGAGACAGACGGCCGCGACCTTGACCGGGGTGGCGGTGTCCTCGCGCGCGAAGAAGGCCGGCACCAGAACCTTGATCAGCACATAGGCCGGCAGCCCGAGCGAGAACGCCATCAGTGCTGCGGCCGTGGCGGCGGTGGCCTCCGGGCCGAAGGCACCGCGCTCGAACAGCACGCTGATAATCGGTTCCGCCAGCACGATCAGGGCCGCGGCAGCGGGCAGGGTGAGCAACAGGCCCATCTCGATCGCCCGGTTCTGGGTGTCATCGGCGGCCCCGTCCTGGCCACTGCGCAATTGCCGCGCCAAGGTGGGCAGGATCACCGTGCCGATGGCGATGCCGATGATGCCGAGCGGCAGCTGGTTGAGGCGGTCGGCGTAGAAGAGATAGGAGACGGCACCGACCGGCAGGGTGGAGGCGAACAGCGTGTCGATCACCAGGTTGATCTGATAGACGCCGGAGCCGATCGCCCCCGGCACCATGAGCTTGAAGAGCCGCTTCAGCCGGGGGGTGATCACCGGCCGCCGCAGGCGGAGCCCCATGCCGTTGCGCTTGGCCGCCACTGCCACCCAGGCGAGCTGCAGGACACCCGCGACGAACACCCCCCAGGCCAGGCTGTGCGCCGGGGTCAGCGGATGCAGGCTGGCGAGCAGCAATGTGGTGATCAGCACGAGATTGAGGATGATCGGGGCGAAGGCCGCGTGCGCGAACCGGCCGATCGAGTTCAGGACGCCGCTGAACAGGGCCGCCAGAGAGATGAACATCAGATAGGGGAAGGTGATCCGGCTGAGCTCGACCGCGAGGCCGTAGCGCTCGCCCTCGAGCTCGAAGCCGGGGGCCAGGCCGCGGACCAGCCAGGGCATGGCGAGCTGGGCCAGGAGCACGACGACCAGGAGCACGGTCGTCATGAGGGCCAGGGCTTCCTCGGCGAAGCGCCTGGCGGCTTCGTCCCCCTCGCCTTCGTGCGCCTTGGCGAACAGCGGCACGAAGGCGGCATTGAACGCACCCTCGGCGAACAGGCGCCGGAGCAGATTGGCGAGCTTGAAGCTGACGAAGAAGGCATCGGCCGCCGCCCCGGCGCCGAGCAAAGCAGCGATCAACAGATCGCGGATGAAGCCCAGGACGCGCGAGATCCCGGTCAAGCCGCCGACGGTCAGGGCCGATCTGACGATGCTCGAGGACGTACTCATCGGGGGGTCACGCGGCCGCGGCCTTCGTCGACGGGTCGGCCAGGGCCGTCTTCAGCTCCTTTTCCAGCCGCTCGATCTTCGCCCGGCCGGTCAGCTTCATGCCGAACACGTCCTTGACGTAGAAGACATCGATCACCCGCTCGCCGTAGGTGCTGATATGCGCACTGTGGATGACGAGGCCGCGCTCCTTCAACACCCTGGCAACGGCGAACAGCAGGCCCGGCCGGTCGCGGCCGTTGACCTCGATCACACTGTGGGTCCGCGACGCCTGGTTGTTGACCAGCACCCTGGGCTCGACCTTGAACACGTCGGCGCGTGGCGGCAGCGTCGAGCGGCGTTCGGCGAGCTGCTTTTCCAGATCGACCTCGCCGGCGAGCACCCGGCGCAAATTCTTCTCGATCCGGGTGAAGCGGCCGGGATCGTCGACGGCACTGGTCCGCTCCGCGTCCTGCACGCCGAACGTGTCGAGCGCCATGCCGTCCGACGTCGTGAAGATGTGCGCATCGACGATGCTCACGCCGGCCAGCGCCAGGGCCCCCGCCACCTTCATGAACAACCCCGAATGATCGGTGGCGTAGACGGTGATCTCGGTGCGCGCCTGGAACTGGTCGACATGGTAGTCGACCGCGACGGGCGCCTGCTCCGCCCTTGCCCGGGCGACCAGCCGGGCGTGGCGGATATGGGCGTCGAGCGGGATGCCCAGCCAGTAGCGCGGGTCGTGGAGTTCCAGCCAGGCCGCGATCTCGGCCTCGCTCCAGCCGATGTCGCTCTGCGCCAGCGCCTCGGCGAGCGCCCGCTTGCCGCCGGCGATCCGCTGCTGGCGGCGGCCCCGGAGATCGCCCGAGGCCATCGCTGCCTCGGCCTCGTGGAAGAGCTCGCGCAACAGCTGGCCCTTCCAGCCGTTCCAGACGGTGGGGCCGACCGCGCGGATATCGGCGACCGTGAGCAGCAAGAGCAGTCGCAGCCGTTCCGGCGATTGCACGATGGCGACGAAATCGGCGAGCGTCTTCGGGTCCTCGGTATCCCGCCTGAAGGCGAAGTGGCTCATCACCAGATGCTGGCGAACGAGCCAGGCGACGGTCTCGGTCGCGGCGTCGCCGAGCCCGAAGCGGGGGCAGAGCACTTGGGCGATCTGCGCGCCGATCTCGCTGTGATCGCCGCCCCGGCCCTTGCCGATGTCGTGCAGGAAGGCGGCGACGAAGAGCTCGGTGCGGGAGGTCACCTGCGGCATCACCCGGGTCGAGAGCGGCAGCTCGGTCTCGAATGTCCCCTCCTCGACGCGGTGCAGGTTGTCGATCACCCGGATGGTGTGCTCGTCGACCGTGTAGACGTGGTAGAGATTGTGCTGCATCAGCGCCACCACCCGGCCGAACTCCGGCACGAACCGGCCGAGCAGACCGGCTTCGTTCATCCGGGTCAGGGTCAGCGCCGGATCCTTGCGGCTGGTCAGCATCTCCAGAAACAGTCGGTTGGCCTCCGGGTCGTCGCGCAGTTTCGGGACGTAGCGGAGGCTGCGGGCGAGGGCAGAGAGCGCCGTCGGTTGATAATCGAGGTCGCGGGCCTGGGCGATGTGGAAGAATTCGAGCATCGCCAGCGGGCGCTCGGCGAACAGTCCGGGATTGTCGAGGGCCAGCCGATTGCCCTGCACGAAAAAGCCGTTGATCCGGCGCCGGGTCGGGCCGAAGCGGGGCAGCCCGAAGCGCGGCTTGCGCTTGAACTGCTCCTCGAGCGCGGCGCAGACGATCCGGGTCACCGAGCCCACTTCCTTGGCGACCAGGTAATAGCGCTTCATGAAGCGTTCGACGCCGCTCGACCGCGGCCGGTCGCGATAGCCCAGCGCTTCGGCCACCTTGGGCTGCAGATCGAAGGTCAACCGCTCCTCGGCGCGGCCGCTGAAATAGTGGAGGTGGCAGCGTACCGTCCAGAAGAAGCGGCGGGCGCGCAGGAAGCTGTTGAGTCCCGGGCGGGTCAGGACATCGTGGGTGACGAGGTCGTTCCAGCTCCGGGTGTCGTAGAGGTGGCGCGTGAGCCAGACGAGCGTCTGCAGATCGCGCAAGCCGCCCTTGCCCTCCTTGATGTTGGGCTCGAGCAGATAACGGCTGTCGCCCATCCGCTGGTGGCGCTCGTCACGCTCGCGCAGCTTCGCCTCGATGAAGGCACTCTCCTGACGGTGGCAGACCTCGCTGCGAAAGCGGGCCTCGAGTTCGTCGGCGAGCCGCTCGGAGCCCCAGACCAGCCGGGTCTCCAAGAGCGTCGTCTGGATCGTCAGGTCCTGCTTGGCGAGCTTCAGGCACTCGTTCAAAGACCGTGTCGATTGACCGACCTTGAGCCCGAGATCCCAAAGCCGATAGAGCAGGAACTCGGCGAGCTGCTCGAGCCGCGGGGTCGGCTTGAACGGATAGAGGAAGAGGATATCGATGTCGGAATGCGGTGCCAGCTCGCCGCGGCCGTAGCCGCCGACCGCGATCAGCGCCAGCTCCTCGCCCCGGGTCGGGTTGGCGATCGGATAGAGCCGCCGTTCGGCGAAATCGAGGGCACCGGCGAGAATGCCGTCCACCAGACGCGCCAGATCCGCCGCCAGCTTGATGCCGTCGTGGTCTTCCTGAAAGCGACGCTCGAGCGCGCTCCGCCCACTGTCGAGCACCGCTCGCATCCGATCGCGCACCGCCGCGGCCGCGGCGTCGTTGCCGGCGCCGGGCGCCAGTGGAGCGGCGATCGCCGCCCGGCTCTGCGCCGGATCGAGGCTGGCATCCGCCGGCGGTGGCAGTGCCAGAAGCGTAGCGGGCCGGGCGGCTTCGTTCATCGCCTGTTCATCGCGTCACGCGGCTCGGCCGCCGCACCGCGCGGCGTTCGTGAAAACGGCGCAATCTGCGGCTGAAGGTCTCGCCGATTTGTCTGGACGGGTTTACACTGGAAAACATCTATAGACCGGTGTTGCTCGCTCGGTGGCTGGTGGCGGAACGGATCATCGAGATCGGCGAGGCCGCTGGCAAGCGGTGCGAGAACGAAGGGAGAGCGGGACGTGGAGGCATTGGCGATGGGGGGCTACGGCGGTTACGTCTGGAGCGCCTTCGGCTTCGCCTTGATCTCGATGGGTGGTCTCCTCTGGCAGAGCTGGCGGGCACAGGCACGCCGCACGGAAGAGCTGAAGGCCCTGCGCGGCACGATCCGCGGCACGGCCGGTGCCACGACGGCGCGGCAACCGCGGCGGCTGGTCGCGACCAAGCCCGAAGCCGAGCCCGGCGCCGAGAACCTGGCCTCCCCTGGATCAGCTTCGGGAAGATAGCGCAAGATGAGGTTCAGGAAACGTCAACGTCTCGTCGTCATCGGTCTCGCGACCCTGCTCCTCGGTGGTGCTGCGGCGCTGATCCTGACGGCCTTCGAGGACACCATCGCGTTTTTCATCTCGCCGACCGAGGTGGCGGCGGGTGAGCTCGAGCCCGGGCGCAATTTCCGGGTCGGCGGGCTCGTCGTCGACGGCAGCATCGAGCGCCTGGGCGACGGCACCGTCCGTTTTGCCCTCACCGACACGGCGCACGAGGTTCACGTCGTCTACAAGGGCATTCTCCCCGATCTCTTCCGCGAAGGACAAGGCATCGTGGCACAAGGCACGCTCGACGACGGCATGGTTTTCCAGGCCTCCGAGATCCTCGCCAAGCACGACGAAAACTACATGCCGAAGGAGGTCGCGGACGCGCTGAAGGAAGCCGGCTACTGGCAGCACGTCGACGGTGCCAGCGCAGGAGAGGCCCAGTGATCGTCGAGCTCGGTCATTTCGCGCTGGTCGTGGCGCTCGGGCTCGCCATCGTCCAGGGCACGCTGCCGCTTTTGGGTGCGCACCGCCACGACCTCACGCTGATGCGCCTCGCCAACACGACAGCCCTCGCACAGTTCGGCTGCATCACCATTTCGTTCGCAGCCCTCACCTGGGCCTACGTCAGCTCCGACTTCTCGGTCATCAACGTCTACCAGAACAGCCACGACGCCAAACCGTTGATCTACAAGATCAGCGGTGTCTGGGGTAACCACGAGGGTTCGCTCGTTCTCTGGGTCTGGACGCTTGCGGTCTGCGGTGCCGCCGTCGCTTGGTGGGGCCGCAACCTGCCCTTGCCGTTCAAGGCCCGCACGCTGGCGATCCAGGGCCTGATCGGTGTCGCCTTCCTGCTCTTCCTGCTCTTGACCTCCAACCCGTTCGAGCGGCTCGATCCGGCCCCGCTCGAGGGCCAGGGCCTCAACCCGATCCTGCAGGATCCGGGCCTCGCCTTCCATCCGCCGATGCTCTACCTCGGCTATGTCGGCCTCTCGGTCACCTTTGCGTTCGCCATGGCCGCCCTTATCGAAGGCCGGGTCGACGCCTCCTGGGCCCGCTGGGTGCGCCCCTGGACCCTGGCCGCCTGGGTCGCCCTGACCGCCGGCATCGCCCTCGGTTCCTGGTGGGCCTATTACACCCTCGGCTGGGGTGGCTGGTGGTTCTGGGACCCGGTCGAGAACGCCAGCTTCATGCCCTGGCTGGCGGCCACGGCCCTGCTGCACTCCGCCATCGTCGTGGAGAAGCGCGACACGCTGAAGGCCTGGACCATCCTGCTCGCCATCGTCGCCTTCTCCCTCTCGCTGCTCGGCACCTTCCTCGTCCGCTCCGGTGTCCTCACTTCCGTCCACGCCTTCGCGGTCGACCCAGACCGCGGCGTCTTCATCCTCTACATGCTGATCCTCACCATCGGCGGTGCGTTGGCACTCTTCGCCTGGCGGGCACCGATAATGCAGCCGGGCGGCGCCTTCGCCCCCGTCAGCCGCGAGAGCGGCCTGCTGCTCAACAACCTGCTGCTCGCCACCGCGACCGCCACGGTGCTGCTCGGCACCCTCTACCCGCTCGCCCTCGAGATCGTCGGCGGCGGCAAAATCTCCGTCGGGCCACCCTTCTACAACGCCACTTTCGTGCCGTTGATGCTGCCGCTGCTGATCGCTGTCCCGATCGGCGCCATGCTCGCCTGGAAGCGCGGCAACGTGTTCTCGGCTCTCGGCCGGCTGAAGCTCGCCCTGGCCGGCACGCTGGCCACCGCTGTTCTCACCTTCACGTTGCTCGACGCGGTGAGCCTGGCTGCCGCTCTCGGCTTCGCGCTCGCCGCCTGGCTCGTCTTCGGTGCCATCGACGACCTGCGCAACAAGATCGGCCTTTTTCAGGTGCCGCTGCGCCGTGTCCGGCAACGGCTGAAGGGGCTGCCGGCGTCCGCCTTCGCCGTCTCGATCGCGCATGCCGGGGTGGGCATCATGATCGTCGGCATGATCTCCACCAGCGTACTGCAGTCCGAGCGGATCCTCGCCATGCAGCCGGGCGAGAGCACGACCATCGGCGGCTACGATGTCCGCCTGGCCAGCATCGCCGAGGTCGAGGGCCCGAACTGGACGGCGGTCCGCGCCGTGTTCGAGACGACGAGAAACGGCCGCCCGGTCGCCGACATCGTCTCCGAAAAGCGGTTCTTCCCGGTCGAAGGCCAATCCACGACCCAGGTCGGGCTCGACACCTCGTTCTGGCGCGACCTCTATTTCGTCCTCGGCGACCAGACACCGGAAGGCACCTGGGCCGTCCGCCTCTACGTCAATCCCCTGGCCGCCTGGCTCTGGTGGGGTGTCGGCATCATGTCGCTGGGCGGCCTGGTCTCGCTGTTCGACCGCCGGCTGCGGGTCGGTGCCCCCACCACCGCCACCGCGCATCGTGGCCGTCCGGCCGGTGACCCGGCCCCTGCCGCACCGGGCGCCGAGGCCCGCGCCTGACGGGCCAGCGGACGGAGTATCATGCGGCGTCTCCTCTTCATCGTTCCGGCGATCGTCTTTCTCGTGATCGCCGGCTTTCTCGCGATCGGCCTGACCCGCGATCCCGCCGAGCTGCCCTCGGCCCTACGCGACCGTCCGGCGCCCGACTTCGCCCTGCCGCCGCTTCCCGGCCGCGACGAGGAAGGCTTTGCTCGGGCCCATCTCGGCGGCGAGCCGATGCTGGTCAACGTCTTCGCCTCCTGGTGCGTGCCGTGCCGGATCGAGCACCCGCTGATCAATCGCCTCGCCGAAGACGGGGTCGTCGTCCACGGCCTCAACTACAAGGACGAGGCGGCGGCCGCCCGGGCTTGGCTCGACGAGCTCGGCGACAACTTCACGCGAGTCGGTCACGACCTCGACGGCCAAGCCGGCATCGAGTGGGGGGTGTACGGCGTGCCCGAGACCTACGTCGTCGACGCCGACGGCAGGATCGTCCACCGCCACGTCGGCCCCCTCCGCCCCGAGGACGTCGAGCAGGAAATCCGCCCCATCCTCGAAAGCCTGCAGCGATGATGCGTTTGTTTCTGGTCTTGGCCCTCGTCTGGTTCGTGGCGTTGCCGCCTTCTGCGAATGCGGTGTTGCGGCCGGACGAGCTGTTGGAGGATCCCGAGCTCGAAGCCCGCGCTCGGGCGTTGGGCAAGGAGCTGCGCTGTGTCGTCTGCCAGAACCAGTCGATCGACGACAGCAACGCCGACCTCGCCCAGGATTTCCGGCGCATCGTCCGTGAACGCGTCCTCGCCGGCGACAGCGACGCGGAGATTCGGCAGTACATGGTCGACCGCTACGGCGAATTCGTCCTGCTCAAGCCGCCGGTCACCGCCGGCACCATCGTCCTCTGGGCCGGCCCGTTCGCCGTCCTGCTGCTCGGTGCCGGCATCGCGGTGACGACGATGCGGCACCGCCAGGCCGCCGAGGCCGCCGACCTGTCGCCCGAGGAACGCGAGCGCCTGGCCCGCCTCCTCGACGAGCCAGAGGCGCGCGAGACGCCGCGATGAGTGTGGCGACCCTTCTCGTCATCCTGATCCCGCTGGTCCTGGCGATCGCTGCGCTGGCCATGCCGCTCGCCGGCAGGCGGGCCGAGGACGCCGCCGCCGACAGTGCCGTCGCCATCCTCAAGGACCAGCTCGCCGAGCTCGACCGCGACGAACGCCGCGGCCTGATCGGCCCGGCCGAGGCCAAGGCCGCCAGGCTGGAGGTCGAGCGCCGCATCCTCAAGGCTGCCGCCCGCAGCACGCCGCAGAGCTTCGGCACCAGCGGCCTCGGCCGGGCCTTGGCCATGCTCGCCGTCATCGCCGTGCCGGCGGGCTCGGCTGCCCTCTATCTGCAGCTGGGCGCACCCGGCACGCCCGACCGGCCGCTCGCCGCGCGCGAACAGGAACGCGCCCCGAGCCGCGAGGTGCCGGCGGAAATTCGCGAGATGGTCGCCGGGCTCGAAGCCCGGCTCGACGAGGACCCGGACAATCTCGAGGGCTGGCTGATGCTCGGCCGTAGCCAGCTCGCCTTGAACCGGACGGCAGCGGCGATCGACGCCTACCGCCGTGCTCTCGACCTCGCACCCGAGGAGGTCGAGGCCATCACCGGCCTCGCCGACGCCCTCCTCGAACGCTCGATGGGTGTGGTCACCCCCGAAGTGCGCCAGCTCATGTTCCGCCTCGCCGAGCTCGAGCCCGACGATCCGCGACCGCTCTACTTCATGGGCCTCGCCGACGCCCAGGCCGGCGACTACAACGGTGCCCTCGAACGCTGGCGCGTGCTGCTCGAGAACAGTCCCGCCGACGCCCCCTGGCGGGCCGAGATCGAACCCTCGATCATCCAGGCGGCGAACCAGCTCGGCATCGACCCCGAACCCATCCTGGCACTGGCCGCCGCCCCCGATCCGGCCGAACAACGCGCCCGCGACCTGGCCGAGCTCGACCCCGAGGAACGCACCGCCCAGATCCGCGCCATGGTGCAGAGCCTCGCCGACCGCCTCGCCGACGAGGGTGGCAGCGCCGAGGAATGGCAACGTCTCGGCCGCTCCTACCTGATCATGGGCGAACGCGCCGAAGCCGCCCGCGCCTTTCGCCAGGCCCTCGTGACGGATCCGGACGATCCCGCCGTCAACAAGGATCTGGCGACAGCCCTCCTGGAAGCGCCTGCCGAGCCACATGGTCTTCCGGTCATCCCCGACGAAGCCTTGCCGCATCTCGAAAAGGCCCTGGCGCAATCCCCCGACGATCCCGAACTCCACTGGTATCTCGGCATCCGGGCGCTGGCCGACGGCAACCCCGAGGAAACGCGAGAGCACTGGGAACAGGTCCTCGCCCAACTCGACCCCGCCACCCCCGAACACGCCATGGTCCAGAGCCGCCTCGACATGCTGACCATCAACTGACGCGGCAGACGGACCGAAAGATGCGGGAAGGATGATCCCCCCGACGCCCCACCGTTGGTCTGGGGGATGATCGGGTGAGGGGAGGGGCGCAGCGAGCGGCTCGGCCGACGCCGGAACCGCAGCGGGACGCTAGCCGGACTCCCGGTCGTCGTGCCGTCGAGACAAATCGCTTGCGATCTGGATTGGCCACAGCCATCTCCGAACGGCTAGGAAGAGGGCGATCCCCTCGGGCCGAGAACACGCCGGGAGTCGTTTCGATCTTGCGCCATTCAGGCAGAGCTGTCCCATGACGCCCGCCCGCCAAGCCTATGCCTGGCTCGGTGGCTTTGCCGTGTTCGTCGGCCTGCTCTGGCTGTTGGGCGATGTGCTCACGCCGTTCGTCGCCGGGATGGTCATCGCCTACCTGCTCGATCCCTTGGCCGACCGGCTCGAGGCCTGGGGCACCTCGCGCACCGTGGCGACGTCACTGCTCACCTTGCTGTTCATCCTCGTGGTCCTCTGTGCCGTTCTGCTGCTCGTGCCGGTGGTGGGGGGCCAGGTCAGGCGCCTCTCGGCGAACCTGCCGGAGCTGATCGAGCAGGGCTGGGGCTGGCTCGGGCCTTGGGTGGAGGAGTTCCGCGCCCGCTTCAATCTCGCCACCGAAGAGGAGTTGCAGGAGGCGCTCGAGCGCTACGCCGGCAATCTCGGCGAGTATGCGACCGGGCTGCTCGGCGGGCTCGCCTCGGGTGGTGCCGTCCTCTTGAACATCGTCTCGCTCCTGGTGATCACGCCGGTCGTTAGCTTCTATCTCCTGCGCGACTGGAACCAGCTCGTCCACACGGTCGACGGCTGGTTGCCGCGCGACCACCGCGACACCATTCGCGAGCTGCTGCACGAGATCGATCGCAGCATCGCCGGCTTCTTGCGCGGCCAGCTCTCCGTCTGCGTCCTGCTCGGCCTGTTCTACGGCATCGGCCTCGCGGCACTCGGGCTCGACGGCGGTCTCGCCGTCGGCCTCGTCGCCGGGCTGATCTCGTTCATTCCCTATGTCGGCTCGATCGTCGGCTTCGTCGCCTCGATCGTTCTCGCCGCCGGGCAGTTCGGGCCGACCGCCTGGCTCATGCTCGGCCTCACCGCCGGGCTGTTCAGCCTCGGCCAGTTCATCGAAGGCAATTTCCTCACCCCCAGGCTGGTCGGCTCGCGCGTCGGGCTGCACCCTGTCTGGGTGATCTTCGCCCTGCTCGCCGGCGGCTCGCTGTTCGGCTTCGTCGGCGTCCTGCTGGCCGTGCCGGTCGCCGCTGCCATCGGCGTCCTAACCCGCTTCGCTTTGGCGCAATACCTGGCGAGCACCCTGTTCAAGGGCCGGCAAGGCAGCCGATCGACATCCGCGAACGATGGCGGGCCCGGGTGAACTCCGGCAGGCTGCCGCCGAAAAAGACTCCTGGAGTCTTTTCGCTTCCCGTCTTCACATCACCAGGAACTGGAAGGCCAGGTCGCGGATGAAATAGAGGGCGAGGATGAGGACCATCGGCGAGATGTCGATGCCGCCGAGGTTGGGCAGGATGTTGCGGATCGGGCGGAGCAGCGGCTCGGTGATGCGGTGGAGGAAGTCGCCGATCGTGTAGATGAAGCGGTTGCCGGTGTTCACCATGTTGAAGGTGACGAGCAGGCTGAGCACCACCATGGCGATGAGGAGCCAGATATAGATGGTGATCACGGTATTGATGAGGTTGTAGACGGCGATCATCGGGGCTCCGGGTGGTCGGCATGGTGAACGATGGCGTGCGTGGTCCAAGGGCCGGACGCGCCATCGCGGGACTTACGCGCCGGGTCGTCGGCTGACAAGGTTTTCCACCGCTACCCGGTGGATCGCACGAAGATGCTTGACAGCCGGGGGCCCGGACACCGATATCCAGCGCAACCGCGTGGGGCCGTAGCTCAGCTGGGAGAGCGCTAGAATCGCACTCTAGAGGTCGCCGGTTCGATCCCGGTCGGCTCCACCAGGCCCTTCCCGCCCATCTCACCCGACCCCGCCCATCTCATCCGACCAGGCGGCCGTTGCTGGAGAGCAGCACGGCGACGGGGCGCGTCGGCTCGAATTTCGAGAAGACGATGGCGATGATGACGGTGATCGGGACGGAGAGGAACATCCCGGCCACGCCCCAGATGCCGCCCCAGAAGGTGAGCGAGAGGACGATGACGAAGGGGCTGAGATTGAGCGTCGTGCCCATCAGGCGTGGCTCGACATAATTGCCGATGGTCGCCTGGATCGCCGTCAACGCCAGCGTGACGCTGAAGAAGATGCCCCAGTCGTTGAACTGCAACAGGGTCAACAGGGCCGGCAGCATCACCGCGAACAGCGAGCCGATATTCGGCACGAAGTTGAAGAGGAAGATCAGCAACGCCCACAGGCTCGCGTAATTGACGCCGGCATAGGCGAGCACGACCCAGCAGAGAACGGCGGTGAGCAGGCTGACCAGCGACTTGATCCACAAGTAGCGCTCGATGCGGTGTTCGATCTCTTCGAGCGACTGGCGCAAGCTTTCGGAGGTCTGCTTGTCGGCGAACAGGCGGTCGATCTTCTGATTGAAATTGCGCTGCTCCAACATGATGAAGGCTACGTAAAGCGCAATCAGGCCGATATTGCCGATCAGCCCACCCAGCCCGGCGGTCAAGGAAAACAGCATGCCGGCGATGTCGATCCGACTGATCACTTCGTCGAATGTGGTGCTCTGATCGATGTCCAAAAACTGGCTGACCTGCTCGACCAGGCTGATCAGGTTGCGTTGATACTCGGGTGCCGCAAGTCGCACTTGCGCGATGTTGCGCATGCTGATGTCGAAGATGACCCAGAACAGGCCGGCCATCGTGGCGATCGCCAAGAGGCGGCAGACGATGCGCGGCAGCGCGTAGCCGCCGATCGACAGCCGCTCGTAGAAGCGGCCGATGGCGTTGATCAACAGCCACAGCATGAAGGCGACGGCGAGCGGGATGAGGAACTGGCTGCCGAAGATCAGGATCGAACCGACGACCGCCGCACCGACGAGAAAGCTGGTCCACCAGAGGGGTCTCGCGATGGCTGGATCGACGCTCGGCATCGGCTTCCTCTTCGGCGACGTTCGACGCCCCGATCCGGGTATCGCCGGGGCTTTCGATCGGGGGCCCGATCTGGCATAGCACAGCCGCTCGACAGTTCAGAAGGCGGGTAGAAGCGTGCCTGCCGGTGGCGAGGTCGGCGGGTCTGTGAACGAACGGCAGGGAGAGCGTCAGTCATGGCCATCGAGACACCCGAAGGATATCGCCCCCTCGACGAGGCGAGCTTGCCGGCCTTTCTCGCCGGCCTGCCCGAGATCGCCGAGCGCTTGGGCGGGGCGCCCGAAGACTGGCGGGTATCCGAGGTCGGCGACGGCAATCTCAACCTCGTCTTCATCGTCGAGGGCAAGGCCGGCGACATCTGCGTCAAGCAGGCGCTGCCCTATGTCCGGCTGGTCGGCGACAGCTGGCCGTTGCCGCTCGAGCGCGCCTTCTTCGAGTACCGCGCCACCACCATCCAGGCCCGCCACGTCGGCCGGCTGGTGCCCGAGATCCTGCACTACGACCCCGAGCTCTTCCTCATCGTGATGGAGCGGCTGAGCCCGCACATCATCATGCGGCGCGGGATGATCGATACCGTGGTTTATCCGGCCTTCGTCGATCACCTCGTCGAGTATGCGGCAAAGACCCTCTACTTCACCTCCGACCTCGCTCTGCCGGCCGCCGAGAAGAAGCCGCTGATGGCCACCTTCGCCGGCAACAGTGCCCTCTGCAAGATCACCGAGGATCTGATCTTCACCGATCCCTACCGGATCGCCCCGCTCAATCGCTGGACCAGCCCCGAACTCGACGAGGTTGCAGCATCGATCCGCGGCGATGCCGAGCTCAAGCGGGCCGTCTCGATCCTGAAGGTCAAGTTCCTCTGCCACGGCGAGGCGCTGCTGCACGGTGACCTGCACACCGGTTCGATCATGGTGACCGAGACCGACACCCGCGTCATCGACCCCGAGTTCGCCTTCTTCGGCCCCATCGGCTTCGATGTCGGCAAGCTGATCGGCAACCTGCTCTTGAGCTATTTCAGTCAGGCCGGCCACGAGAAGGAGCCGGGCGAGCGTGACGGCTACCGGCAGTGGACACTGGAGACGATCGAGAAGTTCTGGAACGGCTTCGAGCGGCGCTTCGTCGAGCTCTGGACGCAGAACCGTACCGGCGACGCCTTTCCGCCCGATCTGTTCGAGGCGGCTGATGGCGAGAATGGCGGCGAAGTGGGCCTGCGCTCGCTCGGCCGGGCGCAGCACGACTTCATGCGCCGGCTGTTCGAGGATGCCGTCGGCTACGCCGGCTCCTCGATGATCCGCCGGATCCTCGGTCTCGCCCACAATATCGACCTCGAGCTGATCGAGGATCAGCGCCGGCGGGCCGAATGCGAGAAACGAACGCTCTCGCTCGCGGTCGACCTGATCAAGCAGGCGCGGCAGATCCCGAGCATCGAGGCGGTGACGGCCAAGGCCGCCACGCTTCAGGCGACGACCGGCACGGTCTGAACTGGATCATAGTCCAGCGGTGCCGCGACTGCGATCGGCAACGGCGACCAGACCGGATCCTCGAGCCGGCGCTCGCCGATCCGATAGGCCTCGGTAAACCGCTCGAGCCCGTGCCGCCCGCCGTTGACCAGGCGCCGGGCCCGGGCGAGGTCGTCCTCGAGCAGCGCCTGCTTGATCGACTGCCGCCGGGCGGCGAGAAAACAGGCGAGCACCAGGGCGGCGATCTTCGGCTCGTTGGCGAGCTCCGGCTGGCGCTCGAGCCGGTCGGCGAGCCCGATCTGCCGGCCGATCCGGCCGTAATTGTCCCGCCCGGTGAGCTGGACGAAGCCGCGCCCCTTGAACCGGGCGCCGTCGGGACGGCCGCGATTACCGAGATCGATCCGGTTGTCGTAGAGGTCGAAGGGATGGCCATCGGGCGAGGTGTTGTAGCGGGAGGGGAGCTCGTCCACCGGCTCGAAGGTCTCGGTCTCGGCGCGAATGGTGCCGAGCGCCATCAACACCATCGGCTTGTCGACCAGCTGGAACTGCCGGAGTGCTTCGAGCACCGGCGGCAGGTGCCGCACGATGGGATCGAGCCGTGTATAGGGGAACATGTCGGCGACCAGATCGAGGGTCACCTGGCCCGTGACATCGAGCGGGGCTGCGGGACCCGCGCCGTCTAGCCGGGCCCAGGTCAAAGGTCCGGCGATGCCGTCGGCGAGCAGGCCGTGAGCGTGCTGAAAAGCGACGAGTGCGGCCTCGGTCGCCGGACCGAACCGACCGTCGATCGCCCCCGGATTGAAGCCGGCCTGCCGGAGCGCCTGCTGCAACCGCTCGACCGCCGAACCTCGCGCCCCACGTCGCACAACCTGGCTCATCTCGCCCTCCCGCTTACGACCTCGTTCCTTTATATAGGATTTATTTCAGCAAAGCAAGGGGAGTCGCCGGAAGTGTGGTCTTCCGTTATCGTGCCGCGCAACGACGAAAGGCAGACGAGCGGAGGCGGCGATGTTGATCAACGGCGAACACCACCGGACCATCTGGGTCGCAGCCGACGGCGAGACGGTGCAGATCATCGACCAGACCGTGCTGCCGCACGAACTGCGGATCGTCGATCTGGTCGACCTCGAGAGTGCGGCGATCGCGATCGAGACCATGCAGGTGCGCGGTGCCCCCTTGATCGGTGCGACCGCCGCCTACGGCGTCGCCCTGGCACTCCGCGCCGATCCGTCCGACACCGGGCTGGAGGCAGCGATCGCCCGGCTGATCCGTACCCGCCCCACGGCCGTCAATCTCCGCTGGGCGCTCGACGACATGCGCACGACCTTGGCCAATCAGCCGCGTGAGCGCCGGGTCGAGCTCGCCATGGCGCGGGCGGCGGCGATCTGTGATGCGGATGTCGACATCTGCCGTGCCATCGGCGAGCACGGGCTCGCCCTGATCGAGGCCGCGGCCCGGCGCAAGACGGCCGGCGAGCCGGTCAATGTCCTGACCCATTGCAACGCCGGTTGGCTCGCCACCATCGATCGCGGCACCGCCACAGCACCCGTCTACGCCGCGCAGGAGAAGGGCATTCCCGTGCATGTCTGGGTCGACGAGACCCGGCCGCGCAACCAGGGGGCTTCGCTTACCGCTTTCGAGTTGTTGCACCAGAAGGTGCCGCACACGGTGATCGCCGACAATGTCGGCGGGCATCTGATGCAGCACGGCATGGTCGATCTCTGCATCGTCGGCACCGACCGGACCACCCGCACGGGCGACGTCTGCAACAAGATCGGCACCTACCTCAAGGCGCTGGCGGCCGAGGACAACGGCGTGCCGTTCTACGTGGCGCTGCCGTCGACCACCATCGACTGGACGATCTCGGACGGTGTTGCCGAGGTGCCGATCGAACAGCGGTCGGCCGAGGAGCTGACGGTGATGAGCGGCCGCACGGCGGACGGCCGGATCGAACGGGTGCAGATCACGCCGGACGGCAGTCCGGCCGCGAACTACGCCTTCGACGTGACGCCGGCGCGGCTGGTGACCGGCCTGATCACCGAGCGCGGCGTCGCCGAAGCCAGTGCCGCCGGGCTCGCCGCACTGTTTCCGCCGGCCGAGCGGGCGCCGGACGATCGATGAAGATTCGATTAATTTTCCATCACGAAGACGTGATTCTTGCGCGTGCGCTTGATCTCCAGCCGGGCCCGCAGCGTATACTGCGATGATCGGGGGGGACGTTGCAGCCCGCCGGCCGGTGCCGGTCGGTGGATAGCGTCTCAGGAGGAAGCGGATGGCATTCATGGACCGGGGCAGCACGGAGCAGGCGAACCGCAAGATCATCCGCGATTCGATGAACGCGCCGCTCTTGACGCGCGAACACGAATTGCAACTCGCCCGCGCCTGGCGCAACGACGGCGACGAAGCGGCTCTGCACGAACTGATCAAAGCCTATATGCGTCTCGTGGTCAGCGCTGCCAGCCGCTTCAAGAATTATGGCCTGCCGACGAGTGACCTGATCCAGGAGGGGGTGGTCGGGCTGATGCAGGCGGCAGCCCGGTTCGAGCCCGAGCGCGACGTGCGCTTCTCGACCTATGCCGCATGGTGGATCCGCTCGGCGATGCAGGACTACATCCTGCGCAACTGGTCGGTGGTCCGCACCGGCACGACTGCCGCGCAAAAGTCGCTCTTCTTCAATCTTCGCCGGCTGCGCGCCAAGATCGATGACGGGCTCGGCAGTTCGATGAGCGACGCCGGCCGCGCCTCGATCGCCGAAGCGTTGGCGGTCAATGTCGAGGACGTGGCGTCGATGGAGATGCGACTGTCGGCTGGTGACCAGTCGCTGAACGCGACCATCAGCCATACCGGCGAGGACGTGTGGCAGGACTTCCTCGCCGACGAGCGGCCCAGCCCCGAGGATGTCGTCGGCGATCGCCACGACAGCAAGGCACGGGCGGCCTGGCTGCGCGAGTCGCTACAGGAGTTGAACGAGCGCGAGCGAACCATCATCCACGAGCGCCGGCTGCGCGAGGACGGCCGCACGCTCGAGGAACTCGGCCGCCGGCTCGGCATCAGCAAGGAGCGGGTGCGGCAGATCGAGCACCGCGCATTGCAGAAGCTGAAGGTAGCGCTGCTCCGCAAGGTCAAGGACCCCGGCGACGAGATGCTGTTCACTGCACTGCCGGCCTGAGCGCGCCCGCGTCGGCGGCGGCTTGTCGAGAGCTTGACCCGACCTGCGCCGATGCGCAGGTATCCGCTATGACGACCGTCGATCTCGATCGTGATCCGAGCACCGTGCCGGCGAAGACCGGTGCGGCGCTCGTCCACGACCTGCTCCGCCATCTGCCCAACGCGCCCGGTGTCTACCGGATGGTCGACGCCAAGGGTGCCGTGCTCTACGTCGGCAAGGCGAAGTCGCTGAAAAAGCGGGTCGTCGCCTACAGCAAGCCGCAAACGCTGACGATCCGGCTGCAGCGCATGGTGGCGTCGACCGCGGCGATGGAATTCGTCACGACGGCGAGCGAGGTCGAGGCTCTGCTGCTCGAAGCGAACCTGATCAAGCGGTTGCGCCCGACCTTCAATATCGTGCTGCGCGACGACAAGAGCTTTCCCTACCTCTATCTCCGCTGGGGCCACGACTTCCCGATGATCGGCAAGCACCGCGGCAGCAAGCGCGCCGGGGCCGACTATTTCGGCCCGTTCGCCTCCGCCGGTGCCGTCAACGAGACGCTCAATGCGCTGCTCCGCGCCTTCCCGCTCCGGAGTTGCCGCGATTCGATCTTCGACAACCGCACCCGCCCCTGCCTACAGTACCAGATCAAGCGCTGCTCGGCCCCCTGCGTCGGCCGCATCGCGAAGGACGACTACGCCCGCATCGTCGACGACGTGCGCGGCTTTCTCGGCGGCGCGACCCGCGAGGTGCAGGCCAAGCTGCAGGCCGAGATGCAAGCCGCCGCCGAGCGGCTGGATTTCGAAAAGGCCGCCGTGCTCCGCGACCGGCTCAAGGCGATCGCCCACATCGCCGCCAAGCAGGGGATCAACACCGCCGCTGTCGAGGATGCCGACGTGATCGCCCTGCACCAGGACGGCGGGCAGGTCTGCGTGCAGGCCTTCTTCTATCGGGCGGGCAAGAACTACGGCAATCGTGCCTATTACCCGGCGCACACCAAGGACAGCGACCCTGCCGAGGTGCTCGCCGCCTTTCTCGCCCAGTTCTACAGCGAACGGTTGCCGCCGAAGCTGGTGCTGGTGAGCGAACAGCCGGGCGAGGCCGATCTGCTGACCGAGGCGCTCACCCTCAAGGCCGGGCGCAAGGTGGAGCTCAGGGAGCCCAAGCGCGGGCCGATGCGTGATCTGGTCGAGCTCGCCCGGCGCAACGCCAAGGAAGCGCTCGCCCGGAGATTGGCCGACCACGCCTCGCAGGCCCGGCTGCTGGAACAATTGGCCGAGCGCTTCGATCTCGAAACCACACCCGAGCGGGTCGAGGTCTACGACAACAGTCACATCCAGGGCAGCAATGCCGTGGGCGCCTGCATCGTCGCCGGGCCCGAAGGGCTCGACAAGAAGCAGTACCGGACCTTCACCATCAAGGCCCCCGAGACCGGCAGCAGCGACGACTACGCGATGATGCGCGAGGTGCTGACCCGCCGCTTTTCCCGCCTCCTGAAGGAGGACCCGGAGCGCCGGTCCGGCACTTGGCCCGATCTCGTGCTGGTCGACGGTGGGGCGGGGCAGCTGGCCGCCGCGCAGGGTGTCGTCGACGAACTCGGCATCGAAGGGGTGGAACTCATCGGCGTCGCCAAGGGGCCCGAGCGCGACGCCGGTGCTGAGCGCTTCTTTCGCACCGGCCGCGATCCGGTCATGCTGGACGCCCGCGACCCGGTCCTCTACCTCGTCCAGCGCTGGCGCGACGAGGCGCACCGCTTCGCCGTCACCAAGCACCGCGGCAAGCGCACCAAAGCGATCGGCCAATCGGTGCTCGACAGCGTGCCGGGCATCGGCGGCAAGCGCAAGAAGGCGTTGCTCCACCATTTCGGCTCGGCCCGCGACGTGGCGGCGGCGTCGCTCGACGATCTCGAGCAGGTGCCGGGCCTCGGCAAGGCCGTCGCACGGGCCATCTACGACCATTTTCACGAGGGCAGTGGCTGATGCGGATTCGCTATTTCGCCTGGCTCAAGCAGCGCACCGGCTGTGCCGAGGAGGAGTTGGACCTGCCGGCCGGGATCGACACGGTCGGCGACCTCATGACGTATCTGGGGGAGCGCCACCCGCGCTTCGCCGAGGCGGCGAGCGGGCAGGGGGTTGTCCGTTGTGCGGTCGATCAGACCCATGCCGACCCCGAGGTGCGGCTCGCCGGGGCGCGCGAGGTCGCCTTCTTCCCGCCCGTGACCGGCGGCTGAGATGGTCCGCGTGCAGGCCGAACCGTTCGATCCGGGCGCGGAGCTCACCCGCTTCGCCAGGGGCCGCACCGACATCGGGGCGGTCGCCAGCTTCACCGGCCTGGTCCGCGACACCCACAACGGCGAGCCCGTCCTGGCGATGACGCTCGAGCACTACCCCGGCATGACCGAGCGCGAGCTCGAGCGAATCGAGGCCGAGGCCCGACGTCGCTGGCCGCTCGACGACAGCCTGGTCATCCACCGCTACGGCCGCATGCTGCCGGGCGAGCCGATCGTCCTGGTCGCCACCGCCGCGGCGCACCGTGCCGCCGCTTTGGACGCCTGCGCCTTTCTCATGGACTGGCTGAAGACCAAGGCGCCGTTCTGGAAACTCGAAGAGACGCCGTCTGGTGCCAACTGGGTCGAGGCGCGGGAAAGCGACGACGCGGCTGCGGCACGGTGGGCTGGCTGATGGCGATCGTGCCGGCACGGCCGGAGGGCTTGTCGGCCGATTTCGGCCGGCTGACATCACTGAACTCGGCCGACAGTGTGTCGGGTGACAGTGAGGCCCTAGCCGACCGCCAGCGCCGCCAGCCCCGCCCAGTCGAAGACGATGCCGTGGCCGGGACGATCCGGGGCGATCGCCATCCCGTCCTCGATCACCAGCGGCTCTTCGATATAGCGCTCCAGGCCGAAGCCGTGCGCTTCCAGGAACTGGCCGTTGGGACAGGATGCCAGGAGGTGGACGGTGACGTCGTGCGCGCCGTGGCTGGTGACCGGCAGGTTGAAGGCTTCGGCGAGGTGGCAGACCTTCATGAAGCTGGTGACCCCGCCGCAATTGGTGACGTCGGGCTCGGGCCAGGTCACGCCGCCGGATGCGATCAGATGGCGGAACTCCCACAAACTGCGGAGATTCTCGCCGGCGGCGACGGGCAGGCCGCCGTCGCGGACGACCCGGGCGTGGCCCGCGATGTCGTCCGGTGCAATCGGTTCCTCGAGCCAGGTGAGGTCATAGGGCTGAAAAGCCCGGGCCGCCCGGATCGCCTGATCGGCCGTCCATGTCATGTTGGCATCGACCATGAGCGGCAAGCCGGGACCGAGATGCGCGCGCATCGCGGCGACCCGCTCGACGTCCTCGCTCAGTTTCGCGCGGCCGACCTTCATCTTGATGGCGCGAAAGCCGCGTTCGAGGTTGGCATCGGTCTGGGCGAGGAGGGCATCGAGCGGCAGGTCGAGGTCGATGCCGCCGGCATAGCAGGAAACCCGCTGGCCGTGGCCGCCGAGCAGCCGCCACAAGGCGGTGCCGGCGCGCTTCGCCTTCAGATCCCAAAGAGCGATGTCGAAGGCGGAAAGGGCCAGAACCGTGGGCCCACCGCGGCCGCCGTAATGCAGCGCCCACCAGAGTTTCTGCCAGAGCTCTTCGATCCGATCGGCATCGTGGCCCCGGGCGAGCTCGACGATCTCGCGGGCGAGCGTGGCGAGGATCGCCCCGCCGTTGCGGCCGACCGTGTAGGTGTAGCCCACACCCTCCAACCCCTCGACGTCGACCACCCGGACCGTGACCAGCTCGAACGCCGCCATCTCGCCGTGCGTGCTGTCGGTGAGCACGCTCGGCAGGGGAATCCGGTAGAGACCGGGCGTGATGGTCGCGATGGCCGGCATGGCGCTGGTTCTCCCTGATCGTGATCCGGCGCCGGTCGAACCCGGTGCGCGCGTCAGTTTTCTTCCAGGCTGACCCGAAGCTCGGGCTTGCTGTTCAGGGTCTGAAAGACCACGCAGTAACGCTCGGTGAGCTTCAAGAGCGTGTCGAGCTTGTCCCGCGGCGCATCCGTCTCGACGGCGAAGCCCAGACGAATCTCGCGAAAACCGACCGGAGCGTCGCGCTCGACGCCGAGGGTGCCGCGAAAATCGAGATCGCCCTCGGCCGTCACCTTCGCCGAACGCAGCTCGATCTCGAGCGCCGTCGCGACGGCCTTCAAGGTCACCCCGGCACAGGCGACCAGCGCCTCCAGGAGCATGTCACCGGAGCAGAGCTCCTGCCCGCTGCCGCCGGTCGCCGGGTGCAGGCCGGCCGTCTGCATGGCCCGGCCGGTCTCGACCTTGCAGGCGATCGCCGCGCCGTCGATCGCACCCTCGGCGCGCAGCGTGATCAGCGCCGCGTCGGGCGCTTCCTTGTACCGCGCCTTCAAAGGTGCTTGAAGGGCGCGAAGCGCTGCCGCATCCGTCATCGTCGATCCTCTCGTCAGGGGGGCTACTCGGCGGCCACCGACTCTTCGCCCATCTGCGCGTCGTAGGCGGCGAGTGCCGCGATATTGATGATGTCGGAGACCGTCGCGTTCATCGGCACGATTTGAATCGGCTTCTCCAGGCCGATCAGCAGTGGGCCGATCACCGTCCCGCCGCCCAGTTGCTGCAAGAGCTTCGCCGAAATGTGCGCGGTGTGCAGTGCGGGCATGATCAGGACGTTGGCCGGCCCCTTGAGCCGGCAGAACGGGTAGAGCGCCATCAGCTCCGGGTCGAGTGCGACATCGGCCGACATCTCGCCGTCGTACTCGAAATCGACCTGCCGTTCGTCCAGGACGTTCACGGCGTCACGCACGCGGACGGCCTTGCGCACGGTCGGGTTGCCGAAGGTGGCGAACGAGAGGAAGGCGACGCGCGGCACGAAGCCCATGTTGCGGGCGACCTCGGCGGTCTGGATCGCGATGTCGGCGGCGACCTCGGGGTCGGGCAACTCGTGCACCGTGGTATCGGCGATGAAGACGGTGCGGCCCCGCGCGATGATGATGGTGACCCCCAGCACGCGGCGCCGCGGCAACGGGCTGACGACCAGACGGATGTCATCGATCACGGTGTTGTAGCGACGGGTGAGGCCGGTCACCATCGCATCGGCATGGCCGCACGCCACCATGCAGGCACCGAAGACATTACGGTCCAGATTCACCAGCCGCTGACAATCGCGAAAGAGCATGCCGTTCCGTTGGTTGCGCGCGTAGAGGAAGTCGGCATAGGCGCCGACATGCGGGCTGAGCCGCGCGTTCTGGATCTCGACGCCGGCGAGGTCGGCCCTGCCCATGCCCTTCAGCGTCTCGGCGATGTGCTCCTCGCGGCCGATCAGCACGGGCCGGCCGAGGCCGCTGTTGCGCCAGGCCAGAGCCGCACTGATCGCCTTCTTTTGCTCGCCCTCGGCGAAGACCACCCGCTTGGGCTGCGCCTTGACCCGGTCGACGATCAGCTGCATGCGGCTCGCCGTCGGGTCGAGGCGCGAGCGCAGTTGCTGGCGATAGCGATCGAGGTCGACGATGGGTGCCCGCGCCACCCCACTCGCCACCGCCGCCTCGGCGACCGCCGCGGGCACTGCGGTGAGCAGCCGCGGATCGAACGGCGTCGGGATCAGGTAGTCGGGTCCATAGCGCAGCCGCCGGCCGCGATAGGCTGCCATCACCTCCTCCGGCACCTCTTCGCGGGCGAGGTCGGCGATCGCGTAGGCGGCGGCGATCTTCATCGCGTCGTTGATGGTGGAGGCGCGAACGTCGAGGGCGCCGCGGAAGATGTAGGGAAAGCCGATGACGTTGTTGACCTGGTTCGGATAGTCGCTGCGCCCGGTCGCCACGATGCCGTCGGAGCGCACGGCCGCGACGTCCTCCGGCGTGACCTCGGGATCGGGGTTGGCCATGGCGAAGATGATCGGGGCGGGCGCCATCGACCTGATCATCTCGGCCGAGAAGGCGCCCTTGACCGAGAGCCCCATGACGACGTCCGCACCGGCCATGGCATCGGCCAGCGTGCGCGCCTCGGTCGGCACCGAATGCGCCGACTTCCACTGGTTCATCCCCTCGGTCCGGCCCTGGTAGATGACCCCCTTGGTATCGCAGAGCACGACGTTCTCGTGCGGCATGCCCATCGCCTTGATCAGCTCGACACAGGCGATTCCGGCCGAGCCCGCGCCGTTGACCACCATGCGCGTCGTGGCGAGCGACCGGCCGGTGAGGTCCAGCGCGTTGACGAGGCCGGCAGCGGCGATGATCGCCGTGCCGTGCTGGTCGTCGTGAAACACCGGGATGTCCATGAGCTCGCGCAGGCGCTGCTCGATGACGAAGCATTCCGGCGCCTTGATGTCCTCGAGATTGATGCCGCCGAAAGTGGGCGCCAGAAGCTTGACGCAATCGACGAAGGCGTCGACGTCCTCGGTCGCGACCTCGAGGTCGATGCTGTCGATATCGGCGAAGCGCTTGAACAGAACGGCCTTGCCCTCCATCACCGGCTTGGCGCCGAGTGCTCCCAGATTGCCCAGGCCGAGCACCGCGGTGCCGTTGGAGATGACCGCCACCAGATTGCCCTTGGCGGTGTAGTCGTAGGCCTTGGCCGGGTCGGCCCGGATCGCGAGACAGGGCGCGGCGACGCCGGGGCTGTAGGCGAGCGACAGATCGCGCGAGGTGGTGAGCGGCTTGGTCGGCGAGATCTCCAGCTTGCCGGGGCGGCCCCGGCTGTGCAGCTCGAGCGCCTCCTCGGTGGTGACCGGTGCCGTGTTGTTGTTGCCGGGTCCGATCGGGAGGCGATCCTCCGGACCGATCAGGTCGTCGTCGTCCGCGAGATCGCTCTCGTAGGACTGTTCGTCCGGCGACGCATCTTGCGGCGGTCGCGTGGTTGCGGTCATCGGCAGATCCCCCCTGCTGCCGACCAACGGGCCGAAGGCCTGCCGACCGGTATTGCCGTTGCGTCTCGAGTCTCCCTGCCCTCAAGATACCCGTCCGAAGGGCCAGCGAACAAGCATACTGCCGTCTCGATCGGGCGTCGGGCGACTCTTCAGGATCGGGACGGCAACTGCCCGCCATCGAGCGGCGGGCCCGGGCTGCCGGGATCGATCAGCGGCGAGCCGGCGCGTCGCCTTGCCCGCTCGCGAGATTAACGGTTTTCCATCTACCGACAAACGCGTATGAGGCTCGGGTCCAAAACCACAAGAGGTAAAAGAACGATGTCGATGCCCGAGCGACAGGTGGTGACGAGGCGTGCGGTGCTCGCGGGTGCCGGTGCCGGCTTGCTGGCAGCATCCGTGCCTGCCGTGGCGGCAACCCGCCCGGACCGGTTGAGCCTGCGCAATCTGCATACCGACGAGACGCTCGATGTCGTGTTTCGCAAGGGCAATCGGTACGACGAAACGGCGCTCGCGGCCCTCGACCACATTCTGCGCGACTGGCGCCGGGACGAGGTGCTGCCGCTCGACCCCAAGCTCTACGACATGATGGCGACCATCGCCGCGCGCATCGGCCAGCCGCCGCGCTTCGAGATCATCTCCGGCTATCGGTCGCCCGAGACCAACGCGATGCTGCGCAGCAAGGGCGGCGGTGCAGCCAAGCGCAGCCTGCACATGGTGGGTCGCGCCATCGACCTCAGGCTCGAGGGGACACGGCTCGCCACGCTTCGCGATACCGCGATCGCCCTCGGCCAGGGCGGCGTCGGCTATTACCCGCGCTCCGCTTTCGTCCACATCGACACCGGCAAGGTACGCCGCTGGGGCGGCTGAAGCCACTGCGCGCTGACCGCGGCTCGGGCCTGTCCGCCGAACCGGGGCGGCCCGCTACGCCGTCCGATCACCTTCCCCGCTTCGGTCGACGGCAGGCGGCAGCGGCCGTGGCGTTGCGACGCCGAGCCGTTCGGCCACCGCCTGCAGCTTCGGCACGATTCCGGGATAAAGAGTGAGGCCGTGCGCCAGGGCGGCGCGCTTGTTCTGCAGGCCGCGCTCGCCGGGCAGCCGCACGCGATCGATGCCGGGACGGGGCGGGTTGTCGCGGCAGGCATCGGCCAGCCAACCGGTCTGGCGCAGGAACGCCGCCCTGCCGCCGAAGCAAGCGGGGTCGATGACCTGGACCGTGACGCAAGCCCCCCAGCCGGTCGGCGCATCGGCGCGGCCGTAGCCGCCGAGCCCCTGGGTCAGGGCTTCGATCATCAACCCGAGACCGTAGCCCTTGTGCCCGTGATCGAGGCCGCCGACCGGCAGGATCGAGCCCGGCGGGTCGGCGGCGACGACGCGCGGGTCGTCAGTGGGGTGGCCCTCGGCGTCCAGCAGCCAGGGATGCGGCAGCCGCCTGCCCTCGGCGGCGAGGCGAGCGGAGAGGCCGTTCGTCGTGATCGAGGCGCTGATGTCGACGAGGATGGGATCGGCATCGGTGGGGATGCCGACGGCGATGGGATCGGGCGTGTAGAGCGGCTTGCGGCCGCCATAGGGTGCGACCGAGGCGACGGCGGGATCGCTCGAGGTGATGATCGCCACGAGGCCCTGGTCGGTGGCACGGGTCAGGAACGCGGCGAGGCAGGCGATGTGGTGGCTGCGGCGGATCACCACCATCGCCGTGCCCAGCTGCTCGGCCCGCGCCATGGCCACGCCCAGCGCCTTGTCGGTGAGCCAGACCCCGGGCAGCCGTTCGCCGTCCCAGGTGAGTGCTGCCGGGCGGTCGGCGATGACCGTGGGCTCGCCCGCGGTGCGCAACGTGCCGGCCTCGGCGGCGGCGATATAGGGGGCGAGCAACTGGAGGCCGTGCGTCGTATGGCCCAGGAGGTCCGCTTCGACCAGGAGCCGGGCGGTGACGGCGGCTTTTTCGGCCTCGAAGCCCGCAGCACGCAGCAGCGCCTCGGCGAAGGCGACGAGGTCGCCGGCAACCCAGCGTTCTTCGGTCACGGTGCTTCTCCTCCCCGATCATGCCGCAACGTTGAGCCTTCTTTAACCTCGCTCGGGTATCGAGAACAGGGTGCGATCTCGTCGTTCCCGCCGAGCAGAGGGCCGCGTGCCGACGCCGATGTCGATCGAGACCTTGATCCAGCATGCCCGCCGGCTCGCCCGCCGGCCGGGCACGAGCGGCTTCTGTTTCGTGGAGTTCGGGGCGGCGGCCTCGGGCAAGGCCAACGCCGCTCGCTATCACTTTGTCCGCAACAGCCTCGCCGAGCTCGCGGCCGAGCGGGCGGCCGAGCTCGTCGAGGTCGCCGGTGGCGAGCTCTGTCTCGTTGCCGAGGACGAGGCCACCCGAGCGGCCGTGGCCCGGCTGATCGAGGACGACCCGGCAACCGATGGGCCCGAACTGCCCGTCGGCCTCGAGTGCTTCGTGCTGCCCGAGCAATACCGCGAGCTGCGCGAGCGGCTCGCGCGCATGGCGGCAACGCCCGCCGCCCCGGCGTCGAGCCGTGCCGTGCTGCCGGCGGAGGTTGCGCCCGCGGCCGATGCCGAGCGGCTCGCCGGGCCGCTGACGCCGCGCCTGCTCGCCTCGATCCTCGATCGCCTGGACGGCGTCGATCTCGAGCCCTTCGTCCGCCGCCGGCCGGTCTATGCCAGGGCCGACGGCTGGCAGCCGCTCTATGTCGAGCAGAGCACGGATCTCGCCGCCCTTGCCGCGGTGTTCTTTCCCGCGGTCGAGCTGCTGCCCGGCGAGCCGCTCGCGTTCGAGCTGGAGCGCCATCTCCACCGCTTGATGTTCGTCGCGTTGTTGCTCAACCGGCCCTGGCGCCGGCAGCGCATCGGGCTCGATCTCGGCCATGCCGCCTGGGCGACGGACGAGTACCGACGGTTGCTCGAGCGGCTCGACGATGCCGAGCGCTCGCGCCTGACGATCGAGCTCGACTGGCTCGATGCGCTGCGCGACGCCGCCACCGGCGGCAAGGTGATGGCCGAAATGCGCGAGGCGGGCCTCCGCATCGCCATCGACGGCATCGGCATCGACGCTCTGCCACTGTTGCGGCTCGAGGGCCTCGACGCGGACTGGCTGAAGCTCGTGTTCGACAAGACGCGCCTCGCGGCGCTGGCCGGGCCCGCCCGCCTCGAGGCGCTGCGCCGCCTCGACCTCCAGCGTGTCGTTCTGACCGACGCCGACGACAAGCTCGCCCTCGAGCTCGGCCAGCGGCTGGGCATCCGCCATTACCAGGGCCCGCTCGTCGACCGGCTCGCCGAGGCGCGGCGATAGGGCGCCAAGCCGGCCGCCGTCGGCCGCGACCGAAGGGCGGGGCAGGGACTGCCCGGTTGACGCCCGGGATGCTGCCGGCGATGGTGTGCCTTCTCTCGGACAGCGCACGCCTCGAGCAAGCCGCAGCCGACATCGCTCGATCATCGCGAGGCCGAGCTCTTCCGCGGCCGCGTGCCGGAGCTCGAGCTGGCACGCGGGCCCTGGTCCGTGCCGCTGCCGGCGGACGGGCGACGGATTCTCCTCTTCAGCGGCGTCGGTGGCATCGGCAAGTCGGCGCTGGCGCGTCGAATCATCCGCGACCTCAAGGACGAATGGGCCAGCGACGCCTGGCTGGACATGGCCAAGCCGGCCTACGCTGCGATCGATCTCGCCGAGACGTGGTCGCCGGACGTCGTCCAGGCACTCCTCCAACGCCGCCTGCAGCTCGGCACGACCTGGCGCGAGGTGCCTTTCCGCTGTTCGATTTCGCCTTCGCCCGCATCCATGCCGAGCGCTTCCCGGGCTCGGACATCCAAGCGCACTACGAGCTGATCGATCCGGACGGCATGGTCGTCCACCGGCTAGCTGCCGCCCTGCCGTTGGGGCTCCACGACCTGCCGGGGGCGCGGGCGGCGGCGATCCGGGGCGGCGACGCAGTATAGGGCAAAAATGTGGGGAAGATGATCTTCCCCACGCCCCAACAAAACTTTCGAGGGGGCGTGGGGGAAATCATTTCCCCCACATTCTTCCCGCTACCGTTCGACCCGCCGCTCGCTGGCGAAGATCGTCCAGCGGAGGCCGCCGCCGACGCCGATGGTGACGTCGTCGCGGTGCAGCGGGCTCGAGTCGTTGGCCGAGTTGCCCCAGTAGCCGAACTGCACGCCGCCGAAGGCGCGCAGGCGTTCGCTGAAGCCGTAGGAGAGGCCGAGGCTGAACTCGGTGCCGATATAGCCGTCGTCGGCCTCGAAGGCGGGCCGGCCGGGGCGGGCGTCGTTCGGCTCGACCTCGTAGAAATAGTCGTTGAGGCCGTCGAAGCCGAACAGCGGCTCGACCCAGACGGTAGCGTTGAGGTCGCTGCCGCCGATGCGGTTGCGCCAGTAGGTCAGCCGCGGCGCCAGGGTGATCCCCTCGTAGCGGACATTGGCGAAGTCGGTCGAGAGCACCGCCCGGCCGGCAAACGAGAGGTAGAGCGAATTCTGCTGTCGGCGGGGCAGCAGATACCAGGTCAGGCGCGGGCCGACCTCGAGCAGGTAGTCGAGATCGTCCATGCCGTCGCGCGCGTCGTTGTCGTCGGAATCGACGCGGAAGGCGGCATCGATGCCGACATCGAGCTCGAACCGGCTGGTGTCGGCGAAGATGCCGCGCGCCACGCCGCGATCGCCGAGGCGGAAAAAGTCGCCGCGATAGACCGCGTAGGGCAGGGCGATGGCCTGCGGGCTGTTCTCGTCGGCCGCCGGATAGTCGGGCAGGTAGCCGCCGGCGCCGACCAGCCCGATCTCCCAGAGCGGCTGGGTCTCGCCGGCGTCGCCGTCGACCGGCAGGTCCTCGACCGCGGGTGCGGTGTCCTGGGCCCGGGCTGCGGCAGCGAGGGCCACGGCGACGACGAGGCCGAGGACCGTGGCCCGAGGCGCTGTGTTCAAGCCGCCACCTTCGCCTGCAGGCCCCGGTCGAGGGCGTCCAGGAACTGCTCGGTGGTGAGCCAGGGCTGATCGGGGCCGATCAACAGCGCCAGGTCCTTGGTCATCTGGCCGCCTTCGACCGTCTCGATGCAGACCTGCTCCAGTGTCGCGGCGAATGCCTCGACCTCGGGCGTGCCGTCGAGCTGGCCGCGAAAGCTCAAGGCGCGGCTCCAGGCGAAGATCGAGGCGATGGGATTGGTCGAGGTCGCCTTGCCGGCCTGGTGCTGGCGGAAATGGCGGGTGACCGTGCCGTGCGCGGCTTCCGCCTCGATCGTCTTGCCGTCGGCGGTCATCAGCACCGAGGTCATCAGGCCCAAGGAGCCGAAACCCTGGGCGACCGTGTCGGACTGGACGTCGCCGTCGTAGTTCTTGCAGGCCCAGACGAAGGCGCCGTGCCACTTCAGCGCGGCAGCGACCATGTCGTCGATCAGGCGATGCTCGTAGGTGATCCCGGCCTTGTCGAACTCGCTCTTGAACTCGGCCTCGAACACCTCCTGGAAGAGATCCTTGAATCGGCCGTCATAGGCCTTGAGGATGGTGTTCTTGGTCGAGAGGTAGACCGGCCAGCCGCGCATCAGCCCGTAGTTCATGCAGGCGCGCGCGAAGTCGCGAATGCTCTCGTCGAGATTGTACATGCCCATGGCGACGCCGGCGCCGGGGAACTCGAAAATCTCGTACTCCTGGGGCTCGGAGCCGTCCTCCGGCTCGAAGCGCATGGTGAGCCGGCCCTTGCCCGGCACGCGGAAATCGGTGGCGCGGTACTGATCGCCGAAGGCGTGACGACCGATGACGATCGGCTCGGTCCAGCCCGGCACCAGCCGCGGCACGTTCTTGCAGATGATCGGCTCGCGAAACACCGTGCCGCCCAGGATATTGCGGATCGTCCCATTGGGCGAACGCCACATCTTCTTCAGGCCGAATTCGGCGACGCGCGCCTCGTCCGGCGTGATGGTGGCGCATTTCACACCGACCCCGTGCTTCTTGATCGCCTCGGCGGCGTCGACGGTCACCTGATCGTCGGTGGCATCGCGATGCTCGATGCCGAGATCGTAGTAGAGCAGTTCGACATCCAGGTACGGGAGAACCAGCTTGTCCTTGATCATCTGCCAGATGATCCGGGTCATCTCGTCGCCGTCGATCTCGACGATCGGGTTCTGCACCTTGATCTTCGCCACGGCGGTTCCCTCCACCTGCCATTCTTCTCGCGTCGCGCCGTTCTAGTCGAGCGTCGACGGGCGTGCAAAGCGCTTACCGGTCGCAGCGCCGAGCTGAACCGAAAGCGCCACTCAGCGGTGCCAGACGGGATCCTTCAGCCCGGCGATGAAGGCGCCGTGCGCCTCGAGTTCGTCCGCCGGCACCGGAAATCGGCGGTAGGGGCGGGGTGTCGCCTCGGCCCGAACCGTGCTCGTCCGGCTCGTCGTCCGCGTGGCGAGGCCGAGATCGACCTGGCGACCGCCCTTGAGATGCAGATAGACCTCGGCCAGAAGCTCGCTGTCGAGCAGAGCGCCGTGCAGCTTTCGGGCCGAGCCGTCGACATCGAAGCGGCGGCAGAGGGCATCGAGATTGGCGGGTGCTCCCGGGAACTTGCGCTGCGCCATGGGCAGGGTGTCGATGGCGCGAGCATTCGGCAACAGCGGCCGGCCGGCCAACTTCAACTCGGTGTTGAGAAAGCGCAGGTCGAAGCTCGCATTGTGAATGACCAGCGGGCTGTCTTCGATGAACGCCAAAAAGGCGTCGACGATCGCGGCGAAGACCGGGAAATCCTTCAGAAAATCGGTGCCGAGGCCGTGCACGCGGAAGGCGTCGTCGGGCATCTCGCGCTCGGGATTGATATACTGATGGTAGTGGCGACCGGTCGGCACGTGATGGACGAGCTCGATCGCTCCGATCTCGACGATCCGATGGCCGGCGGCCGGATCGAGCCCGGTGGTTTCGGTGTCCATCACGATTTCGCGCATCGCTTCCCCCATACTGCCTGCAGGGCCGGCGGGCCGCAAATTGCCGGCCGGGCCCCGCTTCAGTGCCGGAGCCAAGCGTCCGGCCAGGCCCGCCGCGGCCAAGTGTCGAGCCGGTCGAGAACGGCCTCGACGCAGGCGGCGCTGGCCCCGCGGTCGTAGCCGGCCGGCAGGACGAAATCGGCGCGCCGCCGCTTCACCGGTCCGGGCAGCTGCTGACGCCTTATGGCAGCGAGTTTGCCCGGCGTCATCCCCGGCCGGCGCAGCGCGCGTTCGGCCTGGATCGCCGGTCGCACATCGACGACGACCACGCAGTCGACCAGCCGGTCCGCACCGGTCTCCATGAGCAGCGGGATGTCGAGCACGGCCATGGCAAAGCCGTAGCGGGCGACACGCTGCAGGAAGCGATGCTCGGCCCGGCGGACCGCCGGATGGATGATGCCCTCCAGCCGGCGAAGGGCGGGCGGATCGTCGAGCACGCGGGCGCCGAGGGCTGTTCGATCGATCGCACCCGTGGCGTCGCGGGTGCCCGGAAAGGCGGCCTCGATCGCCTCGACCATGGGCGAGCCGCGGGCGAAGAGTGCGTGCACGGCGGCATCGGCATCGAAGACCGGCACGCCGAACCCGGCAAACAGCCGTGCCGCCCGGCTCTTGCCGGTGGCGATTCCGCCGGTCAGGCCGATGACCAGCAGGCTCACCCGAGCAAGACCCTCTGGTCACGGAGGAACTGGAGCAGCGGCAAGAGTGGCAGGCCGAGAACGGTGAAGTGGTCACCTCTGACGGCGGTGATCAGCTGCGCACCCAGGCCCTCGATCTCGTAGCAGCCGACCGAGCGATGCACCGCATCGCCGGCGGCATCCAGATAGGCGTCGAGAGCGGCCGGCGAGGCACGCCGCAGGGTGACCTGGGCGGCACTGGCGTGGTGCCAGATGCGCGCACCGCCACGAAACGCGACGGCGGCCGAGGCGAGCTGATGCGTCTTGCCGAGGAGGGCTTCGAGCCGGACGCGGGCGGTATCGCGGTCGACGGGCTTTTCCAGCCAGGTGTCCTCGTGCTCGATGATCTGGTCGGCGCCGATGACGATGACGTCACCGGGCAGGCGTGCCGCCACGTGCTGCGCCTTGAGCTCGGCGAGGGCCGTTGCGGCATCGGCGAGCGCCACGTTCTCGGCGAAGAGCGCAGCCCTCAGCGAGGCCTCGTCCACCGGCGCCGGCCGAACGGTGAAAGCGAGACCGGCGGCGCGCAGCATCGCCGCCCGAGCGGTGCTGCCGGAAGCGAGCACGAGCTCCGGGGCTGCGGCCTGCAGCGGTGTCCGTGTTAACGCCATTTTTACCCGACCCCGCCTAGACTGCCCTCCGGACGATCGATCGAGCGGAGAGCGAAGCCATGAATACCCTGCCGGAATCGGATGCCCCACGGCGGCGGATCACGCAAGAGCAGTGGTGCGGGCTTCTGGCCGACGTGGCCTATGTCCTGCCGATCGAGGACGAGGGCCTGGTCTGCTACGGCATCTTCGCCGCCGACGGCACGCCACTGGCCGTGGCGCCGACCCGCGCCTTGGCCATCGCGGTGATTCGCAAGAACGACATGCGGCCCGCCGACGCGCATTGAGCCACAGTATCGAGCCACAGTGTTGTCCGCCCGAGCCCATTCGGCTCAGGCCGGCAGCCGCAGGACAGCCTTGGCCCCGCCCCGGCTGCCGCTTTCGATGCTCAGATCGCCGCCGTGTCCGAGGACGATGTCGCGAGCGATGCTGAGGCCGAGGCCGGTGCCGCCCGTCTGCCGGCGCCGCGCCGCATCGATCCGGAAAAACGGTTGAAAGACCGCCTCGCGAAAATCTTCGGGAATGCCCGGGCCGTCGTCCTCGATGGTGATGCGGATTTCGCGGCCGCGACGTTCGGCAGCGATCCTGACCCATTTGCCGTAGCGCGCGGCATTGTCGACGAGATTGGCGAGGCAGCGGCGAAAGGCGAGCGGCCGCAACGTCGACGTCAGGTCGTCGGCCACATGGAGCTCGGTCTTGGCCCCCGCCCGCTGTGCCCGCTGCGCCATCTGCTCGAGCAAGGGTGCCAGCGGCACCCGTTCCGCCGTTTCGCCCTCCTCGCCGCGGGCGAAGGCGAGATAGGTGTCGACCAGCTGGATCAGATCGTCGACGTCGGCTTCGAGCTCACGCGCCATCGGATCGTCCGAGGCGAGCATTTCGAGCTCCAGACGCATCCGGGTCAGCGGTGTGCGAAGGTCGTGGCTGATCGCCGCCAGCATCTCGGTGCGCTGGCCCATGTGGCGGATGATACGCTCGCGCATCACGTTGAACGCGGCTGCCGCCCGGCGGATCTCGCTCGGGCCGCGCGGCTGGAAGTCGCCGACGTCCTCGCCCCGGCCGAAGCTCTCCACAGCCTTCGCGAGGTCACGAATCGGCCGCACCTGCAACCGCACATAATAGACCGCGACGATGGTCAGGACGAGCGAGGCACCGACCATCCAATAGAGCAGCAGCCGGGTCGTCGTCGCGGTCACCCGGTTGGCCGGGGCGAGCACCCGCAACAGCCCGTGATCCAGCTGCACGTAGGCGACGACGAAGCCCGGCATTTCCGAGCGCAGATCGATGGCGAACGGTTTGTTCAGCCGCTCCTCGAAGCCCTGCGCCACCTTGCTGTCGATGTGGCTCAGTCGGCGGGTGCCGATCCCGGCCCGTTCGACCGCGGCGCTGATCTCACCACCGGGCTCCAGCGACAGTCGAAGGTCGTGGAACTCGCGGAATCGGGCGAGCACGCGGCGCCGCTCCTCGGCATCTTCGGCCTCGTCGAGCAGTTCGACCGCGAGTGCCACCTCGCCGGCCACACCGGTGGCGAGCCAGCGGGTCACCACGTCCCAATGGCGGTTGTAGAAGATGATCGTGACGACGATCTGCAATATCACGAGGGGCAGGACGACGATCAAAATCGACCGCCAGAGCAGCGACGGCGGCACGATCGTCCGATTGAGGAAACGGCCGATCGGGCCGAGCTCGGGCCGGCTCATGGTGATCGCCATCTAGCGCCCCGTCCGCAAGGCGTAGCCCTCGCCACGCACGGTGAGCAGATGGCGCGGCTGGCGCGGGTCCTCCTCGAGCTTGCGGCGCAGCCGCAGCATCTGCACGTCGACCGCCCGATCGTTGCCCTTGATATTGGCGAGCTCGCCGAGCTCGGCCCGGCTGATCGGGGCCCCGGCACGCTCGGCGAGGGTGCGCAAGAGGGCCAGTTCGCCGGACGTCAAGTGCACGATGTCGCCCTCGCCACGCGTCAGCTCGAGGCTCGAAAGATCGAAGCGGAAGGGGCCGAAATGCAGCACCTGCGGTGGTTCCGCCGCCGCGGTCTGCGGCCGCGCCCGGCGCAGGATGGTGGCGATCCGCAAGAGCAGCTCGCGCGGCTCGAAAGGCTTGACCAGGTAGTCGTCGGCCCCGGCCTCCAGCCCGGCGATCCGGTCGCGCGTCTCGCCCTTCGCGGTGAGCAAAAGGATCGGCAGGTCGCGGGTCCGGCGCAGCTCGGTGGTCAGCTCGATGCCGCTCTGCCCCGGCAGCATGACATCGAGAACCACGAGATCGAAATCGAGCCCCGCCAGCTTCTGCTTGGCCGCCTCGGCATCGGCGGCGACGCTGACCAGATGGCCACTGCGGCTCAAGAAGCGCTGCAACAGCGCCAGGAGCCGCTCGTCGTCGTCCACGACGAGCAGATGGGCGGGGGCCTCGCTCACCGGTCACGGCCGATCTGCTGCAGGTCGCGCGGCACCGGGCGCCCGGCATCTCCGCCGAGCGGCCCCGCTGCATCGGCCGCACCACCGTCGCCGGGCTCGCCGCTCGGCACCGTGGCTTGGCGTCCTCGACCCGCATGCTGGGCGGCGACCGCGAGCACGTTCTGGAAGCCCGCGACCTCGGCCGGCCCGGCGCGGCGGAAGATCCGTTTCAGATGCCGCTTCTGCAGGCCCTTGATGGCCGCCACCTGCTGTCGACCATGCTCGGTCGGCAAGACCTGCAGCTTGCGCCGATCCTCGGCCGACGGTCGGCGCTCGACCAGGCCCTGCTCGACCAGGGCCGCGAGACGTCGCGACATCCGTTGCTTGGTCCAGCCGAGAAAGCTCGCGAGCTCGGCGGCCGTGGCGGTCTCCCCCTGGGCTGCTGCCTGGTCGATCCGGGCGAGCAGCAGCGCATCGGCAGCCTCGATGCCCTGCCGGTCGAGCAGCTGGCCGATCGCCGCCTCCAGCTCCAGGTGCAACAGTGTCAGCAATGCCAGGCTCCGCTCGAGCTCCGCATCCCGCAAGAACAGCGGATTTTGCGCGCGCTGCGCCTGGACGATCGGTTCCATTCGACGTGACCTCGCTGCGCTCCGCGAGCACCCGGCCGAGCGGGCCTGCCATGCACGATCGCAGGGGCTTCGGCGGTGGTCCTCGGATTGACACTTATGAGACCCGGTGATAGCGATCACAACCCTCGAAAAACCCTGATTTTCCCTGAAGAAACCGGCCTTTTCGAGCGGAGAGGCCGTCACGAGAGCCTGCAGCATGGCCGAGATCATTCCCTTCGACGCGCGCGACGGCACCATCTGGCTGAACGGCGAACTGGTGGCTTGGCGGGATGCCACGCTGCACGTGCTGAGCCATGGCCTGCACTATGCATCATGTGTGTTCGAAGGCGAGCGGGCCTATGGCGGCAAGGTCTTCAAGCTCACCGAGCACAGCCAGCGGCTGATCGACAGCGGCAAGCTCCTGGGCTTCGACGTGCCCTACACCGCCGCCGAACTCGACGCGGCGACCCGCGCCGTCATCGCCGAGAACGGTGCGCCCGATTGCTACGTCCGTCCCGTCGCCTGGCGCGGCTCCGAGCAGATGGGGGTCTCGGCGCAAAAGTCCAAGATCAACGTCGCCATCGCCAGCTGGGAATGGGGGGCCTATTACAGCGACCTGACGCTCACCCGCGCCCTCTACCAGCGCCCGGCACCCAACACGGCACCGGTCAAGAGCAAGGCCGCCGGGCTCTACATGATCTGCACGATCTGCAAGCACGCTGCCGAGGCGAAGGGCTTCGGCGATGCCCTGATGCTCGATTATCGCGGTTACCTCGCCGAGACCACCGGCGCCAACATCTTCCTCGTGATCGACGGCGCCATCCACACCCCGACGCCGGACTGCTTCCTCGACGGCATCACCCGGCGCACGGTGATCGAGCTCGCGAAGAAGCGCGGCTACGAGGTGATCGAACGCCACATCATGCCGGAGGAACTCGACCAGGCGCAGGAGATCTTCGTCACCGGCACGGCCGCCGAGGTGACGCCCGTGCGGGCGATCGACGACCGCCACTACCAGGTCGGTGCCGTCACCGGCCAACTGATCGACGATTTTCGGGCGTTGACCCGGACCTTGGCCGCTACCGCCTGACATCTGCCACGCGCGGCGTGGCTGCGGCCCGAGGGGGTGGTGGAGCCGATCGGGATCGAACCGACGACCTCCTGCTTGCAAAGCAGGCGCTCTCCCAGTTGAGCTACGGCCCCGCATCTCTGCCGTGGGTATATGGGCAAAGCCGTCGGCGGAGCAAGGGTTCGCTATCGTGCGGGCAGGCAGGCGGCGGCGAAGGCCCGCATCGCCCGGCCACGATGGCTCAGCGCGTCCTTCTCGGCCGGGGTGAGTTCGGCCATCGTGCGGCTTTCGCCCATCGGCACGAACAGCGGATCGTAACCGAATCCGCCGCTGCCGCGCGGCGTCTCGATCAGCGTGCCGTCGACCCGTCCATCGAAATACGCACATTCGCCGTCCGGCCAGGCGAGACAGACGACGGTGACGAAGGCGGCGCGCTTGTCGGCAGCGGCGAAGCTGCCGAAGCGGGCCGCCAGAGCGTCGACGATGCGCGCCATCGCCGCCGGATAGTCCTGCTCCGGACCGGCCCAGCGGGCCGAAAAGACACCCGGTGCGCCATCGAGACCGGCCACTTCGAGGCCGCTGTCGTCGGCGAGGCTCGGTGAACCGGTGGCTGCCGCCGCCGCCATCGCCTTGATCGTGGCATTGCCGCGAAAATCGGTTGCCGTCTCTTCGGGTTCCGCGAGCCCCAAATCAGCGGCCGAGCGCACCTCGATACCGCTCCCGGCGAGCAGGCCTGCCAGTTCCTTCAGCTTCTTCGGGTTGTGCGAGGCGAGCACCAGGGTCTCGCCGGCAAGTCGCCGGGTCATCCCGAAGGCACCACGGCAACCGCCCGCCGCTGCCGCTGGACCAGATCGCGAATGCCGCGGGCCGCGAGCGCCTCCAGGATCTGGAACTCCTCGGCCGTGACCGGCCGCTCTTCGGCGGTCATCTGCACCTCGACGATCCCGCCACGCCCGGACAGCACGAAATTCGCATCGGCCTCGGCGTTGCTGTCCTCGGCATAATCGAGATCGAGCATGGCCTGGCCGTCGACGATGCCGCAGGAGACGGCCGCCACCGCGTCGGTCAGCGGCAGCACCGGAATCAGCGCCTTCTCGACCAGGCCGGAAAGTGCCCGGTGCAATGCCACATAGGCACCGGTGATCGCTGCCGTGCGGGTGCCGCCATCGGCCTGCAGGACGTCGCAATCGACGACGATCTGCCGCTCGCCCATGGCCTCGAGATCGGTCACGGCGCGCAGGCTGCGGCCGATCAGCCGCTGGATCTCCATGGTCCGGCCACTCTGCTTGCCCCGCGCCGCCTCGCGTGCCGACCGGCTGTGCGTCGATCGCGGCAGCATCCCATACTCGGCTGTGACCCAGCCGCGCCCTTTGTTGCGCATGAAGGGCGGCACCTTCTCCTCGACGGTGGCACAGCAGAGCACGTGCGTATTGCCGAACTTCACCAAACACGAGCCCTCGGCATAAGGGCTCCAGCCGGGCTCCAGAACGATTTCGCGCAACTCGTCGGCAGCACGGCCACTAGCCCGCATGCGGTCGGTCCCTTCACACTCGCCCGATGCTTCACGGTCGCCCGGTCGGCTTCGCCATCACCGACGGGTGCCGGCGACGCTGCGGCCCGTTCGGGAGCGCTTGGTTAGCGCATTCATCGTGGGTCGGCAAATGCTGCGCCAGCGGGCCACGACGGAGAGCCGGATCCATGGGGTAGGGTGACCGATGAGCGTTAGGCCTTTTTTAAGGTGCTGCGGCTAGACTTTCGACAGGTGGCGGATCGCCGGCGGCGTCGTTCACCTTTAGGTAGATTTTTATGCTCTCGGATGCTATCCAAGAGCGACGACTGTGATCTTCACCCCGTAGCAGCGAGGCTCTCCATGCGACGTAATACGGTCTTGGCGCTCTCCCTGGCGGCCGGTCTGGCGCTGCCGTTCGGCTTTTCCACGACGGCTCTGGCGATCACCGAGGAGCAGCGGGCGATGCTCGGCGCTGCCGCTGCCGATGTCGATCTGGACATGCAGGCTACGATCGCGACGGTGCTGAACCAGGAGCTGGCCGCGCAGGAACGGCCCCTCGACGAGGTGCTCGACGATCTCGCCGCAGCCTTGCTGGAGCTCGGTGTGAACGACGAGGCGAAGGCGGAATACGCGGTCGCCCTGGTGGCAGCCGCCGGCGATTGGTCGGATGAAGCCGCCAACAGTGCCGCCGAAGCTGTACTGGTGCGCGCACAGGCGTCGCCGACGCTGGTTGCGGCGATCCTCGGCGAGGCCGGCGACCAGGCGTCGAACGGGATGCCGGGCGGTTCGGGAGCGGGTGCGCTCGGTGCCTTCGAGACAGCGGCTCTGACCTCGACCTCGATCGACCTCGCAACCGCCGATGCGGTCTTCGGCAAGACCGCCGAGATCGGCCGGCAGAACGCGGGTGGTGGTCTCGGCGGCACGGACGGCGGCAGCGGCACGGGAACGCAGTTCAGCAGCTTCAGCACCGGCGCTGGCCCGCTCGGCGGCTATCTGTCGTTTGCCTCGACGCCGAACCCCGGCCGCGGCGGCGGCGGCGAGCAGGCCGGTGCCGGCCAGTCGATCAGCCCCAACTGACGCGAAGGAGCGCATGCCGACGCGCCGACACGCGCCGTCGGCCGGCAAGCGCGGGCGGGACGGGCGCGGCGGACGACAGCACGGTCGCCGTCTCGACCCGCTCGCGGGCGCCTGCCTCGGTCTGTTCGTGCTGCTGGCGTTCTCGGCTTGGCCGGCGGCGAGGCACCATCTCGCCGCCTTGCCCGGCAATGCCGCCATCGACGCGACCGAGGTCGGCCGTGCGCTGACCGAGGCGGGGCTGCAGCGCGGTTCGAGCTCCCGTCACGCGGCGCTCGCGGCACTCGAGCACAATCGGGCGCGGCGCGAGCTCGCTCAGGTTCACCTCCGCATTGCGCGCGATCCGGCGATCGATAAAGACAGCAGCCACGACGACGTCGCGGCCGCCTCGGCGGACCTGCGCCGGGCGCTGGGCCGGGCGCCGGCGGATCATTTCGCCTGGTATCATCTGGCGATGGCCGAAGCGCTCGGCGGCGAACCGCAACGGGCGGCGCGCGCCTTGGCGGTGGCCTACAGCTTCGGACCCTATCACCCCCCGATCCACGCCGCCCGCGTCCGGCTCGGGCTCGCGCTCTGGGCGGAGCTCGCGCCACCCACGCGCGAGCTGGTGCTCGCCGAGCTCGGTGATGTCAGGTCCACCGCTCACCGCTGAGCGCTTCGGCTGCGACACGGCTCGCCCGACCGCTCGGCCCTCGGCGATCCGTCGCCGGGCAGCGGGCGAGACCAGGTGATCTGGGCGCACGGCGGCGAACAGCCGACAATCGAGGGCAGCGCCCCGTGTCGGGCAACGAGAGCGACAACGACGCCGGCCGGCGAAGCGCCGTGAACTTCGTGGTCTCCGGCTAGCCTCGTCGATCGAAACGGCTGGCTGCTGCGGTCGACCAGAGAAAGCAGTTTCGCGGCGGGCCATGCGCGGCGGCCGGAAAAACGGGGCAAAGTGATCGTCCAGAGCGGTCGCGGTGAGCTCGCGCGGACAGCAGCCGCTGCAGGTGCCACGTGGTCGGGTGCATGCGGACGCGCGGTTCTCGCGCTCTGGCCGGTCGTCCCCGCGGAGCCGATGGCGGCAAAGCAGCTCTTGGTCTCGGGGGGGCGAGGGGGTGCTCCCCGGCGTGTCGCATCGGATCGCTGCACTCGGCACGCGGCTGAACAGGCAGGGGGGAAACATCGGGCGTCGCCGCGTCTTGATGTCCATCGGCTGGTCGAGGCAGGTCCGGGGTTTCGGATGTGCGGATGGCGCCGGGCGTCGGCCTCGTTGCATGTTCGACCGGCGGGTGTGCCGGCGGCAGCCTCGCCGCGGGCTTCGTGCGGTTCCATCATCGAGCCACGGCGACGCGGCGTTCGGGCATCGGGGCGAGATGGTCGGCGGCGAGGTCGAGACAGCCGGCGATGCGGATGCTGCCGGCCAGGATGCTCGGCGTCGCCGACGATGCCGGCTGCCGTTGGTCTCGACCGCTCGGCGGCGGGCCGGTTCGGCCAGGGCCACCGCGATATCGGGTCCGCTGCCGACCGACCGGTGCAACGATCCGCCGACCAACGCCCGCACGACAATTCCCTCTCTGAAACGGTCTCGCCGACTTGCCGTCGGGATAGGTCATCCGGCGGAATCGCACCGCAGCACGGGGCGCGTTGCGGGCAACGGTCGTCGGGGGGTCTCTCGTTCGGCATCGGTTCGAACGAGATCGTCGGTGCCGAGCCGAAGGGGCATCGTGCGACCCTCGGTCCCGGGCGTCGAATGGGCGTTTCGGGCGGGCGTTGTCCGGCCGAGTTGCCATCAGGGCCTGCGCCGACGAACGGTGCCCGGTTACCTGCACCGGTCGGCCGCAACCGATGCCTCGGCCGACCCGCTCGCCTGAAACGGCGCAGCCATCGCCGGCGCGATTCACTCAAACGCGGACCAGCGTCACCCCGTGGGTGCCGAGGTCGAGGCCGATGTCGTCGCCCACCGCGTGGATCCGGTTGACATCGCGGTCGGTGACGAAGAGCTCGCCCAGCGGCGTCTCGATGTCGTATTCGACGTGGCTGCCGAGATACGAGGCGCGCTTGATGCGGCCGCCGATCGCGGCTTCGGTGGCGTCGCCGGCGAGGACGATACCTTCCGGGCGGATCGCCAGATGCGCCGGGCCCGGACCGAGGCCGCGGTGCGGGAGCCGGCGCACGGCGTTGCCGATCACGACCTCGGCCACGGCACCGTCGGTCGCGCTGATCGTCACTTCGACGACGTTGGCGTCGCCGATGAAGTCGGCGACGAAGCGGTCGGCGGGCGCCTCGTAGAGCTCGCGCGGCTCGCCGATCTGGGCGATCACGGCGTTGTTCATCACCACGATCCGGTCGGAGATGGCCAGCGCTTCCGCCTGGTCGTGGGTGACGTAGACGGCGGTCAGACCGAGACGCTGCTGCAGCTCGCGGATCTCCTCGCGGACGCGGCGGCGCAGCTTGGCGTCGAGGTTGGAGAGCGGCTCGTCGAAGAGCAGGACCTCGGGCTCGAGGACGACGGCCCTGGCCACCGCGACCCGCTGCTGCTGGCCGCCGGAGAGCTCCGAGGGCAGGCGGGAGCGCAGGTGCACGAGGCCGACGAGGTCGAGCGCCTGCTCGGCGCGTTCTCTGATCTCGCGCTTCGGCCGGCCGGAAACCCTGAGACCGTAGCCGACATTTTCCAGCACGGTCATGTGCGGGAAGAGGGCGTAGGACTGGAAGACCATGGCGACGTCGCGGTCGGTGGCCGGCAGGTTGGTGACGTCGCGCTCGCCGATATGGACGCGGCCGGAAGTGGGCAGCTCCAGGCCGGCGATCATCCGGAGCGTCGTCGTCTTGCCGCAGCCCGACGGGCCCAGCAGGGTCACGAGGTGGCCTTTTCGGATGGCGAAGCTGACGTCCTTGACCGCCACGATCTCGCCGAAGGCCTTGGTGACGTTCGCGAAGCGGACGGTGACGTCGGTCATCTTCCGGCTCCGGCGAAGCCCGATGGCGCGGCGGCACCGCGCCGGCCGAGGCGGCGCTCGCCGATGACGAGCTGGAAGATGGCGATGACGACGAGCATGACGACGATGAGCACCGAGCTGTAGGCGATGGCGATGCCGAAGGCACCGGCTTCGACGCGGTTGAGGATGTAGGTGGTGGCGAGCTCGTAGCGGGCCGAGACCAGGAAGATGACGGCCGAGATGGCGGTCATCGCGGAGACGAAGCTGTAGACCAATGCTGCCAGCATCGCCGGCTTCATCAAGGGCATCAGGATCAGCCGCACGGTCTGCAAGGTGGTGGCACGGTGGGTCAGCGATGCCTCGTCCAGGCTCTTGTCGAGTTGCGCCAGGGTGGCGATGCCGGCCCGGACCCCGACCGGCATGTTGCGAAAGACGAAGGCCAGGATCAGGATGATGCCGGTGCCGGTGATCTCGATCGGCGGGACGTTGAAGGCGATAATGTAGGCCACACCGATCACCGTGCCCGGGATGGCGAAGGAGAGCATCGTGCCGAACTCGAAGGCGGCCTTGCCACCGAACTGCTGACGGGTGAGGAGCCAGGCGGTCAAGAGCCCGATAAGGGCCGTCGGGATCGCCGAGACGAAAGCGATCCAGAGCGTGGTGGTGAAGCTGTTCCAGGCGGTGCCCGACCAGACGAGCCCGAAAGCGCCCTGGGTCACCCCGAAGGCGTCCTGGTAGTGGCGAAGGGTGAAGCTGTGGTCGCGGCCCCAGATCTCGACGAAGCCGCCGAACAGGATCATCGAGTACATGACGGCGGTGAAGACGGCCCAGGGCACGGTAATGGCATAGGCGGTCCACTCGAGCGGCGTCGGCAAGGGGGTGGGCATGCCGGCGTCGCCCTTGCCGGAGACGCCGGTGTATTGCTTCCTGCCCAGCCATTGCTGCTGCGCCCAGAACGCCATCAGCGTGAAGGCGAGGAGCACGATGGCGAGCATGGCGGCCCGGCCGGGGTCGTGCTGCGCACCCACGATGGCGAAGAAGATCTCGGTCGAGAGCACCTGAAAATTGCCGCCCAGGACCAGCGGATTGCCGAAATCGGCCATGCTCTCGATGAAGCCCAGCAGGAACGCGTTGGCGAGGCCCGGGCGCATCAGCGGCAGCGACACCGTGGTGAAGGTCTGCCAGCGGCTGGCGCGCAAGGTCTGCGAGGCCTCCTCCAGCGACGGGCTGACGCCCTCGACGACGCCGATCATGACGAGAAAGGCGATCGGCGTGAAGGACAGGACCTGCGCCAGCCAGACGCCCCAAAAGCCGTAGATCCAGCGGCCGCCGTCGATGCCCATGAGCTCGGCGAAGAACTGGGTCACGGTGCCCGAGCGGCCGAAGAGCAGGATGATGGCGAGGCTGACGACGAAGGGCGGGGTGATGATGGGGAGAATGGTGAGGGCGCGCAGGGCTCGTTTCGCCGGAAAGGCCGTGCGGGTGACGACCAGCGCGAAGGCGAGGCCCAAAAGCGTCGTGCCCGCACCCGTGGCGAGTGCCAGGGTCAACGTGTTCCAGGCCACACCGCAACGCGGTCCGCCGGTGAGACAGCCGAGCCCCCAGATGCGGTTGTCGAGAAAGCGCTCGACGAAGAGCATCGGCGCCAGTCCGCCGTCCGGTCCCTGCAGGGCACCGGTGAGAATGCGGCCGACGGGAAAGAAGATGAAGGCGGCGACGAGGACCACGATCAGCGTGATCGAGCCCACGACGAAGCGGTCGCCGTTGACCGCGCCCTTGGCGGCGATGCCTTGTGCGAAGAGCATCAAGAAGGCGAGGAGCGTCAGCGATGCGCCACCGCCGATGCCGAACTGGCGCACCCCGAGGGGGCCGAACCAGGCTTCGAGCACCTCGAAGCCCCAGCCGCGATGGGTGATCAGGAAACCCTGGCCGAGGCAATAGAGAGTGCCGAGAGCGCCGCAGACGATCAGCAGGTTGGCGGCAGCGGGCGTGTCCTGGCGCCGGCCGAGCAGGAGCGAAGGTGCGGCGAGTGGCAAAACGAGCGGCAGCAGCCAGAGCCGGCCGTGCAACAGCGCCTGCTGCAGTCCGGGTGCGGTACTCTGGCGGTCCCAGGCGAGCAGCCAGCCGGGATCGAAGAGGCCGCGCGATTGCGCGTACCATGGGATGAGGACAAAGCCCACCCAGCCGATGGCGAGCCACAGGCCGAGTGGGCCGGTCTTCTTCAGGGGCACGGGCGGCCGGACTGCCGGCCTCAGTTGGGCAGGCTGCCGACCTCGTTGTCCCAGCGCTCGAGCAGCCGGGCGCGGACGTCGGAGGAACCGAAGGTCTTGAAGTCGTAGTCGATCAGGTTGATCGAGTCGAAGTCCGGGCTCTCCGGCGGTGCTTCGGCGTCGCGGTTCGACGGCACCTGGTAGGCACCCACCTCGCGCGCCATGGACTGGATGTCGGCCCTGAGCACGAAGTCGTAGAAGGTGCGGGCGTTCTCCGGGTTCCTGGCGCCCTTGATCAGGCTCATCGAGCCGATCTCGTAGCCGGTGCCCTCACACGGCGAGACCACCTCGATCGGAAAGCCCGCCACCTTTTGCGTGACGGCATCGTGTTGGAAGACGATGCCGATCATCGTCTCGCCCCTGGCCGCCGCGGTGATCGGCGCGGAGCCCGAGCGGGTGTATTGATTGACGTTGGCGTGGAGCGCCTTCAGGTACTCGAAGCCTTCCTCCTCGCCCATCAGCTGCACGAAGGTGGCGAGTGCCGTGTAGGCGGTGCCGGAGCTGTTCGGGTTGGCCATCTGCACCTCGCCCTTGAACTCGGGCTTGATCAGGTCGGCCCAGCAGGCCGGGGCCTCGAGGCCCTTCTCGGCCACGAGCTCGGTATTGTAGCCGAAGCCGAGCGCTCCGGCATAGATGCCGACGGTGGCACCGTCGGACGCCTCGTACTGGTCGATCGCCCAGTCGTGCAGTTCGTCCAGCATCGGCGACTCGTAGGGCTCGGTCAGGCCTTCCTCGGCGGCCACGAGATGCGGGTCACCGGTACCGCCCCACCAGACGTCACCCCTGGGGTTGTCGGCCTCGGCCTTGATCTGCGCATAGGTCTCGCCCGAGCTCTTGCGGGTCATCGCCACCGAGATGCCGGTCTCGCTCTCGAAGAGGGTGACCACCTGCTGGCACCACTCTTCCTGCGGGCTGCAATAGAGAACGAGTTCGTCGGCCTCAGCGTCGATGGCCGAGCCGGCGGTGACGATCGCTGCACTGGCGAGCAGGACCAGACGGGATGTGCGTTGCGACATGGCTTGCCTCTCTCTTGGTTCGAACCTCGTTGGTCGCTCCGCCTAGAGAACGACGATGACGGTTCGATGACAAGCCCTATTGTCCGGCCGGTTCGTGCTCAGAGGAGTTCGGCCAAGTCGTCGACGACGAGATCGGCGCCGGCAGCGCGCAGCGATGCCCGGCTGTTGCCGCGCAGCACCCCGACGACGCAGCCGAAGCCGCCGTCGCGGGCGGCGGTGACCCCGGCGGTCGTCGCCTCGATCACCGCGGTCCAGGCGGGCTCGACGCCGAGCCAAGCGGCGGCGAAGAGAAAGCCCTCGGGGGCGGGCTGCGGGGCGAGGCGCTCGCGCTCCAGCACGCGGCCGTCGACGACGACGTCGAAACTCGGCGCCAGCCCGGCGCGCTCCAGCACCAGGCCACCGTTGCGCGATGCGGTGACCAGGGCGGTGGGGCGGCCGAGCTCTTGCGCCCGATCGAGAAACCGGCGGCTGCCGGCGAAGACGGTGACGCCGCGGGTCTCGACCATGCTGCGAAAGATGGTGCTCTTACGCTTGGCGAGGCCATGGACGGTGAGCGTTTCTTCGGGAGCGTCACGCTCGCCGTCGGGCAGGGTGATGCCCCGCGACGCCAGGAAGTTGCGGACCGCATCGGCGTGGCTGCGACCCCGGACATGAGCGGCATAGTCCTCGCCGATGCGGAAAGGCTCGTTACCGTTGAACAACTCACGGTCGTCGAGCAGGCCGTCGAACAGCTGCTTCCACGCCTTGGCGTGCAAGCTCGCGGTGTCGGTGAGGACACCGTCGAGATCGATGATGAAGGCATCGAAGCCTAGGACTGATCCCGACATAGCTGTTCCCAGAACTCCAGAACATCCGCCTTGCGGCAAAGCTCGGTGCCGGACGACATCACCGAGGCGGTACCGGCGGCGACGCCGAGGGCGAAGGCGCGCTCGACGCTCTCGCCGGTGGAAAGCCCGTGGACGACGCCGCCGACGAAGCTGTCACCGGCGCCGACCGCACTTTTGACTTCGACCTCGGGCGGACGGAGCCAGCGCACGCCACCTTTCTCGGTAGCGAGGAGTGCACCGTCGTGGCCCAGGGTGATCGCCAGCATCTCGACCCGGCCGCTCGCCACGATCTCGCGCGCCGCCTCCTCGAGATCCTGCTCGTCGTCGAGATCCCGGCCGACCAGGGTGGCGAACTCGCCGCGGCTGGGCTTGGCGAGAAAGACCCCTTCCTCGAGGGCGGCTGCCAGTGCTGGGCCGGACGTGTCGAGCACCAGCCGGCCGCCCCGCGCCTTCACATCGTGCGACAGGCGCGCATAGACGTCGTCCGGGACGCCGCGGGGGAGACTGCCCGAGGCCACCAGGAAGTCGATATCGAGCAGCTCGAGAAAGGCGAGCGCCTCGTGCCATTCGTCCTCGGTGATCGTCGGGCCCTCCGGGGTGAAGCGGAACTCCTGCCCCGTATCCGTCTCGTAGACGACATGGCTCACCCGGGTCGGCTCGCTGGTCGCGATACGATGGTGCAGCACGCCGGCGCGGTGCACCAGGTCTTCGAGCACGTCGCCCGGGGTGCCACCGGCGAGAAAGACCGCAAAGCTGCGCCCGCCGAGTTCGTTGATCACCCGGGCGACATTGATGCCGCCGCCGCCGGCGTCGAAGCGTTCGTTGGTCGTCCGGACCTTGTGCAGCGGCCGGACACGACGGGTCGAGCAGGAGGCGTCGACCGCCGGATTCAGCGTCAGCGTGAAGATACGTTTGTAGCCATCGAAACGTCGCATGTTTGCGCCCTCCCCTGCACGCCGCGGCCGCTCCGACAATCGTGCAAGCGCCAACTGTCAAGTTGATACGACCGAGTCGCGTAAACGGATCTTTACCAGCGAAAAAAAGGTAGAATCGGGCGGATCACCCGGCCGAGCTTCTACCACGGGTCGGCCGCTGCCTCCAACGCCGAGCTTGTCGGTCACGCGTCGACAAGTGCGCGAGCGCTGCTAGGCTCGTGGCGACCATCCGCGGAGTGCCTCATGGCCGAGACGTCGACCCCCGCCTATCGACCCCTGTTCCCGCTCGGCGCCGAGCGAACCGTCTATCGACGGCTGGACCTGACGCCGCCCGCGCCGCTGGCAGCCGCCGGTCGGCGGTTTCTGACGCTCTCGGATGCCACCCTCGAAGGCCTGGCCAGCGCCGCCTTTTTCGATCTGCAGCATCTCTTCCGCACCAGCCATCTGGAGCAGCTGGCCGCCGTGGTGGACGATCCTGCGAGCTCGCCCGCCGATCGCTTCGTCAGCCTCGAGCTCTTGAAGAACGCGGTCATCGCGGCGGGGCGCGTCTTTCCGTCCTGCCAGGACACCGGCACCGCCATCGTCATGGCGAAGAAGGGGCAGGAGCTGCTCACCGCGGGCGACGACCGGGAGCCGCTGAGCCGGGGGATCCGAGACGCCTATGCGCGCTACAACCTGCGCTTCAGCCAGCTGGCCCCGTTGACCATGACCGAGGAGGTGAACACCGGCAACAACCTGCCGGCCCAGCTGGAGATCGAGGCGGTGCCGGGTGCGGCTTACGACTTGCTGATGATCGCGAAGGGTGGCGGCTCGGCCAACAAGACCTTTCTGTTCCAGGAGACGCGACAGTTGTTGGATCCCGAGCGGCTGCTCGCCTGGCTGGCGGAGAAGGTAAGCGAGATCGGCACCACGGCCTGCCCGCCCTACCATCTGGCGATCGTCGTGGGTGGCCTTTCGGCGGAGCAGTGCCTGAAAACGGTGAAGCTCGCCTCGACCCGCGAACTCGACGAACTGCCCGGCAGGGGAACCACCGACGGTCAGGCGTTTCGCGATCGGGGCCTCGAGCAGCGCGTGCTGGCGATGACCCGCGAACTCGGGATCGGCGCCCAGTTCGGCGGCCGCCATTTCTGTCACGACGTCAGGATCGTTCGCCTGCCGCGGCACAACGGCTCGCTGCCCGTGGGCATCGGCGTCTCCTGCTCCGCCGACCGGCAGATCAAGGCCAGGATCACCGAAGAGGGGGTGTTTCTGGAGGCGCTCGACGACGATCCGGCGCGGTTTCTCCCCGAGGCCCGGATCGACATCGGCAGTGCCACCCCGCTCGATCTCGACCGCCCGATGGCGGCGATCCGCGCCGATCTGGCGCGCCTGGAGGTGGGGGCTCCCGTGCTGCTGTCCGGCACGCTGGTCGTGGCCCGCGATCTGGTCCATGCGGCACTCGCCGAGCGGCTGGCGGCGGGCCGGCCCTTGCCCGCTTACCTCGAGGATCATCCGATCTACTATGCCGGACCGGCGAAAACGCCGGAAGGTCACGCCTCGGGCAGCTTCGGGCCGACCACGGCAGCCCGGATGGACGCGTACATGGCGGATTTCCAGGCGGCCGGCGGGGCGTTGGTCACGGTGGCCAAGGGCAATCGGAGCCCGGCGGTCGTGGACGCCTGCAAGGCGCACGGCGGGTTCTATCTGGCGACGATCGGCGGGACAGCAGCACGGCTCGGCCGCGACATGATCAAGGCGGTCGAGCCGATCGATTTTCGCGAATTCGGCATGGAGGCGGCGTGGCGGATCCGGGTCGAGGGCATGCCGGCCTTTCTCGTCATCGACGACAAGGGCAACGATTTCTACCGCCGTATCCGCAAGCGGCAGGGCGTTCCGATCGTCCGCGAGGCCCGCACCACACCCGGCAGCACCGGCGCGACGACCGGCGATCCGAGGTCGGCGGATCGAGCCGGCAGCGGCCGCTAGGTGCGCCCGGCCAGGGTCTCGAACATCACCACGCAGCCACGCCGGTCGGCATCCGACGGCGGGGCGGAAAGGGCGACGGCGATGGCTTGCGCGGTCCTGACCTTGCCGGGCGAGACGTAGGTGGCGTTGAAGCCGGCCCGCGCCATGCGGCCATCGAGCAGGCTCGACCACATGTCGCGCATGCCGGGGCCGCGCAGGATCATGATGTTGTCGAGGCGCTGGCCGATCGTCGCCTTGCCGTCGAGGTTCAACCAGAGCGCGAAGGCTCGATTGAACTGGCGGATCGCCCGGTCGCCGTCGATGGTGAGCGCCGGGAGCGGGCAGGCTTCGAGCACCCGGGCGAGATCCTGCGTGTTGCCGCCGAGGGCGAGCTTGTCCATCTCGCGCTGCATCGCCTCGGTCCTCAGGCGCGCATGCACCAGCGCGTAAGTGCGCAGCGTCGAGGCGAGATTGGTCCGCTCGGGGCTGGCTGCCGCGACCTCGTTGACGAGGCCGGAGAGCCGGAGGTGACGCTGGGTCGCGACGGCCTTGAGATAATCCCAGAACTCGCTTTCCAGTTTGATCGAGGTCCTTACCTCGCCGATCCGCATCGTCTTTCGAATCATGTGGTAAAGTCCCCACGGCCAGCGCTAATACGCATCATGATACACACCTCGGGTCCGCTTTCCGATTGAGAAGAGTAAATGCGCCCGATAAGTTAGATTTTGGTTAACATGAACGAGAAAAAGCCGCCCTTTCGCATCGCATCGCAACGCAGGAGCTGACCTCATGACGGAACGGACGTGGTCGCAGTCGTCGGATGACGCAGTCGAACCGGACGCCCGGCTGATCCTCGCCCAGGCCGACGAGCCGACCGAACTCGATCCCGAGGTCACCGAGGCCGAACCCGAGCCTGCCGAAGCCGTAGGCGCGCCGCAAGGGCTGGTGGAGGTCGAGGAGAGCCTGGCCGAGCCCGAGGCCGTGGCGACCCCGCAGGCCGAGCCGGGGGGCATCGAGGTGACGCCCTTGGCGGCCGGCGAGCGCCGCGTGGTCGACGTGCCGGCCGGCGGGCTGGTCTCGCTCGGCGACGCCTCGTTCGATCCCGCAGTCGCGACGTATTCGGTGAACGGTAACGATCTGGTCGTGACGTTGGCCAACGGCGCGGTGCTCGTGCTCCCCGGCTTCTTCGCGCCGAGCGACGAGCCGACCCAACT
>Ga0081528_100057_pt1 | contig 92137 bp, 77 predicted proteins | sample HotLakmasection4_FD_71011 | JGI IMG/M metagenome (GOLD analysis project Ga0081528, IMG submission 71011) | Hypersaline microbial mat communities from Hot Lake, Washington, USA - Section #4 (SPADES assembly) (version 2) | ecosystem: Environmental > Aquatic > Non-marine Saline and Alkaline >...
TGCGCAGGGAGACGCGACAGGACATACAGCCCGTATAGATTATTCCTATGACGGAGGAGCCACGTGGACGAATGTCGCGACCAATCTAATGGTGTCGGCTGGTGTTTACACCTGGGATACAACGCTGGTGCCTTCTTCTATCCGAGGTTTGTGGCGCTTGGTCAGTGAAGATGACGTATCTATCGCGGCTACTTCGCGCGTGCAGTTTGCCGTGCGAAATACGCCGTTGGATTTTTATGTCAATGACGGGTCGGTAGCCAATGATGTATATACCTTCGCGCCTGGTTCTTCGACTAATACAGGCGTCAGCGCCGATTCGCCCCGCTCGTCCGTGCAAAGCATTCTTACTTCATACGTGTTGGAACCCGGAGATACAATTTATGTCGATACGGGAAATTATACGCTGACCAGCGCTATCACGTTTGATCAATTTGATCAGGGCACGGTAGACAACCGGGTCACCGTGCAGGGTAGTACGAATCTAGTAGCCGGAGGAAGTGTTTTGACGCGCTTTGGCGGTGGAGAGGCATTTTATATCAATCAAGCGCAGGGTGTCGCGCTGCGGCATTTAACCATTCGCAATGCGGGGACAGGTGTGCGCGTTTTCCGCGGGAATGATGGTTTGGCGGAATGGCTGAACGTGGAGAACTGTGCCACGGGCATAAATATTGACTCCTCTCCAGACTATATCTTGCGCAACAATGTGATTCGTGGAAGTTCGTTGAAGGGCCTCAACGTCAGACTAACCTCAGGTACGTCATGGGAGAGCGGCGTGATGTTCTCGAACAAATTTGGCGTGTATCTGGAGTCGGGCAATGTGTCGGTTCGAAACACCGCTATATCCGCTTTTGGATCGGGCTCTTTTGCGTTCGGGCGCGAGAGCGGTATTATCTCATCGGATTATAATAATATTCATCTCACCAATGGCGCATTAACTGCGGAAATTCTCGGAGGGTCGGCAGGAGGTGGAACCAACCGTGTTGTTACGCTATCCGAGTGGATCGATACCACCACGCAAGATGTGCATACCATCAGTGTGGATCCTGGTTTTGTAAATCCTTCAGCAGGGGATTTCCATTTGTTAAGCACCGAGGGACGCTTTTTGCCGGGGACAGGGTTTGTAACCGACGGTTCGTTCTCTCGCCTGATTGATGCGGGCGACCCCGCGTCTGCGTTTGACAACGAAGAAGATCCGAACGGGGGTCGCATTAATATCGGATTGTATGGTAATACGGAAGAAGCAAGCATGACCCCGACCAATGGATGGCTCACGGTCGTCACGTTGAATGACGGAGGGTCATCCCAAGGGTCTATAACCCTCCGGTGGAAAGCGGGAGGCGCCGCGACCAATCACACGGTTCGGTTGGAATTCTCGTCGGATGCAGGGGCGTCATGGACGAATTTGGTTACCGGGCTTAATGCGTCGTTAGGGGAATACGAATGGGATAGTGTACCGTACGGAACGTCTGCGCTGGCTAAATGGCGCGTGATAAGCGAGACCGATGGGACCGTAATAGACGAAGTGGATAATTTCTTTGCCCTTCGTAACGGAGGAAGTCTCGCGTACTACGTCAATAATGCTTCTACAAACGGAAATGTCTACACCTCCGCCGCTGGTTCCCTGACTAATTTTGGTGTGTCGCCTCTGGCTCCCAAAGCTTCGATAAATGATGTATTGGCATCCTATCAATTGTTCCCGGGCGATATTATTTATGTGGACACGGGTGAATACTCGTTTGGCACGGATTATTATCCGGCGGAAATAGTGATTACGGATTTGGATACCGGCATGGCAACGAATCGGGTCATAATTCAAGGAAGCACAAATGAATTAGCCGGGGGCACGGTGTTTGACCGGGTCACGGGAGGAGAAGAAACAATCGGTATCCGGATGGAATTAACCGCAGGGATTGAGCTGCGTGATTTGACGGTAAAAAACTCCGATACAGGCATTTCGATTTCCGAATCTCCGGATTGTCGCTTAGTCAGAGTACGGACGCAAGATAATGAAGGAACAGGTTTCTCTGTTATTGAATCCAATAATACAACCTTTGAGCAATGTCTCGCGTGGAACAATGGTGGAGCCGGTGTTAGCCTTCAGAATGGGTCTTTGTCCTATGTAAATAGTATTGTATGGGGTGATTCGACTGCGTTTAGTGTCCAAGTAGGCGTGGCTAGGGTCACCAACAGTGTTGTTTTGGCGGGCGGCGAAGGTAATCGAGTCTTTAGTATGGGAAATGTAGGGAGTGTGATTTCCGATTACAACAATCTTTTACGAACAAACAATGCCTATCTCGCATCCAAAGCAACTCCAATCGGCGGCGCTAATGTGTATCAAACCTTGACGGATTGGAGCCGGTTGGTTGGGCAGGATCGGCACAGTTTATCGCATAATCCAAAGTTTGCTGATTATGATAATGGGGATTTTTATCCGTTAAGTGTAGAGGGAAGATGGACCGGCACGAATTTTGTGCAGGATGCCGAACATTCGCCTTTGATTGATGCGGGCGATACAAACTATCCCTTTGCATTAGAACAGGAACCCAATGGGGACAGGATAAATATTGGAATGTTCGGCAACAATGCCAAAGCCAGTTTAAGTCGCACAAATAAATGGCTGCTTGCTGTAACGTTTAACGACGGCGGTGTAGTCAATGGCACGAATGACTTGTACTGGATCGCAGGCAATTTCGAAACCAATGACCGTGTGCGTGTGGAATACTCCATCAATAACGGCGTGGAGTGGGTTGAGCTTGCAACGAATATGCCCGTTTATACTTCTAAGGTTGAATGGGATGCGTCTACCCTGCCTGTCACACTGCAAGGACGCTGGCGTGTACAGTATGAAAACGATTCTTTGATCGGGGACGAAAATGATAACGCTTTTACCATACGCAACGATGCCCAAACCTATTATGTAAACGATAGCAGTACCAACGGAGATGTGTTCACGACAGCGGTCGGCAACCCGACCAATACAGGTCGCAGCGCCAGTTCCCCATTGGACTCGCTTGCGCGTGTCATGGAGATTTACCCCATTCTTGCCGGCGATGTCATCTATATTGATACAGGCGTGTATAATCATACGAACGATGTAGTTTTTAATGATCTTAATCGCGGCATCGAAGGGCAGCCTGTGCGCATTATTGGAAGCACCAATTATTTGGCGGGCGGCACTGTTATTGATCGCGGCAGCACGAATGCCACAGACGCCGTGCTGCGTTTTGTCAATATGCATCATGCGTCAGTTGAACATATTACCGTGCGCAATGGCGGCATCGGTGTAAGTATGGTCAATTCGATTTTCCTTTCCATGACAAATGTGTGGTCGCACGGCCATTTGGGCAACGGTTTTGTTGTGAATGCAGTATCCCCTGTAACGATGACGCGATGTGCTTCATGGAATAACGGTGGTTATGGACTAGCATTCAGCAGTTCCCAGTCGTCCGGGCTTTGGGAAAATGGAGTTCTGTGGTCCAACGCTTCCGGCGCGGTGAACGCGCCTTCCGGGAGTTTAACGATTAACAATTCGTTTCTACACGCGTTCGGCGACGATACTGTGTTTGTATACAAGCGCGGCCAGGCCACGGGGTATAACGGGGATTACAATTTCTTGTGGCTGGATGGGGATGCCCGGGTTGGGTTCAATGAATTTTCGTCGGTGGAGTATGCAACACTCCGAGCTTGGAGTGTTGCACAGAATATGGATCGGCATTCTCTTATTGAGAATCCACTGTTTGCGGATGCTAATGCCGGCAATTTCCATCTGCAAAGCAGCGCGGGGCGTTTTGTGCCGGAAGAAAATGATTTTACCAATGATGTTACAACGTCATGGGCTATTGATGCGGCAAATCCCACCAATGCATTTGATTTGGAGCTTTCGCCTAATGGGAATCGCATGAATATTGGCTTGTTTGGCAACACGCCTTATGCGAGCAAAACGGAAACCAACAGAGCCTTAAAAGCGGTAACGCTCAATGACGGGGGCACTGCCAGCGGCCTTATTAATTTGTATTGGCTTACGCGGGGATTAACCACGAATGATACCGTAACACTTCAGTATTCGTCCGATGGCGGCGTTGCATGGACGAATATAGCTTCGGGCTTGCCTGCAACACAGACGGAATATGCGTGGGCTTCCACAAATTTCCTTTCCTCGCCTTTTGCTTCATGGCGCGTCGTTTACGACGGTGATACCAATATCCTAAGCGAGACCGACAATACCTTCTTCATGAGAAATGGCGCATTTATCTTTTATGTAAACGATGACCAGACCAATGGAAATATCTATACGACCGAGCCTGGTGATTCTTCCAATTTAGGCCTGTCCCCGTCCACCCCTATGCGGAACTTGCAAGAAGTGCTGGATACCTATGAGCTGGAAGAAGGTGATACCGTTCTGGTGGACGCAGGGTATTACGTGTTGACGAATCACGTTGAAATTTCAGGGAAACATCAATCGTCTGCATTGAATCCCATAACCATTGTGGGAAGCACCAATTTTGCGGGCACAGTCTTTGACCGCGCGGACACCAATTTAACCGATACTGTGGGTGTTTTATTCCAAAACGCCAATAATTTCAGGCTTTCTGATATCACAATTCAAAATGCGGACGTGGGCATACAGATCACGCAAAGTGCGGGGAACAGCATTAGCAATATGGTGGTACGAGATGGCGGCGTGCATGGTGTAAACATTGGCGGCAATCTGTCGTCCAACAACAAATTCAACCGGGTAATTGTAACTCGATTTAATGGTACTGGTTTGGCTGTGGTCGGGGCTGTAGGGGGTACAAGTTTTTCACAAGGTATCATTTGGTCGAATAGCACGCATGCCATAAGCGTAGCTCAAAATGCGTCTGTGTCTGTGAGTAATTCCATATTGTCTGCTTTTGGGAAAGATAACTTGATATACAGCCTCGCGACCAATGCCACGGTTCGTTCGGACTACAATAATTTGGTCGTGGACGACGAAGCCCAGTACGGCATGGACTTCACGCCGGTGCCAGTACGGGGACTGCCGCAATGGTCGGCGGTTAGAACACAGGATGTGCATTCTATCAGTATGGACCCGTTATTTGCCGATCCGGCAAACGACGATTTCCATCCGCAAAGCATACAAGGACGATTTGTGGACGGCTTTGGATGGACTAATGATCTCGTTCATTCGCCACTGATTGATACAGCAAATCCGCTGCAGTCCTCAGACAACGAACCTGTACCCAACGGTTCACGTTTGAATTTGGGCTATTATGGGAACTCGCCACAGGCTAGTTTGAGTAGAACAAACGCGTGGTTGTTAGCTATCACAGCCTCTCCCGGTGGATTGATTGCAGGTACATTCCCGCTGGTGTGGGCGTGGGGCGGCGTGTCTAGCAACGAAACTGTGCAATTGGATTATTCTTTTGATGACGGGGTGACGTGGACAAATATCGTGGACGGTGTGGAAGTCAGCGAAGGTGAATATATCTGGAATAGCGCCGAAGAAGTAGGCGGGAATGAAAAATTCCCATCCAGTCCGATTGCGCGATGGCGCATTGTATTGGAGTCCGACACCAATGTGTACAGCACAACAGAGAATTTCTTTGCTCTCCGTAACCGGGCATTTTCTTATTATATCAACAACAGCAGCACGAACGGGAATGTATACAGTACGGCTCCCGGAAGTGATACCAACCTTGGTTTCTTTGCCGCATCGCCCAAAGCCACGTTAAGCGGATTGTTCGCGGATCTTCGGTTGGATATCCGGGGTGAAGATAGCGTACTGGTGGATACCGGCATTTATCCTGTTTCCTCCAATGCATTTTTCGAGCTTACCCAGGTCAATAGCGGATTGCCTGACGAGCGCGTTCGTATTCGTGGAAGCACAAACTTTGCCGCGGGCGGCACGGTGTTTGACCGGCAAAGCGAGGGTGGGCCGGCCACCATATTCACGATTAGCGGGGATTATGTGGAAGTGGAGGACCTTGTGTTTTGGGGTGGGCATTTGGCCGCGTCCGGTCAGGATATTAAGTTAAGAAATATCACATTTACAAATGGCAACCTGACATTGTCCGGACAGGATCATTTTGCGCAGGATATTCGCTTAAAAGACGGCTCTATATCTATTTCGGGTGCCGAGACCGTTCAACTGCACCGGGTAATAGTGGAGGGTGCGGGGATTAATGTTGCAAACAGCGATACCGTAGCTATTAGTAATACGCTGGTTTTCGGCGGCAGTGGAACAGCGCTTACCGCCAATAATGCGAACAACCTGACCGTGCGCAATAGCACATTGGCTTCCGACGGTAATCAGTTTAACCAATTTGGCTCCGGCAACTCTATTCTGCGGAATAACATCATTGTGGCCGATGGATTGGATACGTTCGCCCTTATATGGGATGGAGGCGCGCTTGATTCCGATTACAATAATTTAATCGCGCGCAACGGCGCATGGATTGGACGACGCAATGGCCAGTGGGAGAAACTGATTTACTGGCAGGAAAATGCCGATCGCGACTTACATAGTATCTCCATGGAACCTGATTTTGTGGACCCGGGCAGTGGGAATTATTATCTTCGTTCGATGGAAGGTAGATGGAATGGCACAAATTTTGTCACCGATCTCACGCATTCGCCTTCCATTGACACCGGAAGTCCGTCTTCACCGGTTGGGGAAGAGCCGGCTCCAAATGGCGGACGCGTGAATATGGGAGCTTTCGCCAATACCGATGAAGCCAGCATGAGCCGCACGAACGCCTGGTTACTGGCGTTGTCGCTTAACGATGGCGGCTTGATCCAACAAACAGAAACGATTCGTTGGATTGGCGGCAACCTAAGCGGTTCGATCAGTCTTCAATACTCGCCCGACAATGGATTGTCATGGTCCAATATTCAAACAGGTATTGCTGTTACGGGCGCGCCGACGGAATCGGATTCTTATGCGTGGGATACGACGCTTTTCCCGGATGCATTGTTCGGATTGTGGCGTGTGGTATGGGATGCCGATACGAATGTCTATGATGTAGTGGATAATAGCTTTACGGTACGCAACAACCCAACAGTGTTTTACGTCAATAACCACGAAACCAATGACAATGTGTATACAACGGAACCTGGCGATAATGCCAACGATGGCTTGACAACAAGCACGCCCAAAGCGTCTCTGCGAAACCTGCTTGAAACCTATGAGACCGACGCGGGCGATATCATTTATGTGGACACAGGCGAATACGTGCTGACCAATGATGCGCGCGTGATATGGTCACGCGGAGGCCATGAAGACCTTGGACGCCTTACCATTCAAGGAAGCACCAATTATGATGCGGGTGGCACGGTATTTATTCGCGGGAACAAGAGCTCGGGACGTGGCATTGATCTTAAGGCGGAACACGTCAATGTGTTTGATATCAACGTGCGTGATGCCCATCAGGGAGTATTTCTCGATAATAACAGCCATGTCAGTCTGACAGGGATGTTGATCTACAGTAATAGTGTGGGCGTATTGGCATCGAACGCTCATACGGTCGTGCTTCGTAATATGCGGTTCTGGAATAACAACCAAGGTGGTTTTGATACGGTGAATGCGCGGACTACCACGGTCGAAAATATTACATTTGTCGGCAACACACCTTTTAATATCCGCCAAACCGGTACGTTGCGTAACAATATCCTTCAAAATAACATACATGTTTTAACCGTTACAAATTCCTCTGCGCTTGCGGGGTCAGCGCTCAACACGTTTATTGATTACAATGTCTATGATCTGACTGCCACGAATGCACAGATATTTTCCGGCTATACTACGCTGCTGCCGTGGCAATTGGATTTTGCGCACGATTATCGTAGCGCGATTACAAACCCTGTGCTCGCCGACGCTACGGCAGGTAATTTCCATCCGATGAGCGAGTTCGGTCGCTATGTTTCGGAAGGCGTTTGGACCAATGATGGCGTGACTTCCTGGGGCATTGATCGCGGCAATCCAGATATGGCGTTCGACGAAGAACCCGGTCCCAGCGGCAATCGTATCAATATCGGAGCTTTTGGCGGGACGAAGTTTGCCAGCCTTGGCACCACCAATGAAGTCATAGATATTCGCCAGTTAAATGAACCTACGTTGATCACCACCACCAACAGTATATGGCCATTGATTTGGTCGGTTATCAACGTGCCGACAAATTTGTTGGTGGATGTGCAATATTCCGGCGATGGCGGGACAACGTGGACCAATCTGCAAGCGAATGCGCCTGTTTATAACGAAGTTTATGTCTGGCTGTCATCGCCTACCTTTAATAGTTACAAAGGGTTATGGCGCATCAACGGGCAGGATGGACCGGATACGTATGCGGCAACCAATAGCGCGCCGATACGCGTTTTGTGGGGTACGTTTGAAATTGATCAACATGCAGTCGAAAGCAATCTGCAACGTATCCGGTGGTCCGGTTCGTCATGGGATGAATTCTATCAAGTGCAATACACCGAGGATGGTCATACTTGGACGAATGCCGTGAGCGGAACCAATGTAAATCAGGAAGCGTATTTCCTAGCGCCTCGTGGCGGATCTTTCTTCTTCCAGGACATCGAGTCCACCAACCGATTCCGCTCGTATCGTGTGCTGGAAATACGGAATGACTAATTCCATACGCATGCCGTGCCCAGCCTTATTGGGCTGGGCGCTCATGTTGCTCGTGCTGGTATTATTCTTTGTACCGCTCCCCTCCGTGATCCAGCATGATCGTTTGTTTGACCAATTAGGCCTTGTCTATCATTTCGGCGCGTTCTCCGCGTTGACTGCGTGGATAAGTTATCGGCTTGGGTTGGCAGGCGCCACGAAGTTTCCAACATGGTGTTTGCTTGGGTGCATACTCTTGATCGCGGCATTTACTCTTGAATATGTCCAGACGCTGTTTGGAAGGTCGGCTGATTCCATGGATGTCATCGCCGGAAGCCTTGGCATCCTCTCGGCTATGGCATGGCGCTCAAGGCTTTTGTCCCTTCCGTGGTTTATTATTGTCTGTCTCGCTTCTTTTGTGCCAAGTATGTTGATCCTTGCCGACCGTTTACATGCTAGACAGTCATTCCCGGTCCTTGCTGATTTTTCGTCTCCTCTTGAAATGGGCCGTTGGAAAACCCGTTCTGTTACCATGAATCGTGAACAATGGGATGGCGCGTCTGTCGCACACATTGAGGTGCAAGCCTCTTCTACCTACGGGGGCTTGTTCATGATTGATTTTCCCCGCGACTGGAGTCGTATATCCGCCTTACGATTACGACTGTATCTGGAAGGCGAGGAACCATTACCGGGTTGGATCCGAATAGATGATCATGGCGAAAATCCCGCATACGACGACCGTTATCAGGAAAGCATTACATTGGCTCCCGGTTGGAATGAAATCCATATATCGAGAACGCAGTTCGCGGAAACCTCGGGTGGGCGGGTTATGAATCTTTCCCATGTGCAAACCTGGGGACTTTTTTTTCATAAATCCCATGCAGGACGCGTTGTGAAATTGGATCAGGCTGTTCTCGCATTAAATCCCTAACAATTACGTACGCAACATCTGATTTTGCAAACGCACCATGCGCGCATAATACCCATTGCGCGAAAGTAAATCGCCGTGCAAGCCACTCTCCACGATTTGGCCTTTATGCAAAACATAAATATGATCCATTTGATCCATCGCCACCAATTGATGCGTGATCCATAAAAGACTTTTTCCTTGATGGCCGGACTGTAACAAACGCTGCATAATCTGCTTGGCCGATATCGGATCAATATGCGCCGTGGGTTCATCCCAAATGCAATACGGCGCTTTTTTTAACCAAACACGCGCTACCCCGAGGCGTTGACGCTCGCCACCGGAAAAGCGCGCGCCTTGCTCGCCCAGAAACGTATCTAATCCGTCGGGTAATTGTCGTACCATTGTCGCGAGATCCGCCATTTCAAGCGCATGCCATAATGCCTGATCGTCTGCATCCGGTTGGGCTAGGCATAAATTAGCTCTTACCGTGTCGTTGAATACGTGAACATGTTGCGGAATTACGGAAAACAACATGCGCACATCATGCTCATTCGCTTGCGCTAGACATTGATCGCCTATGGAAATGACACCTGCAGTTGGCTCTTGAAATTTTAATAACATATGCGCCACGCTGCTTTTCCCGCCACCGCTTGGACCAACAAGCGCGATGCGTTCCCCCGCTTTCCATGTAAACGAAATATGTTGAAGTACGGGCCCGTTGTCGTACTCGAGTGAAACATTTTTAAAGGTAATATCTTTAGCGCCGCCGGTGACATGTATGGAACTTTTTGCAGGGGGATATGGGCTTTCAAACTCCGCGATCTGTTGCGCAGCCGTTGTGGTTTGTTCATGAAATAAAAACGCGGCACCCATTGCTTGAACCGCCTCGAAACTGGTCATGACAGCCAACGCAATCAAAGCAAGGAATATGCCGGGAATATCACCGCGCACGACCAGGGGAATGCTTATAGTCAATGCCGCCAGCATGCTTCCGTGGGCGCACCACAGGTGATAGGCTTCTTGCAAACCGGTTGTCGTTGCGTAGCGTTTTTGTATGGCAGTCATTTCATCGTTTAGACGACAAAGGTCATGTAAAGCCTTAGTATCGCTGTTTAACATAGATAGCTCACGCAAACCCTGTATGGTTTCCACCAGTTTTGCGGACAAGGCGCTCTGTCGTTCCGCATGATCCCGGCCCCATCCTTTAGCATAACGGCGGTTCCACCACGGAAGCGCGACGCCGTCGAGGAAAAGGAAAATAAACGTTGCCCACGCAAGCCAAGGGGAAAAGATATGAAGCAACGCCACCGTCATGCCGACAATAAAAAATGCCGTCAACGCAGGAAGCGCGACACGTAAATAATCGTTTTGAAGCATATCAACATCGCTGGACATGCGACCTAGCAAGTCCCCTGATCTTTTGGTCAGAAGCATATTCGGTAACAACGGTTCCAGCATGCGATAGACGCGCACGCGCAATAGCATCAGCCATTTGAATGTCAGGTCGTGGGAAAGTAATCGTTCCGCATAACGGCATGCCGCGCGGGATAACGCAAAAAAACGGACGGCGACAATGACCAGCATCATGTCTAAAATAGGGGGACGCAGTGCAGCCCATGAAATCAAATAGCTCGAACTCGACATAAGGCCGATGCCCGCAGCGATGGTGCCGATAGCGGCCAGAAACGCCAGAGCGCTTTGCCCCGGGTGCGCGCGTACAAGAGGCAGAACGCGTGTAATCATGACAAACCTCCGTGTACCCAACGCGCGTAATAGCCTTCCGATTGCGTCAGTTCGTCATGGGAACCCGATGCGACGATGCGGCCCTGCTGCATTACATGAATGATATCAGCCCGGTAGACGGAGCGTAAGCGGTGCGCCACCACAATCACCGTGCGTTCTTTAGCCAGTCGTTCAAAAGCAAGAGCTACCTTTTCTTCGCTGTCCGGGTCGAGATGGGCCGTCGGCTCGTCCATTATCAGTAAAGGCGCGTTTTTGAGGAAAGCGCGTGCGAGAGCCAGGCGTTGTCTTTCCCCTCCACTTAATCGCCACGCTTGTTCGCCGAGCGATGTATTTAAACCGTGCGGCAGCGCCTGTGCCACTTCCTCGAATTCCGCATGATGCACGGCCTCTTCCACGTCGGCCTTGGAGGCGTTTGGGCGCGCCATTTTAATATTGTCCAGAATCGTTCCGTAAAAAAGTGTAGGATGTTGGCCGACCCACGCTATGGATTGTCTCCAGATTTCTCCCTCGATATTTGCCAGCCGTTGATCGTTTATCCAAATGGAACCGGAGGCGGGTTCGATGTGTTTGCATATTAATTGCAGAAGCGTGCTTTTTCCCGAACCGCTGGGACCTACTAACGCGTTTATTTTTCCGGCTTCAATCACGCAAGAACAATGGGCAACGGCGTCCATGTCACGCCCGGGATAGCGAAACGAAATATCATCCAGCCGAATTGCGCAAGGCGCGTCGGGGATGGTTGTGGGAGAGGTCGAATGGACGGGAATCGGCAGCGGTTCGTCCAGCCATGCATAAATACGTTTTGCGGCTTCGCCCCCTTCCATGGAAGCATGGTGCTCCGTGCCCAAATGGCGGAAAGGAAGGTAGAATTCAGGCGTCAGCAGCAGGATAAGCAATCCCGGTTGAAAAGCCATGTGTCCTTCGACCAGGCGCACGCCGATTTGTACCGCGACAATGGCAGTGCTTAACGATGCCGCAAGTTCCAGAACAAGTCCTGATACAAACGCAACTTTAAGCACTCCCATAGTCGTGATGCGATATCGCTTGGCTATCCGCCGGATTTCTGTTTCCTGATCTTTGCTTCGACCGAACAATTTAAGCGTCGTGATGCCTTGGAGCACGTCCAGAAAATGAGCGCTCATTCGAGAGAGCGCCGCCCATTGCTTTTCCGTGCGTTGCTTGGCCAATCCACCAATAAGAACCATGAACATAGGGATCAACGGAGCTGTTGCCAGGAGAATAAACCCGCTTAGCAGATCCAGATGAAGAACAAACAAAGCTAAGAGAATGGGAATTACTACGGTTTGAATAGCGCGTGGAATATAGCGAGCATAAAAAGCCTCTACTTTTTCCGGGCCATTTATCGCTGTCGCGATTATGTCGCCCGTGCGTTCTTGATGGATGCGCGCGGGGCCAAGCGCCACGAAGTGCGTCATCAAACGATGGCGTAATCCCGTCTTGAAGCGTAAAGCGCCTTGCTGTGCCAAGGTGGACTGCGCATATGCAATCAAGCCGCGCGCGATGATCCAGCCGCCCAGCCATGCGAGGTGCGAAAGGCAGTCCGATAGATTCCATCCTTGAAGAAAAACACCGTTCACCACGCGGCTAAGCTGTACCATTTGACCTGCAATACAAACCGTTTGGCCAACCGCAAAAAGAAACAGACCGGCCAGCCATCCGGCGGACCGATCTGCATCTTTCAATAACCTGCGTGTTTGGCTCACAAGAGAATAAGCAGGAACACCAGCACAAATAGCGCAACGGTTTCCACGATGCCAATGGTCATCAAGTAATTGCCAAACCCTTGCCCTGTTTCAGATAACGCATCCGCGCCTGCCGCGCCTGCTTTGCCCTGAAACCAGGCGGAAGCCGCCATACCCAGACCGCCGAAAATACCCGCGCTAATCATCATCGGCCATGCAATAAATGAATCCGTTGCGACTAATTCGGCGATGTTGCCGTCAATTTGCAGCATAAGTATCATGCCGTAAATCGTTTGCGAAAGAGGCGCGCCAATAAACGTGATTAAAATAAAAGGCGCGGCTTTGCTTTGTGCATAACATTTTTTCCATGCGCCGATCGCGGCCATGCCCGCGGTGCCTGTTCCTAGCGCCGAACCTACGGCTGCAAGTCCCAAGACTGCTGCTGCGCCTGCTTTTCCTAATGCTGCCATGAGTTCTATTTCCATATTCGTTCTCCTTCAGGTCATGTTTCCGATGTGTTTAGTTGATTTTCTTCCATTAAAAATGGGTACTTACGCGCTTTGCGCGCGAACGGGGAAAAACGAATGCCTGTCCATTGCAAACCCAAATGGCCTGCGAACTCCAGCGTGTTTAAGCGAATGCCATGCACCAGCACACCCATAGCGGCAAGGAGAATGTTCAGTGTATGGCCGGCTAACAAAACCAGTGCGGCGGCGGCTTTGCCAAACACGCCGCCGGAAGCCATATCCGCGGCCATGCCGTTAAACGCGGAAGCGACAGCCAGCGTGGCTGTTCCTACAGCAAATAATCGGACATACGAAACCACATCCACGAAATTGCTGACCAGGTTCAGCGGAAGCATGACGTGATTAAACCATTCGGATTTAATGGATTTGAATGGCGTCATGAACAACACAAGCAATACAAGACCGACCGCGGCGACGGGCGCTATAAAGGGCGGGAATGGCTTGTTGAGCACAAGATTCGATGCGAGAAAAAACATGAACCAAACAATACTGATCCAGCCAAGTTGAGCTAGCGCTTGCGTGCTTCGTATGGTTCGAATGACATTCCACCCATGCGCCAGCGTAAGATGAATCGCGCCAATGAGAAAACACAGGAACATCATGTTTTCCATTTCCAGAAGCCACTTGAGCTGGATGGATTCAAGCGGCCCCGGCAATGCACCTGCAAACCCGAAATAATTCCCCGTTAATACACCCCAAATAACGGTGCCTATTCCTGTAATATAAAGCAGATGAAATACAGCCGCAGGCGCTTTTTTAAAGCGACGATGAGCCCAAAGCGTTGCTCCGAGGAAAAGCGCGCCGTAACCCGCATCTCCCACAATCATGGCGAAGAACAGACTAAAGAATAAAAGAAACAACGCGCTGATATCCACTTCGCGATAGCCTGGCACAACGCCAATAAAACCGAATATGACACGGATCGGGTGAACCCATTTGGGTGTTTCGATTTTTGTAGGAACTTTGGCGTCATCCGGCGCGTCTTCAATAATCACGCCCCAGCCAAGAGGTTTGGCGATTTTTCGTATTTTTTCCACATCACGTCCGGGGCAATACCCGCGCAGGTACGCGAGAGGTTTCGCGGCGCCCATGCCTGTGCGCGCTTCAAGGAATTGCATGCGATCTTCCGCTTGGAATGCGATTTCCCGGACATCGTCCACATACGCGGAGCATTGTTTAAGTTGCTTTTCATTGTCCGCAAGCGCTTGTTCAATTTCGTTGATGCGCATTTCGATTTCTTTAGGGCTACATTCGGGCAGCCGGATGATTTCGCACGGCAGATCCAGTTTTTTGCGCGACACCACCGTGAAATACGCGCCTTGACGGTCTTGGCCATGATGCGTTACCGAGACGTCTTCAGGAAAATCCACAGCTTGATTGGGCCCGGCTTTGTACAACGTGATATAAATATCTCGTTGCGCAAGCTCGCGAATTTTTTCCGGATCGAAATTCCCAAAAGGTTGAAGCCTCGCTTGTTCACGTTTCCAGTAATCCAGCGATTCCTCGAAATCCTTTTTGTGGTTTAGCAGCTTCCATACTTCATCCACCACGGATTCAGCGGTCCGGCAGTCATCGGGCAAAGGAATCTTATCGCCTTTTTCCTCCGCTTCAGCTTGATAATGCTCCAGCACCTCGCGCGCGCGCCGGACATCCAGTACATGCGCTCGTGCTTCATCAAGCAGGGTGCCGCCCGGTTCCTGTATATGTTCCAAGTGAAGCACCCCTAATTCCTGCAAAGCCATCAAAGACGCTTCCTGATGGACGCGTAGCGTAATCACAGTAATGCGTTTCATCGGGGTAATCATGCGGCCAGTTCCTCTCCCTCCGAAGCGCGGCTTTTGGCAAGTTTAGCCCGCGCAACTTCCGCAGTTTGCTGGTCTCCAAGAAAAATGCGTATCACACGAATGTTCTCTTTGGTTTCAGGGATTTTAACTTTTTCAAAAAGATTTACGCGTTGCGTGGTCACACGCAGTTCCTGCACGATTAAGCGATGTTGTTCCTCGATAAATAAACGCTCAAGACGCAGGAATAAAAGTTTTTCGAGCATATCCAATCCATCATCAAGCCAGGAGGGTGTTTCAAAAAGATCCGGCGTGGTGCGGTTGAAATGAAGTTTATCAAGCACGGGCACGGTCACGCCAGCGATGTTGTTGGTGCTTTCCTGAAGCGATTTAATAGATAAGTATTGATCCAAATCAACCGGCTCGGCGAATAATTTTACCCATTCCGCCAAATCCACTCGCGCTTTGCGTTCTTCTTCTGCTTTGGCTTCAATACGCTGTTCCAGATGGCGAATCTCAATTTGCAATTGCTGCTTTTTTAATTGCAGCGTAGGCAAATACCGCTGAAAACGTCGAAGCGCATCGCGCTGCGATTTTAACTCGGTTTTCGTGTATTTGAGTTTCGGCATGAGACAGAGAGCCTGTTATCCTTTTTTCGGCCAGAATTTTTCGATCAATTTGGACGATGCACCTGTTTCCGTAGGTTCAAAACAGTCGGCCAAAATGGACCACCCTAGATCCAGCGCTTTTTCCAGCGGAATATTTACGCTTAAATCCATCATTTCCTTTTCAAAGCGCTGCCCATACTTCAATAATTTAGAATCCCACGGGCTCATGCGGAAACCCATGGACTGCTTCTCGAGTGTTTCCCGGTATGCGGCATATAATTGAATCATGGTATTCATGATCGAACGATGATCTTCGCGCGTTTTGTCGTTTACAAGTTGTTTGAGACGGCTCAAGGATCCAAACGGTTCGATACGTCCGTTGCGCAAGTAGAATTGACCTTCCGTAATGTAGCCGGTGTTATCCGGCACGGGATGGGTGACATCGTCCCCCGGCATCGTTGTAACCGCCAACAGCGTAATGGAGCCTGCGCCTTCAAAATCCACCGCTTTCTCGTAGCGGGATGCCAACTGACTATACAAGTCGCCAGGATAGCCGCGTGTGGCGGGAATCTGCTCCATCGTGATGGAAATTTCTTTCAAGGCATCGGCAAAATTCGTCATATCGGTCAGCAACACCAGCACACGTTTTCCTTCCAGCGCGAACTGCTCCGCCACCGCCAGCGAAACGTCCGGCACCAGCAAACATTCCACGGTCGGATCAGCGGCTGTGTGAATGAATAATACCGAGCGGGACAACGCGCCTTGCGCTTCCAACGTGTCGCGGAAAACGAGATAATCGTCGTGTTTTAATCCCATGCCGCCCAGAACAATAACGTCCACTTCCGCTTGCAGCGCAATGCGGGCAAGCAAAGGATTGTATGGTTCGCCCGCCACAGAGAAAATAGGCAGTTTCTGGGATTCCACCAACGTATTAAATACGTCAATCATGGGAATGCCTGTCCGGACCATGTTTCGGGGAATGATGCGTTTGGCCGGATTCACCGATGGGCCGCCGATAGGGATCAGATTCTGTTTGAGTTCCGGGCCGTTATCGCGTGGCTCCGCGCTGCCTGTGAATACGCGACCGAGCAAAGCGTCGGAAAAAGGCACTTCCATTACGCGTCCCAGAAAACGCACTTCCGCGCTTGTTGAAATACCACGGCTGCCGGCAAAGACCTGCAAATAAACCTGACTGCCTGCAATGCGGATGACCTGGGCGAGCGAAGTGTTTTCCGGCGAAGTGACAAGCGCCAGCTCCCGGTACGTGACATTGTCCGCTTCCAAGCTGATGACATTGCCCGCAATGCGTTCAATACGGGTGTGAACTTTATACATAGTCGGTGACCTCCGCGATCATGTGCTCAAGGCGCTCTTCTTGTTTTTTAAAATCTTCGTTGTCCATGGGTATTTGATTCCAGTCGCGCGTGGCTTGGGTCAAGTTCTGGAAAAAACGCCGGGCGGCGTCTTTATCCTCAAACTTCATCGTCGTTCGCAATGTTTTGACCAGACGCGAAAACACGTATTGCTGCCGGTCTGCGCTGGTTGCGGCGTCCACCGCATTAAAAGCGTCCTGCTGCAGGTATACGGCATCCAGATATTCGGATTTAAGATACAACGTAAAATCTTCGATGGATGCGCCTTCTTCGCCCACGACTTTCATCATTTGGTTTACTTCGTTTCCGTTGCGAAGGACGCCTCGCGCAAATTCCACATCGTTTTTATCCACGATGCTTTCGTATTTGCTCCAACTATCGAGCGGGGCAATGGCGGGGTACCGGCGCGCGTCCGAGCGTTCGCGTGATAAGCCATGAAATGCGCCCACGACTTTCAACGTGCCTTGCGTAACCGGTTCGTCAAAGTTTCCGCCTGCCGGACTAACCGTGCCTCCGATCGTAACGGACCCCAAAGTGCCGTCGCGCAAACGGATTACTCCGCCACGTTCATAAAATGCCGCAATAACCGATTCAAGATACGCGGGGAATGCTTCTTCGCCGGGAATTTCCTCAAGGCGTCCTGACATTTCGCGAAGCGCCTGGGCCCAGCGCGAGGTGGAGTCGGCTAGCATCAATACGTTTAATCCCATCTGACGATAGTATTCCGCGATGGTCACCGCGGTGTACACAGACGCTTCGCGCGCGGCCACCGGCATCGAACTGGTATTGCAAATGATCAGCGTGCGGTCCATTAAGCTTTTGCCTGTGCGGGGATCGGTTAGTTCCGGGAATTCCCGCAGCGTTTCGACGACTTCACCGGCGCGTTCGCCGCATGCGGCAATGATGACAATATCCACATCCGCATACCGGCTGGTAATTTGCTGAAGGACGGTTTTGCCTGCGCCGAACGGGCCGGGCACGCAATACGTGCCTCCGCGCGCAACAGGGAATAACGTGTCCACAATGCGAATCTGCGTGACCAGCGGTTCCGTGGGGCGTAATCGTTCGGTGTAACATTTGATGGGGCGTTTGACCGGCCAGGTCTGGGTCATGGTTATATCCATCACCCGTCCGCGGTCGTCTTTTACTTTCGCGACAACGTGATCCACATTGTAGTCGCCCGCTTCCTCTATCCAGTCCACTGTGTAGGATCCGGTCATACGGAACGGCAGCATGATGCGATGTTTGAATATGCCTTCGGGTACAGTGCCGAGCGTGTCTCCAGCCGTCACTGAATCGCCTTTTTTGACTTCGGGTGTAAACGTCCATGTTTTTTCCCGGTCGAGCGCATGAAGATATTTTCCGCGTTGCAGGAAAAATCCGGCTTCGGCGGCCAGCGCGGGGAGAGGATTCTGTAAGCCGTCATAGATTTGACTTAGCAAGCCCGGTCCAAGATGAACGGAAAGCATTTCCCCGGAAAATTCAACGGGGTCTCCCACGCTGAGCCCGGTTGTGTCCTCGAATACTTGCATTTCCGCCGCAGACCCGCGCACGCGGATTACTTCGGCTTTCAGGCCGGTCTCGCCGATCATGGCGTAGCCAATTTCGTTCTGAAGAACCGGGTTGTCGAAGCGCACGGTGATCAAGTTGCCGTTTACGCCGATGATTTTTCCAATATTCTTACTCATGCCTCACCAAGTTGTTGTTGCATCGCTTTGTCCACATTATCTGTAATAAAAGTTTCGATCCGCTCGCGCCCGACGTCTTCTGATAAACGCGCCCAGCGCTCCATTAATCGTAACTTAACCGCAAAGGCCAATACGGCCGGAAATCCGAATTGGTTTTCACCCACCAAATCATCCAGCGCATTCCAACGACTGCGATCCAGCGCCGTTACCCGTTCCAACAAATGGGAACGGCTCATAGCGTCCGAAACTTCATGTTCCGCCGCCATGCTATAGCCCCCGTGAGGGCGCAAATAAGGGCGCACATCCACGCCGATACGGTTGGCGCGAATGCGCGCCACGGTATTACGCATTTGCGTATCAAGATCATACCATTGCCGCGTAAAAGACGCTTGCGCTTCGTCAAGACGGTTTTCGACTACACAACGAAGTTCATTCCAATCAGCTTCGCTTAACGCGCCTTGACAATGAAACAGAAAATCCTCCGAAGAAAACGGCGGTGGATCGCCAAGCGTCAAAGCGGGAAGACTTGCTGTAAGATAATAATACATCGGCTGAAGGATAAGAATGCGTTGGGTTATGAACCTTTCTTTTCTTCCCGCGCCACACGCAGGATGATTTCCGAAAGATGCGGGCGCAGGAATTTGGATAATGCTTCTGCTATGGCTTCTTTCGTGAAATCGTGGTGGGCATGCTCATCCACAAACGATACGCGGAATCCCTTAATGACATGATCGTCCGGCTTGATTTCCAGCGTGCCTTTGAGTTTTTCCCGGTAGCGACCCGCATAGAACTTAATCAATTCTTCCTGTTCATCCGGATTAACCAGCAACGCAATACGCCGTTCCTTGCCGCCGCGGGCCATATACGTTTCGACCATGCGCTCAAGCATCTTTTTGACGACTTGAATATCAAGCGCTTCATCCAGCGACTCTTTAACCAGATCGTCTAGAATGTTTTCGACTCCTTGGCCCACCGTAATCAATAAGTCGCGTGCAACCTGTTCCAGGGTGCGTGTGCTTCGTTCGGTGTATTGTTCCGCGTCTTTTTCCGCTTTTGCAATGATGTCTTTGGCTTTCTGTTCAGCTTCTTTGACTAAAGCGGCCGCTTTTTCTTTGGCTTTCGATTCGATCTGCGCAGCTTCGTCATCAGCTTTTTTTATCGCTTCCGCGTGAATTTTATCAATTAAATGTTGTAGTTCTTCTGCCATGCTGACTCCTGGTAAAAGGGATTAAGCGCCGACATGCGCCATGTCTTTTCTTGTAATATAAATGACACACTTGCAACCCTTTTCATCTAAAATCGTATTATATTTTTATTTAACGACTTGATTCGTGGGGTTTGTTGAAAAGAATAAGCCATGACGCCCACTGTAAACTGGTCATGACGGCGGCTAGTACAAGGTGAAAAATTTGGAATGCGGGTGGCATACCCCCGTACACCAGGCCCACGCCCAGCAAAATTTGGAGTATCAAGGTTGTATTTAATTGGATGGAAATCAGGCGCAACCATCCATGGGTATCATGTCGTTTGGCAAAGCGATACCACAACACTGTAAAAATCAATACAGCCCATGAAAAACTGCGATGAATGATGTCCAACGATCCAACTTCATGAATCCATTCCGCTCTCGGCAGATCGGGATAGGCGTTTTTGATGGCCGTAAGCGCTTCGCGCACTTGTGTGCCTAATGTGATTTGAATCAACGTGACCACCATAAGCGCGACGAGTATCCCCAAACCTTGACGTCGGATTGTTGGCGCGAGCGAAGAAACATACAGGCGATCGCGGAAAGACCAGTATGCAGCAAACAGAAGCACATTAAGAATCAAAATAGCGACAAGCATGTGCACCGTGATCATCCACCCTTCGAGCCCGCTACGCACAACCTGGCCGCCAAGCCAGCCTTGGTACAAAACAAGCAAAAGAGCGGCGGAGGTTGCGATAACGATCGGCTTGTCGGATTGCCTGTATTTCAAAGACCAAAGAAAAGTCGTCACAATGCAAAAACCTACCGCGACGCCCAGTAAACGGTTCAGGTATTCCAGCCATGTTTTAATAGGGTTGAATTCCGCAGGGTCGTAGCCGGCGGGCAAATCGGCGACAGTAAGCGGAGGAATCCATACGCCGAAACAGCGAGGCCAGTCAGGGCATCCGAGGCCCGCCCCGGCTGCGCGTACCAATCCGCCTACAAAAATCAAAAAAAACGTAATCCCCAGCGTAAGCAAAATCATTTTTTGAAATGCATCCGCGGATCGAATTGTTTTTTTCCAGTCAGCTTGCGTCGTCGTCACGGTTGAATGTCTTTCGGCGGAGGAGGTGGGGGAGGGGCCTCGGGGATGCGAAACAAATCAGCCTGCATTTCGTCGAGCCCTTTGATTTCGCGGCAAGCATCAAAAAGGTCTTTCAAGTTCAGCAATTCCTCAAGCAGAATGTAACGGGCGACATCATCTTCTTTGGACAACGCGGTGACTTCCACGGTGGCGCCGTCTTGCAACAACGTAAAAGCCAGTTCATCTTTGCGCACGCGGTAGGAGAGCGCTTCGACCGGGAGGCGGTACACAAAAAATTCCTCGTTCCGGAACGCGCGCACGAGATGAGTTAGAAGAAACTCGGCGATGTCATACGACGGGAACGTAAGCGTGATGCTGGTGGTTTGTTCCTCTTGTTGATGGGCCGTGGCGCGCAGGCCGGAGCCACCCCGCAGCGATTTATGCAACATAGGCGGTGCAATAAGCGTGGTCAGCAAAGTCATCATAATGGCCGCGCCGAAAATTTGAGACGGGATCGCGCCGCTGGCCAGCGCGGTGCCTGCGACAATCAAGGCGACTTCCCCGCGTGGCAACATGCCCAACCCGATACGGAGCGAGCCGCGCATATTAAAGCCTGTTAACCATCCCGCCGCGCCACAACCGATAACTTTAGCCAGCACGGCAATGCCGGTGTATATGAGCCCGAAAAAAATCATGCCTTCCATGGCTTTGATATCCACAAGCATGCCCATCACGCAGAAAAATACCGGGGTAAGCGCGTAATAAACATTATGCAACTGGTTCTGGATCAGATCCACGAGATCGGTGCGCGAAAAAGCGAGGCCGGAGATATACGCGCCAATAATCATCGCTAAACCGGCCATTTCGGAAATGCCCGCCAGCATCAAGGCAAGCCCAAGCGATATATACGCAATCGTGCCGGGGTTTTTGACGCTTTTGACCAGCCAGGCGATGCGACGAGCGGAAAGCAGTCCGATGGCGGTTAATACAATCCAGAATCCAATGCCTTTGGCGGCGATAAGTCCGATTTGCGCCCAGTTGATATCACCCCCGGCGATTTGCACTTTGGTGATGCCTGTGACAATAGCTAAAATAATGATGCAAAGCACATCATCCACCACGGCGGCCGCGAGGATGGTAACCCCTTCCGGTGAATCCATTTTTCTTCGTTCAGATAAAATGCGCGCGGTAATGCCGACCGACGTGGCCGTGGAAATAGCGCCTAGAAAAAGCGCGCCCGGGTCTAACCATGAATCGGCAAGCGAAAACCAAAGTGCGCACGCTGTGCCGAAGAAAAACGCAAATAGGATGCCGCCAATGCCTACGATTACGCCTTTAACCGAATAGCGCATGAACATGCCGACATCGGTTTCCAAGCCGGACATAAACAACAGGATGATGGAAGCCAGCACCGCAATCCCGTATAGTTCCGTACTGACAGGAATAACGCCTTCCCCGAGCGGGAACAGTTGGCCGATGACCGGCCATTCCAAGCCTCCTAGCGCGTACGGCCCGATGAGAATGCCAATGGATACTTCGCCAAGGACGCTGGGCAACCGTAAAAAACGCCGGCAAAAATAGCCCGCAAAATTAGCGGCAATTAGAATGACCGCCAAATCCAGCATGAGGCGGACGATAGGATCGCCCGCCGAATGACCAACCGTCATAAGCGTTTGCATGTCGTTGTGTGATTTCCGATGGCTAAATAATTATGCGGGATCAATACGAATCCGCGCATCAACAATACGGCAGCCTTTGCCTGGCTCCATGACAAAAATGGGATTCATATCCATTTCCGATATTTCCGGAACTTCCTCGACCAACAATGAAACGCGTAACAAGACTTCTTTCATCGCTTCTTTGTCGGCTGCAGGGTGGCCCCGGTATCCTTCAAAAAGTTTGTATCCACGCACGCCGCGAATCATTTCGTCCGCGTCATGATCGGTAAGGGGTGTGACGCGGAAACAAATGTCGGCAAGAACTTCCACATGAATGCCGCCCAGCCCGAAAGCCACCAGCGGGCCAAAAACCGGGTCGCCTGTCACGCCAACCATGATTTCCACGCCGCCTTTGACCATCGGTTGGATCAAAACGCCTTCCATGGCATCCAATTGTCCGATGTTTTTGAGTTTATCCTGAATTTCGACAAACGCATTGCGTACGGCGTCGCCGTCTTTCAGGTTCAAGTAAACGGCGCCCATATCGGTTTTATGCACAATACTTAGCGAGGCTAATTTAACGGCCACGGGAAATCCCGCTGTTTCGGCGATGGCTACCGCTTCGTCGGCGTTTTTCGCAACGCCACCTTCAGACACGGGTAATTTGAATGCGCTTAACACATCGCGTGTTTCTTCGGTGGACAACCACCCTGATCCGCGCGCTTTCAAGGCTTGGCGGCAAATTGCGCGGGCTTGCGCGGCATCCACGTCGGTGAATTCGGGAATCATGCCTGGAGGATTTCGAAGCCACGTGGCATATTCATTGATTTTGCTGAATACGCGCGCAGCGGATTCAGGGAACGCATAAACGGGAATGGATTCATCGCCCACTTTCAACGGCGCATGCACGCCTTCTTCCACCATCAGACAGGCAAGCACCGGTTTGTTTTTGGCGCCGCGCTCGCGGGCGGCCGCGACACCATCTTGAATCGCCACATCTATCGCTTCGTTTTTAGCGGTGCCCACCGGGATATAAATTACGATGACCATATCCACACTGTCGTGAGCCATGACTTCTTCCACGGTTTTTTTGAAATGTTCGGGCGGGGCGGAAGCAATCATATCCACGGGGTTGCCCAGCGCGGCAGCGGCAGGCAGAAACTCAGCGAGTTTGGAGGTTACATCTTCCGGCAGTTCCGGCACAAGCAGTCCGGCGGCTTCGCAGGCGTCGGAGCATAAAATGCCCGGGCCGCCTGCGTTGGTGACAATGCCCACACGAGAACCTTCCGGCAACGGTTGATTGGCCAGCGCGGCGGCCAGATCAAACATTTCCTCTAACGTGTCGCAGCGAATAACACCGGTTTGTTGGAATAACGCTTCCACGGGCGTGTCGGCGGCCGCTAAAGCGGCTGTATGCGATCCGGCTGCGCGGCGACCTGCGGTGGTGCGTCCGCCTTTCACGCATACAATCGGTTTGCTACGGCCTACGCGCCGCGCAATCCGAGCAAAGCGTCTTGGGTTTTTAATGGACTCCATGTAAAGGAGAATGACGTTGGTATCTTCGTCGCCTTCCCAATACTGCAATAAATCATTGCCGGAGACATCTGCTTTGTTGCCGATACTGACAAACGTTGATAGGCCCAGATTTAAACGTTTAGCGAGCCCCAGAATCGCTAAGCCCAAGGCACCGCTTTGCGAAGACATGGCTACGGAACCATGCGGAGGGAAAATAGGGGAAAACGAAGCGTTCAAGGAAATGTCCGGATTGGAATTCAGCAGGCCTAAACAATTCGGACCAATCATGCGCATGCCGTAACCGCGCACTTTTTCCACCAGCGCATTTTGCAACGCGCGACCATCTTCGTTGGTTTCGGCGAAGCCCGCCGAAATAACCACCAGCGTGCGGACGCCGCGCGCCGCGCAATCGTCCACGGCAGCCATGACGTTGTCGCGAGGCACGACAATAACCGCAAGATCCACCGGTTCGGGCAGGTCGCGCACCGAAGGATAGGCGCGCATAGAGCAAATAACTTTGGCTTTGGGATTTACCGGATAAATACACCCTTGAAAACGTGAAAGAACAAGGCCTTCCATAATGCGATAACCAATGGCGGTTGGATTGCGCGAGGCGCCGACCACAGCCACGGAGTTGGGTTTAAAAAACGGGCGCATGGATGCCGCTGTGAAGAGACGATCCCGCATTTCCGTGCGTTTGACGCTTGCTTCGCCCGGCAGCACAGAAAATTCGACAGTGACATAACCGTCGGCATAATGCTCGGTGACGGGGAACCCTGAATTGCGGAATACTTCAAGCATCGCGGCATTGCCTGCATGGGTGACGGCTTTGAATTGGGTAAAACCGTGGGTAATGGCAATTAGCGCAAGGCGTTCAAGCATTAACGTGCCTAATCCTTTGCCTTGAAAAGCATCTTCGACGGTAACGGCGACTTCCGCCGTTTCCTTGCCGACGGAAAAATAGGATCCAGTAGCAATAATGCGCTGCTTGCCTTCCGCCGTGCGCGTGACAATCATGGTTAATTGTTTTTCGGGTTGCGACGCGTCACACAAGCCAATCAACATATCTTCGTTGGGTTTGGCATCGGAAAAGAACCGGCTACGTCGGGACTCGGGCGACAAGCGACGATAGAATGCGATTAGTTCGTCCCGGTCTTCGACATCGGCAATGTAAATGGTAGCGGTGGTTCCGTCGCGCAGAATTAAGCGGCCCCGTTCAGCGGAATCTTGATAAGGAGGTGGAAGATACAGCGGACGCGTGGGGATCATGATATGCCTTTCTTAATATGGAATGTGTTCAATCGAAAAATGCTCCTTCTGTGGACGTAATCTACCTGCAAACATATGTCAAGATTGCTATCTCACAGAACCTATGCGTGCTATTCCACGGTGAAGTCCATACTACACATAGACCCTTAGTAAATAACATAGGGAGATTGCCCTCGTGCATATAATGGAAAAACTGAATAAAGTTGAATGCCCACCCCAGCCACATGCACACAACATGCGCGATGCTCCCGCTTTATAGTGGCAAGGGACATACAAATTATGCCCATTCCGCGCATCTACATTTTTTTACGTCTGATCTTCCTAATTATCAATATGTTATAAAACCACCTGAAAATATTTCACTTTTTCGGTGGAAAAAAAGTCCGCTCGTTTCTTTATGTATTTGTATAACCGAAAGGACATTACATGAGAACAGCCAGACTGAAAGCCGATTACCAGCCCACATGGTACCACTGCTACAACCGCATCGCGGGCACGCGACTCGACCTGCCTTTCGGTGATGTAGAGAAGGAGAAATTTGTAAGGATTCTGCGACGAGTCAGTCAATTATACACCGTGGAAGTGGTCTCGTATCAGATCATGTCCAATCACTTCCATCTGCTGGTTTATGCCCCGGATCAGATCCCCGACCCCGACGAGGTTTGTCGGCGATACAATGCATTCCATCACTATAAGAAAATCATAACGCCGGACAGCGATACCTGCCGCATATGGCAGCATCGGTGCAGGGATATCAGTTGGTTTATGCGACATCTACAACAGTTGTTTACCGGCTGGTACAATAGGAGTCGGCCGATACGTCGCCGAGGTTCCCTTTGGGCCGACCGGTTTAAGCATACGTTGCTCGAAAGCGGCACGTCGGCGTGGTCCTGCTGGACGTATATTGAGAACAATTCCGTGCGGGCTGGCATGGTCCGGAATGCGGCGGATTACCGGTTTTGTTCCCACGGTTACTGGCATCAAACGGGACGACATCCTTTCAGTAGCAACGTGACGAGAACGGCTTTACCGATGTTGCAAGCGCTTTTCGGATGGAAGACAATGGCGGAAATACGGCAACATATGGATCAGGCGCTGGCATGGAAGCAGGAAGATGACGAAGCGCGCATGGATTTTGCGTTGACGGTGCAGCGTAGAGTCCGCTTTTGGACTGATGGACTTGTGATTGGATCAAAAATGTATTTGCATGAGGTTATGGCACGGCAGAAGAGCGCAGAAGAGTTGAAACGGCACCGCCCAGCCCGATCGCGGGGATCAACGGAACCGATTTACGCCTGGCGCCACTTGCGGATCGCGCAAGAGGCCTGACGCTCGCGGAATACATATCGTGCTTCATCCGTTTTCCCGAAACGGGGTGGACGGCGTTTGCCTTCACGCCGCCCAAATCAGGTGTTTCCAGCCCGTAACGCCTGAATCGCATGCCCTGCGACCGCAGTAATCAACACAAGAATGGCAAAACAAACCATTCATTAGTTCAAAAATAGCCTTAGTCCAAAATCTGACCCCCATGCTTTCTGTGTCCCTATCCAAAAGGGGACGCGTTTGGTAGCGACACGTGTGTTAAGAACTGTTAGGGACAGAGAAGCAGTAATTATAAACTATAAATTAGGGCACAGTTTGTATGTCCCTACCTGCTTGATTCGCAGCCTATTTCCTCTAAGCGTCTATAAAGCGTTCGACGACCAATTCCTAAAATAGATGCAGCCAAGCGTTTATTGCCGTTGACGCTTGAAATAACATGGCGGATGTACTGTTGCTCGATTTCTTCGAGTGTGGGTAAGGAGGCGTTGTTGATTCGAATGCCGTTCATTTCTAAAGGAGTGGTTTTTGCCCGCGTCTTCTCGTATTCCTGACGAATACGTAGCGGGAGATGTTCGAATAGAATTTCGCGACCTTGACAGAAAACCACGGCTCGTTCGAGCGCATTGCGCAATTCGCGCACATTTCCGGGAAAATGATACCGGTATAGTAAATCGCTTGCATTTGAATCTATACCCTCAATGCGTTTACCGGCTGTGGCTGCATGTTGGGCCAGGAATATTCCTGTTAAGAGCTCAATGTCGGTACTTCGTTCACGAAGGGGCGGCACATGCAACGTAAACGTTTCCAAGCGGAAAAAGAGGTCTTCCCTGAAATCGCCTGCTTGTACCATCTCTTCGATATTGCGGTTTGTAGCGGCCAATACCCGAACATTGACTTGGCGCTCCCGATTGCTTCCCACCGGGCGGAATGTGCCGTCCTGGAGCATGCGTAAAAGTTTGACCTGCAGGGATACAGGCATTTCTGAAATTTCGTCCAGTAACAGTGTGCCACCCTCTGCTTCAGCAAAAATACCTTGTCGGGACTTAACGGCGCCCGTAAAAGACCCCGCCTCATGTCCAAAAAATTCACTTTCGAGCAAGTGTTCGGGGATTCCCGCACAGTTTACCGCTAAAAATGGACCTTGGGAGACACCACTTTCTTCATGTACCGCTCGTGCCACCAATTCTTTGCCAGTCCCGCTTTCGCCCGATATTAACACTGGGCCATCGGCTTTTGCGATCTGGCGAATTTGCTGAAATAACGAGAGCATCGCGGGACTGCGTCCGTACATACCATGGAATGTCGAGTCCGACCCCAGCAAAGACCTTATGCGGCTTAATTCCTTGCGCATGCGCCGTTTTTCAAGAATTCGATTGATGCTCAGTTTGAAGTGTTCTAAATCCAGCGGTTTCGTCAAAAAATCCTCCGCCCCGGCTTTGAGGCTTTCGATCGCTTTCGCCACCGTGCCAAACGCCGTGATAATCAGCACATCGGGCATGTTATCCGATATGTCGGATTGTATTTTGCCCAGCAACGCAAGTCCATCAGCGCCGGGAAGACGCAGGTCACTGACAATAATGTCCGGCATCCATGTTTGAGCGCATTCAAATCCTTCTTCCGCGGTATGGGTAATACGCGCAGACATCCCCGCGTCCTCAATTTCGTCATGGAGCAAGTCGGCTAACCCCTGGTCGTCTTCTACAATAAGGATTTTGGCGGGTTGATCTTCGGTTTTTTTCATGGTGCTTCGTTTTCACTGCTGATTGCGTTGATGGGTAAGCGGACAGCAATACATGCGCCCCCTAGTTCGCTTTGTCCTATGTGAACCATACCGCCATGGTCTTTGACGATGCCGTGAACGACCGCCAAGCCCAATCCCGTGCCGGTCCCGACGCTTTTGGTGGTAAAAAACGGCTCGAATAGCCGATGCCGTATCTCGTCCGGAATACCCGGCCCATCATCCTCCACCGTGAAGGTCATGTGTTCCTTTTCGGCTTTCCATCCAAGGCGAACGAAAACCCTTGAGCCGGACTGAATAGCGTTGCGCAAAAGATTTACAAGTACCTGTTCCAGGCGGACGGGATCTGCAGAAAACAAGGGCGCTTTCTCATCGCCCTGCAGAGAAAGCGTCGCATGACAACGCCCGGCTTCCTCCCGCACCGCCGCCAAAGCAGATGCAGCCGCTTTGGCGGGCTTCAATTTCCGCCGGTGTAAACGACTGGCATGGCTGAAGTCCAAAAGTTGTCGAATGATGGTCTCCATGCGGTTGATTTCAACCAGGATGCGCTGAAACACACTGGACCGGGACGAATCCTCGTTTTCATGACGCAGGGCACGTTGGGCTGTGCCGCTAATCGTGCTTAACGGCGTGCCAAGTTCGTGGGCTACGCCGGCAGCCAATTGTCCCACCGCAGCCATTTTCTCGGACTGCTGCAGTTGGCGTTCCAGCGCCTGCTGTTCACGACGCTGCGCTTCAATTATTTGATCGGCATGCTGAATGTTGTCCAACATTCGATTGAAATTTTCGCTTATCGTTGCGATTTCCTTAGGACCGGAAATGGGGAGGCGGTACTTCGCTTCTCCGGATGACACTTTCTGCATGCCCAGCGTTAGCCGGCGAAAATGACGCCCTATAGCGTGATGCTGACCAATCAAAACAAGAATGACGATGACCGATGCGCCGAGACCGAACAATAAAAAGGCGTAGCCCCGCACCTCCGCAAGATAACGGCGAAAATCCCTTTCGCGTCTCGTCAACTGTAGCAAGCCGGATACTTGATTACGGGAGTCGGTCAACGGCACAAAAAAAGAATAGACCCGACGCTCGCCGACATGCCCGTATTCCCCTGTCTGCTTGCCTTCGAACGCAAGCTCTGTCAATTTTTCCCGCATAGGATCGGGATCTTTGTCCCCCGCTGAAGCAATGCGTCTACCTTCCAAATTGTAGGCATAAGCGCTATACACACTATCCATGGAAATGGCCGACTCCAATGCTTGCTCGATCCCGCCTTGTCGCTCACGTTCCATGGCATGACTAAGCGGTAGCTGTATAGCGCGCGCCACCAATTCCAAGTCGCTCTGCATGCGTAATTCAATCTGCCGCTCCCACTGTTTTAAAGCAAAATAGCCCGTGAGAGCCATGGAAACAGCGATCGGGACCAACACATAAATGACAAGAGCCCATCGTAGACTAATTTTCTGGGATTCGAATAGCTTCAACTTAATTACCTGTCCCTCCGTACGTGCTTCCTTCCATGCTGTGCGGATCTAAAATATGGCTCATGTGTCATAACGATACATGCCCGCGGCTTTTTTGTCAAAAAGGAGCCAAGGGATTTCGAGGCAATTACATGTGTTACGTGTTTGTGTGCATGCGGTTGTGACATATCAATTTTTATTGTGAGCTACGATGGCATGGATAGTGCTTCTTAAAAAACACGCCGATAAAGTGAACGCCGCTGTCGGTGAAAGCATGTTCGTGAGCGGCTCATATATGTCTGGGTAGGCATAATCGAAAGGAGAATGACAATGAAATTCATTAAAGGGTTATGGAAGGACCTCGGTCGCATTATTGCGGGCACAGCGCTAACGGGCCTTGCCGTTTTTAGCATAGCGGGCTGCGAACGGCCTCCCCCGGAACCCGTGACGTATGAATCGCAAGAGGCTGGAGAACGCGCCATGCCTCAAGAGGAGGAACAGTCACCCGTGGAGCCGTCTCCTCAACCGCAGGACCAGACCCAACCAGCCATGCCGTTGGAATAGGTCCGGCTACTGTAGAAAACAACGAGAAAAAATAGAAAGGATACAAGCATGACAACAACAATAAAAACCATGATGACAATGATCGCTGTGGCCTCTTTTGCAGGAGCGGGGGTGACCCATGCGCAAATGCAAGAGTCCCGCCAACAGGGAGAGAACCAAACGCGAATGACGGAGGTTGATACCCAGCGGGAAGATATTATGAATGAATTGAATACGCTTCAGGAAGAAAGTCAAAAGGCCCAGGAAAAACTCGCGGATATTGCGCAGCAAGCCGTTGAAATGAATTCCAACATTATGGATCTACACACCAAGCTTATGGATATCTATCAGGATAAGCTGGCTGAATACGGTCATCCGTCTGACGAGGAATTAAGGAGATTGCAGACTATACAGCAACAACTGCAAAGTCCGGAAGCTGGGAATATGCCTGAAGAAGATCGTCAGCAATTGACACAGGAATTCAATGCGGGGGTGGCGCAACTTCAAGACGCGCAACAAAAAGCACAGCGTCATCCCGAGGTTGAGCAAGCGCAAAAAGCGTTTGAAGATGAACGTATGAAGACCATGATAGAGATAGATCCTGAAACAGAGGAACTGCAAAGTGAAGTGGAAGATCTTCAAGCAGAAATTGAAGCAATTCGCCAGTCATTACAGTCTTCGCTACAACAACCTCAGCGTCGCTGATTCTACTGACTAACGCACATAGCACACCCCAACCCAAACCCGTCGGCGCCCTGTCAGGCCCGGCGGGTTTTTGTTTCATGTTAGCAACCCTCTCTGGCCGAAGGGCGTTTACGTGTTGAATCTGCGCCTTTGGCGTGGGGGGTAGCATGCCTTGCGGTTTATGCGCACTGTTGCTGGGTGAGGCAGTGTAAAGTTCCGAGGCCCCATACCAAGTCTACGGCGTGGATGCCAACGACCGGACGATCATGAAATAATTCCCCGAGTATGCCCAGCGCGATACGGTCGTTCGGGTCATTGAAAGTGGGCACGATGACAGCGCTGTTGCTAATGTAAAAATTGGCGTAGCTTGCAGGCAAGCGGCGTCCGGCATGCCACAACGGAGCGGGCATAGGCATGGGCACAACAGTCAGGCGTGATCCGTTTTCAAGGCAAGCGCCTTGCAAGCGCTCTTTGTTTTCTTGCAACGCGCGATAATTGGCGTCGTCGGCATTTTTTTCCTGCACTAACACCACGGTATTTTTATTTACGAACCGGCATAAATCGTCCACATGCCCGTGCGTATCGTCCCCCGCAATACCGTTGCCTAACCAAATCGTATGGGACGCACCCAGATATTGATGAAAAACGTTTTCGTAATCGGTTTTTGTGAAGCCGGGATTCCGTACTTGCACATGCGGGTGCAATAAACATTCTTCGGTGGTGATGAGCGTGCCGCTGCCATTAACATCAATCCCGCCGCCTTCCAGCACTACGCGATGTCCTTTGTAGAGGACGGGTACGACCGGTATCCCTAGTTTTTTCCCGGCGTGTGCGGCCACCGCGTTGTCTTTCTGCCATCCGGGATACCGCGCCCAGGCCGTAAATTTAAAATCGGCAATAACGGTGCGTTTGTTGTTTTCTTTGACAAAAATGGGGCCGAAATCGCGGGTCCATCCCCGGTTGGTTGGGAAACGGTGGAACCGGATATTTTTTATATTTACATGGGCTCGTTCCAAAACAGTTCTCGCACGTGTTGCGTGCGCAGGGGATTGTACCAGGATATGCACAAGCTCGCGTTCGCTTATTTTTTTAGCCATTTCCCCGTACACCCAGGGAATAACACTCATTTTGCCGGGCCAGTCCGTCCGGTTATGAGGCCACCCGAGCCAAGTGGCTTCGTGGCGTTCCCATTCCGCGGGGAAAAAATACGATGGTTTCTTTTGGAATGTCATGACTTTCTCATAAATCATCCCTTGGCGCACATCAAGGACATTGATTTGCGTGTCCGGCGCGAGTACACTAAAACCATACGCCCGTGGAGGCGCAAAAGGAATTCGATAGCATGACAGCTCAGGACCATCCAATAACGCAATCTTCTTTTCCGCGCGCGATTATTCATCTCGACGGAGACGCCTTTTTTGCGGCGGTGGAGCAAGCGATGCAGCCTGCGTTGAAAGGACGTCCGGTTGTCACAGGCAAAGAACGTGGCATCATTGCCTGCGCAAGCTACGAAGCCAAGGCCTTGGGCATCAAGCGTGGCGTGGGATTATGGGAAGCGCGGGCCATGTGCCGCGATTTGGTGGTGCTCCCCAGCGATTACGAGCTGTATAGTCTTTATTCCAAGCGGATGTTTGACATTATGCGCCGCTTTACCCCGATGGTGGAAGAGCATTCCATTGACGAGGGGTTTGCGGACATCAGCGGTTTGCGCCGGGTACATCATGCGTCCTACGAAGACATTGCCCGTTCCATTCAATGCGCGATCCACGACGAATTGGATATCGGCGTTTCAGTCGGATTAAGCGTGTCCAAAAGTCTGGCTAAACTCGCGTCCAAATTCCGTAAGCCGCGCGGGTTCACGCCGGTGGCAGGCCATCATATTCATTTATTTTTACAGAGGATTCCGCTGGCTGATGTCTGGGGGTTCGGTCCGAATACGGTGCATCTTCTGCGCAAACACGGCTTGGCTACGGCGTACGACTTCATCATGAAGTCGGAGGATTGGGCCGGTCGTTTGATGGGGAAAATAGGGCGTGAATTATGGAACGAACTGCGCGGCAACGCCATGTATCCCGTTACCACCGAGGAAAAATCCAGTTACGCCTCGATTAGCAAATGCAAGACATTTACAGCGCCGTCGGACAACCGTGAATTTGTGTATGCCAAATTGGTTCGCAACGTGGAATCGGCGTTTATCAAATTGCGTCGGCATGGTTTGCGCGCCAGGGAAATCGCGGTGGCATTGCGGCATGAAAATTACGTGAGCCATGCGATCGAAGCCCGTCTTTCACGCGCCACATCCGCAACGCAGGAAGTTATCCCTGTCGTTCGTGAATTATTCCATCACGTATATGAAGAAGGCGTGTCGTACCGCACAACCATGGTGGTTCTGAATAAAATTGAATCCGATCGTACCCGCCAGGGGGATTTGTTTGAGGACCGCGTGCGTCTGGAAGCTATGTCCCGCGCGTCCCGCGTGATTGATGAAATCAACGAGCGTTTCGGCAAACACAAAGTGGCGCTGGGTCCGTCGCTACTACTGGGCGATCACCGCATCACCGACCGGGATGACCAGCCTTGGCGTCGCAAGGAATTGCTGCCCGGTGAAACCGCGCGCCGCCGTCTGGCTATTCCGATGCTGGCGATTCGAGTGTGACCGGGTGTCGGATCAACGTGATATAATCGTTCTGGTTTGTATTTGCGCACAAATGTGCAAGAATCCTCGATTACACGGAAGAGCTTCTATCCTGTACGCTGTGCCGTGTTGTTTAAGGTTATGCGCTTGGTGTCGTCCATAGGTTCGTATGTCGTGTCTCGCGGCCAGTCGCTGGCGTATCTTGCCGGCATGGTAAGCGGCGCGCTGGCGATGTCGTTGCGTCCCCGGTACTGGCCGCGCACCGTGCGCAACGTGCTGGCCCGGCAAATTTTATTCACCGGGGTGGAAGCTTTGCGCTTTATTTCCGTAATTTCCTTGCTGGTAGGCGTGTCTATTGTCGCGCAGGTGCAAGTAATGGTGTCCCGCGTAGGCCAGTCGGAATGGCTTGGCCCGATTCTGGTGGCTGTGATTATCCGTGAACTTGGGCCGCTGCTGACGAATTTTGTGGTCATCGGGCGCAGTGGCGCGGCGATGACCACCGAACTCGGAAACATGCGCGTGAACGATGAAGTACGCGTGCTGGATGCGCAAGGATTGGATCCTTTTGCGTATCTTGTGCTCCCGCGCATGATAGGCATGATGGTGTCTATTTTTTGCCTTACTATTGTGTTTATTGTGGTTTCTTTTGTGGGCGGCTATGCGGCAAGCACGTTGATAGGCGTGCAAACAAGCGCCCCGGGCTTGTTTGTAGATAGTGTGATCGGGGCGATTACGCCCAAAGATGTTTTCGGATTACTCGCCAAAACCATGATCCCTGGTTTGGTTACCGCCGCGATTTGCTGCTCGGAAGGATTAAGTATTGGAAGCGCCGTGACCGAAGTGCCGCAAGCAACCACGCGCGCGTTGGTGCGATCCGTAGGCGCGTTGTTTGTGGTATCCGCCCTGGTCTCGTTGCTTATTTATCTTTAAAAGTTATGCAAAAAGAAATCATACGCGCAAGGGACGTTACGTTGCCGGTAGCCGATCGCGACAAACACGGCGTGTCTTCGGTTACGCTGACATTGCATGCGGGCGAACAGTTAGTCATCGAATGGATAAAAGACATAGCCTGCTTTCCCATCGCAGAGGTATTGTCGGGCTTGCTGGAACCGGCGTCGGGCGACGTGGCGTTTGAACGTCGCGCATGGACCGATTATTCCCTGGACGAAGCCTCGCGCGCCCGCAGCCGTATCGGGCGCGTGTTTGAAGAACATGCCTGGGTCAGCAATCTTGATTTGGACGAAAATATAACGTTAGCGCAACGCCATCATACCACGAGGCCCGAACAGGACATACGCGAGGAAGCGCTGGCATTGATTCAGTCTTTTGGAAGCCCTACGTTGCCGGCCATGCGGCCCGCCGTGGCGGCCCCTCACACGCGCATGCTCGCGCAATGGACGCGTGCCTTGATGGGGCAGCCTTCGCTGCTTGTGCTTGAACAGCCCACGCGTGAAGCCAGCGACGAGGAATGCGGGATGCTGATCCAGGCTGTGCGGGAACGTGTGGAACAAGGAGCCGCGGCGGTGTGGTTGACCCGCGACGCCCGTGTGCGGAACCATAACGCATTGCAACGGGCGTTGCGCGCGCGCGTAGATCATGGTACATGGAATGTTGTGCAATGAATAAACCGTTCAAATTCAGGTATGTAAACGAAATCGTCGGTACCATGGTCCTTTTAGTGCTGGCGGTGTTGATCGCCGGTATTGTTATTGCCGGGCGCGAGCAAGGTTGGTTCGAGCCCTCGTACGAAGTGCGCGCGTTGTTTGGCCCGGAAGGAGTCATGGGGCTTCGCAAAGGATCGGAAGTGCGCATTCAGGATACGCCTGCCGGTGTGATTTCAGACATTATTCCCAACGAAGACGGATTTATGGAAGCGGTGTTTTCTGTTCGCGGTCGTTTCGAGCCGTACATTCGCTCGGATTCCACCGGGGTTGTGCGCCGGGCGTTTGCGGTGGCCGGCGATGCGTACGTGGAAATTACCGTGGGACGCGGCGCGTCTTTGCCGGCCGAGCCACGCTATATTCCCGTGATTCAAGATACCGAGATCATTCAAATTGCGGAAGATCTGTTGGAGGAAGTGCGCGCGGTAACGGTGCCTGCTATCGAGCAATTGCAGCATGCGTTGGAAGAATATACGGGACTAGCCGAGGACTTGCGTGATCCAGACGGGCCGGTTCAGGAATTGTTGATGAGTTTAAGCGCGATAGCCCAAGGGCTTGAAGACGGCGAAGGCCCGGCGGGAAAATTGTTACGGGATGAAGCCATGGCTCAGGAAATCGAAGGAAGCGTGGCACGCGTAAATGCGCTGCTGGACGAATTGACAGGCGTGGTGGAAACGATTTCGTTAGCCGCCGAGCCTCTGCCTCGCATGGTGGATCGTGTGGCAGGGGAATTGGAAGATGTGCCGGGACTGGTGAATCAAACCCAGGCGACATTGGTGGAAGTCGAAGTCCTCTTAAGCGGGATTCAACGTCACTGGCTGCTACGTAAATATATGGAATCCGATAAACGCGATCCCGATGTTCGCATCGAGCCATCGTCTTTAATTGGGGCGGGGGAGCCTGCGCCATGATGATCCGCAAGGCTCTATCGTGCGGCGCTCTGGCGCTTCTGACGTTGTGCGTGGCGGCGTGCAGCGGCACCCGGGCAGGACGTACAACGCCGGTCGCGCGTGATGCGTATTACCAACGGGTCAGCACATCGGCTTTGGCGGCGTTTGACCGCGGCGACCCTGTTCGCGCGGCGGAGCTGTACCGGCAAGCGCTGCAACGGGCCCGCGCCATGGATCGCGCATCGGAGATTAGCGCGGCGGCGTATCACACAGGCATTGCGTTGGCCGCATCCGGGGAATGGGCTGCCTCCCGTATATATTTTGCGGAGGCTATGGCCGAAGCGGATCGCGCAGGTGAAAGTCGTTTGGACGCGTGGCTTGCCGATGCGGAAGCCGCTTGGCAAACAGGGCAACAAGACGATGCCTGGGCTCAAACCGAGGCTATGTTGGTTGCGCTGGATAACGTAGACGCGCCATCCTGGCTGCTGCACATTTATTTACTGCGCGCGCTGATGGCTACGGAAGTGGGTACATTGGATGTGGCTCGCGAGAATGTTGCGCTGGCTCAATCCATAGAGGCCCGATCGCGCGACCGTCGCTTAAACGCGCGTCTTATGCAAGCCGAAGGCGCTTTGCTTCTAGCCGAAGAATCTCCTTTATTGGCGGCGGTGGCGTTTGATCGCGAAGCGCAGATTTATCGTGATGCGGAAGCGTACAAGGATATGGCTGTCGCGTTGGCACGGGCGGGTGACGCGTATGAATTAGCCGACGATGATGCGATGGCCGCCGACCGGTATTTTCGTGCCGCCCGGAGTTTTCACGCGCAGCAATTACCGGCACAGGCGTTGCGACAGATTGAAGCGGCGCTTCAGGTTATGGAGCGCACCGGGCCATCGGCTTTAGCGGAGCGCGTCGCACTTTTAGTGGAAGAAATAGAAACGTCGTTGAAGAAAAAAGAACCTTGAGTCGTCCAAGTAAGCAGAAAGCGAGGATTATGAAAAAGGTTACACATTACGGAATAGTATGGTTTCTGTGCCTTTGCGCGGCGACCGCGCAGGCGGCGAAGGAAATGAGTGTGCAAGTGCGTAACGGCCAGTTACGTGATCGCCCGTCATTTTTAGGCGCGGTTAAAGCGGATGTCCCGTACGGGGACCGGGTCGTGGTGGAGGCGGAACAGGGTCCCTGGCGGAGAGTGACGACAGGCGACTTGTCGGGATGGATTCACGCCTCGGCGTTGACGCGTCAGCGCATTAAGCTGGCGGCGGGCGAGGAAGACGTATCCGGCACCGCCAACGAGCAGGAACTGGCCTTAGCCGGCAAAGGGTTTAATGCAAAAGTGGAAAGCGAATTCCGCGAGCAGAATCAAGCGATTGATTTTTCGTGGGTGAATCGCATGGAAAAAATGGGCATCGAGACCCGCGCGCTATTGGATTTCTTGAAAGCGGGCGACGTGCATCCGGCATCGGGAGGGCAACCATGAAAGATGCTGGAATATGGGCGTTGGTTTTGCTTTTGGGCGCAGGGCTGATCGTGGGTCTGACGGGCTGTGTGGTCACGGATATCGGCGCGGATATTGCGGAATCGTCCGGAGCCATTAAACCCGAAGAAGCCGAATCGTTGCGTCGCGCGGGCGCCGCGGTAGGCCGTACGTTCAAAGATATCACGCCCGAACAGGAGTATTACATCGGGCGCACGGTATCAGCGACGATTTTGCATCAGTACAAACCTTTTGACCATCCTGTCGCCAACGAATACATCAACATGGTGGGGCAAACCTTGGCGTTGGCATCGGACAAACCGGAAACATTTGGAGGATACCGGTTTTTGATTCTCGATTCCGATGAAATAAATGCTTTTGCGGCGCCGGGGGGATTTATTTTTGTATCGCGCGGCATGCTGCGACTATGCCGGACAGAAGACGAGCTTGCGTCGGTGCTAGCGCATGAAATAGGCCACGTGCAGCATGAACATGGATTGCGCGCCATCAAGAACTCGCGATTAACCTCGGCGTTTTCCGTGCTGGCGATTGAAACGACCCGCACGCTTGGCAACGAGGAAGTCAAAGAACTGACCGCAGCTTTCGAAAATTCGGTGGGCGACATTACACACACATTGATGACCAGCGGATATTCGCGCGGTCTTGAACGTGAAGCCGATGCCGCTTGCATTGCGATTATGCAACGCGTGGGGTATGACCCGGCGGCGTTGATGCGCATGCTTGAGGAAATGGATCGGCAATTGGAGCCGGGCGGCCTTGATTTTGCCAAGACGCATCCTGCGCCACAAGACCGGGTACGCGATATACAGCGCATGCTGCGGCAGGACGTGCCGGGCGCGCCCACCGCGCCACCGCCTGCGCGTCAGGCCCGGTTTCAAGCCGCGATGAAAGGCATCTAGTCGCTCATGTTTGTAAAAATAGGCCAAGGTATCGTGATAGGCGCTGTTGCAGCGGCGTTGGCCTATGGATGTTGGGTATCGGGCGTATTGGATGCCTGGGAACATGCGACATGGACATGGCGCATTCAGCAACGCGCGCAACCGAGCCCGGCCACGGAAGATATCAAAATTATCGTGTTGGATCAGTCCAGTTTGGATTGGGCCGCCCGCGAATCGCGTTTGCCATGGCCGTGGCCGAGGGAAGTATATGCGCCGTTACTGGATTATTGTTACAAAGGCGGCGCCCATGCCATGGCGTTTGATGTGCTGTTTCTTGAGCCTTCTTTCTGGGGAGTAGAGGATGATGAGTTGCTGGGGAGCGCGATCCGTGAAAGCGCTCCTTTTACCGTGGGCGCGTTTTTGGGGGAAGAATTGGGCGCGGTGACGAACTGGCCTTCAGCTATCCCGTCATCGGTTTTGAATATTGATGGACTGGAAGAATGGCTTGCCCGTGTGAATCCGTCCGGCGTGGTTATGTCCCGGGCGGCTATGCCTATTCCTGAAATAGGGACTAACACAATCACGGTCGGGGATGTTAAAGGAGCGCCTGATGATGATGGCCTCATTCGTCGCGCGCATGTCTTTCGCGTGTTTGACGGGCAAGCGGTTCCGTCGCTTGGTTTGTCCGCGTATGCCGCTGCTTATCAAGCGCGTCATGGCAAGCCGTTAACCGGGCGAATCGAAGGCAATACGTTGTGGATCGGGAAGCGGCAGATTCCCATGGATAACCAAGGCCGCACTATTTTGCGTTATCCTGGTCCAAGTGGAACGCATCAAGTTTTTACAGCGGCGGAAGTCATTCAATCCTCGCTTCGCCTTCAAGAAGGGGAAATGCCCGCCGTCTCGCCGATTGTTTTTCAAGACCGGTACGTGTTTTTCGGATTCAGCGCGCCGGGACTGATGGATTTACGACCCACGCCGTTAAGCCCTGTAACGCCCGGAGTGGAAGTGCATGCCACGATACTGGATAATTTTCTCGCCAACGATTTTATACGCGAAATGCCCATGCGCCGCAGCGTATTGATTATGATTAGCCTTGCGCTTGTGGCGGGAGTGGTGGCGCGTTTATCCGGGCGTGCCTGGCATAGCGTGGTTGCGTTTGCGGTTCTACTGCCGTTGCCTTGGGGACTTGGACTTCTATTTTATGACTTGTCTTTGCTTCGCTGGGATTTCAGTTGCTGGTGGCCCGTGGTTCCGCACACGCTGGCGGTAGGATTGTCTTTGTTAGGCGCGGTGTTGGTGAATTATGCCACGGAAGGCCGCCAAAAAGCGTTTATCAAAAGCGCGTTTAAACATTACTTGAGCCCGGCGGTTATTGACCAGATTGTGCAAAACCCCGATCAATTAAAGCTCGGCGGTGAGCGTCGCGAACTATCCATTTTTTTTTCCGATCTACAGGGATTTTCCACCATCTCGGAAAACATGGAGCCACAAGATTTAACCCGCCTGTTAAATGATTATTTATCGGACATGACAGACATTATCCTGGAAGAAGGAGGGACCCTCGATAAATACGAAGGTGACGCAATTATTGCGTTTTGGAATGCCCCTCTAACGCAGCCGGATCATGCGGCACGGGCATGCCGGGCGGCGTTGCGGTGTCAGCGTAAACTGGCAGCCCGACGGGATGAATTCAAAGCCCGCACCGGCGTGGAACTACACATGCGCATTGGCGTGCATACCGGCGTGGTTGTTGTCGGCAACATGGGTTCGCGTGAACGGTTTGACTACACGGTATTGGGGGATGCCGCGAATCTTGCGGCTCGTCTGGAAGGCGCTAACAAAGCGTTTGGCACGTTTACCATGATATCCGAACCCGCGTGGGAACAGGCAGGTGACGCGGTCACCGGGCGGGAAATAGGTTTGGTACGTGTGGTAGGCCGGAAGTCTCCGGTGCGCGTGTTTGAAGCCGCCGCGATGGAAGGGGAATCCACGGAGAACCCGTGGCCGTTGTTTAATGAAGCCGTGGCTTATTGTGCGGCATCGCAATGGAAGGAAGCTTTGGCTTTGTTTAAGCAATGGCCTGACGACGCGTTGGCAAAAAAATATGCTGCGCGATGCGAAGCGCTGTTGGCCGGGCAGGAAACCGGGTGGGATGGAACGTGGAATTTAACGGAGAAATAGGAAGTGAGAATGTATATCGGCGGCGCGCGCGGCACCGGACCATGGGTTCACGATTCGGCCCGTGAGTTTGGTGGTGATTCTACTTCCATCCTGATTACAGGCGAAGCGGGTGAACAAGTTGTGATTGACGCGGGCAGCGGCCTGGAACGTATAGCGCCTCGCGTGCATGCCGATGCGCAGCCTGTGTTGATGGCTTTTACGCATTATCACTTGGATCATGTATGCGGCTTGCCGTCGTTTCCTTGGTTGTACCGTGGCGAGGCGCGCTTGACGTTTATAGGCCCGGATGTGGAAAGCGGTTCGATTGGGGATGTGCTGGCACGCTGGGTTCAAGCCCCCTGGTGGCCGGTGGGTTGGGAACAAACCGGCGCACAGAAGTCGTGTTGCGCATTGCCCTCACCGGGCGAAGCCCTGGAATGGGGCGGTCTCCGTATCCGTTGTTGCGCTGTTCCGCATGCTGGGGGATGCGTGGCGTATCGCATTGACGAGCCTGCGCGCGGCAGCGGGCTTGTTATTGCAACGGATCTGGAATGGGCCGCCTCCTCGGCATCACAAAAAAATGACTTTCTTTCATTATGCGCTTCCCCGGGCCCCGCGGATGTTTTAGTTTTTGATGCGCAATTCCTGCCCGAGGAGTATCCGTCATTTGTCGGGTGGGGGCACAGCACTTGGCATGACGCTTTGGATATACATAAGCAAACCGGGGTGGAACGCATCCTGTTAACGCATCATGGACGTCATGCCGACGCGACGCTGTGCGGGCGTGAGAAACATATTCAAGCGGTCATGCCTATGATGGAATTCGCGCGTCAGGGCATGGAATGGGAGATTTAAGTTGGAAGCGGAGCGTAAAAAACATGCTCGCATGATATCTTTTATGCGGGCACGATACCGGTTTATCGGTCAATTATTTGAGGGCTGGCTTGAACGCATTAAAGTGCGTGAGCAGTTCTTCATGATGGGCGCGGCCATTGTCATTGGCGTCTTATGTGGATTTGGCGCGGTGGGGTTCCGCTATTTAGTCGAGTTCATGCATTTGGTGTTCTGGGGCGACTTGCATATCACGCCCGAAATTCTTCAACATCTTCCCCCGTGGCGTTTGGTCGTGATGCCTGCCGTGGGCGGGTTGTTGGTTGGCCCCATGGTGTATGTGATGGTGAAAGAAGCGCGGGGCCATGGTGTGCCGGAAGTCATGGCGGCTGTGGCATTGAAAGACGGGTTAATCCAGGGCCGGGTGGCTTTAGTCAAAGCGTTATCCTCCGCGATCACGATTGGATCCGGTGGCTCGGCGGGGCCGGAAGGGCCGATTATCCAGATTGGCGCGGCTATTGGTTCTAAAGTCGGACAAGTGTTGCGTGTGACCCGGAAACGGCTTCGTACGTTTGTCGGTTGCGGCGCGGCGGCGGGATTGGCGGCCACGTTTAATGCGCCGATTGCCGGATCGTTATTTGCGGTTGAAGTTATTCTTGGCGAATTTGGCATGGCTAAATTCAGTCCGATTGTTATTTCCGCTGTGGTTGCCACGGTCATATCACGCAAACATCTGGGTGGCGAATCGGTGTTTAACGTGCCGGAATACGAACTGGCCAGTGTGTGGGAGCTGGGGCCGTACATGTTGTTAGGTGCGATGTGCGGGCTGGTTTCTATTTTGTTTATGCGCGTGCTGTACAAAATGGAAGATGCGTTCGCGGCAATGGATCGCGCGCCGAATTATCTGAAACCCATGTTGGGCGGCTTGATGGTGGGCGCGATGGGGTGGTTGCTTCCGCAGGTCTACGGCGATGGCGAAGCGATTATCAATTTGATTTTACATAATCAACTGGCGTGGTGGCTGCTGGTTGTGTTGTTGTTTGCCAAAATGGCGGCTACGGCGTTCTCGCTTGGTTCGGGCGGAAGCGGCGGGGTGTTTGCGCCTTCGTTGTTTCTCGGCGCGACGGCAGGCGGCGCCATGGGGCATTTAGTGGGCATGCTTATGGGCGATTCCGCTGGCGATCCCGGGGGGTACGCGTTGGTGGCGATGGGCGGGTTGGTCGCGGGGACAACGCATGCGCCGATCACCGCGATCCTTATGATTTTTGAAATCACCAACAATTATCAAATTATTTTGCCGCTGATGATGGTTTCGATTATCAGCATTCTTATTTCGTCTCATTTCAGTCGTGAATCCATTTACACGCTGAAGTTAATGCGTCAGGGCATAGATTTATTCCGGGGCCAGTCGCTGGATGTGTTGAAACGGTTCCGGGTGCGCGAACTCATGCAGCCGGGTGGTCCTTCGATTCCTGCGGATGCCCACCTGGATGAAATTATTGAAAAAGTAGCGTCTGCGGAACGAACACAGTTTTATGTGACAGATCAGGGACGCTTAACCGGCGTCATTTATCTGGGGGAATTAAGCAAAGTGCTGGCGCGACGCGAAGGATTGGAACAAGTATTGCTTGCCGAAGATGTCGCGCACGCGGAGACGCCTTGTTGCAAGCCGGACGATCCATTAAGCCGGGTGCTGCTGACGTTTGAGCAGGCAGGTCTCGCGGAATTGCCTGTTATTGAAGACAACGAATCGCGGAAATGGTTAGGCATTATCCGCTACAAGGAAGTGGTCCGGTTGTATAATGCCGAAATTATGAAACGCGACACAGGCGACACTATGGTTTCGCGTCTGGCCCATTCGGGACACATGCCGAAAGTAAAAATTGTGGAAGGCTTTTCGTTGATTGACTGGGAACCGCCTCCGTCGTGGTGGGGTAAAACCCTGGGTGAATTAAATATGCCTCTTAAATTTAATGTGCGGGTTATGCTGGTCAAAAAGCGCGCGGCTTCTGCCCCGTCAGCCGAAGGACAAACGATTCTGCCTGTTTCGCCCGGCAAAAATTACTGTGTCGAGGAAGGGGATATCTTAATTTTGTACGGGCCAGACAGCGATCTGGACCGTATACCCACGATCTAGCCCGGAGTAGGCTTTACGCTCCCGAGCCTGCCAAAATCGTGATGACATCGTCTTTATTTCCGGCGGCAAGGATACGTTCGCGGACATGGGGATCGTTGAGCTGCCTGCTGATTTCCGCCAGAAATTGAATGTGAGGGCCGGTGCGATTGGCCGGGGACAACGTCATAATAAAAAACACAGACGGCTGGCCATCGAGGGACTCGAAATCAACGCCGTCTTTTTTTACGCCGATCGCCACAATTAAGCTATCTACGGTATCGGTCTTGCCATGCGGAATCGCAATGCCGTTTTGCATGCCGGTGGACATTTTCTTTTCCCGATCCAGAATCGCTTTTTCCGCTGCTTTGCGGTTGTTCAGCTTGCCGGCCTGTTCCAGCAAGTCCAGCATTTCCTGAATGATTTCGTCTTTCGTGTTTCCTTGCAGATCAAGCGAAATCACGTCACGTACCAATAATTTTCGTAAATTCATAATTCCTGCACATGTAAATTTGAAAGCCGCGATTGTGTACCCGTCCCGCTCCGAGGTCAATCCTTCGATGCCTTTTTTTACCCCTTTTCCATACCGGATGATAGCCGCATAGGGAATACCCTGAAATTGCAGCAGGACGCCCATTTGCAGGCGACGATGTGACGGAATTGTACTATTTCTTCCGATCAACCAGAGAAGTGAGATTCACGAAATCCTGTTTAAAAAAGGTGTGCCATGACGATACGCGAATTATGTCGTTTCTTTCTGTGCGTTTTCTTTATTCAATCCTCCCTGTCGCAGGCCGCCACGTATGTGGTCAGCAGTGCGCTCGACTCCTCAACCACCGGCACGTTGCGTTGGGCGATCACTTCGGCCAATGTGAACCCCGGTCCCGACCTCATCACGTTTAATCTAACGCCCCCTTACGTGATCTCGCCCACCAATGCCCTGCCTAAAATTTCCGATCACAACACGCATGTGGACGGTGGTAACAATCCGCCGCGCGTTATTCTGGATGGTTCCATGGCCGGCTCTAATGTCTGCCTGTGGGTGGAGGCGGTAACGAACGTGGTTATTGAGCGGATCGTCATCCGGAATTTTGCCGATCGGGCGATATACCTGCAGAACGGCACGGACAGCGCGGTGAGGGGATGTCATATTTACGCCAACCTGCGGGGCATCGAGGCGGGAGGACAGCGGATCGTGATTGGTGGTGGTGAAGCCGGGTAGGGCAATGTCATCTATTCCAATCAGTTTGAATCCGTGCTCCTGACCGGTTTGGCGTCGAGTAATTTGGAGGTAAAGGGCAACCGGATCGGGACGGATACGGCCGGCATGATCCCCTATCCAGGTAGTAGTGGATTACGGGTCTCCGGCCCGAAGGGCGGTATAATTGGCGGCACGAATGCGACGGATCGGAATATCATCATGTCCACCGGCGCCGCCGTGGTCCTGGCCGGCGAGACGCGGCAATTCATGATTTTAGGCAATTATATCGGTGTGGCGGCGGATGGCATCACACGTTTGAATCCGCTTACCGGGGAAGGCGTCAATCTCATGGGCGTTATGTCGAATACAGTCGGCGGCGCCGGAGCAGGCGAGGGCAATGTCATCGCCGGCTTTCGCACGGGCTTGACCGTTCACGGCGCCAGTGCAATGCACAACCGGGTGTACGGTAATTTAATTGGCCTCGCGGCGGACGGGATGACGGCGCTCTCGAATTCACAATACGGCATCCTGCTTGCCGGTTGCCGACACAACGACATTGGCCACACGGGGGCCTTCCGGAATGTAATCGCGGCCTCCAATGTGGGCCTTCTGCTGGAATCCGGCGCGCAAAGCAATACGGTATCGGGCAATTGGATCGGCTTGGCCACGGATGGGGTGTCGGTCCGTCCGATGTCTTTGTACAGTGTATTGATCCGGTCTGGCGCAAACGGAAATCAGATCGCCGGAAAGAATGTGCTGGCGGCGTCCGGGTTTGACGGCATCTCCATTCAGGACGGTATCAGTTCAAACAATGTCATCACAGGCAACATGATCGGGACCGACCCGTCGGGATTGATCCCCCTCGGCAACGCTGCCGCCGGGTTGTATCTGTCCGCACCCGGAACGCGGGTGGGCGGGACCAGCGTGGCCGACCGGAATGTCATATCAGGAAACGGCGGATCCGGGATCACCATCGGTCCGTTGGGGGAACGTAGCAAAATCATAGGCAATTATATCGGTGTGGACGCCACGGGCACGAATGCGCTGGGTAACGGCATGAGCGGCATAATGATTTCCGCATCGCATAACAATGACATAGGGGGAATGGACGCCAAGCAGCGCAACGTGATCTCCGGCAACGGCGACCACGGGATTGAGGTCGTCGGGGTCTCCACCAACAATCGCATCCTGCACAATGCCATCGGGCTCAGTTATTCGTTTTCCACGCCCATCGGGAATGCGGGAGATGGCATGCATTTTCGCGTAGGAGGAAATGGGGGCTCCCGTGGAAACATGGTCGGGGAACTTGCCGCACCGAATTATATCGGTGCGAATACGGGACATGGCATTTATATGGATAGCGAAACCAACACAACGATTCATGGAAATTTCATCGGGCACAATGGCTCTGTGGTTTATGGGAATGGCAGCAATGGTGTGTTGCTTGTGCGCGGATCCTCAATCCACATGCTGGGGAATCATATTGGAGGCAACCATCAACATGGCGTGTATGCCGCTAATGTGCCTTTGTGCGAATTATCCAATAATTTAATTGGTCTTGGAGCCAATAATGCTGTGTTTAGTAACGCATCACACGGGGTTTATCTACAGAACGCCCATAACACCTTGGTGGCGGGAAATGTGATCTCCGGCAACGGCGGTAACGGGTTGTTTGCCTTTGGCAGCGATCACGTTGTTGTTCAGGGCAATCGCATCGGCGTGAACACCAACGGAATGGCAGCGATTGGCAATCGCGAAAACGGCATATTCTTGTGGCATTGCCGGTCCAACATCCTTGGCGGTGTGGCTGGGACAACCGGTAATGTGGTATCGGGCAACGAGGGTTCAGGGATTGATATTTTAGGCCAAAACAGCAGTCATGGATATCATGTGATCAAAGGAAATATCATTGGACTACGCCGGACGGGATCCGGATCGGTGCCGAATGGAAGCGTGGGGGTGGGGATCACGGAGTCCTCCTCGAACGAAATCGGTGGCGCTGGAGCGGGGGAAGGCAATATTATAGCCGCCAACAATAGTCATGGTGTAATTATAGCCGGTTCTTTCTCGCATCACAATCATCTTGCAGGCAATCTTATAGGCGTGACCATGGGAGGAATGGCCGCAGGCAATAACGGCACAGGGATCGTTATGCGATTGTCTGCAACCAACAATTTGATTGGAGGATCCTCCTCGGCGGAACGAAATATCATTGCCTACAATGCGGGCGCTGGAGTCGCGATTGGGGCGCATGGCACGGATCCCGCCATCCATAATCAAGTCACGTATAATTATATTTATGCGAATGCAGGGTTAGGCATTGATCTCGGAGCAGACGGGGTGACGCTGAACGACCCCCTGGATAGCGATACGGGGCCGAATCAAAGGCAGAATTATCCTGTCATCACCGTAGCTTCCAACAGTGGAACGCAAATGCATGTGGAAGGCACGCTGGAAAGTGTTCCTTTGTCAACGTATTGGCTCGAGTTTTATGGAAGCTCCGAGTTGGATGCATCCGGGTATGGCGAGGGAGAATTTTTTGTGGGAGGGGATTACCTGACACTTCCGGTATCGGGCGTAGCTTCTTTCACAAATACCTATGTCGCACCTGCAACCGTTCCAAATTTTCTGACCGCTACAGCGACGAGGATTGACGGATTAAACAGCGAAACCTCTGAATTCTCCTATCGTTTCCTGATGGATGCAGACGGGGACGGCATGCCGGACGGATATGAAAATATCTATTTTGGAAGTTTGACGGGAGGCGATCCGGATGGCGACTTGGACTTGGACGGAGTCTCCAATCTGCATGAATTTCTTGCGGGTACAGAGCCGGATGAGGATGCCAGTTTCCCGCAGGTTATAGGACTTGAAATGATCGGTGGCGTTTTCCACATGGCGGCGCAACCGAATGTGGAAACGCGTCAGTATCAATTGCTCTCTATGCCTTCCTTGTTGCCCGGGCCGCATCTTTGGTCTCTTGTTTCGTCGGATTTGGTGCGAGATGGAAAAGGATTTATTCTCAGCACGCCGGTGTCCGGAGTCTCGACCACGGCATTCTTCGGCATTTCGGCATCGTTGCCGTGAGATAGTGAACCTCGCGTTGAGGCCACTGGACAATAAGGCGGTAATTCGGTTAAACTCGCCGCCATGACAGATTTGCTTTTATCCGACCGACAACGGAAAACGATTGCCGCGGCTTTATCGCTGCTGGCTTTGGTTTTTATCGGCTGGTTTGTGTTTCATCTTATCCGCATGCTTGCAATTTTCCTGCAAACCTTTTCGGCAGTGATTATGCCGATTGCCGTGGCCGCTATTATGGCGTTGGTGATTAAGCCGTATTATGTGTGGATACATCGGAAAGCCGGTTCGCGCGCGGGATTGGCGATAGTGCTGGTTTTCCTGTCGGTGCTTGTTCCCGCGGGGCTTTTTATCTGGTTTTTTGGCAGTTTAATTGTCGAACAAGTCGCAGGCATTCTGGCTCAAATTGGCGATTGGATTCGCGAAGGCATCGCGTATGTGCGGGCGCGCTGGCCCGAGCTTTCGGAACAAGCGCGGCAGCACGATGCCGTCGAGCGGCTGCGCGCATTTCTCGAGGATCGAGCGGATCTTATCACGGGCAGTGTGTTGACTATTGCGCAATCGCTGGTAAACGCGGGTATCAGTGTGTTCCGGTCGGTAACCGCATTGTTGGGCTGGTTTGTTTTTCCTGTCTATTTGGCTTTTTTCCTTCTCATGGGCGGGATTAACACGCAAGAACTTGAAAAAGGACTGCCTTTTCTTAAACAGGAAACCCGGCATGATGTGGTGTATCTCGCCACGGAATTTATAAACATTCTGGTTTCTTTTTTCCGGGGCCAGTTGGTGGTTGCTTTGCTGCAAGGACTGCTGTTTGCTTCAGGGTTTGCGTTGGTTGGTTTGAAATATGGTTTTGTGATCGGCCTTATGCTTGGCCTGCTGAACATTGTGCCGTATCTGGGTAGCATCATCGGATTGGCGGTTGCATTGCCGGTTGCTTTTTTCCAAACGGGAGGCGGCTTGGAATTGCTTGCATTGACCATTGTGGTTTTTACCGTGGTGCAGTTGATCGAAGGCTATGTGCTTACGCCACGTATTATGGGGGATCGAACGGGTTTGCATCCCATGGTCATTATCATCGCTATTTTTTTCTGGGGCACCGCGCTGGGCGGTATCTGGGGCATGATTCTTGCGATCCCTTTAACCGCGTTTCTGGTTGTGTTCTGGCGATTGATCAAAACGAAATATATTTCAGAGTATGTTTAACGAGGGAGTACAAGTTGTATGAGCAGAAATGTATTAACCGCGTTGGTGTTAATTGCGCTGACAGTCATTGTGTTGTTGTTTAATACAAAAACCTCGGTGTCCGTGGATGTCTTGTTTTTCCAGGTACGCGCCACGGCGGCGCTGGTTTTTCTGGCTTTCACGGCGGTGGGCGTAATGATCGGCGTTTTTCTTCGCTAAGCCATGAGTCACGCCGATTCTATAACGGATACCGTAAAAGTTCTGCTGGATCGCGGGGTACACATGCCCGATCCTCATCAGGTATTTGTGGATCGTAGCGTCAATGCCGAAGGCATTGCGCCGGACGTGACGCTGCATCCAGGCGTCCGTTTGTCGGGAGAAGAAACTACGATCGGGCCCGGTTGCGCGCTGGGGGCGGAAGGCCCGGTTGTGTTGGATCAATGTCAGCTTGGCCATTCCGTATCTTTAAAAGGGGGATTTTTCCAAGGCGCGGTATTTCTCGATGGCTCGGACATGGGCAGCGGCGCGCATGTGCGTCCCGGCACGATTGTTGCCGAGCAAGCAGGAGGCGCGCATACCGTGGGGTTAAAACAAACCGTGCTGCTTCCTTTTGTGACATTAGGCAGTTTAATCAATTTTTGCGATTGCTTGATGAGTGGAGGCACCAGCCGGAAAAACCATAGCGAAGTGGGCTCTTCGTATATTCATTTTAATTTTACCCCGCATCAGGACAAAGCTACGCCCTCGTTGATCGGGGATGTGCCGCGGGGGGTTATGCTTGATCAACCGCCGATTTTTCTGGGCGGACAAGGCGGGTTGGTAGGGCCGACACGCGTCGAATTCGGCGTGGTTGTTGCGGCAGGCGTGGTGCTTCGTAAAGATGCGTTGCAACCCGGTTGCGTGTATACCGGGGACCAAAACGCGCGCGGAAGACATGAGCCCCGTCTTTACGATCCGGTCTGCTACGGGGCGATAGATCGGTTGGTGCGCAATAATTTGATTTATATCGGGAATCTACGCGCGTTGCAATTATGGTATCGTTCGGTGCGCTACCGTATGATGCATCGCGATCCTTACCGGGAATCCTGCCGGTTGGGAGCGCTTAGGCAATTGGATGTCATTGTCAAAGAGCGCATCAAGCGACTGGGGGATGTAGCGGATAAAATGACCGCTTCTTTGAAGGCGTTGAAGAAAACAGCGTCCTCCGACGATCCGCGTATGCGCCAGCAACAGCGTTTACAGGATCAATGGCCCGCGATGAAAGAAGCGCTGAAGCTTTCCGCTGAACAGGTGGATCGGGATAGTCCGGAAAAAGAAAAATTTATGCATGCGTGGGAGCAGACCAGCCCGGATACGTTTATAGACAGCCTTGCGACGTTGTCTCCCGCCGCGCGCCGGGCCGGCTCCGTCTGGCTGCAAGCCATGGTGGACCAGACCGTGGCTGTGTGGGATCACGATTAAGAATAAAGGAAAACAGATCATGGGTAGAATGTTCGGAACAGACGGGGTTCGTGGCGTGGCAAATAAACCGCCTATGACGGCGGAAACCGTGCTTGAAATTGGACGGGCCACCGCGCACGTATGTAAACAGCATGGGCAAAGTAAACGTCACACCATTGTCATTGGCAAAGATACACGCGTCAGTGGATATATGCTGGAAAATGCGTTGACAGCCGGTATTTGTTCCATGGGCGTGGATGTGTATTTGCTCGGCCCGCTTCCCACGCCCGGCATTGCGTTTATTACGCAAAGCATGCGCGCCGACGCCGGCCTGGTTATTTCCGCATCCCACAACCCGTACCAGGATAACGGCATCAAGATTTTTTCCCGCACAGGATTTAAACTGCCGGATTCCGAAGAAGACGAAATCGAACGTCTAATTACATCGGGCGATATCAAAGACATACGGCCCACTGCGGATGAAGTCGGTAAAGCAAGACGTATTGATGATGCGATTGGGCGTTATATCGTATTCTGCAAAAATACGTTCCCGCGCGACTCAACATTGGAAGGCCTCAAAATTGTGCTGGATTGCTCCAACGGCGCCACGTACAAAGTCGCGCCCACTATTTTTTCTGAACTTGGCGCGGAAGTCATTGCGATTCATGATCAGCCCAATGGAACCAACATTAATGAAGCATGCGGATCGCAGCATACCGGGGATCTGCGTCGGAAAGTGGTGGAAACAGGCGCTCATATCGGATTGGCGTTCGACGGGGACGGGGATCGCTTGATTGCCGTGGATGAAAAAGGCGAAGAACTTACCGGAGACCACTTGATTGCGTTGTGCGCAAAATGGCTCAAAGAAACCGGGCTTCTTGCGGGGAACCGCGTGGTAGCCACGGTTATGAGCAACTTCGGTTTCCGCGAAGCGATGGAGCAATTGGATATTGACGTGGAGATTGCGGACGTGGGCGACCGGTATGTGCTTGAACGTATGCGCGAGACAGGCGCGATTCTGGGCGGGGAAGCGTCCGGCCATTTAATTTTCCTTAATCATCATACCACCGGAGACGGGATTATTGCCGCGTTGCAAGTGCTTGCGGCTATGCAATATTATAATCAGCCGATATCGCAGCTTGGCCAAGTTATGCGGATGTATCCCCAACAACTAATCAATATCAACGTGGCAAGCAAGCCGCCGATCAAGGATCTGCCGGACCTCCAGCGCGCGATCACGAATGCGGAAAAGGAACTGGCGGGCAAAGGACGTGTATTGATCCGGTACTCGGGCACGCAATCCATGTGTCGTGTTATGGTCGAGGCTCCCGATGAGGAGCAAACCAATCGGCTGTGCCAGGAACTGGCGGAGGCCGTCAAGCAATGCATTGGCTGACCCGCATCAGTAGGCTTACGATTATTGTGTGCATGGGGATCGTCCTGCGTGTCGGGGACGGTGTGTGGGCCGATGCAGCGCGTGACGACAAGGCTCCGCGCTCGTTTGATTTCGGTTTTATCGCATCGCGCCACCCCGATATTCATGGAGTCACGCGCCTTAAAGCGCTAGGCCCTTTCTTTGAACATGCGGATGATGGACATGGGCAGCGTTTAACAGCGTTTCGTCCATGGATAAGCCGGTATACTGATCTCAAAAATGAGCGCGCGCGCCGCGAAATCCTGTGGCCTTTTCATTATGATAAAACGTTTCGTAACGAAGCGGGCGGGCGGACGTTGGTAGCGTTCTGGCATGATTTCGATACGACCGATAAAAAATCCCGGTATCGTTTTTGGCTGTTCCCTTTTTATTTCCAAGGCCGCGATACGCACGGCGATGCCTATGGAGCGGTTTTCCCTTTCGGGGGACATATTTATGAGTTTCTGGGGCAGGACAAAATCGTATTCTGGCTATTCCCGCTTTATTCAAGGCATCAAGTAAATGAAGTGGTTACGCGTTCCTGGCTGTGGCCGGTGTATTCACGCACCGAAGGGAATGGTATTTATCGTTTCCGGGTGTTCCCGTTTTATGGACAAGCGAAACACCGGGATAAGTACAGCAAGAAATTCGTGCTGTGGCCATTCTGGACTTCCGCACGGTATTATTATCCGGGATCATCCGGTTATGGGTATGTGCTTTTTCCCCTGTATGGCCGCATCAAAGTCGAAGACCAAAGCACATGGATGGTGGCGCCGCCTTTATTCCGGGTTAGTCGCGGGGATCGCATGAATTGGATTCTTGCGCCCTGGCCTTTTGTGCAAATCCGCACCGGCGAAGTGAATCAACGTTATTTCTGGCCCGTGTACGGAAAAAAACAAATGCGGGGCGTCCAGTCACGGTTTGTGTTATGGCCTTTTATTTTTGAAGAGCAACTGGATCGGGGCGCGATCATTGCGCGGCGAAGTTATATTCTTCCTTTTTATTATGCCGATGTGCACCGGTCGCGTGTGGCGGACGAAGACGATGCCGGTCAGGTTACGCAACGATATCACAAACTTTGGCCACTGTTTTCGTATTGGCGTGACGGCGATCAGGTGCGTATGCGTTCCCTGGATTTATGGCCGCTGAAAAATACACCCGCCGTGGAACGAAACTGGTCGCCGTTGTGGACGCTATATTCCCATACCGCATCCGGGGAAAACCGCGATACGGAAATCCTGTGGGGAGTTTACCGACGCCATGTGCGGGGCGAGGCATACCGTTATACGTCTATGTTCCCCTTGGTGGAGTGGGGCCGGGATAGCGCTCGCGACCGGCGGCATTGGTCTTTGTTGAAAGGTTTATTTGGTGTTGAACGACATGATAATACGACGCATTATCGTTTGCTGTATTTAATCAAGTGGCAAACGAACCCGGAGTAAACGTTATAACTTCCCGTGAACCAGAAAATGTAGAACCTCCTGATGGAATGATTCAAACCATCGGGCGTAACGTGCTGCTGGTATTCCGCAATACAGGCATTGCAATGTTTATGCTGTTGGAAGCGTTTCGCGACATTCCTTTCATGTTTACGAAGCGTCACCGCCACGATGTGCTGCACCAGCAATTTCTTACCGGAATCAAGAGTCTTGGCGTAATTACCGTGGTGGCGTTATTCACCGGGATGATTCTCGCGCTGCAAACCGGACTGGAACTGCGCCGTTACGGGCAGGAAGTGTATATCGGATCGGCTGTATCGGTGGTTATGTTGCGCGAGATGGGGCCGTTTATGACCGGGTTGATTATTGCCGCCAGTGTCGGATCGGCGATTGCCGCGCAAATCGGAACGATGACTGTGTCCGAGGAAATCGCCGCTCTGGATGTGATGTCTATTCGACCGGTCCGCTATCTAGTCACGCCGCGTCTTGTGGCGATGATCACAATGATGCCGCTGGTCACTTTTTATACAAACGTAATTGGCATTATCGGAGGCGGCATTGTCGGCCAAACGCAATTAGGGGTTTCGTTTACGGCGTATATTGATAATGCGACGCAGTATGCCGAAAACAAAGATTTGTATGTCGGCCTGTTTAAATCCATTTTGTTTGGCATTATCATCGCGACTGTCGCATGTCATCAAGGGTTTTTCGCTTCGCAAGGCGCGGTTGGGGTAGGGCGGGCCACAAGGCGGACCGTCGTGATTTCCTTTCTCACGATTTTGACCGTGGGATATATGATCACAAGGTTGTTTTATCAATGATTCGATTTGAAAAAGTAAGCAAGCGTTTTGGAAACGCGGTGATTCTGGATGACATTGATTACGAAATCCAGGATGGCGAAACGTTTGTAATTGTAGGTGCGTCCGGCGCGGGCAAAAGCGTAAGTCTTAAACACATGGTGCGCTTGCTTACCCCCGATAGCGGGCGCGTCATCGTCGGGGATGACTGTATCAACGAAGCCAGGGGAAATAAGTTGGACGAGATACGAAACCGCTTCGGGTATTTGTTTCAAGGCGCTGCGCTTATGCAATGGTTAAATGTGGGGGACAATGTGGGATTGCCGTTGCGCATGAAAACGAAATTAAGCGACGAGGAGATTGACCAGCGCGTGCTTGAAAAGCTGGAGATGGTAAATCTCGGGGATGCATTTGCCAAACATCCATCCGAACTGTCGGGCGGCATGCGCAAACGCGTAGGGCTGGCCCGCGCGATTGTCACGGATCCGGAAATCATATTGTACGACGAACCCACATCCGGTCTGGACCCGGTAACATCGCGCACCATTGACCGGTTGATTGATCGTTTGCGTGTTGAGCTGGGCGTAACGAGTGTTGTCGTTACGCACGATTTACATAGCGCGTTGGCTATTGGCACCCGTATTGCTATGTTGTATGAAGGTAAAATCGTTGAGTTATCCACGCCGGAAAAATTTGTGAAGTCGGAAAACGAAGTTGTGCGCAGCTTTTTGGAAGCGCAATATATCACCACGCGTGGCGACTGGGAAAAAGGCATGTAACATTATGAAAAGAAGCCAATTAAAAGACATAAGCATGGAAGTCGTTGTCGGCGCATTTATGTTTATGATTCTGCTTGGGTTGGGATATTTCACCATTATCTTAAGCTATGAAAATATTTTCAAAGATTACCACCAACTCGAAGTCAGGTTTGATCATGTCCGCGGACTGCGGCAAGGGGACAATGTTTTTACGCGCGGCGTGATGATCGGGCGTGTTAAAGCGCTGGATGTGCGGCGCGACGGGGTCCGCGTTGTGGCCACGCTGGAAACGCCGGTGGAATTACGGGAAGGTTATAGTGTTCAGATTCTGCCATCGTCCGTGCTGGGCGGACAATACCTGGCGATACACGAAGGACCGCTCGATGCGCCACCTCTAAAGGAAGACACACCGATTGTGGGAAGAACCCCGGTGGACTTAATGGATGAAGCAACCGAGGCGATTACCTCTTTACGCCATTCACTCGAAGATGGCGGGATTTTGGAAAATCTTGAAGAAACCATGGCCCACCTCGAAAGCGTAACCGGTGATTTGGCGGATGGGCGTGGTACGATTGGTCGTCTGATGAAAGACGAAAAAGTTTATGAAAATATTGTCGCGCTTACCGATGACATGCGCACATTAACCGCAAGTCTGGAAAAAGGCGAGGGTACGTTGGGGCAATTGATGAAAGATGATTCCGTGTATGCAAGTCTGAAAGAAATTACAGATAATCTCACGGAAGTAAGTCAGAATCTTGTTGAAGGCAAAGGAACGTTAGGGCGTCTGTTGTCGGAAGACGATCAACTGTATCAGGATTTGTCCGAAGCTGTGGCAGCGATTAATCAAATTGCTCAAACGTTAAGCAAAAACGAAGGCACGATCGGCCGTCTGATCAACGACGACGATATCTATGAAGACGCGAAATTGTTGATTCACGAAATTCGCGCGACGATTGACGACTTCCGCGAGACGGCCCCGATCACTACGTTCACCAGTATATTTTTTGGCGCATTTTAATTCCGCATGAATGTGCCATTCTCATTATTTCTCGCGCTGAAGTATATGAAGCCAAAGCGGACGTTTTTGTCGGCTATCACGGTAATTTCTTTGCTCGGCGTCATGTTAGGCGTGGCGGTGTTGGTGATTGTCCTTTCCGTAATGAGCGGTTTCGACGGGATGTGGCGCGAAAAAATTCTTAGTTTTAATGCCCATATCACCGTAACAGGACGCGGGGCCATGACCGATGAATATGACTTGTTGGACCGCTTGTCATCCGTGGAAGGAGTTCGTGGCGCTGCCCCGTACGTTGAAGGCTTGGCTTTTCTTCAGTTCAAGGAACGTTTGTATACGCCATTGATGCGTGGCGTCGTGGACGAATACGAAGTCAAGGTAAGCCGCGTCCCCGAGCACATTAAAAGCGGAACATTTAACGTGGAAGGGGACCAGCTTGTGTTAGGGCGTGATTTGGCGATGCAAATGGGCGTCGCGGTCGGGGATACCGTGCTGGTGTATGCGCCACAAAGTTTTGTGTCGCCTTACGAAATCCGTTTGCCGGAAGAATTAACGGTCGCAGGCATTTATGAACTTGGCATGTGGGATTTTGACATGGGGTACACCTTAACCTCCATGATGATGGCGCGCGAGATTTATGGCATGGAAGAAGGAGTGCATGGCATACAAGTGATGACCGATGATCCGTACCGGGCGCATCTTGTCGCCGAACGCATCATGCTTGAGCTGGGGCCGGAGTATGACGTGCGGACATGGATGGAAATGAATCGTCAACTTTTCGCGGCCTTGCGCGTGGAAAAAAACATGATGTTTTTTCTCCTGATTTTTATCACGATTGTGGCGGCGTTCGGCATTACCAATACGTTGATTACATTAACGGTGCAGAAAACGCGGGAAATTGGTTTGCTTAAAGCGCTGGGACATTCTTCCGGCGCGATCATGCGGGTATTTTTCTGGCAAGGCTGGATACAGGGCGTCATCGGCACAGCAGGCGGCATCGGGTTGGGCTTACTGGTGTTGGCGTACCGCAACGATTTAATGAACATGTTATCTAACCGGTTTGGATGGGAATTGTTTCCCAAAGAATTGTATCACTTAAGCGAGATCCCGGCGGCGACGTCTACGGTTGATTTACTGCTTGTATCGGCGTCGGTGCTTGTGATTTGCACCATGGCCGGCGCGGTGCCCGCGTACCGGGCTGCCTCGCTCGACCCGGCGGGAGCGTTGCGTAATGAATAAGCGTTCGGTTATCATGGAAACGCGCGCCGTGACACGTCAGTACATGTTGTTACGTACGCGTATTGATGTATTGCGCGGCGTGGATTTGTCCATTTATGAAGGAGAACGTCTTTCGATTATGGGCGCGAGTGGCGCGGGAAAAAGCACGTTGCTGCATATATTGGGCGGGCTGGACAGACCTACGTCCGGAAATGTAATTTTTAAAGGGCACGATTTATTTGCGTTAGGACCGCGGGAACGCACCCGGATCAGAGCGGAATCTATCGGGTATATCTTTCAAGCTTATCATTTAATTCCGGAACTGACTGTGTTGGAAAATGTGCTTGTTCCGCGCATGCGTTTCTGGAATTGGTTTAAGCATGCCGCGCGCTACAAAGCCGAGGCCATGGATTGGCTGGAGCGCGTAGGCTTAAAAGATCGCGCGGAGCATCGTCCCGCGGAATTATCCGGCGGAGAACAACAGCGCGTCGCAATCGCCCGCGCCTTAATCAATGAGCCGCACCTCATTTTTGCGGACGAACCAACCGGCAATCTGGACTCCGCTACAGGAGATCAAGTGCTGCGTTGCTTGTTTGATCTGTCTCAATCCCGTCAACAGACGCTTGTAGTCGTTACGCATAACGAAGCTGTCGCGGAACGATGCGATCGCACCATTCATTTGCGCGATGGCCGTGTGGCTGTGTAAATGATTTTTGCAATACGAACTTTCACGTTGCAAACGCATCGTTCTTTACCTACAAATGATGTAGGAATTTTTCCCGCGCATCCATGCTTGAATGGAACATACGAACGGATCATTGAGTTATGCAGAAAATCATTAATCATCTTGTGCAGCTTCAGGAATTAACGGCCGCACGCGCCGAACAGGAAGCCTCTATGCCGGGCGCGCAACTAACGCAGTTGGATGCGTCTATAGACACGCTATTGCACGATTTGCCGGATGATGTTGAATCGCTTTTTTCCCGATTATTAAAGAAAAGCCCGATGGCTATTGTGCCGATTGCCACAAAAGTTTGCTCGGCATGCGGAATGAGTTTGCCGGTAAGTCTTGTGCAAGCGGTGCGTGCGGCGGAACGCTTGCATGCGTGCCCTAATTGCGCGCGCATTTTGTATTATACAGATGCCCAGCCACGCCGGACCATTGCAGCCGGCATACGTCGTCGCAGTGAGCCCCCGAAAATAGGCATTGAGCGGTTTAGCGCGCCTAGCTTAATGATTCATGACCTCCAATCCACCGATCGGGATGGGGTCATTGCGGAATTATGTCACCAAATGGAGGAAAAGGGGTTTGTGGATAATGGCGCGCGCTTAACCGAAGAAGCGTTGAAGCGGGAAGCTATTGTTAGCACGGCCGTAGACAACGCGCTTGCTTTTCCTCACGTGCGCGGTGTGGAAGGCGGCGGGTTGACGCTCGCTTTAGGGATCAGCCGCAAAGGAGTAAAATTCGGCGGACCATCGAGGACACTGACACGCGTCATTTTTTTGATGGTGATCCCAACGGCGGCAAGCGCGTTTTATCTGAAACTGCTCTCGGGGCTAACGCAAACGTTTCGCAAAGAGGAAGCGCGGGAAAAATTGTTTACTGCTGATTCGCCCGAATCCTTGTGGAAAGCGCTGGTCAAAGCAACAAAAACTACCATTAGTTAGTCGCGCGATTCGCCTGCAACAGGGACGCTTAGACGTGCGCGTCCAGCTTCGTTTTCATCGCGGCTTTGCTCATGGCTCCCACCATTTGCTCCGCGACAGTGCCGTCTTTAATGACCAGTAATGTGGGAATGGAACGGACGCCAAATTGATTGGCGAGGTCCGAATTGTTATCTACATTAACTTTGACAATTTTAAGCTGTCCGTCAAATTCGTCCGCCAGTTGATCAAGAATCGGGGCAATAGCCCGGCACGGCCCGCACCATTCCGCCCAGAAATCTACGAGAACCGGTTTGTCCGATTCCATAACTTCACTTTGCCAGTTGCCGCCTTCGATCGTTATAATCTTATCGCTTGCCATATCACATAATCCTTTCGCTATATATGTTGTGTAGTGTTTGCCGCGCAAACATTACAGGAAGTTAAATTACAAGCCAACAATGCGCCCAGGAAAAGGCACCGCTTCGTATAAAGTCGCCACAAGCACATACACCACGGCGATGGCCAAGAATGTGGCTACCAAAGCCAAACTACCCATAAGAGCGCTTGGCGTTTCGTCCGATACAACCAGCTTGATGTCCCCGCTATCAGTGGCTTCATCGCCTGCGGGCGCGGATTGTTTTATAGAAAGTTTGCGCCCTGCGCCTGGAGCGGCGGATGTCGCGCCGCCTGACCGCGCAATAGTCATGGTGCGTGGGCCGCCTCCCGCGGAAGCGTCCGGACGCTTGATGCGAATGGTTTTCCGTTGGGAAGGAGGCGTTGCTGCCGCTTCCGGAGGAGCTTCGATCCGGGCCGTCTCGCTTTTATCCGCGTCGTTGATGCTTTTGATCGAAACCGTTTGGTTCGCCTCGTCTTTAACATCGTCTATGCGCGCGGTTTCCATCTTGATGGCTTGGTCCGTGATGGATTTCAACTTGGCGGTGCTTGTTTTATCTTCTTCCTGTTCCTTCTGCACCGGATTCGGTTGAAGTTTAATTGTGCTTTCTTTGGCGTTTTTTTCGTCGGTTATACTCTTGAGTTGATCCGTTTTGGCTTTGGCTTCTTCATCAAGAATTACACGTTGTGTCGCGTTAAGAGCGGCTTTATAAATTTCTTCCAGTGATTCTTCTTTAAGGTCGTCAATGCGGATCGTGCTGGATTTTACAGCTTCCGTGGTGGAAGCGCCTGCTTTAGGCGGTGGCGCGGAGGCAGGCTTGGCCGGAATAGCTCCGGATTCTACCGGCTTGGCTTCCGACAAGCTAATACGCGCGGTCTCGTGTTTGGCTTCCGACTCCGCCGAAGGCGTAGTTCCTTGCGCCGGTTTACGCTCGGAAGGAGGACGTTGCAGTTTGAGTTTGGGGGGGGCTGCATCCGCGCTTTTCTTTAATTGGATGGTAGGGGGTTTGTTTTTCGGACTCTCGTTGCTGGATTCCCCGTTCCCAGTGATTTTCGGAGGGGCATTTTTGTCTTGTTCCAAATCTTTATCCGTCATAACGCTGCAAGCTCCAGAATGATTTTCGGGCTGGATTTTCTTTTATCACTATAAAGGGTCCTCCGGTCCCGGTCAAAAGAAAAAACAGATCATTCGGAATCGGTGCATGCGCGGGAAAATGTCAAAAAAGCTGGATTCCCGGGCATCGCGCGGGTAAACTTTTTCTATGATTATGAATGCGAATGGTAATTTGCAACAACGCATAACAACGACAAGAACCCCCCTACGCCCATACTCCCGCACGCGCAAACATAGAAGCAAACGATGGAGTTGGGTCGGAGGCTTGCTTGCGGTTGTGGTAGCCGGTTGCGAGCCTGTATCTGAATCCGAGCGCACGTATTTTGAAACGCGCGACCAGGAATTGGAGGAGCAACGCCAGTTCATGCAGACCATGACCGACGCCAACACCATGGAAAATGCGATTAACATGGTTAAAAAACATGCGTCTCCTACCGAAAATACAAACACCGAGGCATGGATCAACAACGCGTTGAACCGGCTGGTAGGCGATGTAATGTTCCCGAAATGGGATGCCCGTCGTTTAGGACCCAATCGTTTTGAAGTTATGTTCACCTATACTCATATTGACCGGGAGTACACCATCACGCGGGGCGGGTATGCCTGGGAAGTGGATACACTTTTGAAAGTTGTATCCGATCCGCGTGAATTGGCGTCGGCGGATCTGGAGCCTCAACCCCGCCGGCCTGCGGTTGAGCTGAAAGACGATGTCATCACGCCGGAGGCGTTCAGCCTCGAATGACCTGTTGTTCCGATGCCGAACGCGCGCGCGCCGTGCGCAATGCGTTATTGCCTTGGTTTGATGCGCATCGGCGTGACCTCCCATGGCGGCGTAACCGGACCCCTTACCGTGTTTGGCTGTCCGAACTCATGTTGCAGCAAACCAGAGTGGAGCAGGCGATACCATATTTCCGGCGCTTTATGCGGCGATTTCCGTCGGTTCGACGTTTGGCCACCGCCTCTTTGCAGGATGTGTTAAAAGCGTGGGAAGGTCTCGGGTATTATCGCCGGGCGCGCCATGTGCATCAGGCCGCACAGATCATACAGACCCGGCATAATGGCCGGTTTCCCGACCGGTACGAGGATATCAAGGCATTGCCGGGCATTGGCTCATACACCGCCGCAGCGATTGCCAGTCTGGCGTTTGGTCAGGATTATGCGGTGGTGGATGGCAACGTAAAACGCGTAGTAGCGCGATGGTACGCATTGCCGGATGATGTAAAAAGCGCAACCGGCGCCAAGCGTGTGCAAACGTTGGCGAACCGCTTGTTGGTTCCGGGCGATGCGGCGCGATATAACGAAGCTGTTATGGAACTGGGCGCTACGGTTTGTTTGCCGCGCAATCCTTTATGCGAAAAGTGTCCCATGCGCGGCGTATGTATAGCTTATGCGCGTGGACAGGTAGATTGTTATCCAAAAATCATGCCCGCTAAAAAAGTGCCCCACAAACTTGTAGGCGCCGCGGTTGTGTTTAACAAACGCGGCGAGGTTTTGATTGCGCAACGCCGGGCCCAGGCCATGCTGGGGGGGTTGTGGGAATTTCCGGGCGGATCGTTGGAGCCGGGAGAAACGATGGAAGCCTGCATTGCGCGCGAATGGAAAGAAGAGCTAGGCGTGGATCTGGACGTAAATAAAGAGCCCCTGATGGTGGTGCGCCATGCGTATAGCCATTTTACAATTGCATTGCATGTGCATACCGCGCGCCTGGTCCGCGGGAGGCCCCGTCCGCTGCAGTGCGACGCTATAGCGTGGGCGCCGGTGCACCGTCTGCGAGAGTATCCGTTTTCGCGCGCGGACTTGTATGTGGTGGAAAAGCTTAAAAATCACCTATGATGTGTAAGGGTGAAATAATACTGTTGATGAATGGCTTCAATTAGAACATTTCGGGGACGGGCATTCGCGTGTCCAAACAAGCCAACATAGTCTCAAGAAAGGATGTGAAATAGCGTATGCGCAATAATTTTATTTCTCAAGGAGCTAGGAAAGCGACAGCGCAATTCATGCGGGGCCTAAAAAAACGAAATCCCGGTGAGCGTGAATTCCATCAGGCGGTGTATGAAGTGGTCGAGTCGGTAATGCCGGTTGTGTTGGATCACAAGCGGTACGTGGAAGAGGAAATTCTCGAACGCATGACCGAGCCGGATCGTGTCATCATATTCCGGGTTACATGGGAAGATGATCAAGGTGTTTTCCGCGCAAACCGCGCCTGGCGCGTGCAATTCAATAATGCGATCGGTCCATACAAAGGAGGCTTGCGGTTCCATCCGACTGTTACGCTAAGTATCCTGAAATTTCTGGGTTTCGAGCAGACTTTTAAGAATAGTTTGACCGGCTTGCCTATGGGGGGCGCCAAAGGCGGCTCCAATTTTAATCCTAAAGGGAAAAGCGATCGCGAAGTTATGCGGTTTTGTCATTCCATGATGACCGAGCTACACCGGTACATTGGCGAGGATACCGACGTGCCGGCCGGCGATATAGGCGTGGGTGCGCGCGAGATTGGATATTTGTTCGGGCAATACAAGCGGCTGGAAAATCGCGTGGCAGGAATTTTGACCGGCAAAGGATTGTCTTTTGGCGGAAGTCATGTGCGCAAAGAAGCCACGGGTTATGGGTGCGTATATTTTTGCGAGCACATGTTTAAGGAAAAAGGAGAGGAACTCAAAGGCAAGTCCGCCGCGATATCCGGTTCGGGCAATGTGGCGTTGTATGCCGCGCAGAAGTTAATTGAGAAGCAAGCGAAAGTGCTGACTATGTCCGATTCCAGCGGCTTTGTGTATGACAAAGACGGATTGGATGAAGAGAAATTAAACTTCATTATCGAATTAAAAGAAAAACGTCGTGGCCGTATCAAGGAGTTTGCGGACAACTACGCAGGCGTGGAATACCACGAAGGAAAACGTCCATGGTGCGTGCCTTGCGCTATTGCGATGCCTTGTGCCACGGAAAATGAAATCAGCAGGGAAGATGCTGAAATGCTTATAAAAAACGGCGTCCAATCCGTATGCGAAGGCGCGAATATGCCTACGGAAGTTCTGGCCGCGGAAGCGTTTGTAGAGGCCGGTATATTGTTTGCGCCTTCCAAAGCCGCAAACGCAGGCGGTGTGGCTGTGTCTGGATTGGAACAAAGCCAAAACGCACTGCGGCTTTCATGGAGCGCAGAGGAAGTGGATCAGAAACTTCAGATCATTATGCAAAACATTCATGCCCAATGCGTGAAATACGGCCAGGAAGGCGACCGTATCAATTATTTTAAAGGCGCTAATATCGGCGGATTCATGCGGGTAGCCGAGGCCATGACCGCATACGGGGCGGTGTAGAATGACGATGAAAGCATCCGATCTTTTTATCAAAGCGCTTGAAAATGAAGGGGTGCAATACATCTTTGGAGTTCCCGGAGAAGAAAATCTGGATGTGTTGGATTCGTTGTCCCGTTCGTCTATCCGGTTGATTTTGACGCGGCATGAGCAGGCTGCGGGTTTTATGGCGGCTACGGTGGGTCGTCTTACAGGCAAAGCCGGTGTATGTCTGGCTACGCTGGGGCCCGGCGCAACCAACCTCGTAAGCGCGGCGGCGTATGCCCAACTCGGCGCGATGCCCATGGTTATGGTGACGGGGCAAAAGCCCATCAAGACAAGCAAGCAAGGGCAATTCCAAATCATTGACGTGGTGGATATGATGACGCCGATTACCAAGTTCACCAGACAAATTGTCAGCGCAGCTTCCATTCCGTCGCGTGTGCGCGAAGCATTTCGTCTTGCGGAAGAAGAGCGCCCGGGGGCGGCGCACTTGGAATTACCGGAAGATATCGCGCGCGAGGAAACAGATGAGCAACCATTGTCGGCCAGTTACACGCGACGTCCCTTGACCGAGCACAAAGCCGTGCGGCATGCCACGCAATTGCTGGAAGAAGCCCAAAAACCTTTATTGATTATCGGGGCGGGCGCTAATCGCAAATTAACCGCCAAAATGCTTCGGGCTTTTGTGGATCAATGGAACATACCTTTTATTACGACACAAATGGGCAAAGGCGTTGTGGATGAACGGCACCCGCTGTTTCTTGGCAATGCCGCTGTTTCGGCACACGATTTTCCCCACCGCGCGATTGAGGCGTCGGATTTGATTTTAAATGTAGGCCACGATGCTGTGGAAAAACCTCCGTTTATCATGACCACCGGGGAGCGCAAAGTGGTGCATATTAATTTTGCGTCAGCGCAAGTGGATCCCGTGTATTTTCCTCATGTGGAATTGGTCGGCGACATCGCCAACAGTATTTGGCAGTTAAATAAATCCTTGTCCGGTTCTATCTCGTGGGATCACCGGTCGGTGTTGCGTGCAAGAGATGCCAACAACGCCCATCTGCTGGAAGGCGCCGACGACTCTCGCTTTCCCGTGCTCCCGCAACGGCTTGTGGCGGATGTACGCGCGGTGATGCCCGACGATGGCGTTATCGCGCTGGACAATGGAGTGTATAAAATTTGGTTTGCGCGGAATTACCGGGCGCATTGTCCTAATACGGTGTTGTTAGACAATGCGTTGGCATCCATGGGAGCTGGGTTACCCTCGGCCATGGGCGCCAAAATAGTGTTTCCAGACAAAAAAGTCATGGCCATTTGCGGGGATGGCGGCTTCATGATGAATGCGCAGGAACTGGAAACCGCGGTGCGACTTAATCTCGATTTGGTGGTCGTCATTCTGAATGATCACGCGTATGGCATGATTAAATGGAAACAAAGTCATATGGGGTTTGATACATTCGGATTGGATTTCGGGAACCCTGACTTTGTGACGTATGCGCACGCATACGGCGCATCCGGGCATCGGCTGGAGCAAACGTCGGAACTGGCGCCGTTGCTGCTTCGCTGTCTTGACGCCGGGGGGGTGCATCTGGTGGACGTTCCCGTGGATTACTCGGAAAATGATTTTATTTTGAACGAGGATATCCCTGCGCGCAGTAAAGCCTTGCAGATGGAAAATTGAGCTAAACAGAAGGAGACGCCATGATGAATAAAACGTATCCCTATTACGTAGCCAATAAACCGGAATGTCCCAATGAGGATTTAGCGGTTGTAGATAAATACACCGGCGCCATAGCGACGCGGGTTGCATTGGCGGACGCCGATGCTATGGAGCGTGCGATCGCGGGCGCCGTGCGCGCGACAGCGCCCATGGCAGCCATGCCGCCGTACGAACGGCAACGCGTATTGCGTCATTGCGAAAAAAGATTTGAAGAACGCGCAGAGGAATTGGCGATGGCGTTATGTGTGGAAGCCGGCAAGCCGATTAAGGATAGTCGAGGCGAAGTGGCCCGCTTGATTGATACGTTTGCTATTGCGGCGGAAGAATCCGTGCGCATTCAGGGTGAAACGTTAAATCTGGAACGCGGCGAAAAATCCAAAGGGTATCGTGGTTTTACACGCCGTGTTCCTGTAGGTCCTTGCGCGATGATTGCGCCGTTTAATTTTCCGCTTAATCTTGTCGCCCACAAAGTGGCCCCGGCGCTTGCCGCGGGATGTCCTTTTGTGTTGAAACAATCTGAAAGCACGCCTGTGGGCGCTCTTATCATTGCCGAAGTGCTGGCGGAAACCGGTTTGCCCGAAGGCGCCTTTTCCGTGCTCACCTGTGATGCCCGTGTCGCAGACGCGATGGTGACCGATGAACGTATGAAATTATTGAGTTTTACCGGGTCGCCTAAAGTCGGGTGGAAATTAAAAAGTCGCGCGGGCAAAAAGAAAGTAGTGCTGGAACTGGGCGGCAATGCGGCATGTATTGTGGATGAAGACGCCGATTTGGACGACGCGGTCCAACGTATGGTTTTCGGCGCATTTTATCAGTCAGGCCAAAGCTGCATTGGCGTGCAACGCATTTTTATTCATCAACAAATTTACGAGACATTCAAAAATAAGTTTGTGGAAGCGACACGCGCGCTAAAAAGCGGCGACCCGAAAGATGAACAAGTGTTTATCGGTCCGATGATTTCCGAAAAAGAAGCCGAGCGATTAGATTCATGGATTCAGGAAGCCGTCAAAGCGGGAGGCAGGATTTTGTGCGGGGGGGAACGCCAAGGCGCGATGCTGGAAGCGACGTTGTTGGAAAATGTTCCGACGGATCAGAAATTATGCGCGCAGGAAGCATTTGGACCGGTGGCTGTTTTATCCCCGTTTAGTGATTATTCCGAAGCGCTGGACGAAGTTAACAACAGTGTTTTTGGTTTGCAGGCCGGTGTTTTTACGCGCGACCTCTATCACATGCTTGAGGCGTGGGATCGCCTGGAGGTCGGCGGGGTGATCATTGGGGATGTGCCATCCTGGCGTGTGGACCACATGCCCTACGGGGGCGTTAAAGACAGCGGGCTCGGACGTGAAGGGGTACGCTACGCCATCGAAGACATGACGGAAATCCGTCATCTCGCGATCCGCACGCCGCAGTAAACGTTTTTGGTTTAACACCGAAAGAGCTATCGGGGGTTCCTTGACGCTGTAGGACGCCTTTGATACGATTTCGTTTATGAATCAAACGAGCGATAACGCAACGCCGGGCGCTCGATTCCGTCGCGCGTTAGACGAGGAAAATCCTCTTCAACTGGTCGGGGTCATCCATGCCTATGCAGCTATCATGGCTGAAAAAACAGGCTTTCGAGCGTTGTACATATCCGGCGCGGGCGTGGCCAATGCTTCACACGGGTTGCCGGATCTGGGCATGACGCACATGGGCGATGTAGCGGAAGATGTGCGGCGTATAACTTCCGTGACGGCCCTGCCTGTGTTGGTGGATATAGATACCGGCTGGGGTTCCGCGCTGAACATCGCTCGCGCTATTAAGACCGTGGAGCGCGCGGGCGCTGCGGCTGTGCATATCGAGGATCAAGCGCTTTCCAAACGATGCGGACACCGACCGGGTAAAGCTATTGTGGAAACGGGGGAAATGGTGGATCGCATTAAAACCGCCGTGGACGCGCGCTCGGATGCGTCTTTTGTCATCATGGCCCGAACAGATGCCTTTGCGCGTGAAGGATTGGACGCGGCTCTAGACCGGTGTTTGCGTTACAAAGACGCGGGAGCAGACATGATCTTTCCCGAAGCGTTGACTTCGTTGGACGAATACCGCGCTTTTGTGGAAAATATCGGCTTGCCTGTGTTGGCCAACATCACCGAATTCGGGAAGACGCCATTGTTTACAACCGGGGAACTTAAAAGCGTCGGAGTCCGGATGGCGTTGTATCCTTTGTCCGCATTCCGCGCAATGAATGCCGCGGCACTGGCGGTGTACGAAACGCTGCGCAAAGACGGCACGCAAAAAAATGTTTTGAATATGATGCAGACGCGCGACGATTTGTATCGTTACTTGGGATACCATGCATACGAACAAAAGCTCGATGAGCTATTCAAAAAGGAGGGGGAACATGGAGAAAAGTAAACCAACGAAGTCCGGCGGACTGGCGGGCATCGTCGCGGGACAAACCTCAATTTGCACCGTGGGCAAAGAAGGAGTGGGCTTGACCTATCGAGGGTACTCCATTGAGGACTTGGCGGAACAATCCACGTTTGAGGAAGTCGCGTATCTCCTGTTGCGGGGGTCGTTACCGAAGCAACATGAATTGTCGGATTACAAAAAACGCCTGCAAAACATGCAGGAACTGCCCGAGGCGATGTGTCAGATTCTGGAAAAAATTCCCGCTGAAGCGCATCCTATGGATGTGTTGCGCACAGGCTGTTCCGCGTTGGGGTCCTTAGAACCTGAAAATGATACCCGCACCCAGTTGGATGTAGCGGATCGTTTGATGGCATCATTTGCCTCGATGCTGGTGTATTGGCATCATTTCCATAGCAAAGGCGAGCGCATTCACACTGTATCCGGCGAAGATACCTTGGCCGGGCATTTTCTGCATTTATTGCACGGGAAAAAACCCGATGAAGCCACGCGCCGCGTCATGGATGTGTCTTTAATACTGTACGCCGAGCACGAGTTTAATGCGTCCACCTTCGCGGCCCGCGTCATTATTTCCACCTTGCCGGATTTTTATTCGGCGATTACCGGCGCCATCGGCGCGCTTCGCGGACCTTTACACGGCGGCGCGAATGAAGCCGCGATGGAATTGATTGAGCAGTTTCCTGATCCCGATGCGGCGGAACAAGGCATTATGGATATGCTCGCGCGGAAAGCGAAAATCATGGGCTTTGGCCATCGGGTGTACCGGGACCGCGATCCTCGCTCGGACGTTATTCAGAATTGCGCCCGTACATTGGCCGAACAACATAGCGACCGCGTATTGTATCCGGTGGCGGAGCGCATTGACCAAGTGATGCGTCGTGAAAAAAACCTGTTTACGAATTTGGATTTTTACAGCGCTATTGCGTATCGCTTCTGCGGCATACCGACACCGATGTTCACGCCGCTGTTTGTCATTGCGCGCACGTCAGGCTGGGCGGCGCATGTTATGGAACAACGCGAGGACAATCGTTTAATCCGGCCAACCGCAGACTATATCGGACCGGAAGAACGTCCGTATGTGCCGCTGGATCAGCGAAGCTAGACCGCGTGCGGGATGATACGTGGCGAAAGGAATTGTATGGGATTACCTCTTCAGAACAACCGGCCTGACCCGGACGAAGTCATGGTGCGCATAGCTGAATATGTGCTGAATGACGCGATCGAAAGTGAAGAAGCTTACGAAACAGCCCGCTACGGTTTAATGGATACATTGGGTTGCGGGTTTCTTGCTTTGCAATATCCCGAATGTGTGAAATTGCTCGGGCCGGTTGTGCCCGGTGCGACGCTCCCCGGTGGCGCGCGTATGCCGGGATTGCCGTGGGAACTCGATCCGGTACAGGCTGCGTTTACGATCGGCTGCATGATCCGCTGGCTTGATTTTAACGACACATGGCTTGCGGCGGAATGGGGGCATCCCTCGGATAATCTGGGCGGTATTCTGGCAACCGCGGATTATCTAAGTCGTCAGGGTGTAAAGGACTACACCGTGCAGGATGTGCTGACAGCCATGATCAAAGCTCACGAAATTCAGGGTATGCTGGCGTTGGCCAACAGTTTTAATCGTGTGGGACTAGATCATGTCATTCTTGTGCGTGTCGCATCTACCGCGGTGGTCACAGGGCTCATGGGCGGCTCACGGGAACAGATCATCAACGCTGTATCCAATGCATGGCTTGACGGGGGCGCTTTGCGGACTTACCGGCATGCGCCAAATACCGGGTCGCGCAAATCCTGGGCCGCAGGCGATGCCACCAGTCGCGCGGTACGGCACGCGCTGTTTGCCATGAAAAACGAAATGGGATATCCGTCCGCGTTGACCGCGCCTCAATGGGGTTTTTACGATGTGTTATTTGGCGGCAAGCCGTTTGTGTTGGAACGTGATTTCGGTTCGTATGTGATGGAAAACGTGTTGTTCAAAATATCGTTTCCGGCGGAATTCCATGCTCAAACTGCGGTCGAATGCGCGTTTAAACTGCATGCGCAGGTGCATAAACGATTGGAGGATATTGCCGCAGTTCGTATCTGGACGCACGAATCCGCCATGCGGATTATTGACAAACAAGGGCCGTTGCATAATCCGGCGGATCGCGATCATTGCTTGCAATACATGACCGCCATCGGGCTTATCTTTGGGCAACTTACGGCGGATCATTACGAAGATACCGTAGCGAAAGACCCGCGCATAGATGCGCTACGTGCCAAAATGCATGTTGAAGAAGACCCTTCTTATTCGAAAGACTATCTTGATCCTGACAAACGATCCATAGCCAATGCGGTACAGGTTGAATTTTCTGATGGTTCGAAAACAGAGAAAATAGAAGTGGAATATCCCGTGGGTCACCGTCGTCGCCGCGCCGAAGGCCTGCCGTTGCTGGTTGAAAAATTCCGCGCCAATGCAGCATTACGATTCGGCCAAGACCGGGCTGATGCCGTGGTTGCGCAGTGCATGGATCATCAAACGTTAACCCGCATGAGCGTCCCTGCATTTGTGGATTTATTTCATCCTTAATATAACGGACGCTCTTTATTCTTTGAGACGCAGCGATAACTCAACATCATCCATCAACGGTAATGAGGGAAAACCTCCTAAATCCTGAAACGTGTCGTTCGCTATATGTATACCGGCATGCGCAATAGAAACGGCGTCTGCAACCATGTGCGCCATGCATGCGTCAATTTGCAAGCCTCGTCCCCGGGGCGCGTGGGTGTTCATAACTACGCCACCGGCGTGACATCTTCTTTAAGCGCATGCAAAGGGGACTGCGCGACTTTCCGTGTAGCCCGTGTGTCGCGAAGCGAAAGAATCCCTACCAGCGTAAATCCTGTCGCATACAAGCAAAGAAAAGGCGTAACAATCGCTTTGGCGGCATGCAGATAAAAGAAAAGGCTTATGTAACAATAAAGCCCAATACCTAATTCGGCCCATGCGCCGTAGTTTCGGTCGGCTACGTAGTGACACAATGTGCGGTCGCCTTGTTTCGGTGTGCGTACAAATTCCGTAACGCGACCCCGGACCGCGTCGCAAACTGCGCGGGCCACTTCGAGCGCCATACCGATGCCCACCAAGGTGACCAACGGAATCATGCGTTGAGGCGCGCGCTCTTCTTTGATGTACAAGGTGCGTTGCGAGACGATGTACAAACTTACAGGCGTCATAGTGCCCGTAACAACAATTGAGATAAACAACCAAAGTAAAACGGGTTCATCCCTGAACGGTGTGAAAAGAAGCACGGGCAGCGCCAATATAATCATCATAAGAAGCAATACATGCGTGAGGTAATGCGTCATATGAAACGCCGCCTGTACTTTGGCCAGGCGCGACGCTTTGGAGCGCATCACGCTGGGCAAAAGTTTGATGGCGGTCTGAATCGAGCCTTTAGCCCAGCGGAATTGCTGCGACTTAAAGGCGTTCATGTCGGCGGGAATTTCCGCGGGCACAGCATAGTCATGCAGGAAATACGGTTTCCATCCGGCCATTTGCGATCGGTACGACAAATCCATGTCTTCGGTAAGTGTGTCGTGTTCCCATCCTCCGGCTTCTTCAATAGCTTGGCGCCTCCAAACCCCGGCGGTCCCGTTGAAGTTCATAAAACATCCGCTCCAGGCACGCGCGGGCTGTTCGACCGCAAAGTGACCGTCGAGGCTGATGGCCTGCAAGCGGGTCAACATATTTTCCCCGGGATTCAGATGACCCCACCGCGCTTGCACAAGTCCGACATCGGGGTTCATCATCAATAAAGGCTCCGTGCGACGCAAAAAATCCGGTTGAGGCACGAAATCGGCATCGAATATTGCGAAATAATCCGCTTTCACTTGCTGCATGCCGAAATCCAGCGCGCCTGCTTTAAAACCGACCCGTTGTTCGCGCCGCACTACTTCGACCCGGTGCCCTTGCTCGCGTAATTCATCGGCCGTTTGATCAATGATATCCCGCGTTTCGTCGGTGGAGTCGTCAAGTACTTGAATAATATGACGGTCCCGGGGATATTCGATGGCCGCTAACGCACGCATCGCCCTTTCGACCACATTGTATTCGTTGTACACCGGAAGCTGCGTAACCACCAGCGGCCAGTCCTGTTCGTCGTATTCCGCATGAAAACGACGCATAAGCTACGCTGTTTTGTGGCCATGACGACGGCGTGTCCACAGGTAAAGTCCGATCATGAAATACAAATTACATGCGTATACCAGCAACCCGATAACCGGAATAAAATATAATATGATGAGCGATATTTGAATTACATGCATTACTACAATTATTGTTCGTTCAGCGACCAATCGTACGATAAATATCGCACGCGATAGGTATGTGCGGATAATGGCGCCTTATCTTTATCCGCCAGGTGAGGCGCCAGAAACGTCATCACCGCGCGTTCCGTGTCGCTGCCCCATGAAAACGCAGGTTTTTTGCCGTATTCAGGCACATAATCCTCTCCGAACCATTCGAAAAAGGAAGAAAGATAAACGATCCTGTATTGATGATCCAGCTTAATTTTTTCGGGATGGGCAGGATGGCCTTGGTTTGTTCGGCATCAGAAGCCTTCGGGCGGTGTCTGGCCGGGTTCGGATCCAAACAGCCCGAAATGCTGGCTACGATCCCCGGTTACCTCAAAATGAGCGCGATACCGGGTCTCCTGAAGCATCGCGGCGGTATTGCCACAGACTAATTGGGGTTTGCCTGTGATAAAACGATGCTGCATATCCAACGCAAACGTATGCGGATGATCCGCGATGCTCCCGCGATACGTCGCGATCTGTCCGTAGTCCTCGCAACGATCTTCCAACGAGGCAATCTTAAACGCGCGCACGGTGTCGGAATAAAAATCAACCATGCCGATAAGCGCGGCGACTTCCGGGTCGTCCACGGCTAATGGACGTGTGTTGACGACACGATAGTCCGGGCAGCCCAGCGCAGTCAGCATGCGTCTGAAATCTTCCCGGTACAACGCGCCTGCCAGGCATTCGCCGTGCAAAACCGGATCAGCAAAAAGATGAGGCGGGACTCGCCTGCCACTGAATACATCGGAAAAAATCAATTCCCCGCCCGGTTTCAACACCCGGAAAATCTCCTCAAAAACCTTTCCTTTGTCTGGAGAAAGATTAATGACGCAATTGGACATAACGACGTCCACCGAATTATCCTCGATGCCGATACTTTTTAAATCCTCCATGTGGCCAAGATGAAATTCAACTTGATCAGGGGCCAAAGCGAGCGTAGCCATTTGTTCATGTTTAAGGCGCATGGCGACTTCCAGTTGTGCTTCGGTCATATCCACGCCAATGACGCGTCCGGCGGGGCCGGCCAGTTTAGCCGCCACATACACATCCCGCCCGGTGCCACAGCCAAGGTCAAGAATGGTGCATCCATCCAGCAAGGGCGGGATAGGGGAGCCGCACCCGTAGAAGCGCGTCATGATTTCGTCATGAATGTCCGCCAGCGCCGTTTTGACCGATGGTGTAAGCCCTTCGTTGGTGCAAGCGCATGCGCTGGTTTTCAGGTCTTTATTGCTGGTCAGGGTTTGACCGTAATAGGTCTTGACGGCGTCTTTGCTTAATGTGGCTTCCATAACCCGGTTAATTCCTTTGTTTTTTTATCTTGTGTGCTTCCCGGATAATTTGGTCGGGATCAAGTCGTTGTTTGTAATTCGGATCGGCATGGGCGAAGCGTATGGTGCCATCCTGATCCACTATAAAAACAGCCGGTACCGGTAACATGTGATGCGTTTCACCCGATGCGTCTTCTATGTCAATGCCATACGAATCCAGTTGAGCCAGTGTATCTTCGTCCAACGTGAAAGCCAACCCGAATGCTTTGGCGGCTTCCATCGAGGAATCGGAGAGCAACTCGTATTGGAATACCGCGTCTTTCTGCGCATCGCGAATTTTTTCAGGGCGATCCGGGCTAAGGGCAAGGATTTGAAAGCCACGTTCCTTCAGTTTTTCTTCTACCCCGGCCAATGCTGCGAGGTGTTTGGTGCAATACGGACACCATCCTCCCCGGTAGAAAATCACAACACTGGGTCCGCGCTCCAGTACGCTACGTAGTTGGACGGGTTCTCCTTGCGCCGTGTGCACACGCGCATCCGGGGCCTGATCGCCCGGGGACAAGGATTCGGCGCGCGCGGAATGCACAAGCATTCCCGATACCAACAATGCAGCGAGTGTTATCGTATATTTTTTTATCATGGCTTATGGGCGCTCCTTCTTGTTTTCGTTTGAACAGCTATACGTATAGGAGACACGTTGCACGATAATTATTCCCGCCTATTTTTACGGAAAGTTTGGCTCCCCGGCATAAATCGGCATCGCAGCCACCCGTGCGTGTCCAGCGGTGCGCATGCTGCGGAACGTCAGGCTTGCCCATTTACGGTTAAAACCAGTCTGCCGGGAAGCCAGGATTCTACTGTGTGGGCATTTGGAAAACCCGCCTGGTTCGCCATACGGGATAATTCAGCGCGGGTAAATCCACGGCGAATAGAAAGCAGGCCGTCATGGCGATGAAATGTGCCTCGCCCTAGTAACAGAGTTAGTAAGTAAAACCCGGCGTACGACCACCGGCTGCGGGCCAGGTCATTAAAAATCAATTGTTTCCGTGTGACGGCGGCCCATCGTGTGATTAACGTTATGCCTTGTTCGTCGGTTAAGTGATGCAGAAAGTGATTGCTTATCACAAAGTCCACGGGTTGCTCCGGCAAGTCTTCCAGCGCATGTGCCTGTCGCACCCGCAAGCGGGGCTCATCATTAATCTTATGGCGCGCATATGCGACCATGCGGGGGTCATGGTCCCAGGCTTCGATCTGCACATTCAGTCCGAGGCGCGATGCTTGTGTTAGGAGCCAAACCGGTATGTCACAGCCGCCCGCGCCAAGATCAATAACGGTGTATAAACGATGCGGTTCGTGAAGCATCTTCCCAAGGACATGGCGGTAATAAATCGTGCGGTAGCGGGCAAGATAACGATTGATGACATCAAACTGGTCCACCGTCCGCCACAGTTCGTCGTGGGGGCAATCGTTTTCTTCCATCCGCTCGATTCCTCGCGCTCTTGCGGAAAGGTCAGGCCAGAACGGGACAGAATTATGCATGGGAGCTTGCTCCTTCGTAAGTCCGTGCCATAAATTCCGGCAAGACAGGCGGCAAGGTTTTCATAGCAAAATACGCGGCCACGCGCGGTTGCATAAGCGGATGAAGCAGGATGCGCTGGATCAGCGATCTGCGCAAAAAAGAAGCGGTTCGCCCTGTGCGGGTGCCCAGCCACATGCCGCGCGCCGCACGCGCGGAGGCCAGACGAAAAGACTGTTTTCTGCGTTGGTCATATATTTTCCAGTCTGGCTCCGTGCCCCGTGGATTTTTGAGACTGGTTGCGAGAATTGTTGCCAGCAACGTTGCGTCAGCGAATCCGGTATTCATGCCTTGTCCACCGATCGGACTCATTTCATGCGCGGCATCTCCGCACAACGCAACACGTCCCCGTGCAAAAATCTCAGCCATGCCGCGCGCGGGCCGAAAAGCGCTTTCGCCCCGGCACGGTGCCGATGGAAGGTGTATGCCTTCCCAGTCCTGTATACTTTTCCGAATGTAAGCGGCGGGAGAGGCGTGCGGTGACGCACGCGTGTCGAGGACGACCCAGCGACGTTGATGTCCGGGCAAAGGAAACGATTCAATGGATCCCGTGGAGGAAAAAAACAAGCGGGCTTCCGGGCCCCATCCGGTATGATCATCAAAATCGGCCATGACAAAAGAAGGACGATAGTGTGAGCGATTAAAAGCAATTCCTGCTGATGCGCGCACGGCGCTAGAAAGGCCATCGCAACCGGCCAGATAGCGTGCGCTGGCTTTGCATTCCTGTCCCGTGTCATCGTCCCGATAAGTCACGCACACATGCGTGGGGAATGTTTCCTGCGCCACAAACGTGGAACCGTAGTGTGTATGCACATGCGGCAACGATGCCACGCGTTGCGTTAGCAGGCTGGATGTGACGGCCTGTGGCAGGGAAAGGATAAAATTGTATGGGCCATCCAGTGAAGTAAACGACAAGGCGCCGATAGCGCGGGATTGTTCCGAGACATGCACACGTTGAATGCGTACGCCTTGTTTGATAAACGCCTGTGCGAGCGTATGGCGGTGAAGCAGTTCCAGTGTGGGTGGCGTGATCCCTATAGCCATGGAATAGCCGGGCATAGCGCGTTTTTTTTCAAGTAGCAACACCGCGAAGTTTTGCGCTCCCAGTTCCAACGCCAACCATAATCCGACAGGACCCGCGCCAACCACAATCACATCATAGTCCGCCTTCATGATTGCGCTAGTTCCAGTAGCGCCGACTCCACCGTAAGGCCGGGCCCGAATGCCATGGCGCACACGTGTCTCGGGAAAGAGTCATGGCGCATGCGAAGAATCTCATCCAGCACAAACAAGATCGTTGCGCTGCTCATGTTTCCGAACAAGCGAAGCACTTCGCGGGACGCTTGTATTTTTTCAGGAGGTAGATGCAGCGCCGATGACAGTTTATCCAGGATAGCTCGTCCCCCCGGATGAATGGCCCAGATATCAATGTCGTCGCGCGTGCAATGTGCGTGTGCCAGCAGCCGGTCCACGATCGGGCCGGTATGTTCGCCGATCACAAACGGCACATAGCTCGATAATTTGATGTTGAAGCCTGTATTGCCTATGTCCCAGGCCATATCCTGTTGGCCTGCCGGGATCAAGGCGGATTGAAAAGACGTAAGTGTGAAATGCGCTTTATGGCCCGACGGAGGACGGGCGCTGACCAATGCGGCGGCGCTGCCATCGGCAAACAACGCATTGCCCAGCATGCTGTCGGGTTCGTCCCGAACTTGCAAATGAAGCGTACACAGTTCAATGCATACCACAAGCACGACGGCATTCGGGTTTGCACGGCAAAATTGGCATGCCATGTTCAGAGCGGGAAAAGCCGCATAACAGCCCATGAATCCTAGGTGATACCGCTGTGTATCCTCGCGCAGGCCGAGTCCTTGCACAATGTCGAAGTCCGGGCCGGGATTGTAAAAGCCTGTACAGGATACGGTAATCACATGGGTAATGTCGGCTGGGGAAAATCCATCTGCTTCCGATACGACTTGGCGCGCGCAATGCACGGCGCTGTGGCGGGCATGCTGTGTAAATAGACGATTCCGTTCCTCTGTGGAAGGATTCGATAGATTGCCATCCGGTTGTTCCGCGAACAGCCCTGGTGTTCCGTCGGGCATAAAATCGGGAAGGACGCTGTGTCTTCGTTCAATACCGGAACGATTATACAGGGCGCTGACCATTCGTTTGGAGCGGGGTTCACGCAGCCACTCGCGCATACGATCCCGCGCGTACGTTTGGTCGTAGGCGTGGGGCGGCGTCCACGTTGCAATATGATGAAGCGTAACCTGTGTCATGAATTACGTCCGACAGAAGACTAATGTGCATCATGAACACGCAAATAGCAAATCAGTGGATGAAATCGTGCGAGGTATAAAAAAGCAGAATTTGCCGCACAAGACCTGTCCTGTGTGCGGACGTCCGTTTGTCTGGCGAAAAAAATGGGCGCGTGTTTGGGAACAGGTTGTCTATTGTAGCGCTGGTTGTCGGCGACAAAAAAAAGGCCAAGGCGGATAGTAGCCGCCTTGGCCCTCGTGAGGTTGTTGCGCTATTTTAACGCATCGAGTCCGGCGCCGAAGTTAATGTGGAAAGGTTGCCCATCCAACACCAACGCGGGCACGGATTGTACCCCCGCGTGTTCCGCTTCGGATACGCGCTCTTTTTGTTCGCCCAGATGGACGATTTCCACACTGTACCGTTGCGGATCCAGCGCTTCGGCCACATTTTTTTCTGCTGCTACGCACACGGGACATCCCGCGTGATAGAATACGGCGTTTTTGCTCATCGGTGTTCTCCTTTGTTCCACCGCGGAATTGCGGCTTAGCGCTAACGTACGGGAATCGTGTGGCTTGCCAAGCGGGCACAAAATGGTGCCCGGTTGACGGATGCGCGCACAGGGCGTATGTACGTATTATGAAGAAGAAATACTTAAGTCTTACCGAGCGTTCGGCCTATCATAGTCTTGAAGATGTGGTGGGATGCAAATGGTCGGCCGGCGTCGTCGCCTCGATTCGGCGCGGCATTTGTCGTCCGGGAGAACTGGAGCGCTATATCCCGGGCATTTCTAAAAAAATATTAAACGAACGACTACGCAAATTAATGGCGTATGGATTGATCATGCGCAGGGAAGTGCCGGATACAGTGCCTCATGTCGAATATTCATTAACCCCCACAGGCGAAAAACTGGCCGCGATTATAGAGCAGCTTCATGCCTTAAGCAAGGAACACAAAGGACGCGCAGAATGAAGAAAAAAGGAAAATGTGTCCGCTGTGGAGAATTAACGGAAACCTGTCTTGGAGGCGTGTTTATTTGTAAGCCTTGTTATGAAGTACGCTCATCCTGCTGCCCGGAATTCGGGGCGGATGATCTTGCCTCCGAAATGTATTCATCGCCTCCGCCGCGTGCGTCGAGCAAGGAGAAGGAAAACCGTCCGGACGCGTGAAAGGTTTCGCCTGAAACAAAAAACGCCGCGCGGATCAGGCGCGGCGTTTTCTGTGTTTGAGATGTTCTATGCTTATTCGGCCATGATGCGGTAGATGCGCGTAGGATCGGCCGGATCGTCGTCCGACAAGGATATGTCATTCCCGTCACCGGTTGCGGAATCCGCTTCAATCCAGATAACCGGATTCGCCAGCAAGTTGGTGGTGTACTCAAAGAAGTAGTCCACTCCGGCTTGCGACGGGAACGTGGCTCCCGGTGTTGATCCCACAAACATGAACGCTTCGATATCTGCTTCTTCCACCACATCGTTGTCGGTGATGGTCAGCGTGAATACCGATGGCGTACCTTCGTCCGCACCTATCACATTTACGATAGTCAGCACCACTGTTTCATTGGTATCTACTGCTTCGTCGTCCACAATCGTTACTGTAAAGACCGTGGATGTGGTCGCGCCGTTAAGCGTGAAGTTCGTAGAACTTATGGTGTAGTCGTCCACCACTGTAGCTGTGCCACTCAACGCGATTTCGCCGCTGACATCGCCGGAATCCACGGTTTTAATGAGTGTGACCTCATAGGTGCCCGCATCTTCATCCACTACGTCGGACGCGGCCGTGAATTGCACATTGGTATCCGTGGCAGACGGAGCGCTGTACGGGGTTAGCACGATATCGTCTATGTTTACTCTTTGATTGGCATCACCGCTTGCGGTTTCCCGCTTGATTCTGATGCGTACATCGTTCTCGATATTTACGGCTTCATCGAAGGATTGCACATCGTCGCTGGCCGGCGCGGTGAACGGTGATCCGATCTGTACCCAGTCGGTGTCGTTGGTGGTGTATTCGACCACCCAGGACACTTGCGGATCGGTGAAGTAACGACGGTAGTCGAAACTGATAGAACCCAGTCCGTTGGTTAGCGGATCAAGCAGGGTCATGGCCGATGCGTCATATCCGCGCATGCGAGCGGAGCGCGCGTCGTTAAACCAATCGGACACGGTCGAGCCGATCAACGCTTCCGTCATATCCCAGTCCAATCCGCTAAGATTGACGGTTTCGGAGGCATACGAGCCTTTCACTTCGCTAGCGCCTTCGAAGTCAATGACAATATTGCCGGGCGGGGGTAGTGGCTCGTCGTTTGCTTCGATTGTCAGCGTAAATTCGGATGGCGAAGCGATATCGCCCCCGACCACGTTAACCATCGTAAGCACCACGGTTTCATCCAGTTCCTCGTCGGTGTCGTTCACAACTGTCACGGTGAACACAGCGGAAGTAGTCGCGCCATTCATCGTGAAGTTGGTGGAGCTAATGGTGTAGTCATCCACCTGCGTGGCGGAACCACTCAAGGCAATTTCACCACTGACATCCCCGGAGTCTACGGTTTTGATAACCGTGATCTCGTACGTACCGATATCTTCCGGCACCGACGCGGCCGAGGCGGTGAACTGCACGTTGGTTGCCGGGGGAGCCCCGGGACCCGTCGTCCCGTAAAGAACAACATCGTCCAAGCGTAGTACGCCGCCGCCGGTGCTTGAGCGGGTGTCGTTTAGCCAGCCTTGAATCTTCACCAGAATCGGATCGGTTTCGCCAACAACGTTGGCCACAGGTTCGTTAACTTCAAGGAGAACGGCATTGGTGAGGTTGAATTCCGCCGAATCCAGTCCGCCAATGTCGTAGCCAATAGCGGAAGGACCTGCCGGGGTGGCGTAAACCCGGAAGCTGATGCCGGTGATGGTGACCGAAGCATCTACATCCGGTGTGATGGTGAACTCAAAAGCTTTGGCCGAAGCTTGATTGGTCGCAGTCCAGCCAGCGGTTTCTTCGATGTAGGGCTCATTGGGGAAGTAATCGCCTGTGGAGATGTTTGTTTCGATGGTGCCCGAAGTCAGCGCCATCTCTGATACACTGATACCGCTTTCCTGGGTTGTGACTTCAAGGAAAGGAGTGGAGGTAAAGCGATAAGCAAGAATACCTTCGCCCGGTTCGGGTGCTGCATCGTTATCTTCAATGGTCAGCGTAAAGGTGGAGGGCGAACCGATTTCGCCACCCGTGACATTTTGGAGCGTTAAAATCACCGTGTGGGGCGATTCTTCGTCTTCATCGTCAATGACTGTGACAGTAAACACCGTGGAAGTCGTTGTGCCGTTCATCGTGAAGTTGGTGGCATTGATGGTGAAATCATCGCCATTCACCGCCGTGCCGCTGATTCCGATTTCGCCGCTGACGTTGCCGGAATCCACGGTTTTAATCAGGGTAATGTCGTACGTGCCCACATCTTCACCGACCGAGGCGGATGATGCAGTGAACTGCACATTAGTGCCCGGCGCGGGAGGCGGGCCATCGGGGTGCACGCCCGGCGTCATATCCGCCAAGTCCGCATCTTCAATGGTCCATTCCGATGCCGTCCATGTCGTGTTACCTTGGGTAACGCCGCTATTGCGAACTGCGCGGGCGTCTTCGTATTCCCAATCTTCGCCTGTTCCATCGGTATCAAGTACGCCATAAGCATCTTCGAGCGTTCCCGCCGTGCTGTCGCCGCCACTATATAGGAAATAGCCATCGTCGCCGTTCCCCGTGATGTTGCCGCTGGTTTGGTTGGCGGGAGGCGCGAGGGGATAATAAGTAGGGAAGTCGCCGCTACCCGCTACCACGTAGGTGCTGCCCGGGGCCACCGTGCCGATGAGGGCGATGTTGGCAATGCTACCCCCATTGGCTTGACGCGCGAGGTACCACTGGTCTGCTGCAAGGTCAATTGTTATGCCACCCGCGTTGTATAACTCGACAAAACGTCCGTTAAATTGGTCGGCGGGGTCAGCGACTTCGGAAATAAACAGGGATGCCCCGGTCCCGTCGTTGTCCTCAATGGTCAGCGTGAAGGTGGAAGGCGAGCCGATACCGCCACCTGTAACATTTTGGAGCGTTAAAATCACAGTATGGGGCGATTCTTCGTCTTCGTCGTCAATGACCGTGACGGTAAACACCGTGGAAGTCGTTGCGCCGTTCATGGTGAAGTTGGTGGAATTGATGGTAAAATCATCGCCATCCACCGCGGTGCCGCTGATTCCGATTTCGCCGCTGACATTGCCGGAATCCACTGTTTTGATCAGGGTGATGTCGTACGTGCCCACATCTTCGCCGACCGACGCGGATGAGGCGCTGAATTGCACGTTGGTGCTTGGAGGTGGCGGTGGGCCTGAGCTTTCAATTGTGCCGGAAAGCACAACATTATCAATGCGCCATGTGCCCGCACCGCCTTCGGCATTGTAGCCATAAATACGGAAGGTCGTATCGCCTTCAAGGTCTTCGAAAGAAGAGCCTAGCGATACGGTTTGTTCCCGGGTAGAAGTGTTGTCCGGCACATTAAACGTAATGATGTCTGTCGCAAACGAATCCAAGCTGCTGCGCACGGCTATGTCGCGTGGACCTGTGGGGGAACGACGCTCATCGAACACGAGGCTTGTCAGCGTTGCGGCAAAGCCGCTATCCGGGGTCAGGGTAAATTCAAAATAATCAGTAGTATCCAACGCGCCGGTGGACCAGCCGTTTGCGCTGAATGCGCCACTCGCCGGACTCGGGTTAACCCCCGCGCCGCGGCTCATCACGGATAATGTGGCGTCATCGGGTTGAGCATCGGCAGGCAGCGTGGTTTCATTGCCCGCTGAACCGTCGAAAGAGTAGGTGCCAATACTCTGCGCGTGCGCGGTCCCGCTTATCATCATTGCAGCCAATATACCGATCCATGATTTCATAACCTGTCCTCTTAATTGATTTTGACAAATAAACGTGTCCGAAAACTGTAGTACCAAAGTGAGATATAAATCTACCTATTGTGTGTTAGCAGTTGATGAGAAACAGGCGAGGATAAAGTGTTTTATGCGATTGAATCGCGTCGTTCCGATTTTTTATGAGCCCGAATAAATTGCTTGCCTAAAATGTCTTCGTCTATATTCTTACGCCCATCATAAAAAATCATAGGGAGGAATACGTGTTATGGGTGAAGAAAGTACCAATGAAATAGTGGCGGCGACTGCGGTCGCAGGGGAAGCTATGCAAAAGATTGCATCGGGAGAAGGGGCGGATGTCTGGGCAGCTATCATGCCTTACCTTGTGAATTTTGTTATGGCCATCGTCATTCTGGTGGTCGGTCGTATGGTGGCGGGTGGTATCCGATCTGTTGTGAAGCGTCTGATGGGCGCTCGTAAAGTGGACCCAACGATTATTGGCTTTGTGGCGGGATTGGTGTACGCGGTTGTGATGGTCGGGGTTGTGCTGGCTGCTTTACAGCGCATTGGCGTGCAGACTACTTCTTTTATTGCGATTATCGGCGCAGCCGGTCTGGCTATTGGTTTGGCTTTGCAAGGTTCATTGGCTAACTTTGCCGCCGGATTTATGCTGATTCTGTTTAAACCTATTCGCGTAGGGGATTTTGTCGAAGCCGCAGGCACGGCTGGCATTGTGGAAGAGATCGGTATCTTTACGACGATATTCCGCACGCCGGATAATCGGGTCATTATTGCGCCTAACAATGCGATCACCTCCGGGAATATTGTCAATTATTCCGCGCGCGACACGCGCCGTGTGGATTTGACGATGGGCGTCAGTTATGCCGATGACCTCAAAGCGGTAAAACAATTGCTGCTGGACATCCTGGCCGAGGACTCTCGCGTGTTGAAAGATCCGGAACCTACGGTGGGTGTTGTATCCTTGGGGGAAAGCAGCGTGGATTTCTGCGTGCGTCCTTGGGTCAAAGCGTCGGATTATTGGGATGTCACGTTCGATTTGAACCAGACCATGAAAGAGCGTATCGAAGCGGCCGGATTCAGCATTCCATTTCCGCAACGCGATGTGCATATCCACAACGCGTCGTAACAAACGCATGTTTTTACAGGTGCGTTGGGGTCCGCATTTTGCACAGCCCTTGCGCGGGTAAATCCAGCGCTGCATTAAACTTGCTTGACGCATTCTGAAATGCGATCAGGGCGGTGAGTTCCACGATGGCGTCGTCGTCAAAGTGCGGTCGAAGACGATCCACCATTTCGTCGGTTACGTTCCGATCCGAAAAAGTCATTGCTTCCGCATAAGCCATAGCGGCTTTTTCCTGCTCGGTAAATGCGTTGCTGGTCTCGAAATCATGCACATCATCCAACTTGGCTTCCTGTCCTTCTTGTTGCAGTACGCGCATGGAATTAAAATCCACGCAAAACGCGCAGTGATTGATTTGTGAAACACGCACGGTAACGAGCGCGCGCAGGTCGGGAGACAGCGGCGATGCGCGCCGTTCAAGCGCGCGGAAACATAATAGAAAGCGCCGGAACAATACCGGCACACGTCCCCAAATCTGTGTGGGTATGAGTCGTTGGCCGTATACACGATCCTGCCGCGCGTAAAGCAGGCGAAGATACCACGGGTATTGATCGTGAGGTCTGGGGCTAATGCGTGCCATACGTGTTTCTATAAAGAAGGAAGCGCGGCCAAAAGTAACTGGCTCAAGCGCGCTACATTGGATTTAAATACGCGGACCAGATCTTCGACCCGCAGAGGGGGTTCGTCTGTTTTCCAGCAGTCAAAATCGGTGACCACGGCGATGGCAGCATAACGCAGGCCTAGTTCGTTAGCCAAAATACATTCGGGCGCAACCGTCATGTTTACTAAATCCGCGCCCCAGGCACGAAACATGTTGGATTCCGCCCGCGTGGAAAAGCGGTTGCCTTCAATCGTCAGAATGGTTCCGCCGTCGTGCACAGGAAAAGACAGCGTGTGGGCTTCTGCAACCAAGGTCGCACGCATTGGCCCGTCGAAAGGGTCGGCCATAGGTGCATGACGCGCATTCATAACCCCCGGCTCAAAAGCCTCAAAAAACGTAAGCGCGCGATGACGGGTAAAATCAATGAATTGATCCGGAATTACAAAGTGTCCGCGATCCATTTCCGCGCGTAACGATCCGCAGGCGGCCGTGACCACGATTTGCTGGCAGCCTAGCTCTTTTAACGCATAAATGTTGGCGCGGTTGTTGACCTGTGTGGGCGGGATCGTGTGCTCGCGTCCATGCCTGGAAAGCATGGCGACAGGACGCCCGGCCAGGGTGCCGCACAGAATAGGGGAAGAAGGAACTCCAAAAGGGGTCTCGATATTTTGCGTTTCCGACGATTCCAGCAACTGCGGATCGTCGAGTCCCGTGCCGCCGATGATGCCAATGGGGTTTGATGATTGTGATTTATCCATGACAACATGCACTATGTTCGCAGGCTTGTCCGGTAGCAAGTTTAACTTGCACACAGGATCGAAGTCTTGCGCGTGCCCGGTGAAGAAGGACCCATAAATGATTTTCTGTAATATTCAAACGTCCGCATATTTCCTCCGCGCTGTGTCCTTCCATTTCGCGTAAATGGAAGGCGTCTCGCATCGCGCCTTTTAAATGCGAAACACATCCTTCAAGCATACGCGCAGCTTCCGCATGTTCCAATGCTTTGGATGGATGATGCCGCCACGAAGAAGGATCCACACGCCAACGTCCATGCCGGTCAAAACTGTCGCCGGATGACGCGTCCACACGCAACGAAAGCAACGTGTTTTCCATCGGTTGCTCCCGCTCGTTGGTCCGGTAAAAATCGGCTATTTTGTGTTTGAGTATGCCTGTTAACCAAGTCCGCTCCGTGGACTGGCCCGTAAAACGTGGCGCGGCTTTTAACGCGGCAAGGAATGTTTCCTGCACCATGTCGTCTGCAATGGCGGTATTACGTACTTTGCCTAACGCATAGTGCTTTAGATATTCGCCGTGGCGCGTCACCCACAGTTCGGGATCAAGCTTTTTCTGCTGCGTGTTCAATGCGATCATGACCGTTTTCTCCTTGGGTTATAAGGTCAACAAGCATAAGAACGACAAGCGTCGCATTTTATTCCCGGTTATCGGAATTCATGTATTGCGTTCACTACAGCTTGCCCCGTAAGCGAAGCAGGAAAAGCAGCGGTGATGGCGCAACATGATTCTAGCGCGCATGCTTTCGGTGAGTGTGCCGCCGAGATCATAATCTTCGTCGTCATCCACGAGCGTGCAGGCATACACACGCATGCGTCCGTTTTTCTTTACAACCATTTTGCTATAGTGGCACATAAACGCTTCGCGGCTTTCTTCGGTATGGTAGGTGGTCATGCACGTCTCCGTAATTTCGGGCGCATGTCCTGTGCTGCCCGGTGTCAGGAAGTCGGGAAAGCTGACGATCGGTATAGCGCTAGGCAGACCATAGTTTTCCAGCATGCGGCGAAAGCGCTTGTCTATCTCTTCCACGTTTTCGTCGGTATCCCGTTGACGTGCCACGGAAATGTCAAAACCCGCTTTGTGTAATAATTGAAGGCCTGTGATGGCGCGCCGGAAATTTCCCGCGCCGCGGCCTGCGTCGTGACGGGTTTCATCAGCATAATCCAAACTGACGCGGAAGCGCACCGGGTGGGGACAATCCTGCAGGGCTTTAATTTCGGCGAGGCGGTTTGCCAGCGGTTCGGTGCCGTTCGTTAAAACCAGACAGGGACGATAGCGTAAGGCGTAACGTAGAATATCCCCGAATTCGCGCACCACAAACGGCTCGCCCCCTGTAAATGAAAACTGTTCTACTCCAAGCGTCAACGCTTCTTCGATGAGCGGTTTCGCGTCGGCCAATGTAATGGCTTCCAAACGGGTGTCTCCCGGTTTGGAGCCTTCCAGGCAAAACGGGCATCGTAAATTGCAGGTTGTTCCGGTGTGAAACCACAATTCCGTCAATGCAGCCGGTTGGATATAGCCACGTGGTTCGTTTTTAGAGGTAAAAAACCACTGACGTTCTTTGCTTGTGATGAATGGAATCGTTTCTGCCGCACCCATTACAAAATTCCTTTCAATTCATCCACAGGGGCTGCCATGGCTAGCACATAAGCCCGTTCGCCGTCACTCCACGTGCCGGTCGCATATTTGCCGGATTGAGCCCATTGCGGTTCGATGGCGTGTTGTGCGTCGGGAAGCGCGTCGGCATCCATCACAAAATAATGCGCCACCCGTCCGTCCTCGAGAAAGAAACACATCAGCAGCACGTCCTGGCCTTTCCAGTCAAACTTCTTGCAGCCCACTCCTTTGTGTCGCATCGCACGAATTGTATCCGGTGTGGGTGGGGTTTCGGTTGCGTAGTTGGTGGCCATCCACATCTGCGCATCGTCCAGATCTCCTGCTTTGTGGTCGAGGTTAAACGGCTGCTGGAGAAAAGCGCTTGCCACGTTTGGAAATGTGTGCAAAGCCAAGCCCGGTTGACTGTGATGCCCCACCCATAGCATTCCGCCCACAAGCATCATCAGCGCCGCCGCTATCGCAAGCGCGCTATGCCCTACGTGCCTGCGCCAGAAGGAACGGGACGTGGTCACGGACGCTGTGGCAAGAATATCATCTTTAAGGGATGCAGGTGGTATAACCGCGTTTAATTTGGCGCGGATAATATCGTCACATTGACGTTCCTGCTCAAACCATGTGTGTAAATCCGGATCGCGGGTTGCTTGATCCAGAGCTTCGGCAAATACCGGATCACGGGCGTCTTCGCCTCCGCATCGGTACGATCCTAGAATATATTTTGCTTTAACGTTGTTCATGGAACCCTTCTTTCCCGGTTAGCGTCAACTTCATGCTCCGACCGGATCGCCGACATCGTCGTCAGTATTTCTTTTAATTGCTGTTTTCCTCTCGAAATCCGTGACATCACGGTTCCCATCGGGACATCTATGATAGCAGCGATTTCTGCGTAACTGTGGTTGCCTATAAAAAATAAACTCAACGGCACACGAAATGTTTCGTCCACTTGGCCCAACGCATCCATCACATCCATGGCTTCAAGCCGACTAACGGCGTTGGGTTCTGTAGTCGGTAATTCCGTTTCGACTTCCGTCAATTCCAAATGGGGAAATCGGTCCGCCCGTTTCCGGCCCCGTATGAATTCCCTGTATAATGTTGTAAACAACCATGACTTCACTTTGCTTTTATTGCGCAACTGGTGGCCTTTTTCCGCCCATAACGCAAACGTCTGTTGCACGAGATCACACGCATCGGCCTGCGCCCGCGAAAGGCTTAATCCGAACCGGTACAAATCCTGATAATAGTCATTTACCAATTGCTCAAAATCCATGGGCTTTCTTTCATTCTGAGGATGCGAGATATCATGCATCCTTTTTATTCCCGGAAAAAATGGTAACCCAACGGGGCGTAGCGTCGCAATAGCGCGCAAATTCATTCCCAAATTGATTCTGGAGCACGTGTTCTTCGGGCGTAATTTGAAACGAAGTCAGATACCAAACCGTAAAAGGCAGCACAAAAAATGCAAGAGGACTGGCCAGGAAAACGCCCCATCCCATGAGGCTGATCATTAAACCTGTGTACATAGGATTCCGCGATACGCGATAAACGCCTTGTGTCACAAGCGCGGATGTACGATGCGGCGCAAAAGGGTTGATAGTGGTGCGGTGGCGCCGGAACTGAAGGATGCCGGCTATCCCAAGCGTTTCCCCGCAAACCATGATGAAAAGTCCTGCCGCTAATCGTATCGAAAATGGCACATCGGCGCGCCATGTATTGGTGGCTATTGCCCACATCGCGCCGGCGGATAGCAATGCCACCACGGGCGGGGGTATGCGCAAATGCAACATTGTTTCCTTACTCAGGTTTCAAACATTTTAACCAGAACACCATTTTCTTCGGGCTTTCTTCCAACTCGTCCAATTCTTTCCAAGAGAATTGTGTGTGAAGTTGGGGATTTTTTTTATACCCGTATTTTTCCCAGAACTTATCCAGCGGAATAAAATCATGGGGGCGCCGGGGATGGTTACGGGGTCGCTCGACGGCGCAGAACGCGGTGTGGGTGAAACGGCCTCGTTCAAGCGCGAATGTTTCCCGCGCGCGCATAAATGCGCTTCCAATGCCACGGCCCCGATAGGCTTTCGAAAGAACGGATTCGCCCAAATAGAATATGGCGTCTGGATTAATCCCGCTTTGTTGGAAAGGGCGCTGAATCGTTTCGGTTTCATCCCGTAAAGGGACGCCTGTAGACACGCCTATGATCGTTTCGTTTTCGTATGCCAGTACAAATAAACTTTCAGGGGATTGCGCGTAATTTTTTAAATAGGTCTGCTCGTAATGCATGTCGCCATCGTAAAGATAAGGATAGTCACGAAAAACTTCGATACGCAAACGGGCTAAATCATGCAGGAAAGGCATGACCGATTGCCCTATCACCGTGCGTATAATGATGTTGTTATGGTTCATGCAGAAATCGCCGGATGGGTTTGGTTGTAGAATTTTTTTGAGTATGCCTATCGCATCCACCGTGTCAATCCCCTACATAAGTGAACGGATATACAGGGTATCAGGTAATGTCGTTATATTGAATCAGGTATTCCCTGATAAGCATGTTTCGACAGGGGCGTATGCTTAAAATGGTGGGCGTTAAGGATGAAGGCTGTCGCGAGGGGGACTGGCATGAAAAGATTATCCTATTTAAATCTGAAGGGGGCGAAAGCCCTGCTGTTGTTATTTCTATTTGCGCCACCTTGCAGTATAGCACGCGAATTGGATGAAATCGCCGATTTGCAGGTAACCATTGCCTCGACGCAAAGTGTTGCGACCAATGGGCAATGGGTTTCTTTTAGCGTTACCGCACGGAATTTGGGGCCGACGCCGATCTATGCGGTAGATGATTGTGAAATTCAGTTCAGTCCGGCCGATGGGCAGTACGGGGATGACGGGGCAGGCGGAGGCGATCCGAATGATGCCGTGGTGTCCGGTCCGGGCACCATGGATAAAAGCTGGTGGGATATACGCTGGTTTCCCGGTGCGATTGCGCCCGGACATGCCGTGACCATGCAGGTTTCCATTCCTCTACATATTCGCAACAAGGATAGTCTTCATGCTGCTACCGCCACCGGGCGCTATAGCAATTCGGACGTAACCGATCCCAATCATGCCAACAACGAGGCAACGCTGCAACTTGGTTATCAACCTGCAACCGATCTTTCGATACAAGCCATGGACGAAGCGGGAGGAGCATGGGATCTGGTGAGCGGTCCGTATCATGTGCAGGTTGTCGTATCGAATGCAGGCGCTTCTGTTATGACCGGCGCGGTAGTCACCAATGTCCTTCCTGAAGGCTGCACGTATGATGTAACGTGGCCCGAGGATGAGGCGTATTATACGTTCACGGGGAACAATGTGTTAATATGGTATGTGGGTGATCCAAACGAATCCAGTTACGACATCTGGCCCGGCGCTACGCCGGACCTGTGGATTGCCATTACGCCCACCAACGGTGGATCCAAAAAAGTGACAAGCACGATATATCACCCCTATGATACAGATTCGTCCAATAATTCCATTGAACACCACATGTTGGTATCCGGATCATCGGGGGGTAGTGGGGTAACCGCCTCGCTGCAACTTATGGGCTGGGATGTAGAGCCGGAAGTAGACCGCTACGGTACCATTCATTACATGCTGCGTGTGAAAAACAACAGGACGGAAGATACCGTTACGGGAGTTATCGTGACCAATACGATGGATTCCCGTTGTGTATTTAATAGTGCCGATACGCCTCAGGGCACATGGCTGGTGAACGGACAGGATGTGGTGTTCCATCTGGGCGATGTGGCACCGGAAGCGGATTTTATCTGTGATGTATATGTTACCCCGCTTGAATCCGGTATCATGACAAATTATGCGCGGTTGCATTTAAACGAACCGGACAACGAATACGGGGATTCGGAGGTTCTGGAAGAGACTCTGGTTCGGGAAGGTCCGTATGTGTTGACGGTGACACCGGCAGCGTCATTCACCCCCACGCTGGGATTTCGTGGGTTTCAGGCCATCGTGCAGACCAATGCCGACGCTGTGGCAGGAGTGCCGTTGGGGGTGCACGTTGTGCGCGGGCCACACATGGGGGTTACAACCAATGTCATAACTGCCGAACCGGAACCCGGGGCGCCGGCGATGGCCTTTTTCTGGATCGAGGATGACGCGGGGTATCCCGGGATGGATCATGTTGTCGTAACGGGGCAGGTTGGGCAGCTTGCGTTTGCGCAAACGGTGCATGCCGATTGGCAAATGATGGACCCGTTAACATACGCCTGCACCAACTTGGGATTTATCGTCAACGACGGGGAATCTCTTTTTACCATTTACGTGCCGGATGCTTTTGAAGTGGCCGCTCTGCGCACAGGCTTGCATTTTACACACACATGGCCCACCGATCTCGAATTCAGGTTGTACTCTCCCGAAGATTATGGCGCGCCTGTTGTGGAGGCATACTTAATCGAAGAATTAGATGCTTTTGCTCTGGAGAATCTGGAAGTCGGGCGTGCCGATGCCTATTGCCTGTTGGACGATTATGCCGCGCAAAGCATATCCAATGCCGTGCCTCCTTTTTCCGGGTCCTACCAATCACAATTCCGTGAGATGACCAACTTTGTTGGGATCGCATCGGTCGGCACATGGGTGCTGGTGATTGAGGATTTAAATCCGGACGACTTTGAATACGGTGAACTGTTCGGGTGGACCCTTATCCTGGAAGCTGACGACGGAGATTTGGATAACGATGGTATTTTTGATGAGTGGGAAGATGATCACGGTCTTGACTCCACAAATCCTAATGATGCTGACGCCATTAGTCCGTCGGGGGTGTCCTACCGTTCTGCGTATCGTGCGCGTCGCAATCCGGCTGATCCCTCGTCCGCATTTGCCGTGGGAACGATGCGACCGGGCGACACGAATATGACGGTGCGATGGAGCAGTGTCAGTAATCAGTTTTACGCTGTGCACTGGAGCGTGAATTTAATAGACGGGTTTGGCGTGCTGGCCAGCAATATTTTCGCCACCCCGCCCGAAAACGAATACATCGTTACTAATGCTGTGCCCGCCAACGCCTTTTTCTTCGTTGAGCAGGAGTATTAACCGCGGGGTTAAGGGCTTAATTCGCATTCCATGCGGAATATCGCGCGAGACGGTAAAGCATGGGTGGAATAATTCATGCGCTGGTTAATGTCGCTGGGTAACGCAGGCGAGTAGGGGGCCCAGTCGCCATGCAGCATGTTTGTGCTGATCCAAATGCGATAGGTGCGACCTGCAACAGCGTCCCACGCAAAATGAATAGAAGCGCCCATACGGACAAGATCGCCTGCTTGCATAAAAGAGTTGGCATTATTGGGGTTCGTGCCTGCTATAAACTCCTCGCGTGCAGTCATGCCATCCAGTTGTGTGCGTCAAGTTCTGCAAAAAGGATTGTGGCATTCCCGTTTGATTAATCATTGTGCTCATTTTCTGGTGCGGCCTGTGTCCCTGGCTCTGCGAGAATGGGTCATACA
>Ga0081528_100060_pt1 | contig 88171 bp, 76 predicted proteins | sample HotLakmasection4_FD_71011 | JGI IMG/M metagenome (GOLD analysis project Ga0081528, IMG submission 71011) | Hypersaline microbial mat communities from Hot Lake, Washington, USA - Section #4 (SPADES assembly) (version 2) | ecosystem: Environmental > Aquatic > Non-marine Saline and Alkaline >...
CAACCGCCTCAAGCAGTACCGCCGCATCGCCACGCGCTACGAAAAGCGAGCCGCCAACTACCTCACCATGGTCAAAATTGGCATGATCCGCCTGTTGCTGTAGGCTTTGCAGACACGCCCTAGGCCTACGGCGTGGCGCCCGGGGATTTGGCCGAGGCGGGGGAGGTGGCGCTGCTCGACCAGGCGGCGGCGCTGTGCGAGGGGCGGTTCGACGCCGTCGCCTTCATCGCCGGCCACCCGAGCGGGACGGTCCATCGGGCGCTGACGGCCTGCGACACGACCCTGGTGCCGGTCGCCGGCCCCGAAGCGGACCGGCTGGTCGCGGAGGACGCGGCCCTGGCGGCGGCGGCGATCCCCGGCGGCGTCTATCCGGGCGTGTCCGACCCGGTGCCAAGCCTGGGGCCGGTCGCCGTGCTGACGGCGACGGCGGACACCGACGCGGCGCTGGTCGAGGCGGTGGCGCGCGCCGTGGTCGGCGGTGCCGGGGACCTGCGCGCCCGGCATCCCGCGCTGCGCGGCCTGACCGCCGCGGCGATGGCCGGGACCGGGCTCGTCGTTCCGCTGCACCCGGGCGCCGAGCGCTATTATTCCGAGGCCGGCCTGCGCTAGGATGATGTGCGCCGGCCGACCGCCGGCAGCCGAGCGAGCGCCGCCCATGCCGCAGGATGCCTCCCTCCTCAGATCCGACGGCGACCGGCTGCGACCGACACCCGGCCGGCTGGCACAATGGACGGTGGTGATCGTGGCGGTCGTGGCGCTGCTCGTGCTCGGGAGCGGCCTGCTGATCCCGCTCGCCGTCGCGATCATCATCTGGTACCTGATCAATGCGCTGTCCGGCCTGTTCCGGCGGATCCGCGTGGCCGGCACGGCGCCGCCGAACTGGCTGGCGCTGCTGCTGTCGCTGCTGACGATGCTCGGCCTGCTGGCCTTCGTGGGCCGGCTGATCAGCGACAATGTCGCCCAGGTCTCGGCCGCGGCGCCGGCCTACGAGGCCAACCTGCACCGCATGATGACGACCGTCGCGGACTGGGCCGGGCTGGGGCCGGCGCCCGACCTTGCGCAAATGATCGGACGCATCGATCTGCGCGACGTGGTCGGGCGGATCGCCGCGGCGCTCAGCAGCCTGGTCGCCGATGCCGGGCTGATCCTGGTCTACGTGGCCTTCCTGCTGGTCGAGCAGAAGACCTTCGACGCCAAGCTGCGCGCGCTCTATCCGGACGAGCGGCAGTTGGACCGGGTGCGCGGCCTGCTCGGCACGATCTCCGCGCGGATCCAGGACTACATCTGGCTGAAGACGCTGACCAGCCTGCTCACCGGCGTGGTCAGCTACGCGATCCTGCGGCTGGTCGGGGTGGACTACGCCGAGTTCTGGGCGCTGCTCATCTTCCTGCTGAACTTCATTCCGACCATCGGATCGCTGCTGGGGGTCGTGTTCCCGGTGGTGCTGGCGATCGTACAGTTCGGCAGCTTCGGCCCGGTGCTGGCGGTGCTGATCGGGCTCGGCGTCACGCAGATCATCGTCGGGAATGCCGTCGAGCCGGCGCTGATGGGCCGGTCGCTGAACCTGAGCCCGCTCGGGATGATCCTGTCGCTGACGCTGTGGGGCGCGTTGTGGGGGATCATCGGCATGTTCCTGAGCGTTCCGATCATGGTGATCGCGCTGATCGTGTGCGCCCACGTCCCGTCGACCCGGCGGATCGCGGTGCTGCTGTCCGGCGACGGCCGGATTCCGCCGCCGGCGCCCGAGGCCGTCGAGCCGGCGCCGGCGGGTGCGGAGCATGCGGGTGCCGGCGTGGGGCGGGCGGCGCAGTCGTGACGGCGGGACGCGGCCGTGCGGCCGCAGCGGAGGACCGGCAGCCATGCTCAACCCGACCACGGTGCTCTCCGAGGCGCTGAGCGACTACCTGGCGAACTATTACCGCGGCATGTTCGGTCCGGCCGAGCCGACCTATCCGACGCTGCTGACCGTCGTGTCGCGCATCGTCATCGAGCGCATCGCCAACAGCGACGCGCTCTACCACGACGTCAACCACACCATGCTGGTCACCCAGGTCGGCCAGGAAATCCTGCGCGGCCGCCACCTGACCCGCGAGGTGACGCCGCAGGACTGGCTGCACGTCACCGTCGCGCTGCTCTGCCACGACATCGGCTACGTGCGCGGCATCTGCCGGGGCGACACGGCGACGACCTTCGTCGTGGACGACCGGGGCACGCAGGTGACGCCGCCGCGGGGCGCGTCCGACGCCTGGCTGACGCCGTGGCACGTCGAGCGCAGCAAGCTGTTCGTCCATGAGCGGCTGGGGCCGCTGCCGTTCCTCGACGCCGAGCGCATCGCCCGCGCCATCGAGCACACGCGCTTCCCGGTCCCCGACGGGACCGACGGCCTGGACACCGGCAGCGAGGGCGCGCTGGTGCGCGCCGCCGACCTGATCGGCCAGCTCGCCGACCCGAACTATCCGCGCAAGCTGACCCACCTCTACCACGAGTTCGTCGAGACCGGCACCGCCGCCCGCCTCGGCTACGACTCGGCGGCCGACCTGCTGGACCAGTACCCGAAGTTCTACTGGGGCATGGTCCAGCCCTACATCACCGACGCGATCGCCTGCCTGCAGCTGACCCAGGAGGGCAAGCAGTGGATCGCCAACCTGTACAGCCACGTCTTCGCCGTCGAGCACGACCAGTACCGCTTCGGCCCCCACCGCGGCCCCGTCGCGGGAGCGGCGGCCAAAGCCTGACGCGGCCGGGCGCCGGCCGGCGTAGGCGCCCCCGCAACGGCCCGGGACGGGGGCGGGTACATGCCGCGGCGGCGCGGGTCGGACCGACGACGTGCTGCCGGCGAGGCACGCCGGCTTGGCGCCGATCCGCCACCGCCGTGCGCCTGGGCCGCCCACGCTACCGTCACGGCGGGGCGCCGAGGAAATCCGCAAGCCGGCTCGGGCCGACGTTACCGTCGTGGAGGACAACGATCTGCTCCGGCTCCGACGCGAACCACGCAAACGAGCCCCATGCCAGACGGGAGACGGTTCTCCGGAATCCGGCCGACTCGCGGTCCAGATAGGCAGTTACGAAGTGCTGGCTGCGAGATCCCGAATGCGCCAGGACCGGTTCGGCATTCCTTCCGGGAAAATGAGCCCCTCCGGAAAAATCAGCGGCAGGCGTTCGGCGATCAGCTCTTTGGGCGCATAGGGCGGATGGTCGGTCATTCCTCAATCGGATCCGTCAAGGAGCCGCGCGCATTCCTTTTCGATGCGGTCGCGGCCGGCCCCGGACCGGACAAGCCCTGCCAGGCCCGCCAGATCCCGAGGGTCGGGTAACGGCAGTGTTTCAAGCTCGTATGCGGAAACCGCAACGCTCCCGCTCACGCACCGGAATGCCCGGTCGGCGGCCGTGCTGTTGAGAAAGGCGGCCAGAACTTCGGCCGCCACCGGCGGGCTCTGCGTGATCGGACGAAGCATGTTGAGATGATTCTCGATCACGACGGCACGATGCCGCGTAAGAAAATCCGGTGGAAGTGCGGCGGCGATCAACCTTCGGCTCTGTTCCTTTGCGGTCGTTCTCTGTATGAGAACACATGGTTCCCTGGTCATCAACCAATCATCGCCCGGCCCGATCTCGAAAAAGGGCAGATGGTTCCGCTTCTCGGCGCGCCAGACGAACGTCCCGCAGGATGTCACCGCTTCTGCCCAGATCAGCGGATACCGGTTCCGGCCCGCATGCCGGGCAAGCTGGCTCTTGTGCCGGTTCCAGACCAGCGGCCCGGTGCTGACGCCATAGCCCCAGTCGGCAAGGCGGCTTGTCATGCCGGCGAGCCGAGCCACCATCGGGGCCTGGAGCCTGTTGCGCGGCAACATCCACGGCTGCGAGGGATCAGCCGGCAGCGGGACATCCCCCGCCAGTTCAACCGCAAGCGGCCTACCGTCGGTGGTGGGCGTGATCTCGTGCACCGTGAGCGATCTGCGCCGATCGCTGCAGCGATAGGTGGCAAGAAGCGTCTCCTGAAGGACCCCGTCGAAAACGCCCTTGCGGGCGGACACGAAGTCGATCGTGACGGGCGGTGCATGCCGCCCAAGCAGGGCACGCAGGTTCTTGAAATATTCGCCCGCCAGGAAGCTCGTCGGCGTGACGTAGGCTATGACCCCGTCCGCGGCCGCATGGCGGAGAGCGATGTCGGTGAACAGGCCGTACAGGTTGGCATGGCCATAGAGGCTGCGCTTGAACCGGGACCGGTCATGGGAGTCGAGACGGACACGGCCGTAGGGGGGATTGCCAATGACAAGGTCGAACCGGTGATCCGGCGCCTGCGTCGCGAGACTGTCGCACACGGTGACGACGACCGGGAGCCGGCGTCCGGTCTGTCGGGTGAGCGGCAACAGCACGGCGTCGAGCGTCACTTGCGCCAGCCACGCACCGAACGGATCGACATCGTGACCGCGCAACCTGTTCGCTATGGCCTCCAGAAGAATGCGCGGACTGCAGCCGGGCAGGGCCTTGAGGATGCGAGCCGCGAGAGGGGCCAGGAACGCGCCGCCTCCGCACGCCGGGTCGAGGGCACGGCACCGGATCCAGTCCACGCCGGCTTCGGTGGCCTGATCGATGAGCCGCGCCGTCAGCGCGGGTGGAGTATAGTAGATGCCGTAGGTCGCCCGGTACTCCCGCGGCAGCATTCCGGTATAGGCAAGACCGATCCCGTAGGCCGCCGCCTCCGCATCCCGATCGGCCGCGGCCGTGCCGATGGCGTCGGCGCGAGCCTGCGACGCCTGCGGCAACTCGGTCATGGAGAAGGGCACCGGAATGCGCCGCAGCGGAAAACCGCCGCCATCTCGGGCCGTGAGCTGCGACCACCAGGCCGCAACCATCCGGTAGGCAAACGCCCGCGCCAGCGCGACTCGATCCGCAGGATCGGCGTCGGAAATCGGAACGGCGGCTGCCGACGGGCCGACATCCAGCGGTCCGGCGCGACCGCGGCTGTGAACCGGGGAGACGGCCTGAGACGCTGCGGAAACCCGTCGTGTCATGGCTGCCGGTCCCGCCCAATCTTGTTGTTGTTTTGTTCTACAAGGAAAACAGCAACACAGGAAGTACGAAGTGCATTTCCGGAAGCGGAGCGATCGTCAGGCGGGCAACATGCAGCCACGTGACGGCTTCACCGATCACGTCGGCCCTCGAGACCGGATCCGACGGCGCGGGTGCAGACGAACCGGCAGCCGTATGTCTGGGGATGTTCGAGGTGTCGGAACCGGAGAAGCATGGTCGGAGTGAGTGGATTCGAACCACCGGCCCCCGCCTCCCGAAGACGGTGCTCTACCAGGCTGAGCTACACTCCGGCCCGACGCGGCTCAATATAGCGGCTGCGGCGCGGGACGCAAGGCGGATCCGGCGCCGGCGCCGCCCGACCGGCGTCCGGGCCGCATCCCGAAACGGCTCAGAAGTCCCGGTCGATGCAGAAATCCACCACGTCCAGCAGGGTGGCGCGGATCGGGCCGTCGGCGAACGGGGTCAGGGCGGCGCACGCCTTCAGGCCGAAGGTGCGGGCGCGGGCGACGGTGTCGACCAGGGCGTCGTGCCGGGACATCAGGGCGATCGCCTCGTCCAGGTCGCCGTCGCGGCGGTCCTGCTCTTCCAGCGTGCGGCGCCAGAAGACCCGCTCCTTGTCGGTGCCGCGGGCGTAGGCCAGCACCACCGGCAGCGTGATCTTGCCGTCCCGGAAGTCGTCGCCGACCGTCTTGCCCAGGCGCGCCTGCAGCGCCGAATAGTCCAGCACGTCGTCGACGAGCTGGAACGCCATGCCCAGGTTCTCCCCGAAGGTCGCCAGCGCCCGGCGGTCGGCCGCGGTCCGCCCGGCGACGATGCCGCCGACCTCGCACGCCGCGGCGAACAGCTCGGCCGTCTTGGCGCGGACCACGCGCAGGTAGGTGTGCTCGTCGGTGGCGGTGTCGTTGGACGCCGCGAGCTGCAGCACCTCGCCCTCGGCGATCACCGCCGACGCCTCCGACAGGGTGCGCAGCACGTCCAGCGAGCCGTCCTCGACCATCAGCTGGAAGGCGCGGGCGAACAGAAAGTCGCCGACCAGCACGCTCGGCTTGTTGCCGAACAGCTCGTTCGCGGAAGCCTGGCCGCGGCGCAGGTCGCTGTCGTCGACCACGTCGTCGTGCAGCAGGGTGGCGGTATGGATGAACTCAACCGAGGTCGCCAGGCCGATGTGCCGCGTGCCGGTGTGCCCGCACATCCGGGCGCAGGCAAGCGTCAGCAGCGGGCGCAGGCGCTTGCCGCCGGACGCAACGATGTAGCCGGCGAGCCGGGGAATCAGCTCGACCGGGCTGTCCATGCGTTCAATGATCGTGCGATTGACGGCGCCGATGTCGTCGCTCAGCAGCGCCGCGAGCCGCTCCAGGGCGGACTGATCGCCACCATGCTTGGTCGCCATGGCGCTGGCGGCAACATTCACTCCCCGTCCTCCAACAGCGTTGACGCGTTCGGCGCTGTCAGCCAGCTTAGGTTGGCGCCGGGGGCTGTCAAGAGCCGCCGCCTTCGGCCGCACCGTCCGGCCCGGCGGCTCCCGATGCCACGAAACCGACCGCCGTGAAGGAACTCCTGCGCACCACCGACCTCGTCCGCCTGTCGTTCCTGGAGGCGCTGCTGACCGACGCCGGGGTGCGTGCCATCGTGCTCGACGCCCACATGTCGGTGATGGAGGGCAGCATCTTCGCCATCCCGCGCCGGCTGGTCGTCGCCGAGGAGGACTATGGAACGGCCATGCGCGTCCTGCGCGAGGCCGGGGAGGCCCCCGCGGATGCCTGATCCGTCGGAGGACACGCTGGCGGAGGCGACCGAGGACGCGCTGCTCGGCGGCCGGGTGCGGCTGCGCCAGCCGGCGACGGGCTATCGTGCGGCGGTCGATCCCGTCCTGCTGGCGGCGGCGGTGCCGGCGCGGCCGGGGGAGCGGGCCGCGGAGCTCGGCTGCGGCGCCGGCGCGGCGATGCTGTGCCTGGCCGCGCGCGTGCCGGACCTGACCGTGGCCGGGCTGGAGCTGCAGCCGGACCTGGCCGGCCTGGCGCGGCACAACATTGCCGCCGGCGGACTGTCCGGACGGCTCGCCGCGGTGGCCGGCGACCTGCGTGCGCCGCCGCAGCCGCCGTTCGCGCCCGGCACGTTCGACCACGTGCTGGCCAACCCGCCGCATCTGGCGGCCGGCGCGGGGACGCCGCCGCCGGATGCCGGCAAGGCGCTGGCCCATGCGGAAGGGGAGGCGGACCTGGACGCCTGGATCGCGGCCGCCCGCCGCCTGCTGCGGCCGCGGGGGCGGTTGACGCTGATCCACCGCGCCGACCGCATCGACGGGATCTGCGCCGCGCTGAGCGGCGGATTCGGGGCGGTCACGCTGATCCCGCTGTGGCCGCTGGCGGACCGGCCGGCCCGGCGGATCATCGTGCGGGCCCGCAAGGACGTGCGCTCGCCGGCGGCGGTGCTGCCGGGGCTGGTGCTGCACCGGCCCGACGGCGGCTATACGGACGCGGCGGAACAGGTGCTGCGCCACGGCGCCGCGCTGTATCCCGGACCCGACCAAGCCAATTGAGGAGCCATGCCTGACACCGCGGTCCCTGCACGCCTGTCGCCGAGCCGGCTGATCGCGCTGCTGCGCGAGCCGCCGCCGACGGTGCCCGTGCTGCGCCTGTTCGGGGCAATCGGGCCGCGCGCCCCGCTGTCCACGCGGCTCAACCTCGCCTCCATGGCCGGCGCCATCCAGCGCGCGTTCAGCTACACGCGCGCCCCGGCAGTGGCGCTGGCGATCAATTCGCCGGGCGGCTCGCCCGTCCAGTCGGCCCTGATCGCCCGGCGCATCCGCGACCTGGCCGAGGAGAAGGAAAAGAAGGTCTTCGCCTTCGTCGAGGACGTGGCGGCCTCGGGCGGCTACTGGCTGGCCTGCGCGGCGGACGAGATCTATGCCGACGCGAGCTCGATCGTCGGGTCGATCGGCGTGGTCACCGCCTCGTTCGGGTTCCACGACCTGATTGCGCGCTACGGCGTCGAGCGCCGGGTGTACGCTTCCGGCCGGCGCAAGGTGATCCTCGATCCGTTCTCGCCGCAGCGCGACGAGGACGTCGAAAAGCTGCGCAACCTGCAGCGCGAGGTGCACGGCGCGTTCAAGGACCTGGTCCGCACCCGGCGCGGGGACCGGCTGAAGGCCGACGACGACACCCTGTTCGACGGCGAGTTCTGGACCGGAACCAGCGCCCTCGGGCTCGGCCTGATCGACGGCCTGGGCCATCTGCGCCCGGTGCTGCGCGAGAAGTTCGGGGAGAACGTGCGGCTGCGCGTGGTCTCGGCCGAGCGGGGCTGGCTGCGCCGGCGCTTCGGCATGGCCGGGCGCGTTCCGGACATGGCCGGCATGGTGGAGGACACGCTGACGGCGCTGGAGGAGCGGGCCCTGTGGGCGCGGTACGGCCTGTAGGCCGGACGCCGCACGGGTGTCCGGGGAGGCAGCACACATGTTCACGCTGTACAAGCTCGCCGTCCTGATCGTGATCATCGGCGCGCTGCTGTACGGCGCCCGGCTGGCGGCGCGGCTCGGCACGTTGACCCGCGCGGTGATCGACACGACGGCGCGGCCCGCCCGGCGGCTGCCCCGGCACAGCCTGGTTGCATGTCCGGTGTGCGGCGTCTACCGGTCGAGCGAGGAGGCTGCGCCGTGCGGGCGCGGCGACTGCCCGTACCACGGCCGCCGCGCCTGAGCCGCGGCCGCGACGCATCGGAGGCCCGGCGATGGCCATGACCCTGACGCGGCGGACGGCGCTGGCCGGGCTCGGCGCGGTGCTGATCGTGCGGCCGCTTCCGGCGCCGGCGTCGGAGCCGCGCGAGCTCCGGCTGTACAATGTCAACACCGGCGAGGCCTTCCGCGACGCCTACCACAACGGCGAGGGCTACCTGGTGGGGGCCTGGGAGCGGCTCGACTGGTTCCTGCGCGACCACCACGAAGACCAGGCGATGCGCATGGACCCGGGCGTGTTCGACCTGCTGTGGCGGCTGCAGAACCGGTACCTGGCCGTGCACCGGCGCGTCGTGACGATCAACATCCATTCCGCCTTCCGCACCGAGGCGACCAACACCCGGCTGCTCTCCGAAGGCGCCGCGCAGAACAGCCTGCACAAGGTCGGCAAGGCGGTGGACGTGACCGTGCAGGGCCTCGGCATCTACTTCCTGGCCGACCGGGTGCGCGAGATCGGCGCCGGCGGCGTCGGCATCTACTGGCGCGCCCGCTTCTGCCACATCGACACCGGGCCGCCGCGGTTCTGGTACCGGCGGATGTAGAGCGTCGCGGGATGTCCGTGCACGAGCAAGGGACGTTTCGGGCAAGCCGGCTCGAGCAAGACGACGGCGGCGGCTTCGGTGCCGAAATTCCGGAGCGTCCGGGCTGCCGGTGATCCCGAGGCCGATGCCGGGGATGCCATGCCGGAAGGGGTCGACGAGGCCCGCCGGCTCGGCCGGCCGGTGCCGTTCATTGCCGAGGCATACCTCAGCCCGCTGCGGCGCCCGGCCGCCTGAGCTGCCTCCCGCGGATGTGCCACGGCGGCGCTTGATCGCCGGGGGCGGGGGACGTATGGTGCCCCCCCAACGCTGACAAACGCACAACAGGTACCACAATGACCACGGTCAGCGAGCCTCCCCGCTGTTTCCAGGACGTCATCCTCCGCCTGGAGGACTATTGGGCGCGCGAGGGGTGCGTGATCCTGCAGCCGTACGACATGGAAGTGGGCGCGGGCACGTTCCACCCGGCCACCACCCTGCGCTCGCTCGGCCCCGGCCGGTCCTGGAACTGCGCCTACGTCCAGCCGTCGCGCCGGCCCACGGACGGCCGCTACGGCGAGAACCCGAACCGGATGCAGCACTACTACCAGTTCCAGGTCATCCTGAAGCCGTCCCCCGGCGACAGCCAGGGGCGCTATCTGCAGAGCCTGTACGCGATGGGTATCGACCCGTCGCTGCACGACATCCGCTTCGTCGAGGACGACTGGGAGAGCCCGACGCTCGGCGCCTCCGGGCTCGGCTGGGAGGTCTGGTGCGACGGCATGGAGGTGACCCAGTTCACCTATTTCCAGCAGGTCGGCGGCATCGAGTGCGACCCCGTGCCGGTCGAACTGACCTACGGGCTGGAGCGCCTGGCGATGTACGTGCTGGGCGTGGAGAACGTGTTCGACCTGCCGTTCAACGACCCGGACAGCCCGGGCGCCGTGACGTACGGCGACGTCTTCCTGCGCGCGGAGCGGGAGCACTCGGCCTTCAACTTCGAGCACGCCGACACCGACGCGCTGTTCCGCCACTTCGGCGACGCCGAGCGGCAGTGCCAGTCGCTGCTCGCGCTGAAGCTGGCCCTGCCCGCCTATGACCACTGCATCAAGGCGAGCCACGTGTTCAACCTTCTCGATGCGCGCGGCGTGATCAGCGTGGTGGAGCGTGCCGCCTACATCGCCCGCGTCCGCGCCCTCGCCAAGGGCTGCTGCGAAACCTGGCTGGCCGAGGCCGGCTGAAGCCGTCGTACGTTCCGAAAGCGCCGGCGGCGCCGCATCCCGATCCGAGCCCGAGCCGATGCCCGAATTCCTCCTCGAAATCTTCTCCGAAGAAATCCCGGCCCGCATGCAGGCGCGTGCCGCCGACGACCTCAAGCGGCTCGTCCTGACCGGCCTGGAGGAGGCCGCGCTGGCGTATGATCATGCCGAGGCGCACGTCACGCCGCGCCGGCTGGCGGTGTGGGTGGACGGGCTGCCGCACGAGCAGCCGCACGTGCGGGACGAGCGCCGCGGCCCGCGGGCCGATGCGCCGGACAAGGCGATCGAGGGCTTCCTCCGCTCGGTCGACAAGACCCTGGACGAGTGCGAGCGCCGGGAGACGCCCAAGGGCACGTTCCTGTACGCGGTCCTGGAACGCGAGGGCCGGCCGACCGCCTCGGTCCTTTCCGACGTCATCCGCAAGGCCGTGGACGAGATGCCGTGGCCGAAGACCATGCGCTGGGGCGAGGGGACCTTCCGCTGGGTGCGGCCGATCCACCAGGTGATGGCCATCTTCGACGGCAGCCCGCTGCAGGGCATGGTCGACCCGGAACCGCATACGCGCTTCGTCTTCACCGGCATGACCCACGGCCACCGGTTCCTGGCGCCGGATGCCGTGCCGGTGCACAGTTTCGCGGAATACAGGGCCAAGCTGCGGGACGGCTTCGTGATCCTCGACCGGGAGGAGCGCAAGCGGATCATCGTCGAGCAGGCGACCGCTCTGGCCGACATGCGCCAGCTCCGCCTGCGCGACGATCCGGCGCTGGTTGACGAGGTGGCCGGACTGGTCGAATGGCCCGTGGCCCTGATCGGCCGCATCGACGAGGTCTTCATGGACGTCCCGCCGGAGGTGCTGACCTCGGCAATGCGGACGCACCAGCGCTATTTCGCGCTGCTGAGGCAGGACGGCTCGCTGGCGCCGCGGTTCATCGTCGTCGCCAACACCCAGGCGCGCTACGACGGACAGAAGGTGGTCGCCGGCAACGAGCGCGTGCTGCGCGCCCGGCTGGCCGACGCCAAGTTCTTCTGGGACACCGACCGCAGGGTGCGGCTGGCCGACCGGGTGCCGGCCCTGCGCTCGATCGTGTTCCATGCCCGGCTCGGCAGCGTCGAGGACAAGCTGGTGCGGCTGCAAAGCCTGGCCGCCGACCTGGCGGCCTACGTGCCGGGCGCGGAGGTCGCCAAGGTGCGCAGCGCGGCACTGTTGTGCAAGGCCGACCTGACCACCGGCATGGTCGGGGAATTCCCGGAGCTCCAGGGCGTGATGGGCCGCTACTACGCGCTGGAGGAGGGCGAGGACCCCGAGGTCGCCGACGCCGTCGCCGACCACTACGCGCCGCAGGGACCGGGCGACCGCTGCCCGAACGCGCCGGTATCGGTCGCGGTGGCCCTGGCCGACAAGGTCGACACGCTGGTCGGCTTCTTCGGCATCGGCGAGAAGCCGACCGGCAGCCGCGACCCGTACGCGTTGCGCCGCGCCGGCCTGGGCATGATCCGGCTGATCCGCGAGAACGGGTTGCGCATCCCGCTCGGCGCCACGTTCCGCCGCGCCGCAGCACTGTACGACGGCGTCGACGTGCCGTTCTCCGATGCGGTCTTCGCCGAGCTGCTCGACTTCCTCGGCGACCGGCTCAAGGTGCATCTGCGCGACGAGGGCGTACGCCACGACCTGATCAGCGCCGTGTTCGCCCGCCGCCAGGCGGAGATCGCCGCGCAGGGGGCGACCGCCGACCTCGACCTGGTCCGGCTGCTGGCCCGGGTTGGCGCCCTGGCCGAGTTCCTGGAGACCGAGGACGGCGGCAACCTGCTGACCGCCTACCGCCGCGCGGCCAACATCGTGCGCATCGAGAGCCGCAAGGACGGCCGCGCCTATGACGAGGCGCCCGACCCGGAGCTGCTGCGGCAGGACGAGGAGCGGGCCCTGGGCGAGGCGCTGGCGGCGGCCGGGCGGGCCTGTGCCGAGCGGTTGGCCGCGGAGGACTTCGCCGAGGCGATGACCGCGCTGGCCGGGCTGCGCAAGCCGGTTGACGGCTTTTTCGACCACGTTACTGTGAACACCGAAGACGCGGAGCTGCGGGCCAATCGGCTTGCGCTGTTGTCGGCCATCGTCTCGACCATGAACCAGGTCGCAGACTTCTCCAGGATCGAGGGGTAAGCCCTGCCGTACGCGTGCGCCGTCAGCAGGCGTACGGGGCGGGCGGCAGGGCCGGCATCCGACGTACGGTCCCGGCGGCGGTGTCGGCACCGGACGGGTCAGTTCAAAGGACGTGCCGGCAGTCGATGAGGGCGCCGGCGGCTTTCGAGAGGAGCGCTCGCAAGATGACGAAATGGGTTTACCGGTTCGGTGGCGGATCCGCGGATGGCGGCGCCGAGATGAAGAACCTGCTTGGCGGCAAGGGCGCGAACCTGGCCGAAATGAGCCGGCTGGGCCTTCCGGTGCCGCCCGGTTTCACCATCACGACCGACGTCTGCACCGAGTTCTACAAGAACAATCGCCAGTATCCGGCCGGCCTCGACCATGAGGTCGATGAGACGATCAACTGGCTGGAGGAGCTGACCGGCAAGGACTTCGGCGACACGCGCAACCCGCTGCTGCTGTCGATCCGCTCCGGCGCGCGGGCCTCGATGCCGGGCATGATGGACACCGTCCTGAACCTCGGCCTGAACGATGCGACGGTCGAGGGTCTGGCCGCCAAGATGGGCGACGAGCGCTTCGCCTACGACAGCTACCGGCGCTTTATCCAGATGTACGGCGACGTCGTGCTCGGCGTCGAGCACTACCTGTTCGAGGACGTGCTGGACTCGATCAAGAACGCCCGCGGCGCCAAGCTCGACACCGACCTGAGCGCGACCGACCTGAAGGAACTCGTCTTCAAGTACAAGGAAGTGGTGCGCAACGCCATCGACGCGCCCTTCCCGGAGGACCCCAAGGCCCAGCTTTGGGGCAGCGTCGGCGCCGTATTCGGCTCCTGGATGAACCAGCGAGCCATGACCTATCGAAAGCTGCACGACATCCCGGCGGAGTGGGGCACCGCGGTCAACGTTCAGACCATGGTGTTCGGCAACATGGGCAGCGACTGCGCCACCGGCGTGGCGTTCACCCGCAACCCGTCCACCGGCGAGAACGCCTTCTACGGCGAGTACCTGGTCAACGCCCAGGGCGAGGACGTGGTCGCCGGCATCCGCACGCCGCAGCCGATCAGCCTCGCCGCCAAGGCCGCGCAGGAGACCGATCTGCCGGCGATGGAAGAGGTCATGCCCGAGCTCTACAAGGAGCTGGAGGAGATTCGCCTCAGGCTCGAGGACCACTACAGGGAGATGCAGGACCTCGAGTTCACCATCGAGCAGAACAAGCTGTACATCCTGCAGACCCGCAACGGCAAGCGCACCACGCCGGCCGCATTGCGCATTGCGGTCGAGATGTGCAAGGAGGGCATGATCGACGAGACGGAGGCGGTGTCGCGCATCCCGCCGGCCTCGCTTGACCAGTTGCTGCACCCGACGCTCGATCCGACCGCCGTGCGCAACGTGCTGGGCCGCGGCCTGCCGGCCTCGCCGGGCGCCTGCTCGGGCAAGATCTGCTTCAGCGCCGACGAGGCCGAGAACCGGGCGCAGCTCGGCGAGAGCGTCGTGCTGGTGCGCGAGGAGACCAGCCCGGAGGACATCCACGGCATGCATGCCGCAGTCGGCATCCTGACCACCCGCGGCGGCATGACCAGCCACGCGGCCGTGGTCGCCCGCGGCATGGGCCGGCCGTGCGTGTGCGGTGCGGGCGAGCTGCACGTGAACTACAAGACGCGCACCCTGACCGCACGCGATACGACGCTCGGCGACGGCGACACCATCACCCTCGACGGGTCGACCGGCGAGGTCATGATCGGCGAGGTGCCGACCATCCAGCCGCAGCTCTCCGGCGACTTCGCCGCACTGATGGAATGGGCGGACAAGCTGCGCCGGATGAAGATCCGCGCCAATGCGGAGACGCCGCTGGACGCCACCACCGCCCGCCAGTTCGGCGCCGAGGGCATTGGCCTGTGCCGCACCGAGCACATGTTCTTCGACGCCGACCGGATCACCGCGGTGCGCCGCATGATCGTCGCCGACACCGAGCATGACCGCCGGGCCGCTCTGAACGAAATCCTGCCGATGCAGAAGCAGGACTTCAAGGAGATCTTCAAGATCATGAAGGGGCTGCCGGTGACCATCCGGCTGCTCGACCCGCCGCTGCACGAGTTCCTGCCGAAGTCGGAGGCCGACATGGCCGAAGTCGCCAAGGCAGCCAATGCCGACGTGCTCAAGGTCTCGCAGCGCGCCGCGCAGCTTATGGAAGCCAATCCCATGCTGGGTCACCGCGGCTGCCGGCTGGGCGTGACCTATCCGGAAATCTCGGAGATGCAGGCCCGCGCGATCTTTGAGGCGGCCGTCGAGGTGGCCCAGGAGTCCGGCGACTCGGTCATCCCCGAGGTCATGATCCCGCTCGCCTTCTCCAAGAAGGAGCTGGATATTCTGAAGGACGTGATCGACAACGTCGCCGCGCAGGTGAAGAAGGAGAAGGGCGTCGATTTCGAATACCTGGTCGGCACCATGATCGAGCTGCCGCGGGCCGCGCTCAGGGCCGCCGACCTTGCCGAGTCGGCACAGTTCTTCTCGTTCGGCACCAACGACCTGACGCAGACCACGTTCGGCATCAGCCGTGACGACGCCGCGCACTTCCTGCCCGACTACGAGCGCGTCGGCATCTTCGAGCACGACCCGTTCGTGACGATCGACGTGGACGGCGTCGGCGAACTGGTGGCGATCGCCTGCGAGCGCGGCAAGCAGACCCGCCCGGACATCAAGCTCGGCATCTGCGGCGAGCACGGCGGCGATCCGGCCTCGATCGCGTTTTGCGAGAAGATCGGGCTCGACTACGTGTCCTGCTCGCCCTACCGCGTGCCGATCGCCCGCCTGGCCGCCGCCCAGTCGGCGATCGGTGCCCGCACCGACGGCACGGCGTAGGCTACGGCTACTGTGCGGTCTCCGGCAGACATCCTCGTCTGCCGGAGACCGGCAGTATTGTCAGCGTCTGATTGACACTTGGCCGCGTATTCACCAGATTACCGTTATAATCATTCCCTTGTCAAAGCCGTGAAGGTTGTGGTGGCCCCAGCATCTGGGCAACCCTCGGGACGGCACACGTCAGCTGTTCCAAGGGTTGTACAAGGCTACTCCGAGCCCTTGGAAATCGCGGTTGTCTGGCGTGGCTAGCGTTAGCCCGTTGACCAAAGCCGCGGCGCCGATCAATGCGTCGGCAATATGCAAGGTTCGGCCCTGAGTCAATGTGGTTATACGCAATATAGCGGCAGCACGAGCCTCAGGCTCTGCAATCGACAGCACTCGATCCTCGTAGAGAGAAAGAAAATTTTCGATTTTTGTTGCCAATGCATCGCGACGGCGGCCGCTGGCCAAGCGATGAATGCCGAAATAAAGCTCATGTGCCGTTATAATAGAAATATACCCGTCCTTAAGATGATCAAGAAAGGCAATAACCCGCGGATCAGGGTTTGTCTTAGCAATCTCTGATGTTACGTTCGTATTCAGCAGAAAACCAGTCACGGGAGATCTTGCTCTGAAAAGGCATCCGGCCGCGGCGGATCAACACGGCTTGGCAGCTCCAGTGGCTCGTCCCGAGGGATATTGGCGAGCAGCCACTTCCCCACCGGCGGACGATTTTCCGCAAGGTGCTGCCATTGCTCTTCGGTAACAAGTCGATAGCGTCGGCGCGTTCCAATACGCTGCGGACCTTCCTCCGACGCGAGGCGCAATATTTCGGAGAGTCGAGATTAGGCCTCGGTGACGCTCCAGATACGCGGCTGCATGCAGAACAATCCTTCCATGCTACGACAGTGATAGCCCGAAATCTAGTCCAGGCTGGTCTAGGTAGCAAGCCGCATCATCGGCCTAGCCCGACACAGTTTTGACAGCCCGTTGACTGGTCCCGGTGATGTCCCATCGCCACGACATGCAGCGGTTCGTTCGAGAGAGCGAGCTGAACATGGCCTACGGCTGGCTGCATACTCCGATTTCGCCAACAAGCTGTCACACCCGGTCACGGCATGGCCGTCGCGGCCGCATCGCGCGGCACCACGCGCGCCTCGCCGGCGGCGAACCCACCGTCCTCGCCGGACCGCTCCAGCGCGTCCAGGCGGAGCAGCGCCAGCGCCAGCCCGTCGCGCCCGGTGCGCAGCTCCCCCACCTCCCGGCCGTCGAGCAGGACCGGCGTGCCGGGGGCGGGCAGGGGGCCTTCGACCGCGACCGGCACCAGCCGCTTCTTGACCAGCCCGCGGTACTTCGTCCGGGCGGTCAGCTCCTGGCCCATGTAGCAGCCCTTGTCCCACGAAATCGCGTGCAGCGCGTCGTAGTTGCTCTCCAGCAGCGTCGCCTTCTCCACGGCCAGGTCGCGGCTGCCGTCCGGCACGCCGAGCGACAGGCGCAGCCGGTCGTACTCGGCCGGGTCCGCCTCCGTCAGGCCGGTCCCGGCGAGCGCCGCGTCGGCCGCCGCCCGCGGCAGCAGCAGGCGCACGCCCAGCGCCGCCCGGCGCGGATCGACGTACGCGACACCCTCGCCGAACGCCGTCGCCGCGCCCGGCTCGGCCGGCAGCCCGAACGCCGCCGCGGCGCCGTCGCCGATCGCCGCCGCCACTGCCGTGCCGTCGGTCACGTCGTCGAGCGCGACCTTGGAGCGCAGGCGGTACACCTTCAGGCGGCGCAGCAGGTCGGCGCGGCGGGCGCCCTCGCAGTCCAGCAGCAGCGAATCGTCCAGGGCGACGATGCAGAAATCGTGCAGGTACTTGCCCTGCGGGGTCAGCAGCGCAGAGAACAGCGCCCGGTCCGGCCCGACGCGGCGCACGTCGTTCGACGTCAGGCCCTGCAGGAAGTCAGCACCGTCCGTGCCGGATATCCGGAGCACGCCCCGGTCGCCGAACCGTACCAAGCGTGGCATCGATCGCTCCGTTCGCCTATCGTCTTTCGGGAGGCGCCGCCGGAAGGCGCCGACGACCCCGTCAGGTAGGCGATCATCGGCGTGGCGGCAAGGCGCGCCGGGAAACGGAGGCGGCGCATGCCGACCAACTTCGACACCATTCTGCGCGGCGGCATCACCGCCATGCCCGGCGGCATTCTGCCGGCCGACGTGGCCGTGCGCGACGGCCGGATTGCCGCGGTCGGCGCGCTTGGCACGGCGGACGCCGCCGAGGTGATCGACTGCACCGGCCTGTACATCCTGCCGGGCGTGATCGACACCCAGGTCCATTTCCGCGAGCCCGGGCTGGAACACAAGGAGGACCTGGAGACCGGCACCGCCGGTGCCGTCGCCGGCGGGGTCACCGCGGTGTTCGAGATGCCCAATACCCGACCGGCGACCACGACCGCCGAGCTGCTGGCCGACAAGCTGCAGCGCGCCGCCGGCCGGGCGTGGTGCGACCACGCGTTCTTCGTGGGCGCGACCGCCGGCAATGCCGATGCGCTCGGCCGGCTCGAGCGGCTGCCGGGCTGCTGTGGGGTCAAGATGTTCATGGGGTCGTCCACCGGCGACCTGCTGGTCCCCGACGACGAGACCGTGGCCCGCGTGCTGGCCCACGGCACGCGCCGCGTTGCCGTGCATGCCGAGGACGAGGACCGGCTGTCCGAACGCCGGCAGATCGTCGCCCGCGGCGCATCGGTCAGCCGCCATCCGGTCTGGCGCGACGCCGAGACCGCGATCACGGCGACCCGCCGCCTCCTCAAGCTGGCCGTCGATGCCGGCCGCCGCGTCCATGTGCTTCATGTCACGACCGGGGCGGAGTTGCTGCTGCTGTCCCGGTACCGGGACGTGGCGACGGTCGAGGTGACGCCGCAGCACCTGACCCTGGCCGCCCCGCTCTGCTACGAGATCCTGGGCACCCGGGCGCAGATGAACCCGCCGATTCGCGACGAGGTGGAGCAGGCCGCGCTGTGGTGGGCGATCAACGACGGCACGGTCGACGTGCTCGGCTCCGACCACGCGCCGCACACCCTTGAGGAAAAGGCCCAGCCCTATCCGCTCAGCCCGAGCGGCATGACCGGCGTGCAGACGCTGGTGCCCATCATGCTCAACCACGTCAAGGAGGGGCGGCTCAGCCTGCAGCGGTTCGTCGACCTGACCAGCGCCGGCCCGGCGCGACTCTACAACATCGCCGCCAAGGGCCGGATCGCGGTCGGCTACGACGGCGACTTCACGATCGTCGACCTGGCCCGCCGCCACACGATCGACAACAGCTGGATCCGCAGCCGCTGCGGCTGGACGCCCTATGACGGCATGACCGTGTTCGGCTGGCCGATCATGACCATCGTGCGCGGCCGGATCGTCATGCGCGAGGGCGAGCTGATCGACCCGCCGGCGGGCGTGCCGGTGCGGTTCACCGACTGTCTGCCGTCCAGAGCGCGGCGCTGACTCCGGCCCGCCCGGTTTTTTCGCATTCCCGCGACGGATCCCCGTCCGCCGCCCGTGAAAGGGATAACGCGGCGCCGGCCTGCGCCGCGCCCACGGGTTCCAAACGGAAAGGACGAGTCCGATGACGCTTCGCAAACTGATGATGACGGCGGCTGCCGTCGCGCTGCTCGCCCCCACGGCGGCCGTGGCCCAGCCGGGGCCCGGCATGGGTCCGGGCATGGGTCCGGGCATGGGCGGCCCCGGCCCGGACCGCGGCCTGGCCCAGTTCGACCTGAACGGGGACGGCGTGCTGACCGAGGACGAACTGGCCGAGGCGCGCGCCGGGCGCTTCGCCGAGATGGACACCGACGGCGACGGCGCGGTCAGCCGGGACGAAATGCAGGCCTTCATGGCGGCGCGCAGGAGCGAGCGCATCTCCCAGCGCTTCCAGGCGCTCGACGCCGACGGCGACGGCGTCGTGACCGAGGACGAGTTCCTGCAGATGGCGGAGTCCCGTGCGGCGCCGCGGCTCGACCGGCACTTCGGGCGCCTGGACGTGGACGACGACGGCCGGGTCTCCGAGGAGGAGTTCGGGCAGTTCGGCATGATGGCGTTCGAACGCTTCGACCGCGACGACGACGGGTCGATCGACCTCGACGACCTGCCGTTCGGGCGCGGGCCCGGCCGCCGGTAGCCGGCAGGGGCGGCAGGGGTGCCGGAGCCCGTGGTGGACGGGCCGTCGGACGATGCTCTGATGGCCCGGGTCGCCCGCGGCGACGGCGCCGCCTGCCGCGTCCTGGTGGACCGCCACCTGGCCCCCGTGACCGCGTTCGCCCGCCGCCTGCTCGGCAACCAGGCCGATGCCGAGGACGTCGCGCAGGAGACCTTCCTCCGCCTGTGGTCCAAGGCCGGCGACTGGCGCCCGGGCGGCGCCCGGCTGACCACCTGGCTGCACCGGGTCGCGCTCAACCAGTGCCGGGACCGCGGCCGGCGCCGGCCGATGGCTCCCCTGGAGGCGGTGCCGGATGCCGCCGACCCGCGCCCGCCGCCCGCCGACGCCGTGCAGCGCCGCGAGGTGGCGGCGCGGGTGGAGCGGGCCCTGGCGGCGCTGCCGGAGCGGCAGCGGACCGCCATCGTGCTGTGCCACCACCAGGGCCTGAGCAACGCGCAGGCGGGCGAGGTCCTGGGTATCGGCGTGGAGGCGGTCGAGTCGCTGCTGGCGCGGGGGCGCCGCGCGCTGCGCCATGCGCTGGCCGCCGAGGCGCCGGATCTGCTCGGAGACGTGCAATGACCGACGACAGCCCGCACCGGCCGGACCGCGGATCCCCCGGCGCCACCGGGAGCGACCGGACGGATGCGCCCATGCCTCTCTCCCGCTTCCAGGCGCTGCTCGACGCCTATGGTGCTGCGGCCGGGCGCTGGCCCGAGGAGGAGCGGACCGCGGCGCTGGCCCTGCTGGCCCGGTCGCCGGCGGCACGGCAGGCGCGGGACGCGGCGGCGCGGCTCGACGCCCTGCTCAACCGGGTGCCGGGCGAGCCGCCCTCCGCGGCGCTGGTCGAGCGCGTCCTGGCCGCGGCGCCGGTCGGCGTGCCGGCACCGCCCGCCGCGCGCGGGCAGCATCGGCGCGGGATCGGCCGCCGGCTGGCGGCGTCGCTTGGACAGGTCTGGCCCGGCGCGGCGGCCTGGCAGCCGGTCACGGCACTGGCCACCGCGCTGCTGCTGGGCCTGGCGGTCGGCTACACGCAGCCGCCGTTCGACCCCGACGCGGCGTCGGCGCTGGACGGGGAGGGAATGGAGCTGCTGGCGTTCGGCGTGGTGTCCGAACCGGAGGTCTCGCCATGACCGGGCCAACGTCCGATACCGGCACCGGCGGCTCCGCACGGAGGCCGCGATGGCTCGGCTTCGTGCTGATCGCGTCGCTGGCGGTCAACCTGTTCCTGGGCGGCATCGTGGTCGGCGGGTGGGTCGCCGGCGGTGGCCCGCCACTGCCGGCGTGGCAGCCGGGGGCGGGCCTGCGCGCCTTCCCGCGCCTGATCGAGACGCTGCCGCCGGAGGCACGGGCGGAGGCCGCCGACATCCTGGCGGAGCACCGCGGCGAGATCCGGCGCAGCCTGGTTGCGCTGCACCGGGCGCGCCGGGACGTATTCCAGCTTCTCGCCCAGGAGACGGTCGACCGCCCCGCGCTGGAGCAGGCCTTCGCCACGCTGCGGGCGCGGATGACGGCGGCGCAGGCGGCGGTCCAGGACGCGCTGATCGAGGTCAGCGTCAGCCTGCCGCCGGAGCAGCGGCGCGCCCTCGCCGAGGCGGCGCGCGACCTGCCCCGCATGCATCGGCCCCGCCACGGCGGCCCGGGCGGGCCGCCCGGCCGCGGCCCGCCGCCCACCGAAGTTCCGGGCGACCCGGCGCCGTGAGGTTTGCCCGGCCGCCGCGACTGTGCCAGCGTACCCCTGCGGCAAGAGCCAAGCCGGGCACAGGGAGGACCAACCATGGCCGACGGATTCCGCGCAATCGTCCTGGAGGAACAGGACGGCAAGGTCTCGGGGTCGGTGCGCCAACTGACCGACGCCGACCTGCCGGAGGGCGACGTCACGGTGGACGTCGAGTACTCCGATCTGAACTACAAGGACGGCATGATCCTGAACGGCATCGGCCGTCTGGTGCGGCGCTATCCGCACGTGCCCGGGGTCGATTTCGCGGGCACCGTGGCCGAGTCGGCGCATCCGGACTTCAAGCCCGGCGACAAGGTGATCCTGACCGGCTGGCGCGTCGGCGAGAGCCACTGGGGCGGCTACAGCCAGCGTGCCCGCGTCAAAGGCGACTGGCTGCTGCACCTGCCGGAGGGCTTCGACACGCGCCACGCCATGGCCATGGGCACCGCCGGCTTCACGGCCGCGCTGGCGCTGCTGCGGCTGGAGGAGCACGGGCTGACGCCGGGGTCGGACGGGGAGCTGCTGGTCACGGGGGCCAGCGGGGGCGTCGGCAGCGTCGCCGTGGCGCTGGGGGCGCAGCGCGGCTACGACGTTGCCGCCGCCACCGGGCGGGCCGAGACGCACGACTATTTGCGCGGCCTCGGCGCGCGGACGATCGTCGACCGGCACGAGCTGTCCGACGGCCCGATCCGGCCGCTCGACAAGGAGCGCTGGATCGCCGCGGTCGACAACGTCGGCTCGACGACCCTGGGGAAGGTGCTCAGCCAGCTGCATTATCGCGGCGCGGTGGCGTCGTGCGGGCTGGTCGGCGGCAACGAGCTGACGGGCACCGTCGTGCCGTTCCTGCTGCGCGGGATCAGCCTGCTCGGCATCGACAGCGTGATGGCCCCGAAGACGGAGCGCATCATGGCCTGGACCATGCTGGCGCAGCTGCCGCGCGAGCAGATCGACAGCATGATGCAGGTCGTGCCGCTGGACCAGACGCTTGCCATGGGAACCGAGATCCTGAAGGGCCGCACGCGCGGCCGGGTCGTGATCGACGTCCGCGGGTGACGCCCCAGCCCTCGGTGTTAGCCATTCATTGACACATCGCGGTACACGATGCGCGCATGGTGTACCGCATGCCCTGCCTCCGACCCTTCCTGGCCGCCGGGGCCGTCGCCTTGGCCCTGGCCGGCTGTCAGTCCGCACCGGAGCCGCCGGCCACCGCGCTGATCGGCCCGACGGGCGATCCGGCCCATTCGACCCCGGTCTACTGCTACCGGACCCTGGCGTCGGTCGACTGCTATCGCGAGCCGCTGCCGGGGCCGCCGAACCGCCTCGTCGGCGGCTATGTGCCGCAGGAAGCGACGGAAGCGGACTGACGCCGCCGGCTCGCCCGGGCGGGCGCGGGGCACGTGCCGGCCGACACGGCGGTGCCCCGGACGGCGGAGCGGATCCGGGCAGGCTGCGGGCATACCCGACTGCGCCGGTCGGCCCCCGAGCGGTGCCGGCGGGCTCTACGCGACGGCGGCATCCGACGGCTGACGGTATCATGGACGAAGGCGATTCGGCATATCAGCGGGTGCTGCTGGGCAGGCTGAAGCTGTTCGGCGCGGCGGCGGCCGCCATCATGCTCGTGCTGCTGGCGCTGATCGCCTGGCAGGGCTATCGCGCGCGGACAGATGCGGCGATGGGACAGACGCTGGTCACCGCCCGCACCCTGGCCGGACATGCCGCACGGGATTTCGACGCGGTCGATGCCGTACTCGACCGGCTCGCCGCCCGCCTGACCCGGATCATGCGCATCGGCGATCCGCCGGCGGAGGTCGTGCGCGGCCTGCTGGCCCGCGCGGCGGCGAGCCAGCCGATCCTGCGCACGATCGCCTACGAAGCCGCCGACGGGCGGCGCATCGGCCATTCGGCCGCGCCGGTCGGCTCGGAGCCGGAATCGCCGCGGCTGGAGGAGGGCGACCGCGCCGGTCCGCCGGCGATGCGCGACGGCTTCGGGCTGACCGTGGTCGAGGCCCGGACCGCCGGCCGGCGGGGGCTGCTGGCCGCCCGCCCGGTTGTCGGGCCGGACGGGGCGGTGGCCGGCACGCTGGTCGCGGACCTTGCGCCCGAGGTGTTCGCGGCCGAGTTCGAGGTCGCCACCGACGCCCTGCCGCTGGCGTTGGCCCTGGTGACGCGGGACGGCACCGTGCTGGCGGCGAGCGGCAACCTGGCCCGGCCCGAAGCGGTCGGCGGCGACCTGTCCAGGCTTCTCGACCATCCCGCGGCGGGCGGGGGAGCGGCCGGGGGCACGGTCACGCTGGCCGGGGTCGACCATATCGTCAGCGTCATGCCCGTGGGCGGCTGGCCGGTGGCGGTGGCGGCCGTGGTCGACCTGACCGCCCTGCTGTGGGACTGGCACATGACGGTCGGCCTGCTGGTGCTGGCCGGACTGATCATCCTGGCGGTGGTCGCTGCCGCAGTGCGGCTGATGTCGCGGAACATCGGCCGGCTGCTGGAGACGGAGGAGTCGCTGCGGCTGCGCGTCGCGGACCTCGAGGACAGCCGCGAGCGCCTGATGCAGCAGGGCGAGGAGGTCGCCGGGCTGGCCGATCAGCTCTACCTGGCGCGCGAGGACGCCGAGGCGGCGCGGCATGCGGCCGACGTCGCCAACCAGGCCAAGTCGGAGTTCCTGGCCCGCATGAGCCACGAACTGCGCACGCCGCTCAACGCCATCCTGGGCTTCTCCGAAATCATGAAGGAGGGCATCGGCCTGCGCGCCAATCCCGATGCGTTCACCCAGTACGCAGGCGACATCCACGAGAGCGGGTCGCACCTGCTCGCCGTGATCAACGACATCCTCGACCTCGCCAAGGTCGAGGCGGGCAGGCTCGACCTGGCCGAGGAGCCGGTCGACCTGCCGTATGCCGTGCGCTCGGTGCTGCGGCTGGTGCGCGAGACGGCGCGGCGCCGCGGTCTTTCCCTGGTAGAGGAGATCGCAGCCGACACGCCGCGCGTCCGCAGCGATCAGCGGATCGTCAAGCAGATGCTGCTCAACCTTCTGTCCAACGCGCTCAAGTTCACGCCGGCCGGCGGGTCCGTCACCGTGACCGTGGCGCCGCGCGACGGCGGCATTGCCCTTGCCGTGCGCGACACCGGGATTGGCATCGCCGAGGACGACCTCGACAGGGTGCTCGAGCCGTTCGGGCAGGTCCAGCACGCCGGCGAGGACCGGGTCGAGGGCACGGGCCTCGGCCTGCCGCTGGTCAAGTCGTTCATCGAGGCCCAGGATGGAACCTTCGCCCTCGACAGCACCGTCGGCGAGGGCACCACCGTGACCCTCTGGTTCCCGCCGGGGCGGATCCTGGAAGGCGACGCCGCGGCGGCATGACCCTTGCCGGCCCGGCCGGCTTCGCCCAAGGTGCCGCCTGCTGCACTGCCGCAAGGTCCGCTGCCCGCATGGCTGGTTCCCGCGATCCCGCCGACCTCGAGCGTGTCCTGTCCGGCGAGGTCGCCTCGCCCGGGCTCTCATTCGGGACGATCCACGTTCACCGTCCGTCCGCCGCCCGCGACGCCGGCCCGCCCGCACCGGACCAGCGCCACCGTCTCGCCCGCGCCCTGGCCGCGGCCACCGGGCAGCTCGCCGAGCTCGGGGCGCGCGGCGATGCCGCCAGCCAAACCACGCTCGACGCGCAGATCGGCCTGCTCAACGACGCCGGGCTGATCACCGCCGCCCGCGCCGCCATCGACCGCGGCCGGACGGCCGCCCAGGCGTGGCAGGCGGCCGTGGACGCCCCGCTTGCCGGGCTGGAGCACGTCGACGATCCGCCGTTGCGCAGCCGGGCAGCCGACCTGCGCGACGTGCGCGAGCGCGTGCTGGCGGTGCTGCTGGAGGAGGCGCAGGGCGCGTCGCCGCCGGGCGATGCGATCCACGTCGCCGAGGACCTGACCCCGGCCCGGTTCCTGGAGATCGACTGGCAGCACGGGCGCGGCGCGGCGCTGGTCGGCGGCAGCGCGATGAACCACGTCGCCGCGCTGGCGCGGGGGCGGGGCGTGCCGCTGCTGGTCGGGCTGGATGCCGCGCCCGACGAGCTGGAGGACGGCACGGTCGCCATCCTGGACGCCGAGGCCGGGCGGCTGATCGTTGCGCCGCGGCAGGCGACCGTGCTGGCCTACAGCCATCGGGTCTACGACCGCACCGTCGGCCAGTCGGAGGCCGCCCGCCAGCTGGCCCAGCCGCCGATCACCCTCGACGGGCGGCGCATCCGCGTGATGGTGACGGTCGACGACGCCACCACGATCGACCGCGTGGTGCCGGCGCACGTCGACGGCATCGGCATGACCCGCACCGAGTTCCTGTTCCCGAAGATGCCGGGCCTGCCCGACGAGGAGACCCAGTACCGTGCCTATGACCGGCTGGTGCGCTGGGCGGAGGGCCGGCCGGTGACGATCCGCACCTTCGACGCCGGCGGCGACAAGCCGATCCACGGGCTGACCCACGGCGGCGAGCGCAACCCGTTCCTGGGGGTCCGCGGCATCCGGCTGCTGCTGTCCCGCCCGGAACTGTTCCACACGCAGCTGCGCGCGCTGGCGCGGGCGGCGGCCGACGGGCCGCTGCGGGTGATCCTGCCGATGGTCACGACGCCCGAGGAGTTCGCGCGCGGCCGCGCGGCGCTCGACGAGGCGATGGCGTCGCTGGCCGCGGAGGGCGTGCCGGCGCGCTGCCCGGCGCTCGGGCTGATGGTCGAGGTGCCGGCGGCGGCGCTGACCATCGACCGGTTCGACGCCGACTTCCTGTCGATCGGCAGCAACGACCTGCTGCAGTACGTCACCGCGGCGAGCCGCGACAACGCCGCCGTCACGCCGCTGCTCGACCCGCTCAGCCCGGCCCTGCTCGAGCTCGTGCGCCGGGTGGTCGACCATGCGCACCGCATGCGGGTGCCGGTCGGCGTGTGCGGCGACATGGCGGCGCGGCCGGAGGCGCTGGCGACCCTGCTCGATCTCGGCGTGGACGAGGTTTCGGTGTCGGCGACCGCGATCGCGCGGGTCAAGACGGCAATCGTGAACCACGGCGCGCCCGCCTGAGGGATCGCGGGTGCGCGCCGGGGCTCAGTCCGTCGCCGCTTCGTAGCTCCCGGCACTCTCGAAATCGGCGCCGCGGGTGTCGGCGCCGGCGAACTCCGCACCGGTGATGTCGGCACCCGCGAAGCGCGCCTGGCGCAGGTCGGCGCCGCGGAAGGTCACGTGGCGCAGCGACGCGTTGGCGAAGTCGGCCTGCTGCAGGCCGGCCTCGCTCATGTCCGCGTTGTCCAGGATGGCGTTGCCGAAGTTGGTCGGCCAGGGGAACTCGCGGCTGCCGACGATGACCATGGCGCGCCCGTCCGCACCGCGGAAATCGGCCCGCGACAGCACGCTGTTGCTGAAGTTGGTGCCGCGCATGCGGGCCCCGGCGAACGAGGCGTCCATGCAGTTGGCGCTGTCCATCTGGGCCATCGACAGGTTGCAGCGCTCGAACCCGGCGCCGACCATCAGGGCCCGGCTGAAGTCGCCGGCCGAGAGCTCGGCCTGGTCGAACGCCTGCTTCGACAGGTCGAAGCCGGCGAAGTCGGCGCGCCGGCCGCGGCGGCCGAGGGACAGAATCCAGGCCAGGTGCTGCTTGACCACGTCCTGGACCGTCTCCCCGAGCGAGTCGAGCGATCGCGGCAGGACGGCCTTGGAGATGTCGCAGTTCCGGAACGTGGCCTCGTCGAAGACGGCGGCGTTCAGGTCGGCGTGGTCCAGGTTGACGTCGCTGAGGTTGGCGCCGCGCAGGATGGCGCCGTGCAGCACCGACCCGCTGAGGTTGGCGCCGGTCAGGTCGGCGCCCTCGAACTGCACGCCGCGCAGGATGCAGTCGGACAGGTCCGCCCCGGCCAGCCGGCTGTCGCGCAGGATGGCGTTGCTGAGGTCGGTGGCGCGCAGGGTGTCGCCGCTCATCCGCGCGCCGGTCAGGTCGGCGCCGCGCAGGTTGGCGCCGCCGTCGGCGCCCTTGTTCAGGTGCAGCAGGTCGCCGGACGCCTTCTTCTGCATCAGCGCGCCGCGGCGCGCGTCGGCCTTGATCATGGTGGCGCGCTCGAGGTTCGAGCCGCGCAGGATGGCGCCGCGCAGGTCGGCCCCGGTCAGGTCGCACCGGCGCATGTCGCAGTGGCGCAGGTCCGCGCCGAACAGGCTGGCCCGCCTGAGCCTGGCGCCGGCGAAGCAGCTCCGGGTCAGGCGGGCGCCGCGCAGCTCGCCCTCGCTCAGGTCGTGGCCGCTGAAGTCGAGCGCGCCGGCGTTGCACAGCGCGATGTTGAGGCGCTGGCCGCCGGGGCGGGCGGCCATGAAGCGGGCATGCGCGGCGGCCATCTCGTCGAGCATGGCCTGGTCGACATTGCTGACCTGCTCGGCCAGCCATTCGGCCGAGGACAGCTTGCGCTTCAGCCAGTTGTCGCGTCTGTCGATGGATGTCATCACGGCCCCGCCGCGCCGCCGGCCCCCGCCGGCCGCGCTGCGCCGGGGACCATCATCACCGGAATCGCTTACGGCTCCGTTAACCGGCGCGGTTGCGGTGCAGAACGGCAGGCGACCGCGGTGCGCCGCCCGCTCCGCTCCGGCAAGGCGTGCCGACTGATGGATGGTCGGCACCCGCCGCCGATGGCCCGCAGTCGGCCGAAGCGGCCTCCATTCGATGTTCAATGATATTATACAAAAGCAGTATTTGCTGACGATCAGGCTTGCCTCGCGCCAGACGTTGGTATTGAGTCCGGCGCTATTCCAAAAAAAGATCACAGCTAAATTCAAGGTCGTGCGATAACGTAGATGGCCGATCCGTGGCGGGCGGGCGTGGCGCGTGCGGAGCGTTTGAATTGTTTGACTTGGATTGTGGGTAGAGGTGCTGATGTCGCGTCGGAAAACAGGCATCGACTTGCCCGAGGCGGCCGCCCGGACCCGGAGGTGGTCTCACGAGGGTCAACCTCCCCGGCAACGTCGACCTCTAGGTCAACTCAAGTCCGGCACTCAAGAGCGATCGCCATTGCAACTTTTATTGGCGCTTGGCGGCAAGGTCAAACTAAGAATGTTGTTCGCATTGTTCCTGCTGGCCCTTGGCGGCGCGGCATTGGAGGTCGTGGGGGTCGGGCTTGTCTTCCCACTGATCTCGCTGGTTCATGATCCGAGCGTCATTGAGGACTCGGCATGGCTGGCGGAGGTGCACGCCTTCGTTGGCGCCCCGTCGGCGCGAGCATTCGTCATCATGCTGGCTCTCGGCATGGTCGGCGTCTTCGTGGTGAAGGCGCTCTACATGGCGCTCCTCCACCACATCGAGCTCCGCATTCTCGCCGACTGGAAGGCCGAGGTCGGCGGCCGGCTCATCGGCAGCTATCTCCACGCCCCGTACGCCGAAGCGATCGAACGGAATTCGGCCGATCCGATCCGCACCCTGGGCAAGCTCGTGCCCAAGCTCTTCGACGGCTTCGTGCGTGCGAGCCTGACGCTCGCCGTCAACACCTGCGCGGTTGCCGCGCTGATCGTCGTGGCGATCGTCGTGGAGCCGCTGGTGCTGGTGGTTGCCGCCGGCGTGCTGATCCTGCTGCAGGGGCAGAACCGTCTTCTCAACCGGCGCCTCCGCCGGCTCGGCGAGGAGCACGCCGCGGTGCTGAAGCACCGGCAGCGGACGCTTCAGGAGAGCTTCGGCGGGCTGAAGGAGGCCAAGGTCCTCGGCCGCGAGGACTTTTTCCGGCAGAGCTTCGAGGCCATCGACCGGGGCTTTGTCGACAACCGCCGACGCTTCATGTTCATCGGCAGCCTGCCGCCGCACCTCACCGAGGTGATGTTCGCCGGCGGCATCCTGCTGATCGTCGTCGGCATTCTGGCAGCCGAGCGGTCCGCCGGGGCGACGCTCGCCAATCTGGCGGTCCTTGCCGCCGCGTCGTTCCGCCTGGCCCCGCTCGCCACCCGGATGCTGACCGCGCTGAACCAGATCAGCTACGGGCGGCACGCTGCGGAAATGGTTGTGGAGCAGCTCGAACGGCTGGAGGGCTGCGCCCCCGCGGCGTCGCCGTCCCCGGGCGGCTTCCGTGAGGTGCGGCTCGAGGCCGTGTCGTTCCGCCATCCGGGGGTGCGCCGTGCCGCCCTCAAGGACGTCGACCTCGTGATCCCGGTCCGCGAGTGCCTCGGGCTGATCGGCCCGTCGGGCGCGGGCAAGTCCACGCTGGGCGACATCCTCCTCGGCCTTCTGCAGCCGACCGAGGGGCGGCTGCTGGTCGACGGCGAGGCGTTCGCGGGCAAGGCGATCCGGGACCGTCTGGCGGCCGGCTACGTGCCGCAGCACGTCTTCATCGCCGACGCGACGGTGAGGCGCAACGTGGCATTCGCGCTGCCCGACGGACAGATCGATGACCAAGCCGTCTGGACGGCACTCGAGCAGGCGCATCTTTCCGCCCATGTCGCCGCGCTGCCGGACGGGCTTGAGACGGTTCTCGGCGAGAACGGCGCCCGGATCTCGGCCGGCCAGCGCCAGCGCATCGGCCTCGCCCGCGCGCTGTACCGCCGTCCCGGCTTCCTGGTCCTGGACGAGATCACCTCGGCGCTCGACCGCACGACCGAGTGCGCGGTGGTCGAGACGATCGCCGCGCTGAAGGCGGAGACGACCATCGTCGTGATCGCCCACCGCCAGACCGCTCTCGCCGCCTGCGACCGGATCCTGCGCCTCGACGAGGGCCGGCTGCGCGAACTCGACCCATCCGAAGCGGCCAGCGTCCGGGCCGACATCGACTGGCAGCGCCGGCACGTGGCGTAACCCGCCAACCACGCGTCCCGTCCGACCTCGCAGAGTCAGGAAACGCCCATGATCGGACAGTCCGGCACCGTCGGCGCACAAAGCCACCCGGTCGCTCCGCACACGCCCGGAACCGGTGGCCGGCTGCGGGTCGCCGTGATTGCGGCGTGTCCTTTCCCCTATCCGCGGGGAACGCCCGCGCGGATCCTCCGCAGCGCCGAGGCCTTGGCCGATCGCGGCCACGACGTCCAGGTTGTCACGTACCATCTCGGCGACCACGACATGGCGACGCGGCTCCGGATTCACCGCACGCCGCCGGTCTCGACCTATCGGCGCCTGGCGCCGGGTCCTTCCTATCAGAAGCTGCTCCTCGTCGATCCGCTGCTGGTCTGGCGGCTGGCGACGGTGCTGCGGCGGACCCCCTTCGACGTGATCCACGCGCATCATTTCGAGGCCCTTCTCGTCGCCCTCGCTGCGAGCGGTGCGCGGCGGCGCATTCCCATCGTCTTTGACGCGCACACCATGCTCGGCTCGGAACTGCACTACTACGGGCTCGGCATGACCAAGGGCTGGAAGCAGAGGATCGGCACGGTGCTCGACCGGGTCCTGCCGCGGACCGCGGACGCGGTGATCGCCGTTTCCGACAACATTCATGCCAGCATCGTGCGTTCTCTTGGGGACAAGATCCCCGTAGAGCTGATCGCCAACGGCGTCGAATACGAGCACTTTGCGATCGACGGTGAGACGGCCCGGCCCGGCTGTCTGATCTACACCGGAAACCTCAGCGGCTATCAACGCATCGACCTCATGCTGGCGGGCTTCCGGCGCGTCCTCGACCGGCGCCCGGACGTCCGGCTGCAAATCGTCCTCAACGAGCCGACCGGACCCCTCGTGTCGATGATCGCCGAGCACGGCGTCGGTGACGCCGTCACGGCGGTGCAGGCCGGGTTCGACGAGTTGCCGAGGCTGCTGGCCCGCGCGCCGATCGCGCTCAATCCCCGCACCGAGTGCGATGGGCTGCCGCAAAAGCTGCTGAACTACATGGCGTCCGGCCGGGCAATCGTCTCCTCGGCGGGCTCGGCCCGACACCTCCGGCACGAGGATACCGCGCTGATCGTGCCGAACGACGACGTGGAAGCGTTCGCCGCCTCGGTGCTCACCCTTCTGGACCGGCCCGACTACGCCCGCCGGCTCGGCGACGCCGCGCGCCGGCAGGCGCGGACCGAGTTTTCGTGGCCGAGCGTCGCCATGCGGATGGAGGCGCTCTACCACAGGGCCATCGCCGCTCGGGAGCAGAGACATGCCGCCGCCTGAGCCCGAGCGGGAAGACCGCCTCTCCGCTGTCCGCACGGCCGCGGTCGTCGTCAACCACAACGGCGGCGACAAGGTGCTGGCCTGCCTGGCGGCGCTAGTCGAACTGCGTGAGCCTCCGTCGGCGATCGTCGTGGTGGACAACGCCTCCACCGATGACTCGCCTGACCGGATCGCCGAGCGTTTCCCGTCCGTCCGCGTGATCGCCTTGCCGGACAACGCCGGGCCGTCGGTGGCGCGAAACGTCGGCCTGCGGGCGGTCGACGCCGACGTGGTTCTGTTGATCGACGACGACGTCTATCTGCGCGCGGATGCGCTCGACCGCCTGCTCGCGGCGCAGGCGGAGACCGGTGCCGCGGTCGTCGCGCCGCGCGTGGTGTTGCACCCGGAGCGGGAACTCGTGCAGTGCGACGGCGGGGCCGCGCACCCGATCGGCACGCTCCGGCTCCGCCACGGGTTCCGGCCGGTCGCAGAGCTGCCGGTCGAGCGCACGGAGGTCGGCGCGTGCATCGGCGCCTGCCTGCTCGTCGACCGCGCCGCCGCATTGGACGCAGGTGGATTCGAAGAGCTGTTTTTCTTCTATTTCGAGGACCTGGAGTTCAGCCTGCGGATGCGCTCGCTCGGATGCAATCTGGTGTGCGAGCCGCGAGCGGTAGCATTTCACGACCGCGGTTCGGGCACGCCGGAGTTGTCGTTCCGCGGCGCCGGCGGATATCCGGCGCGGCGCGCCTATCTCAGCCATCGCAACAGGTGGCTGTGCATGCTGATCCACTACCGTCGTCGGACCCTGATCCTGCTCGGGCCGCTGCTGACGCTTTACGAAGCGATGAGCCTCGGCTTCTTTATTGTCAACGGGTGGCCGCAGCATTGGGTCCGCGCCTGGGCCTGGCTCCTCTCGCATCGGCGCGAAATTGCCGCCCGGCGCGGGCCGATGCAGGCCAGGCGGTCGCGCAGCGATGCGGCGCTGCTCGAGGGCGGCACACTGCCGCTGGCGCCGAACGTCGTCCGCCGGCCGGAGCTTCGCCGGGCCATCGGCGCGTTCTCCCGCTTCGCCGACGGCTATTTCGCCTCGTGCCGGGGATTCCTGCGATGAACGCTGCTGCGAAGCTGGGGGAGGTGCCGCTGATGTCCGCCGTCGTCCCGTGCCGGGGGCACGCGGCGGCAGTCCGGGCCTGCCTGAAGAGCCTTTGCGACCAGCGGTTTCCCGGACCCTACGAGATCATCGTCGTGGACAGCGCCGGCGACCCCGCGGTGGCGGCCGCGGTGGCAGCGTTCCCGCGCGCGCGCCTGATCCGAAGCGAGCACCCGCTGCCGGCCGGGCCCGCGCGCAACCTCGGTGCGGCCGCCGCGACGGCCGCGCACCTTGCCTTCATCGACGCCGACTGTGTCGCCGAGCCGGACTGGCTGGCCCGGGCCCACGCCGCGCTCGCAGCGGGTGCCGAGGCGGTCGGCGGCCCGGTCGGCGACATCTATCCGCAAGAGTCCATCGCCGTGGCCGACAACTTCCTGCAGTTCTATGAGATGACGCCGGGCCGCCCCGCCGGTGGGGCGGCGTATCTGCCGTCCTGCAACCTCGCGATGCGCCGCGACGTGCTGGAAGCGCTCGGCGGCTTCAGCGCGATCTCGCCCGGCCAGGACGTGCTGCTGACGCAACGGGTCGCCGCCCGCGGACCGGATCGGCTGCGCTTCGACCCGAGCGTCCGGGTCCGGCACGAAGGCCGGCGGACGCTGGCGGCCCTCTGGCGCCACCACCGCGCCTTCGGCCGGGCGCGCGGCGAGCACGGCCTGATGAGCCGGCCGATCGACGCCCGGCTGGCGCGCCATTGGCCTTACGTCGCGCCGTTGATCCTGAAACGCCTCGCCTACATGACGGCTCGCGTCGCCGTCTGGAGCCCGCGGCGGCTGCCCCGCTTCCTGCTGCTCCAGCCCTTGATTGTGGCGGGAGTCGTCAGCTGGGCGATCGGCGTCGTCGACGGCACGCGACGGCGCGATTCCGGCCCCGATCCGGAAAGTCCGTTCCCGACCCGCCGCGTGGGCGGCGGCGACTTGCAGACGGAGTCGAACCGATGACCAGCACCGACCGTCCCCTGACGACGATCATCGTCGTTCCCCGCGAGAAATTCAGCCGGGCAATCCAGTCGCTCGACAGCATTATCGAACACTCCGAGCATCCCTACGAGCTGATCTATGTCGATGCCCGCTCGCCGCGGCGCGTGCGCGACGCGATTGCGGAGCGCTGCCGCAGGAACGGCTTCCAGCACATCCGCGTGGAGCGGTTCCTGCCGACGAACAGGGCGCGCAACCTCGGTCTGAAGACGGCCACGGGCAAGTACATCGTGTTCGTTGAGAACGACGTGGTGGTGTCGGAGGGTTGGCTCGGCCCGCTTGTGGACTGCGCCGAAGCCACCGGCGCAACCGTCGTGAGTCCGCTGATCTGCCAGGGCGAGCCGATCCACACCTACATTCATTGCGCCGGCGGCGAATGCGGCATTCGCACCTACGTGAAGAAGGACGGCACGGTCAAGCGCAGGCTCTTCGAGCGCATCGCAAAGCAGAGGCAGCGGCTCGACGCGGTGCTGCCCATGCTCTCGCGGTCGCAGACCCAGCTCGCCGAGTTCCACTGCATGATGATCCGAAAGGATTATCTCGACGCTCACGGGCCGCTCGACGAGCAGGTGATCAACACGCGGGAGCATGTGGATTTCTGCATCGAGGTGGCCGGCAACGGCGGGACTGTCTGGCTCGAACCGGGCTCGATCGTCACCTATCTGCACGACTCGGCCCTCGAAGCGTCCGATTCCGGCTTTTTCATGATGCGCTGGAGCGAGCGCTGGGCCCGCGCCACCATGCAGCGGTTGCAGGAGAAGCACGGCCTCAGCCCCGACCCGGACGGGCTGGCGCTTCGTCTGCGGATCGTGAACTGGCGCCGGCGCGCGTTGATGATCCGGCCGGCGGTCCACCGCGTCACCCGGGGCTTTGGTGGCCGGCTGGTCAACAGGTCGCTCGAATACGGCTTCGTCCCGTTCGAGCGCCTCGCCGGCCGCATGCTGCACGCCTGGAACGACCGCCAGGCGTCGTCCGACAAGGCGTGAGCGATGTCCGCTCCGGCCGCCGGGCGGATCGACGCCGGGCGGTTGAACCGGGGCGGGGACGCGGACTCGAACCCAATGGGGGACCTTGCGCTTGATGACCGCCTCCCGGCCGCTGCGCATCGCCTACCTCGTCTGGCGGTTTCCCGTTTCCTCCGAGAGCTTCGTGGTCAACGAGGTCTGCGGTGCGGCGGAGCGGGGGCACGACGTGACGGTCCTCGCCTTGTCCCAGCCGGCGGACGCGCCGACGCGGAACGAGGACGTCGACCGGATGGGGCTCGCCGGACGGATCCTGCCGCTGGCCCTGTCCGGCGGCCTTGCCGGCGTGCTGACCCTCGGGCGCGTCGCCTGGTGCGGCCGGGCGGTGCTGCCGCGCGTCGCCCGGCTGGCCGACATGCGCCGGTTCGGCCGGGCGGGCTTCAAGGCCAAGCTTCTGCATCAGGGCATCCGCCTCGCGGAGCTGCCGCCCTTCGACGTCCTGCACTGCCAGTTCGGGACGCTGGGGCTTCTGGGCTGGCGCCTGCGCGCCTGCGGCCTCTTGAGCGGCCGGCTCGTCGCCACCTTCCGCGGTTATGACGCGTCGCGCTTCGTTCGCGAGCACGGACCGGAGGTGTATCGGGGCCTGTTCGCCGACGGCGACCACTTCCTGACCAACTGCGCCTTCTTTCGGGACAAGCTCGTCGGCCTGGGCTGCGATCCCGCGCGTCTGTCGGTGCAGCGCTCCGGCATCGATACGGAGCGGTTCGCGTTCACGCCGCGCCGGATGCCGGAGAGCGGAGACGTGGTGATCGCCACGGTCGGCCGGCTGGTCGAGAAGAAGGGCGTCGCCGACTGCCTGCGCGCGATCGCCGAGACGGCGCGCACGCATCCCCGGGTCGCCTACCGCATCGTCGGCGACGGACCGCTTCGGAACGGGCTCGAGGCGCTCGCCCGCGAGCTCGGCGTGGGCGACCGGGTGACGTTCCTTGGCGCGGGCGACCAGCGCAAGGTGATCGAGACGCTGGACGCCGCACACCTGTTCCTTGCGCCGAGCGTGACCGCGGCGGACGGCGACCAGGATGCGCCGATCAACGTGCTGAAGGAGGCGATGGCGATGGGACTGCCGGTGATCTCGACCGTCCACGGCGGGATCCCGGAGCTGGTGGTCGACGGGGCCTCGGGCCGCCTGGTCCCGGAACGGGACCCGGCGGCGCTCGCCGCGGCGATCCGCGAACTCCTGGCGCGCGCGCAGGACTGGCCGCGGATCGGCGCCGTCGGCCGGGCGAGAGTCGAGGCCGAGTATGACAAGAACCGCCTGAACGACCAGCTCGACCGGCTCTACCGCCGGCTCGCCGGGCAGGGGCGCGGCGCCGGTAAGCCGCTTCTGACGGCGGGCGCGGCATGAGCGCCGACCTGCTCGACCGGCCGGACCCGGCGGACGCGCACGCGCCGCCGCGGCCCGTGTCTCCCTCCGGCCGCCTTGAGGTCTTCTATGTCTATGACCTGCCGCTGCCGTCCCCGCTGGCCGCGCCGATCCAGATCCTCAACACCTGCCGCGCGCTGGCCGCTGCCGGCGTGCCGACGACCGTGCTGATGGGCAGGCTCGAGGCCGCCCCTGAGGCCTGCCTGGCCTATTACGGCCTCGCGCCGCACGCAAACCTGTCGATCCGCCCGGTGTTCGTCCGGCCGCTGAAGAGGGCACTGCTGCCGCTGCGCCTGCGTCGCGCGCTCATTTCCGGCCGGCGCGAGGCGGCGGTGCGCGCGGTGATCTCCCGCGGCGAGTCCGGACTCATGGTGGCGGAGGCCCTCGGGCGCGCCAGGTCCACGAGGTTCGTCTACGAGGCGCACCGGCTCTGCTTCGCACATGCAGCCGAGCGGTTGAGCGGCGCGCGGTGGCGGGCGGGCGCACCCCTGCCGCGGGCCGCCCGAAAGCTCCGCGAGCGGGAGCGGCGGGCGATTGCGCGGGCGGACGGCGTGATCTGCCTGACCGCAGGCGTCGAGGCGGCGCTCCGCGAGGAATTCGGGCTCGACCGGCCGGTTCTGACGCTGCCGAGCGGGACCATGGTCGACCCTCCGGCCGCCGGACCCAGGGAACGGGACATCGATGTGCTCTACGTCGGCAAGCTCGAACTCCGGAAGGGCGCGCCGCATCTGATCGCGGCCATGCGGGAGCTGCCGGGCCGGCGCCTCTGCATGGTCGGCGGCAGCGCCGAGCAGGTCGAGGCGTGCCGAGCGCTCGCCCAACGCTGCGGGGTCGGCGATCGGGTCGACTGCGTCGGCTTCGTCGAGCCGGCGCGGGTGAGCGCCTTTCTGGCGCGGGCGAAGGTGGGCGTCTGCCCGCTGCCGGACGGCACCAGCGTCGTTTCGGAACGGTTCACGAGTCCGATGAAGCTTCTCGAAATGATGGCGCACGGGCTGCCGGTCGTCGCCAGCGACCTGCCCTCGACCCGCGCGGTGGTGCGGCACGAAAGGGAGGCGCTGCTGACGCCGCCGAACGACGCTCCGGCGCTTGCCGCGGCCGTGGCGCGACTCCTCGACGATCCGGCGCTCGGCGAACGGCTGGCGGCGGCGGCCCGAGTACGGGTTGGCGCGTTCGCCTGGGACGAGCGGGCGCGTCGCCTGCGCGAATTCCTGGAAAGGATCGCCCAGGCGCCTGCCTTTGCTGCCGGCGCCAGGGATTGAGCTCATGACCGATGCCGCCGTTCCGGTCCCGCGCGGCTTCGCGGCCCGCCTCTGGCGCCGGCTCTGCCGCTTTTCCTTCACCAGGCGCCGCCGCACCCGCAAGAAGCTGGCCGCCTTCTGCGCAAGGTGGGCCACGGAGGAGTATACGTTAGTTGTTCATTCGACCGATATAGAGCACCGAAAGTACTTTCCCAACGCCTTCGTTGTCAGCAGCCGCGCCGGCCGCCGGGTGGACCTCGAGACCGGCGCGACCTACGAGGACCTCCGGCTGATCGGCGACGAGAGCTTTGCGGTGATCCTCTGCACCGGTCTCCTTGAGCATTTGCCCGACCCGGCGGCGTTCGTCGCCGAGCTTCACCGGATCCTGAAGCCCGGCGGCCGGCTGATCCTCTCCGCCAGCGCCGTGTTTCCGTTCCACGGCGCGCCCGACAACTACTTTCACTTCACCCCGAACGGGCTTCGCCGTCTGTTCCGCGACTGGGCGCGCTTCGAGGCGCTGCAGGGCTCGACCGGACCGTTCGAGACCATCGCCGTGCTGCTGCAGCGCATCAACATCCAGTGCGACGTGTTTCCGCCGCTCCGGCCGCTGATCGAACTCGCCTATCACGTGCTGCCCTGGTTCGACGTGTTCGTGATCCGCCAGTATGACAGCACCGGCCGGCGGGACGATCCCGGCCCGGTGGATGCGGCAATGCCGGCGACGCTGCATGCCGTCGTGGCGAAGGCGGAGGCGGAGACGCCAGAAAGGAGCCCAGCGCCATGATCCGCCATCTCGCCAAGCTCGATGCGGGCGCGACGATCCATGCCGAGGTGGGCGTCATCGGCGCCGGCCTCGCCGGCATCGACGCTGCGCGGCACCTTGGCCGGCAGGGCATCGGCGTCGCGCTTCTCGAGAGCGGGCGGCTGGAGTTCGACCCCGCCATCCAGGACCTCGCCAGTGCCCGCTTTGCCGGCAAGCCGCTGCGCACCCGCGAGACCCACGGTCACATCACCCCCTATCTGCCGCCGATGTATCGCGGCTATCCGCGCATCCGCCAGTTCGGCGGCACCACCAGCGTCTGGACCGGCAAGTGGCGAATCTTCGACCCGGAGGACTTCGAGCGCCGCGACTGGATCGCCCATAGCGGCTGGCCCATCGGGCTTGACGCGCTGCTGCCGTTCTATCGCGAGACGGCTGCGGATTACGGCTTCGGCGACTTCGACCGCGCGCTCGAGGGCGAGATGTTCCGGAGCGCACGGGACCTGCTTGCGCCGTACGCTGCGGTCCCGCACCTTTTCTACTGGGAGAAGACCCCGACACGATCCGGCACGCGGTTCTTCCAGGAGCTGAAAGGCTCGCCTCATGTCGACGTACTGCTCGGCGCGACGGCGACCGAGATCCTGCTCGACGACACCCTGCGCACGGTCCGGGCGATCCGCGTCAAGTCGCTCGACGGCCGCGCCGTCACTCTCTGCGCGAAGCGCTTCGTGCTCGCCACGGGCGGGCTCGAGGCGCCGCGGCTGCTGCTCGCCTCGAACGGGCAGATCGCCAAGGGGATCGGCAACGGCCGGGACCTCGTCGGCCGCTTCTACATGGACCACCCGAAACACAAGAATCGGTCGCTGCAGCCGGGCCGTGCCATGCGCCGCCTGCTCGATGCGGTGAAGTTCGATCCCCGGCCGCGCTTCGGACTCAGCTTTTCGCTATCGCCAAAGGTGCAGTGCGCCGAGGGACTGCCGAACCATGCGCTTTATCTGAAGCCGATGTTCGGACGGTTCGGCCGGATTTCGCACTATCGGGCGAAGATCGGGATCGAGCAGTTGCCGAACCCCGACAGCCGCATTCATCTTGCCGCCGAGCGCGACCCGCTCGGCGTTCAGCGCCTGGTGGTGGACTGGCGGTTCGTCGCGGCGGACCACGACGGCTTCGCAGCCGTGCAGGCCGGGCTCGCCCGCGCCTTCGCGGCGGCGGGGCTCGGACGGCTCGACTTCGGCGAACGGCCGCTGACGCTCGACGAGATGATGGACGGCTCGCATCACATGGGGACGACGCGCATGGCCGCTGCTCCGTCCGCGGGCGTGGTCGACGCAGACTGCAAGGTGTTCGGCACGGACAACCTCTACATCGCCAGCAGTGCCGTCTTCGCCACCGGCCACGCCTATTCGCCGACCTTTACCATCCTCGCCCTGGCCCGCCGTCTCGCTCATCATCTTGCGGACCTGCGGGCGCGCGATCAGGTCCCGGTGCCGGCCGGAGATGCGTCATATCCGTACAAACGGACCGGATGAAGAGGCCCGCGGATTCCGGCCGCGGCGTTCAGCTCTCCACGACGAGCTGGATCCGGTCGCTGGCGAAGCGGGTCAGACCGTATTCGAGCGGGCGGCCGTCGGGGTCGATGCTGATGCTTTCGGTGACCAGCACGGGGCGGGTCTTGGGCAGGTGCAGATAGCGGGCGTCCTCGGCCGAAGGCAGGCGGGCGGTGATGCGGGTGACCTTGCGGTAGTAGTCGGGAATGCCGATCCGGCGCAGCGCCTCCGTTACCGAGCGGGTCTCGCGGAAGGCCTCGATCATGCCGTCGGCCAGCGCCTTCGGGTAGTAGCGCGACGAGATGCTGAGCCGCTGCCCGTCGGCCTCGCCGACCGTGTCCAGCACGATGACCGGCAGCCCCGGCGCCAGCTCCAGCGCCGCGGCGACCGTGCTGTCGGCCGCGATCTCCAGCCCGCGGAGCAGGGTGGAGCCGGGCGTGCGGCTCTGCCGCGTCAGGTTCTGGCTGAACCGGGTGCGCCGGCCCAGCACGTAGTCGATCACGTTGTCGTGGACGAAGGTGCCGCGGCCCTGCTCGATCCGGATCAGGCCCTGGTCCTGGAGCGCGGCCAGGGCGCGGCGGATGGTATGGCGGTTGACGCCGAACCGCTCGACCAGCGACTGCTCGGTCGGCAGCCGGCTGCCCTGCGCCAGAGTGCCGGAGGTCATCTCGCCGCGGAGCACCTCTTCGATCTGGCGCCACAGCGCGACCCCGGTGCCGCGGTTCAAATCGGTCATCGTCGTCGAAACAACCGTCGCTCATGACCGTCCCGGATCGTCCCCGGGACCGCCGAAATGAAAATTTCACGCACCGCCGCTTGGCCTTTGCCACGCCGCGGCGCTACTAAGGCCGCAACCGAGCCCGGATGTCTAGACCAATTTTGTGACGGATCCATGGAGCGGCACGAGGCGACCCGTTCGGCCGATCCGGAGATCGCGGCCCGGCAGCGCTGGATGAGCGTGCTGGCCAAGGCCGGGCCGGAGCGCCTGGAGGCGAGCTGGGCCGCGCTGCCGGACCGACCGGCCTACGACCTCCTGCGCCCGCCCGAGGTCGGGCTGGTCATGGTGCGCGGCCGCACCGGCGGTGCCGGGCAGCCGTTCAACCTGGGCGAAATGACCATGACGCGCTGTGCCGTGCGCGTCGCCGGGGGTGCGGTCGGTTTCGGCCACGTCGCCGGGCGCCAGCCGCGCCAGGCGGAGCTGGCCGCGGTGTTCGACGCGCTGCTGCAGGACGCGGCGCGGCGGCCCGCGCTGGAGGCGGCGGTGGTGGCGCCGATCGAGCGGGCGCTCGCCGAGCGGCGGCAGGCCGAGGCGGCCCGGACCGCGGCGACGCGCGTCGAGTTCTTCACCATGGTCCGGGGAGACTGAGTCGCATGGCCGAAGGCAGCGGGCGGGGTGACGGGCCGGGGCCGGGGTTCGCCGATCCGGTGCTGGACGCCCAGAGGACGTTCCGCGCCGTGCTCGATTCGATGGCGCGGCCCGGCACGGTGCATCGCCTGACCGGCGCGCCGGCCGGCCCGGCGCCGCTGGACCCGGCCACGCTGGCCGTCTGCCTCACCCTGATCGACCTGGACACGCCGCTGTGGGTGGATGCCGCGGCGGCGCCGGCGCTCGACCACCTGCGCTTTCACTGCGGCTGTCCGACGGCGAGGCCGGATGCGGCGGCGTTCGCGCTGATCGCCGACGGCGGCGCGCTGCCGGCGCTGGACGCCTTCCCGGTGGGGCTGCCGGAGTACCCGGACCGGTCCGCCACGCTGATCGTCCAGGTGTCCGGCCTGACGCCGGGCCGCGGGCGGCGGCTGCGCGGGCCCGGGATCGACGGCACGGCGCACCTTGACATCGCCGGCCTGGACGAGCGGTTCTGGCCGGCCTGGCGGGACAATCTGGCGCTGTTCCCGCTCGGGTTCGACGCGGTCTTCACGGCGGGCGACCGGGTCGCCGCGCTGCCCCGCACCACGCGCGTGGAGGCGTGACGCCATGTACGTCGCCGTCAAGGGAGGCGAACGCGCCATCGACGCCGCCAACCGGCTGCTCGCCGAGGCGCGGCGCGGCGAGCCCGGGGTGCCGGAGCTGACGCTCGACCAGATCGACCAGCAGCTCTCGCTGGCGGTGGACCGGGTCATGACCGAGGGTTCGCTGTACGACCGCGAACTCGCCGCGCTGGCGATCAAGCAGGCGCGCGGCGACCTGATCGAGGCGATCTTCCTGCTGCGCGCCTATCGCACCACGCTGCCGCGGCTGGCCGCCGCCGAGCCGATCGACACCGGTGCCATGGCCGCGCGACGGCGCATCTCGGCGACCTTCAAGGACCTGCCCGGCGGGCAGGTGCTGGGGCCCACCTTCGACTACACCCACCGGCTGCTCGATTTCGGGCTGGCGGACGGTGCGGCGGATGGAGGCGGACAGGGCCACGCCCTGCCGCGGGAAGAGGCCGAAGGCCATGCCGCGCCGATGCCCAAAGTGCTGGACCTGCTCGATCGCGACGGCCTGATCGAGCGCGACGCCCAGGGAGAGCCCGACGCGCCCGTCGGCGACGTGACGCGCCAGCCGCTGTCCTTCCCCGCCGGGCGCGACGTGCGGCTGCAGAGCCTGGCGCGCGCCGACGAGGGTTTCGTGCTGGCGCTCGGCTATTCCACGCAGCGCGGCTTCGGCCGCACGCACCCCTTCGCCGGCGAGATCCGCATGGGCGAGGTGGCGGTGGAGATCGTGCCGCCGGAGCTTGGCTTCCCCGTGCAGATCGGCGAGATCACCGTCACCGAGTGCGACATGATCAACCAGTTCGCCGGGTCCAAGACCGAGCCGCCGCAGTTCACCCGCGGCTACGGGCTGGTGTTCGGCCACGCCGAGCGCAAGGCCATGGCCATGGCGCTGGTCGACCGCTCGCTGCGCGCCCGCGAGCTGGGCGAGGAGGCCACCGCGCCGGCCCAGGACGAGGAGTTCGTCCTGTCCCACGGCGACAATGTCGAGGCCTCGGGATTTCTGCAGCACCTCAAGCTGCCGCACTATGTGGACTTCCAGTCGGAGCTGCAGCTCGTCCGCGCCCTGCGCGAGGCCGCCGCGCGCCGCCGCGACGACCCCGACGAGCCCGACGGAGCAGGGGAGGGGCCATGACCGCCGCGCAGGCCGTGCTGGCCGGCTACAACTTCGCCTACCTGGACGAGCAGACCAGGCGCATGATCCGCCGCGCCCTGCTCAAGGCCGTGGCCGTGCCGGGATACCAGGTGCCGTTCGCCAGTCGCGAGATGCCGCTGCCCTATGGCTGGGGCACCGGCGGCATCCAGGTCACGGCCAGCATCATCGGCCCGGACGACCGGCTGAAGGTGATCGATCAGGGCGCCGACGACACCACGAACGCCGTGTCGATCCGCCGCTTTTTCGCCCGTACCGCCGGCGTCGCCACGACCACCCGCACCGCCGAGGCGACGATCATCCAGACCCGCCATCGCATCCCCGAGACGCCGCTGACCGACCGGCAGATCCTGGTCTATCAGGTGCCGATCCCGGAGCCGCTGCGCTGGCTGGAGCCGCGCGAGGCGGAGACGCGGCGGATGCATGCCCTGGCCGACTACGGGATCATGCACCTCAAGCTGTACGAGGACATCGTCCGCCACGGCCGCATCGCCACCGGCTACGCCTATCCGGTGCGGGTCGACGGGCGCTACGTCATGGACCCGTCGCCGATCCCGAAGTTCGACAATCCGAAGCTGGACCGCTGCCCGGCCCTGCAGCTGTTCGGCGCCGGCCGCGAGAAGCGCATCTACGCCGTGCCGCCGTACACGCGGGTGGAAAGCCTGGACTTCGAGGACCACCCGTTCCGGGTCGACGGCTGGCGCCAGGCGTGCGCCCTGTGCGGCGCCAACGACAGCTATCTGGACGAGATCATCGTCGACGACCGCGGGCGGCGCATGTTCGTCTGCTCCGATACCGACTATTGCGAGTGCCGCCGCGCCGCCGGCTGCACGGGGACGCAGACGGTCGAGGAGGCGGCGCAGTGACCGGCCTGCACCCTGCGCCGGCCGTCGCGGACGCCGGCGCCGGCACCGCGTCGGTGGAACCGCTGCTGTCGGTGACCGCACTGACGCGCCTGTACGGCGACCGGGTCGGCTGCCGCGACGTGTCCTTCGACCTGTGGCCCGGCGAGGTCATGGGCGTCGTCGGTGAGTCGGGCTCGGGCAAGACCACGCTGCTCGACTGTCTGTCCGGCCGGCTGATGCCGTCGGCCGGCACGGTCCGCTACCGGTCGCGCGACGACGGCACGGTCGACGTGCACGCCCTGCCGGAGGCGCGCCGGCGGCGCCTGCTGCGCAGCGAGTGGGGGGTGGTGCGCCAGAACCCGCGCGACGGCCTGCGCCTGGGCGTGTCGGCCGGCGCCAATATCGGCGAGCCGCTGATGGCGCTGGGCGCGCGGCACTACGGCCATATCCGGCGCACTGCGCTGGACTGGCTGGAGCGGGTCGAGATCGACGCCGACCGGCTGGACGACCGGCCGACCACCTTCTCCGGCGGCATGCAGCAGCGGCTGCAGATCGCCCGCAGCCTGGTCACCGCCCCGCGCCTGGTGCTCATGGACGAACCGACCGGCAGCCTGGACGTGTCGGTCCAGGCGCGGCTGCTCGACCTGCTGCGCCGGCTCGTGGCGGAGCTCGGCCTGGCGGCGATCGTCGTGACCCACGACCTTGCGGTGACCCGCCTGCTGGCCCATCGGCTGATGGTGATGCGCCGCGGCCTCGTGGTAGAGAGCGGGTTGACCGACCAGGTGCTCGACGACCCGCAGCACCCGTACACGCAGCTCCTGGTCGCCTCGGTGCTGCACGCGTGAAGGACCCGACCCGGCCCATGGACGCCATGATCGCGGTGCACGGCCTGGCCAAGGCGTTCACTCTGTACACCCAGGGCGGCATCCGGCTGCCGGTATTCGACGGCCTGGCGCTGACGGTGCACCGCGGCGAATGCGTCGCCCTGACCGGCCCGTCCGGCAGCGGCAAGTCGACCCTGCTGCGCGCGCTGTACGCCAACTACAAGGCCCAGGCCGGGCGCATCCTGGTGCGCCACGACGGCGGCACGGTGGACATGGCCGCGGCGCCGCCGCAGCAGGTGCTGGCGGTGCGGCGGCGGACGATCGGCTATGTCAGCCAGTTCCTGCGTGTGGTGCCGCGGGTGCCGGCGGTCGACGTGGTGGCCGAGCCGCTGCGGGTGCTGGGCTTCGGGCCGGACGCGGCTTCGGCGCGGGCGCGGGCGCTGCTGGCCCGGCTGAACATCCCCGAGCGGCTGTGGCCGCTGGCGCCGGCGACGTTTTCCGGCGGCGAGCAGCAGCGGGTCAACATCGCGCGCGGGCTGGTCACCGAGGCGCCGATCCTGCTGCTCGACGAGCCGACCGCCGCGCTGGACGCCGCCAACCGGCAGACGGTGGTCGACCTGATCGGCGAGGCCAGGGCGCGCGGCGCGGCGATCGTCGGCATCTTCCACGACCGGGATGTCCGCGCGGCCGTCGCGGACCGGGAGTTCGACATGACGGCCTACGGACGCGCGGCGTGATGCGGTCGAGCAGAAAGGGGCTGGATTTCGGCTTCGACCCGGCCGGCGAGGGCATCCCTGGCCGACTCGAGGTCGTACAGCGACTGGAGGTTCATCCAGAACTCGGGACTCGTTCCGAAGAACCGGGCGAGGCGGAGGGCAACCTCTCCCGAAATGGCGCAATCACCGCTCAGCACACCCCGCACGTCGCTTTCCGGCATTCCAATCCGGTGCGCCAAAGCGCTGGCATCCATGGCCAACGGCACGAGGAAATCCTCGCGCAGCACGTCGCCGGGACGAACGGGCGGGAAATCGGACACCGGACTCTCGTTTCAATGATAATCAACGATTTCCACATCATATGCGTTGCCCTTGCGCCATACAAAGCAAATCCGCCATTGGGCATTGATTCTGATGCTGTGCTGCCCTGAGCGGTCTCCGGAAAGGGCCTCCAATCGGTTGCCTGGAGGCGAACGCAGGTCGTCAAGTGTCTTGGCGGAATGCATTTGAGCCAGCTTGCGATAGGCCGTCATCTGGATGTCATGCGGGATTGCCTTAGCGAAACGCCGACCAAATAGCAGCTCGGTTCTCTTGCTGCGGAAGGACTTGATCATGCAAACATGGATTGCAAAGGCACGTGTTGGTGTCAAGTGGATGGTAGCACCATGAACGGCGAGCAGGTTCTGACCAACGCGCGGGTCGTGACGCGCGACTCCGTGATCGAGGGCAGCGTGTGCGTGCGCGACGGCCTGATCGCCGCGGTGGACGACGGCCCCGGCCGCGCTCCCGGCGCCGTCGACCTCGACGGCGACCTGCTGCTGCCGGGGCTGGTCGAGCTGCACACCGACAACCTGGAAAAGCATTTCCTGCCGCGGCCGAACGTGGTCTGGCCGTCGGGCCTGGCGGCGGTGCTGGCGCACGATGCCCAGGTCGTCGCCGCCGGCATCACCACGGTGTTCGACGCGCTGTGCGTGGGCGACTACCGCGCCGCCGGCATGCGCAAGGAGATCTACTACCGGGCGCTGGAGGCGGTGCGCCACGCCGCCGGCACCGGCCTGTTCCGCGCCGACCATTTCCTGCACATGCGCTGCGAGCTGTCCGACAGCTACCTGCTGGAGATGTTCGAACCCCACGCGGCCGACCCGATGGTGCGGCTGGTCTCGCTGATGGACCACACGCCGGGGCAGCGCCAGTGGGCGGACGTCAGCCGGTTCCACGCATTCCTGGGCGAGGACACCTGGACCGAGGAGCAGGTCGCCGCCGAGGTGCGCGAGCGCCAGGTGCTGCAGGCCAAGTACGCTCCCGCGCACCGCCGGCGGATCCTGGAGATCTGCCGCGGCCGCAGCCTGCCGCTGGCCAGCCACGACGACACCCTGGAGGCGCACGTGGTGGAGGCGGTCGGCGACGGCCTGACCATCAGCGAGTTCCCGACCACCGTGGCCGCCGCCGAGCGGGCACGGGCGGAGGGCATGCACATCGTCATGGGCGCGCCCAACGTGGTGCGCGGCGGCTCGCATTCCGGGAACGTGTCGGCGATCACGCTGGCCGATGCCGGCCTGCTCGACGGGCTGTCGTCGGACTACGTGCCGGCCAGCCTGCTGCACGCCGCCTTCCTGCTCAGCGGCCGGCCGGGCATCGACCTGCCCGCGGCGGTCGCCACCGTCTCCGCCAACCCGGCCGCCATGGCCGGCCTGACCGACCGCGGGGAGATCGCGGAGGGCCGCCGGGCCGACCTGATCCGCGTCCGCGTCGCCGGCGACCTGCCGATCGTGCGCGAGGCGTGGCGGGCGGGGCAGCGGGTGCTGTAGCGCCGGCGCCGCTTCCCTTCGTCGATCGCCCCCGATCCGGACGGGGCGCGCGGCGCGGCGGGCGGCAGGGTGTAGGGACTCTTTACAGTCGGCTTGCCGGGTCCCGTCGCGTCCGCGCGCGGCACGTTCCATGGCACTGCTTCCGCCCGCGATTTTCGGCGGCTCTTCCGCACGCATCGTTAACGACGAGGGTCCGCGCCGCCTCGCGCCGTACGAGCCGAGGGCGATATCAATAATATACTATGCAACAGCGCCGCTACCTGTCGGAGAACCTTACGTACGCGGGATGACGGCGCGGCAGATCCGGATTCCCCGAAAAGGATATCAATCCCTTAGCGGAATACGGTTGGTTGGCCCCTCTCTTGCAAGCCACCGGGCCGAGCGAACTCGTACGGCCTCGGGTCGGCCGGTGCCCCCTCCGGCGGTCGGTTTGGTCCTCAAGAGACGGAAGGTGAAGATGTACAGGTCCTGTTTGACGGCGGCAGCCGTAGCGACTGCGATGGCCCTGTCGCCAGTGGCGGTCAATGCCGCAACGATCAGCTTTACGGATTCGGTGCCGGTGACTAGCACGGGGTGGAACTTATCCGTTACACTGGACAAGTTCGACAACTCGCTCGGCACGCTCACCGGCATTACGTTTGAGCTCACCGGTGAGGTTTCGGGGCAGGCACGCTACGAAAGCGAAGACTTATCACCAGCTTTGGTTTCGTTAGACCTGCAAGCGACTATAAACCTTGATGGTTCCGGGTTAGGGCTCGGCAGCATTGTGCAGGTTCTCCCCGTGGCAAACGTCACCGAGAATGCAACGGCATTCGATGGTAGCTTCGATTTCGGCGGGACGTCAGGAGGCACCTTCCCGGGGCTGAGCGAGACCGCCACCGATACAGGGGTGATCGCGCCGGCAAATTTCGCCTTGTTTATCGCCGCTCCAGGGGACACGACATTTTCCTTGGATGTCGACGCGACCGGAAGCTCTACCGGATCAGGCGGAGGCAATCTAACCACTAATTTCACGACCAACGCCTCCGCAGAGGTTACGGTAACCTATACCTACACATCCAACGACATTCCTGAGCCGGCGACCCTCGCCCTCATCAGTGCCGGGCTTGCCGGAGTCGGATTTGTCCGATCCCGTCGCAAGCGGAGCTGACACAGACGCGACCTCCCGGAGTCTTGATTGGGACCGTACGGTACTTCTGCTTCTCGCCGAGCGCAGCCGCGCAGGCGGTCAAGCCAGCACCTGCCCCACCCTCCGCGGTGGGGCTCTCTTTTTTCGGCACACGGCAGGACCTGACAGGGTCGGTACCGGCGCCACGCGGCCGGGACGGCGGAGCCGCCGGCAGGCGCGACGTAAACCTTGCCTTACACCGCGCCGTCGCGCCACGGTGTGCCGGCGCGCCTGCCCGTACGCAGCCACGAGTTCCATAAGCCGTCGAATGTTTGTAATTGTAAGGATTATCGACAATCACTCGCCATCCGATATATAACGTGTTGTATTTTCTGACATAAGCCGTTCGGCCTAGATCTTGCTTCCCGAAGGTTGTATATCGCGTTGATCCGCTACGCACGCGCATGGGCTCCTGTGACCCAGGGTTGCCCGTGAGCATCGCGGAGCATGGGCGGTAGCGACGATGCCATCGAACCGGGAAAAGGGGTCTGCGGTCATGAGCAACAGGACGCAGCGATCCGCCGTGCCGAAGGCCGGGCTGTGCGCGGCGGCGGCGGTGCTCTGGCTCGGTGCGGGCGCGGCCGGGGCGGCGCCGATCGTCACGGTCGGCCAGAACTTCACCGGCAGCAACATCGGCCAGTCCGGGTTCTTCCCGCCCGACAGCATGGGCGCGATCGGCCCGGACCATTTTGTTGAGCTGATCAACGGCCGCTATGCCGTCTATGACCGCGACACCGGCCTGACCGTGCAGGCCAGCTCGCTGAACGCCTTCTGGAACAACGCCGGCGGCGGCTATGCTGGTAGTTTCGCGTTCGATCCGCGCATCGTCTACGACAAGCACAGCGGCCGCTGGTTTGCCGCGGCTGTGGACAACCACAGCGGCAACAACAATTTCCTGGTCGCCGTCTCGAACACCTCGGATCCCACCCAGGGCTGGCAGGGCTTCCGGATCGACAGCGACACGTCCGACACCCGCTGGGCGGACTTCCCGATGCTCGGCGTCAACAGCGAGGGCGTGTACCTGTCCGCCAACATGTTCGCGCAGAGCGGCGTCAGCACATCGGCGACCACCACCATGCTGGTGATCCCCAAGGCCGACCTGCTGGCGCCGACGCCGACGGCGGCCAACGCCACCCTGTTCGAGAACCCGACCCCAAACGGCACGGGGTTTTCCGTGCAGCCCGCGCTGGACCTGGACAACGGTTCCCAGCCGCTGCCGCTGCTGTCCGCCTACAATGGCAGCAACCTGAAGATCTCCAGCTTCACCGGGCCGATCACCGGGCCGACGCTGGACACCGCCGGCGGGTTCGTCTCCGTCCCGTTGCTCGGATCCCCACCGGACGCCGATCAGCCCGGCACCTCGACGGACATCGAAACCAGCGACCGGCGCTTCAGCGGCAACGTGATCCTGCGCGACGGCGACCTGTGGGGCGTGCAAACGGTGCGGGACGGCGACGGCAACGCCGCGTTGCGCTGGGTCCGCATCGACGACCCGCTCGGCGCGGCGTCGATCCTGGACAGCGGCCTGATCCGAAGCGCCGCGTTCGCCGGCCTGACCGGGTTCGACTTCTATTTCGGCTCGATCGCCGTCAACGAGTACGGCGACGTGGTGATCGGCTTCTCCGCCTCCGGGCCCAGCGCGCCCGACGGCTACGTCAGCGCCTACGCCATCGTCGGCGAGACGATCGGCAACCAGACCCTGTTCGGCGACCCGCTGCTGCTCAAGCAGGGCGTGGCGACCTACGTTCGCTTCGACGGCAGTGGCCGCAACCGCTGGGGCGACTACAGCGCCGTGACCATCGACCCCACCGACCCGCGGCGGTTCTGGACGATCCAGGAGTGGGCCTCCGGGAACAACCTGTGGTCGACGCAGATCACCGAGATCGTGGTCGCGTCGCCGCAGGTGCCGGAGCCGGCGACGCTGGCGCTGCTCGCCGCCGGCCTGGGCGGGATGGCCGTGCTGATGCGCCGCCCGCAGGCTCGAACCGCCCAAGCGCCGATCCGCGACGCCATCCGCTGAGCGCCGGGCACCCACCTCCGTTGTCGGACCGCGGACGCCCGGCGGTCAGCCGGCCGCCTCGGGCAGGCCGTGGACGTGCACGTCGGCGGCGGCGTGGTCGTTGAGGATGCGCACCGCACGCGCCTCGTGCTCGGCGTCGCGCACCTGCACCCACAGCAGCAGGCCGCCGTGGTCGAGCTGCTCCTGCAGCCGCACCGCCTGGCGGTGGCCGACCCAGCGCGCCAGTGCCGAACCGACCATGCCGCCGGCCCAGCCGGCCATCGCCGCGCCCAGGATCGCGCCGGCGATGGTGCCGCCGGAGGCGACGATCGCGCCCGCCGCGGTGACCGCGCCGACATAGCCCAGCCCGCCGATCAGCCCGCCCTTGGCGTCGCCCAGCGACTCGACCGAGACGTACGCCGCGCGCGGCACCCGGCGGTCGTCCTCCAGCTCGGCGACCTTGCGGTAGTGGCGGCCGAGCTTGCGGTCGACCGCCTCCTGGCCGGCGAGCAGGCTCAGGTCGGCGCGGTCGAATCCCGACGTCAGCAGCTCGTCGATGGCGGCCTGCAGGTCGTCGGCGGAATGGAACACGCCGACCGCCTCGCGCACGACCCGGCCGGTCCACATGCTCGTCATCGGCCCACCCCCGTTTTCCCCCTCGAGTGTATATGGAACTGTCGGCGACCGCGGGTCACGGGGCCGTACGCTCACGCGGCGGAGCGGTGCGTGGCCGCGGCCGGCGCCGCCGGTCGATCCACACCGCCACCGCCGTCACCAGTACCGCCCCGGCCAGCAGCGCGACGGCGGTCAGCAGATTGTCGAGCAGGCCCGGCGCCGCCAGCAGCACCATGCCCAGCCCCAGCATCATCAGGCCGGACAGCAGCTTGAGCACGCGGCCCTGGGTCTCGCTCAGCTTGCGGGCGCCGAGCGTGGCCGTCACCGCGATCACGATGACCAGCAGCGGCAGCACGTACACCACGTTGTACGCGGCCAGGTACAGGTAGTACGCCGGCGTCGACAGGTCCTGCAGGGTCAGCGCGCGGGTGTACACCAGCGGGAAGCCGGCGGTGCACAGCAGCTCGTAGGTGTTGGCGGCGACCGCCAGCGCCGCCGTGCCGGCCAGCATCGCCGGCAGGCTTTCCGCCGAAATCAGGCCGCGCATGCGGGCGAACAGGCCGGGCTTGCGGCTCTCCGGGATCGACAGGGTGACACCCTGCCCGAACCAGACGAAGTCCTTGATGTTGATCAGCGCCAGGACGACGGCGACCGCGCCGGCCACGGTCGTGATCCACCACAGCCCGCCGACGACCAGGAACAGGTTCAGCCACGCCGCCATGAACGCGAAATAGAGCAGCCCCGAAACCAGCACGAACAGCCCGCCGACGGCCAGCATGCGCGCCCGGCTGCGCGCATGCACCATCAGGCTCAGCAGGAACAGCAGCACGAAGAAGGCGCACGGGTTGAACGCGTCCAGCCCGCCGAGCACCACCGTCAGCACCGGCAGCGACAGCGCGTCGGGCGAGACCGTGCCGAGCAGGGGCACCTCGATCGGGGCGGGGGCCGGTGCGGCCGGCGCCTCGGCCGCCTCGGGACCGGCGCCTGCGGCATCGGCCGCTACGGCGGCGTGGCACCGGTCCACCAGCCGTTCCAGGCGCCGGCCCATGCCGCGGGCGTTGTCGAAGCCGACCAGCATCTCGCCGCACGCGAAGAAGGTGGGCACGCCCTGGATCTCGGCACCGGCGCGTTCGGCCAGGGCGCCGAACCATTCCCGCGCCATCGGCGAGCCGGTCACCTCCAGCGCATGCAGCTCCAGCCACGGCCGCGCCTCGGCCAGCGCCTCCACGAACGGGTGCGCCCGCTCGCAGTGCGGACAGGTCTCCGACCAGAAGAAATACAGGTCGACCGCCACGGCGCCGGTGTCGGGGTCGGCGTCATACCAGAACGGGTCAATGCCGGCCGCCCGACCCGGGGCGGGCTGCGCGCACAGCACCGCCAGGAGCGCGGCGAACCCCATCAGACTGCGTGCCATGGACACCTCGCCGGATGCTCATCGCGGAACCTCGTCTGGTCCCAATGTAGCCGCCCCGGCGCCGGCGCCGGGATGCGGCAATCCGACGGCAGGCATCGCCGCCCGGCATGGCCCGCCAGGCCTCGGGCTCAAGGTCACGCACCGCGATGCACCTATCGCGCAAGCTCCATGGTGCGTGTTAGCGCGTTGCGTCCGTGCCCGCCGCACCGGAATGAAAAGGCTGAATTCCAGCGCGGGTTGATCTAGTGTCGCGCGGAGGGACCGGCCGTTCGACAAGCGCCGTGGGCAAGGGAGTGGGAAACGTGGCCGCCGTGGATCTGAAATCGCTCGTGAGCAAGCTGAACGATGTCTGCCGCCGCACGCTGGAGGGGGCAGCCGGACTGACGCTGTCGCGCACGCACTACAACATCGAGATCGAGCACTGGCTGCTCAAGCTGCTCGAGGTGCCCAACACCGACCTGACGGTGCTGCTGCGCCAGTACGACATCGAGCAGTCGCGGCTGGTCGGCGACCTGACCCGGGTCCTGGACCGGCTCAAGACCGGCAACTCCCGCCCGCCGGCGCTGTCGCCCCACGTGGTGTCGCTGGGGCGCGAGGCCTGGGTGCTCGCCTCGCTGCAGTACGGGGCGCCGCGGGTGCGGTCCGGCCACCTGCTCGCCGCGCTGGTGCTGGACGACTCGCTGGCGCCGCTGGCGCGCGAGGCCTCGCCCGAATTCGCCAAGATCCCGCCGGACGCGCTCAAGCGCGACCTGCCGGCGATCGTCGCCAAGAGCGGCGAGGCGGAGACCGAGGCCGCCGCAGGCGCCGCGGCCGAGGCCGGGGCGGCCCCCGGCACAGCTCCGGCGGCCGGCCGGCCGGGCACCGCCGCCCTCGACCAGTTCACCATCGAGCTGACCGAGCGGGCGCGGAAGGGCCAGATCGACCCGGTGCTGGGCCGCGACCCCGAGACCCGGCAGATCGTCGACATCCTCACCCGGCGCCGCCAGAACAACCCGATCCTCACCGGCGAGGCGGGCGTCGGCAAGACCGCGGTGGTGGAAGGTTTCGCCCTGCGCGTGGCCGCCGGGGACGTGCCGCCGGCGCTGCGCAACGTCGCCGTGCGCACCCTCGACCTGGGCCTGCTCCAGGCCGGCGCCGGCATGAAGGGCGAGTTCGAGAACCGGCTGAAGTCGGTGATCGAGGAGGTCAAGGCCTCGCCCAAGCCGATCATCCTGTTCATCGATGAGGCGCACACCCTGATCGGCGCCGGCGGGCAGGCCGGGCAGGGCGACGCCGCCAACCTGCTCAAGCCGGCCCTGGCGCGCGGCGAGCTGCGCACCATCGCCGCCACCACCTGGGCCGAATACAAGAAGTACTTCGAGCGCGACGCGGCGCTGGCCCGCCGCTTCCAGGTGATCAAGGTGGAGGAGCCGGGCGAGCCGGCGGCCATCGAGATGATGCGCGGCCTGGTCGACACCCTGGAGAGCCACCACAAGGTGCGCATCCTGGACGAGGCGGTCGTCGAGTCGGTGCGGCTGTCGCACCGCTACATCTCCGGCCGCCAGCTGCCCGACAAGTCGGTCAGCCTGCTCGACACGGCGTGCGCCCGCGTCGCCATGAGCCAGTCGGCCACGCCGGCGGAGATCGAGGACCGCCGCCGCCGCATCGAGCAGCTCGAGGTCGAGATCGGCATCCTGGAGCGCGAGCTCGCCACCGGCAGCGCGCACGCCGACCGCATTGCCGCCCAGCGGGCGCTGAAGGCGGAGGCCGAGGCCGAGCTGGCCGCCCTGGAGGAGCGCTGGACCCGCGAGCTGGACCTGGTCGGCCGGATCCGCGACCTGCGCGACCGTCTGGAGCAGGCGCACCGCACGGCACCCGGCGCCGCCGACGAGGCGGTCGCCCCGGTGCCCGCCGGCGCCGGCGTGGCCCCCGCGCCGGGCCCGGCCGAGATCGACGGCTGGCGGTCGGAACTCGCCGCGCTGAACGCCGAGCTTGCCGCGATCCAGGGCGAGTCGCCGCTGCTCAACCCGGTGGTCGACGGCCAGGCGATCGCGGCGGTGGTGGCGACGTGGACCGGCATTCCGGTCGGCCGCATGGTGTCCAACGAGATCCAGGCGATCCTCAGCCTGAAGGAGCGCATGGGCGAGCGCATCATCGGCCAGGACCACGCGCTCGACGCCATCGCCCAGGCGATGCGCACCTCGCGCGCCAAGCTGACCGACCCGCGCAAGCCGATCGGCGTGTTCCTGATGGTCGGCACCAGCGGCGTCGGCAAGACCGAGACGGCGCTGACGCTCGCCGAGATCCTGTACGGCGGGGAGCAGAACGTCACCACCATCAACATGTCCGAGTTCAAGGAGGAGCATAAGGTCTCCATGCTGGTCGGCTCGCCGCCCGGCTACGTCGGCTACGGCGAGGGCGGCGTGCTGACCGAGGCGGTGCGGCGGCGCCCGTACAGCGTCGTGCTGCTCGACGAGATGGAGAAGGCGCACCCCGGCGTGCAGGACATGTTCTACCAGGTGTTCGACAAGGGCATGCTGCGCGACGGCGAGGGCCGCGACATCGACTTCAAGAACACCGTCATTATCATGACGTCCAACGCCGGGACCGACACCATCGCCAGCCTGTGCGCCGATCCGGAGACCATGCCCGATACGGAAGGCCTGCTGGAGGCGCTCAGGCCCGAGCTGCTCAAGACCTTCAAGCCGGCGTTCCTGGGCCGCGTCTCCCTGGTGCCGTATTTCCCGCTCGACGACACGGTGATGAAGGGCATCTGCCGGTTGCAGCTCGGCAAGGTCGGCCGGCGGGTCGCCGAGAACTACAAGGCGGAGTTCGAGTACGCGCCCGACCTGGTCGACACCATCGTCGCCCGCTGCCAGGAAACCGATACCGGCGCCCGCAATATCGAGCACATCCTGACCCGCAGCCTGCTGCCGGACCTGGCGGCGCGGTTCCTGGAGCGCATGGCGGAGGGCCAGCCGGTCGGCCGGGTCCACGTGTCGGTGGACGATGCCGGAGAGTTTCGCTACCGTATCGACTAGGGTGGACCGCGGCCATCCGCCATCACAAGAACACGCAATCAACGAAAGACGGGTCCCACTTCGGCCACAGTTGACGCCCAGCGTCGCCGTGGCACCGGCGGGAAGTGGTTCGAGCCCGAGCGAGCACTTTTTTTCAGGGTAGTGACGGCGGGCACAGCCCCGACCCGCCGCCGGTGCCACAACACGATCGTTCCGGCACGACCCGGGACGAACCCGTTCAATGACGGAGGACAATCATGGCCATCTATATTGACCTCGAGGGCATCAAGGGCGACGCCACCCACTCCAAGCACAAGAAGTGGCTCGACATCGAGTCGCTGCAGTGGGGCGTCGGCCGCGCGATCATGACGCCGTCCGGTTCGGCTCAGAACCGTGAGGCGTCGGAGCCCTCGGTCAGCGAGGTGACCGTGACGAAGATGATGGACTCTTCGTCCGCCAACCTGTTCCAGGAGGCTTGCGCCGGTCACGCGGGCAAGAAGATGACCATCCACCTCGTCACCACGGGCGATCCCGGGGACATCTACATGGAGTACACGCTGCACAACGTCCTGGTCAGCGGGTACAGCGTCTCCACGGGCGGGGACCGCCCGGTCGAATCGGTCAGCTTCAACTTCACCAAGGTGGAGATGAAGTATACCCAGTTCGACGAGAGGCATAAGGTTGTGAACAACTTCCCGGCGTCGTACGACCTCGCGACGACCAAGACCGGCTAGACCCTGTCCGGACCGGCCACGGGGGAGAGGGCGGGACCGGCCCGTCCCGCCCGCCTCCGCACCCGTGATGGGATCGGCCGCAGGAACCGGGACACTTGTGGACACAGCAGAGACCGCTTCCCATTTTCATGATGAACGGAGGCATCGCCGCAGGACGCGGATCCGGCACCGAGCCGGGCCGCATGGGCGATGACGGTTCGGTCCGGGACCGCCCGGGTCGGGCCGGCGCAATGACCGCCGGTCGGTGCCCGCGGCACGCGGCGCGCCGCACCACGGCAGGATGCGCCTTGCGCACAGCCGCGCCGGTCATGAACCGGCGGGGAGGGCTGTCATGAAGCTGACCATGACGCTGCTGCGGCAGGACCCGCAGGCCGGGCCGGTGCAATCGGGCAAGGTGCTGGGCGAAGGCACGCTGACGATCGGCCGCTCCCAGGAGAACGACTGGGTGCTGCCGGACACCGAGCGGCACATCTCCAAACGGCACTGCCGCATCGACTTTGCCGGCGGCCGGTACGCCCTGACCGACACCAGCGCGAACGGCGTGTTCCTGAACGACAGCGGACAGGCGGTCGGCCGGGACAACACCGTCCCGCTGCACGACGGCGACGTGATCCGCATCGGCAACTACGAGATCGGCGTGCGCCTGGACGCCGGCGACGAGGCGACCATGTACGGCGCCGGGGCGCCGGGCGGCTTCGGCGACGAGGCGTACGCCCCGGACGACGGCCTGCCGTACGAGTCGGCCGCGCCGTACGATCCGGCGGCCGACCCGTTCGGCGGGGTCGACTCCTATGGCAGTCCCGAGGCCGCGAACGGAGGCGATCCGTTTGCCGCCGTCCCGCCGTCGGGCGACGACCCGTTCGCCCCGCCGCCGCCGCACGAGCCGGCGCGCCGCCGCAGCGATTTCGACAGCAGCTACGACTATGTCGAGCGGGCGCCCGTCGAGGAGGGCGACCCGTTCGGCCTGGGCGCCGAGAGCGGATCCCGCGAGCCGTCTGCGTTCGAGCGGTCGCCGTTCGAGGAGCCGTATGTCGGGCCGGGCGACGCGGGGTACGGCGGCGAGGCCGACGATCCGTTCGCGGAGCGGCCGGAACCGTTCGGCGGCGGCTCCGGCCGCAACATCATTCCGGACGACGCGGACATCTTCGGCGGTGGCCCCCCGGCGGATTTGGGCGGATCGGCCCAGTCGGACCATGTGTCCGCGGAGCACGAGGCGTTCGTGCCGCCCGCCTTCGGCACGCAATCGCCGCGCGGCGGCGGGGACATGATCCCGCCCGACTGGGACCGGGCCGGCCCGGACCCGGGCTGGGGCCCGCCTGCGGGCGGCGCGGGACCCGCCGCCCCCGGCTGGCCGCCGGCGGGAGAAGCGTCGCCGGACCCGGGCTGGCCGCCGACAGGGGAGGCGCCGCCGCCCGTAGGCGACTGGCCGTCCCAGGGCGACTCGGCGCCGGCGGACGAGCCCTGGCCGGACGCAGCACCGCCCGCACCGCCGCCGCACGCAGCACCGCCCCCGCCGCCGCCGCCGCCGCGCGGCACTCCCCCGCCGCCTGCCGGACGCGCGGCCCCGCCCCGCGGCCCGGTGCCGGCGGGCGACATGACGGCGCTGCAGGCGTTCCTGAGCGGTGCCGGCATCGATCCGAACGAGGTGCCGGACGCCGCGTCGGCGGAACTGCTGCACATCATGGGCAGGGTGTTCCGGGAGACGGTGCAGGGCCTGCTGGAGGTGCTGTCGGTGCGCTCCTCGCTGCGGGACAACATGCGCGTCGCCGACCGCACCACGATCCGGCCGCGCGACAACAACCCGCTGAAGTTTTCCGCCAGCCTGGAGGCCGCGCTGCGCAACCTGGCGACCCGGCCGGACCCGGGCTTCCTGCCGGCGGACCGGGCGGTGCGGGAGTCGTTCCGCGACATCAAGGCCCACGAGCTGGCGGTGATGGCCGGCATGCAGGTGGCGTTGCGCGCTCTGCTGCGCCGCTTCGACCCCGACCGGCTGCAAAAGCGCATCGAGCAGCACTCGGTCTGGGACAGCATCCTGCCGGCCAACCGCAAGGCCAAGTACTGGGAGCTGTTCCGCGACCTGTACGGCGAGATCGCCCGCGAGGCGGAGGACGACTTCCACGGCCTGTTCGGCCGGGAGTTCTCGCGGGCCTACGAGGAGCAGATCAAGAAGATGTGACGCCGGCGCGCCGCGCGCATGATGACGAGGATGCAATTTCCGGCTGCTTGGGTACACTGGGGCAACAGCGATACGAACACGCCGACGGGGGAAGGGATGACGGGACGAGCGACGGAGACGGCCGGGCGCGGTGCGGCGGGCCGGGTGCGGGCGGGCGTGACGGCCTGCCTGGCCATCCTGATTCTGGCGGCCTGCGCCGCGGCACCGCCGCCGCCGGCGCCGCCGCCGGAACCGACCGTCGTGCAGGTCAACCTGGTCGGCGCGCCGGGCCTCAACCCCGACCCGGGCGGCCGGCCCTCGCCCGTGGCCGTGCGGGTCTACCAGCTGCGCTCGCCGGCCTCGTTCCAGCAGGCCGACATCTTCCAGCTGCTGGAGCGGGAGAGCGAGGTGCTGGGCGCCGATCTGGCCGGCCGCAGCGAGGTGACGGTCCGCCCCGGCGCTACCGAATCCCTCACGCTGCGCCCCGGGCCGGATGTCCGCTACATCGGCGTGGTCGCGCTGTACCGCGATGTGGACAACGCGATCTGGCGCGCCGGGGCACCCGTGTCGCCCAACCAGACCAATGTCTTTACGGCGCAGCTGCAGCCGCTGGCGGTGAGCGTGGGGCACACCGGGTCGTGACCACGGCGGAGGAGCGCGAGCCGCGGCCGCACGGCCCCCGGCGCACGGAGCAGTAGACGCGGATGTCGGCCGACAACAAAGTCGTCTGGTCGGAGGGCATGTTCCTCCGCACTCAGCACTTTCAGCAGTTCGACCGCTATGTCGAGAAGCTGGTGCGCGGCGGCACCGGCGGGCTGCGGCCGTACGGCTGGGGCCTGTCCGAGCTGGAGATCAACCGCGAGCTGCTCAAGACCGGCAGGCTCGCGGTCAGCAGCTGCCGCGGCATTCTGGAGGACGGCACGCCGTTCTCCATTCCCGAGGATGCCGACCACCCGCCGCCGCTGGAGCTCCAGGACAGCGTGCGCAACGCGCTCGTCTACCTGGTCCTGCCGGTGCGCCAGCCGGGCGGGATCGAGTTCGACCGCGCCGGCCAGGAGGAGACGGTCGCCCGCTACAGCACGCACGAGTACGCCGCGCGCGACGCCAACGCCGGTGCGGAGGGCATCGCGCAGATGCAGGTCGGCAAGCTGCGCCTGCGCCTGGCGCTGGAGACCGAGGAGCTGGCCGGCTACATGAAGCTCGGCTTGGCGCGCATCGTCGAGGTGCGCGCCGACAAGAACGTCGTGCTGGACGACGGCTACATCCCGCCGATGCTGGACTGCGCCGCGTCGCCGGTGCTGGCCGGCTACGTCGCCGAGCTGCAGGGGCTGATCCACACCCGCGGCGAGGCGCTGGGCGGGCGCGTCGCCGAGTCGGGCACCAAGGGCGTGGCCGAGATCGCCGACTTCCTGATGCTGCAGATGGTCAACCGGTACGAGCCGGTGTTCAACCACCTGCTGCGCGCCGCCAGCGTCCATCCGGAAGCCCTGTACCTGACGGCGGTGGAGCTGGCCGGGGAGTTCTGCACCTTCACCGCGCCCAACCGCCGGCCGCCGCAGTTCCCGACCTATCGCCACGAGGACCTGCAGCGCACCTTCCGGCCGGTGATGGCAAGCTTGCGCGAGTCGTTCCGCATCGCCATCGAGCCGACCGCGATCCCGATCCCGCTGCAGCAGCGGCCCTACGGCGTGCGCGTTGCCGTCATCCCCGACCGCGACCTGCTGACCCAGGCCGGGTTCGTGCTGGCGGTGCGCGCCGAGATGCCGGGCGAGCTGCTGCGCCGCCATTTCCCGCCGCAGATCACCATCGGCCCGGTCGAGAAGATCCGCGAGATGGTCAACAGCCGGCTGCGCGGCATCCGGGTGCGGCCGCTGGCGGTGGCGCCGCGCCAGATCGCCTACAATCCCGGCGTCACGTACTTCGAGTTGGAGCGCAACAGTCCGTTCTGGCGGGAGCTGGGGCAGTCGGGCGGCATGGCGATCCATGTCTCGGGCGACTTTCCGCGCCTCGACATGGAGCTGTGGGCCATCCGCGGCTATCAGGGCTGACGGGAGGAGTAGCGGGCCATGACAAACGACGACCCGTTCGCCGAGCCGCCCGACGACCAGGACCGCACCGTCATCCGGCCCACGCCCGGCCGCCGCCGCGGCCCGGCCCAACCGCCCGGCGGGCCGGCCTCGGGGCAGGGCCGCCCGCCGCCGCATGCGCAGCCGCGCCCGCCGCAGCGGATGCCGGCCGGGCTGCCGTCCGAGGTCACCTTTACCGGGATCAATCCGCTGGTCAGCGCGGCGTCGTCGCTGCTGGCGCTGGCCATCCGCCTGCGCAACCGCGCCCAGCACCGCAACGTCGATGCGCTGCGCGAGCGGGTCGTGCGGGAGATCAAGGCGTTCGAGAAGCGGGCGCTGGCCAGCGGCGCCTCGCCGCCGGCGATCCGCGCCGGCCGCTACGCCCTGTGCGCGACCGTGGACGACCTGGTCCTGCAGACGCCGTGGGGCCAGCAGAGCCACTGGCGCGAGCAGAGCATGGTCAACGTGTTCTACAACGAAGCCTGGGGCGGCGAGCGTTTCTACGAGATCCTGAACCAGCTCGGGCGCAACCCGGGCCGCAACCTCGACGTGCTCGAGCTCATGTACCTGTGCATGACGCTCGGCTTCGAAGGCCAGTACCGCGTCATGGAGCGCGGGATGGCCAAGCACACCCAGATCCGCGACGGCCTGTACCGGATGATCCGCGGCCAGCGCGGCGAGTTCGAGCGCGACCTGTCGCCCCACTGGCGCGGCGTGGAGGGCGGACACCGCCCGCTCACCTCGTACGTGCCGCTGTGGGTGCTCGGCGCCGGCGTCGCCGTGCTGCTGACGCTGATGTACATGGGCTTCAGCTATGCGCTGAGCGGGGCGACGGCCGCCCCGGTCGCCGCGTTGAACGGCCTGCCGCCGCGCGGCGAGGTGGAGCTGGCCCGCGAGGCGCCGCCGGCGCCCGAGCCGGAGCCCGAGCCCGAGGTGGTCGAGGAGGGACCGGGCGAGCCCGAGGGTCCCAGCCTGGCCGAGCGGCTGCGCGGCGACAACGTCACCGTGCTCGAGGACCCGCAGACGCTCACGGTGCGGCTCCAGGGGGCGGCCCTGTTCGCGTCGGCCAGCACCGAGATCGGCCAGCAGTACCTGCCGACGCTGGAGAGGATCGCGCGCGTCCTGAACGGCGAGCCGGGCGACATCATCGTCACCGGCCACACCGACAACATTCCCATCCAGACGCTGCGCTTTCCCTCCAACTGGCACCTGTCGCAGGCGCGCGCCCAGGCCGTGCTCGACTACATGAGCCGGTTCATGGACAACCCGTCGCGCATGACGGCCGAGGGCCGCTCGGACAACGAGCCGCTGGTCAGCAATGATACGGCGGACGGCCGGGCGCAGAACCGGCGGATCGAGATCATCCTGCTCAAATAGTGACAGAACAGACGTCCGCGGCGGTCCCCCGCCGCGGCAGCGGGGACCGAGGGTGAGAGCAATCCTGAACGTGCTGAAGGCGGGTTGGTTCATCGGCCTGATCGGCGTCGTGCTGCTCGCCGTCCTGATCTGGTTCGTCGGGCCGCTGCTGGCGATCGGCAGCTTCCGGCCGTTCGACGGCGTGGTCGCGCGCATCGTCACGATCGCGGTGCTGTTCCTGATCTGGGCCGCGGTCGTGCTGATCGGCTGGCTGCGCCGGCGGCGCACCAACGCGCAGATGGCCGAGGACCTGGTCCGTGCCGCGGAGGAGACCGGCGGGCCCGACACCGCCGCGAGCGCCACGGCCGAGGAGGTCGCCGACATCAAGGAGCGCATGCAGGAGGCCATGGCCCTGCTCAAGCAGGCCAACCTGGGCGGCGCCGGCGGCGGGCGGCAGTACCTGTATCAGCTCCCCTGGTACATCATGATCGGCCCGCCGGGCTCCGGCAAGACGACGGCCCTGCTGCACTCCGGCCTGAACTTCCCGCTGGCCGACCGGCTGCGCGGCGAATCGCTGGAGGTGCGCGGCGTCGGCGGCACGCGCAACTGCGACTGGGTGTTCACGAACGAGGCGGTGCTGATCGATACCGCCGGCCGCTATACCACCCAGGACAGCCACCAGGCCGTGGACCAGGCGGCCTGGACCGGGTTCCTCGGCCTGCTCAAGAAGTACCGCCGTCGCCAGCCGATCAACGGGGCGCTGATCGCCGTCAGCCTGGCCGACCTGATGGTCTGGTCCGAGGCCGAGCGCCAGCAGCATGCCCGCACCATCAAGCAGCGCATCCGCGAGCTCAACGAGCAGCTCGGCGTCCGCTTCCCGGTCTACGTCCTGTTCACCAAGTGCGACCTGATCGCCGGCTTCGTCGAGTACTACGACGACCTGGGCCGCGAGGAGCGCCGGCAGGTCTGGGGCATGACCTTTCCGGTCGACGAGGGCAAGGGCCAGGAGGGCGTCGTCAGCCAGTTCGGCAGCGAGTTCGACCTGCTCGTCCGGCGCCTCAACGACCGGCTGGTCGAGCGCCTGCATCAGGAGCAGGACAGCGTCCGCCGCTCGCTGATCTACGGCTTCCCGCAGCAGATCGTGTCGCTGCGCGAGCCGCTGCAGGACTTCCTGAACGAGATCTTCCGCCCGAGCCGGTTCGAGCAGCGCCCGCTGCTGCGCGGCGTCTACTTCACCAGCGGCACCCAGTACGGCACGCCCATCGACCGCCTGATGGGCGCCATGGCCGGTACCTTCGGCATCGGCCAGCAGGCCCTGACCGCGGCCAGCGGTGGCGGGCGCAGCTATTTTCTGACCCGTCTGCTGCGCAACGTCGTGTTCCCGGAGGCCGGCGTCGTCAGCGTCAACCGCCGGGAGGAAAAGCGCCGGAAATGGATCCAGCGCGCCGCCTATGCCACCTCGGTGCTGCTCGTGGCCGGCCTCGGGCTGGCCTGGTACGTGAGCTACGCCAACAACCGCGACCTGATCGCCGAGGCGGAGGAGCACGTCCGCACCTATGAAAGCCAGGTCGCGGGGCTCGACCTGAACCCGGTCGACAGCACCGACCTGGTCGAGGTGCTGCCGCCGCTCAACACGCTGCGCACCATGCCCGCCGGCTATGCCGCGCGCGAGCAGGGCGTGCCGCTGTCGTACACCTTCGGCCTGTATCAGGGCGAGCGCCTGAGCGCCCAGGCGGTACAGGCCTATCGACGGGCGCTGAACGACATCCTGCTGCCGCGGCTGCTGCTGCGCCTGGAGGAGACGATCCTCGACATCGTCGCCCGCGGCGGCGATGCGGAGACCCAGGCGGAGCGGCTGTACGACCCGCTGCGCGCCTATCTGATGATGGGCGGGCGCGGGACCATGGACCGCGACTTTGTGCTCGACTGGGTCCGCCGCGACTGGGAGAACAACCTGCACCCCGGCCCCGGCAATGCCGAGAACCGCGCCGCCCTCCAGCGGCACCTGCAGGCCCTGTTGGAGCGCCCGCTGGAGCCGCCCGAGCTGCACGGCGACCTGGTCCGCCGGGCGCAGGCGATCCTCGGCGAGCAGCCGGCCTCGGCGCAGGCCTACGCGCGCATCGTCGGCGCGCCCGAGGCGGCCCGGCTGCGCGACTGGCGGGTGATCGACCACGGCGGCCCGTTCGTGCGCGACGTCATCGTCCACCGCCAGGGCCCCGACGAGCCGCTCACGGTCGAAGGCCTGTACACGCGCGACGCCTTCTACACCTACTTCATTCCGGCGATGGTGCGGGAGGCGCACCGCGTCGCGGAGGAGCGCCGGATCATCGAGGGCGCGGAGGAGGGCCTGGACGACCGCGACCTGGCCGTGCTGGAAGACCAGGTCCTGCGCCGCTACCTGGTCGACTACGTGGATCGCTGGAACACGCTGCTGCGCGACATCGCGATCGTCGATTTCGAGAACAACCCCGATCGGGCGGCCCAGATCATGACCTATCTGGGCAGCCCCGACTCGCCGCTGCGCCTGGTGCTGCGCGCCGTGTGCCGCGAGACCCGGCTGAGCGATCCGCCCCCGGCGCTCGCGCAGACCGGAGCGGATGCCGTGGCGGACGCCGTCGGCAGCGGCAATCTCGGCGCCGGGGCGGAGATGGTCGGGCTGTTCGCCGAATACCAGTTCCGCCGCCGGCTGTCGTCGCGCCAGGCCTATGGCTACGACACGATCCGCGAGGGCGTTACCGGCACCGGCACCGGCACGGACACCGGCACCGACGGCGGCACCGGATCCGGCACCGGGACGGGCGAGGAGCCGCCGCCCCTCGGCGCGTACGTCGAGGCCCGGTTCCGCGAGGTCCACCTCTACGCCGGGTGCATCGACGACACCGGCGCGCCGCCGCCGATCGACGAGCTGGTCAGCGAGTTCCAGCAGATCGCGCGCGACCTGCCGCGCGGCTCCGGCGGGTCGACCGGGCCCGACCAGGTGGCGGCGCTGCGCGATCTCGAGTCGCAGGCGACGGTCATGCCGCCGGCCGTCGGCGGCATCGTCACCGAGGTGGCGCAGCAGGCGCAGGCCGCCGTGGAAAGCGGCGCCGGCGGCCGCCTGGCGGAGGTCTGGCGGTCCGACGTGCAGGACCTCTGCCTGCGCGCCACCCGCAACCGCTATCCCTTCAGCCGCGGCAGCCAGAACGACGTCAGCCTGGACGACTTCGCCCGCCTGTTCGCGCCCGGCGGGGAGATCGACCGATACTTCGAGGAGCATCTCAGGCCCTACGTGGACACCTCGCTGCGCCAGTGGCAGTTCCGCCCCGACGCCGGCAATCTGGGCCTGCCGACCTACGTGCTGGGGCAGTTCCAGAACGCCGCGGAGATCCGCGACGCGTTCTGGCCGGCGGGCGGCGGCGGCCGGCCGCGCATCAGCTTCGAGCTGCGGCCGGTCTCGCTCGGCGCTTCGGCCAACCGGGTCACCCTGGACATCGACGGCCAGGTCGTGGAATACGCCCACGGCCCGCAGCGGACCTACAACCTGGAATGGCCGGGCATGCAGAACCGGGCGCGGGTGGCGTTCTCGCCCCAGGGCGGCGCGTCCAGCCGGACCAAGCAGGGCACCTGGGCATGGTTCCGGCTGCTCGACGAGGCCAGCCGCAGCGGCGGCGCCTCGGACCGGTTCACCGTGACCTTCGCGGTCGGCGGCATGACCGCCTCGTTCGAGCTGCGCGCCGGCAGCGTGACCAACCCCTTCAACCTTCCCGCGCTGGGGGCGTTCCGGTGTCCGACGTTGTGACCGAGGGCGCGACCGGCGCCGGCCCCGGCCCCGGCCCCGGCTTCTACGGCAAGCTGCCCGGGCTGGGCGACTTCGTCTCGCGCCGGCTGCCGCGTGCGTTCATCGATCCCTGGGACCGCTGGCTGCAGGACGCCATCGCCGAGAGCCGCGCCTGCCTGGGCGAGGACTGGCTGGAGGCCTATCTCACCGGGCCGGTCTGGCGGTTCGTGCTGGACGGGGGGCTGTGCGGCGAGGCGGTGGTCGCCGGCGTCCTGATCCCCAGCGTCGATCGGGTCGGCCGGTACTTCCCGCTTGCCGCGGCCGCGCCGCTGCCCGACTGCCGCAACCCGCTGATGCTGCCGCTGCTGGCCAGCGCCTGGTTCGACAGCCTGGAGGACAAGGCGCTGGCGGCCCTCGACGACGGGTTCGACCTGGACCGGTTCGACGCGGACATCGACGGCGTCGGCCTGCCCGACGTGACGCAGGCACCGGCCGGGCCGGCGGACGGCGTGGTCGCGGCCGGCACCGGCGACCCCGGGTGGCGCGTCGCGATCGGGTCGGAGGGCGAGCCGCTGACCGGCTACGTCGCGCTGCTCGGGCGCCTGCTGGCCGTCGAGGCGCCGCAGCGCAGCCTGTGGTGGACGGCCGGATCGGAGCGGGTTGACGGCACGCTGGTGGTCTGCCGCGGCCTGCCCGAGCCGTCGGCGTTTGCGGCGCTGCTCGACGGCGGCTGGGCGCAGTGGGGGTGGGACGCGCCGGCGCCGCTGCCGCCGCCGCTTCCGGACGACTCCTGACGGGGCCCGGAGCATGCCGCCCGGCGGGCCGTTCGTCTACGTCTCGGCATCCGGCACCAGCCCGGGCGCGGTGCGCACCCGCAACGAGGACGCGATGCTGGAGCGCCCCGACGTCGGCCTGTGGGCGGTGGCCGACGGCATGGGCGGGCATCGGGACGGCGACCGCGCCAGCACGATGATCGTGCAGGCGCTCGACCGGCTGCAAGGTCCGATCGGAGCGCCGGCGCTGCTGGCCCAGGTGCGCCAGCGGCTGGAATACGTGCACCGCCGGCTGCGGTCGGACCGGGCCGACGCCGGCGTCCCGTGCGGCAGCACGGTCGTGGTGCTGCTGGCCGCCGGCGGGCACTACTGTTGCCTGTGGGCCGGCGACAGCCGCCTCTACCTGCTGCGCGGCGGCCGGCTGACGCAGGTCACGCACGACCACAGCCACGTTCAGACCCTGGTCGACACCGGCGCCCTTACTCCGCAAGAGGCCAGAGACCACCGCATGGCCAACATCGTGACCCGCGGCGTCGGCGTCGGTGAAGACCTCAACCTCGCCAAATACTGCGACCGGCTCCACGCCGACGACATCTTCCTGCTGTGCAGCGACGGCTTGACCAAGTCCCTCGGAGCCGCTGAAATAGCCGCGAACCTCACGCAGCTCAGTATGCAGCATGTCGTGCGCGACCTGCTGGACCTGGCGCTGGAGCGTCGGGCGGACGACAATGTCACCGCCGTCGCCGTGCGGTGCCGCGCCGCCGGCGGGCAGGCGCGGCCGGCGGACGGGCGCGCCGTGACGACGGAGGCAGGCGCGTGACCGTCCCGGACCAGAGCGAACGGTTCGACTCCGCGGGCCTGACCGACGTCGGGGTCGCGCGCAAGCTCAACGAGGACGCCGTCCTGGCCCGGCCGGACATCGGCCTGTGGGTGGTTGCCGACGGCATGGGCGGGCACGCCGCGGGCGAGGTCGCCAGCGGCATGATCGTCGCCGCGCTCAACGGCGTGCGGGCGTCGCGCAGCGGGGCGGCCCTGTTGGCCGAGGTCAAGGCCCGCCTGCAGGCGGTGCACGACCGGCTGCGCATCGAGGGCGGCACCGCGCGCATGATGGGCAGCACCGTCGTCGTGCTGATGATCGTCGACGACCACTTCGCCTGCGTCTGGGCCGGGGACAGCCGGCTCTACCTGCTGCGTGGCGGCCAGGTGCGGCAGGTTACGCGCGACCACAGTCACGTGCAGGACCTGATCGACGCCGGCGCGCTGAGGCCGGAGGACGCCGACCACCATCCCCACGCCAACGTCATCACCCGCGCCGTCGGCGCCTCCGAGGCGCTGGAGCTCGACGAGCAGCGCGACCGGCTGCTGCCCGGCGACGTGCTGTTGCTGTGCAGCGACGGGGTCAGCCGGTCGGTGCCGGCCGCGGAGATCGGGGCGGTGCTCGCCGACGGATCGGCGGACAGGGCGGCCACCGCGCTGATCGAACGGGCGCTGGCCCACGGCTCCCGCGACAACATTTCCGCCGTGGTCGTGCGCTATGCCGGCAGCGGGCGCGTCCCGGCGATGGACCCGGGCGACGACGACGAGCCGACGCTGCCGCCCCTGGACGACCCGCCCGGCGACGCCGAGCCCGCCATGCCCGGCGGCGCGGTTCGCCGGTCCGAAGCTACGGTGCCGCTGCCGTTCGGCGGCCCGGCCGGCGGCTCGGCGTCGGAGTGGATGCCGGCCTCGCCGGAGAGCTTCGCCCCCGACGAGGCGCACTTCGGCCGCTACGAACTGCTCACCAAGCTGGGCGAGGGGGCGGTCGCGGAGGTCTATCAGGCCTTCGCCGCGGGCGAGGAGCGGCTCGTCGCGCTCAAGCTGCTGCGCCCGGAACTGGCCGGCAACGAGGCCTTCGTCGCCCGCTTCCTGGACGGCGCCGCGGCGGCACGGCGGCTGGACCATCCCGCCATCGCGCGCGTGTACGAGGCGGGCCGCACCTACGAGCGGCCGTTCATCGCGACCGCCTTCGTCGACGGCCAAGCGCTGGATGCGGTTCGCGCGCCGGACGTGCCGTGGCCGCCGGCAGCGGCGGTGCCGGTCGTGCGGCAGATTGCCGAGGCGCTGGCGTACGCCCACGCGCACGACGTCGTCCACGGCGGGCTGAAGCCGGACAACGTGCTGATCGACCGCGACGGGCGGGTGGTGGTCACCGACTTCGCGCTGCCGGGTGCCGACGACGCGGCGCTGTCCGGGCGGGCCGGCGCGTCGTTCATCGCCGCCACGCCGCAGTATCTGTCGCCGGAACAGGCCCTGGCCCGGCCGGCCGACGCGCGCAGCGACCTGTTTGCGCTCGGCGCGATCCTCTACTGCCTGCTGGCGGGCCGGGTGCCGTTCGCCGCCGAGACCATGGACGAGCTGCTCGACCGGATCGCGCGCGCCGACCCGCCGCCGGTCGACCGGTTCGCGGCCGACGTGCCGCGCGGCGTGAGCCGGCTGCTCGACGCCCTGCTGCAGAAGGACCCGGCGCGCCGGCCGGAGTCGGCCGACGCCGTGGCCAAGACCCTGGCCCGCGAGGAGGCGCGCCTGGGCGGGACCGGACCGGCCGACCGGCTGCCGGCCTGGACCGTGTGGGCCGCCATCGGGGCCGCCGCGGCGGCCGCAGTCGTGGTGTTCCTGGCGTTCGCGCTGTAGGCCCGTGCGAATACCGTCATCCGTCGGCGGCGCTCAGGCGAACGTGCCGAGGCGGCGCAGCAGCGGCAGCATGTGCTCCTGGAACGCCGTGGCGTGGTCGCGCAGAAGGTTGAGGTTGTCCTCGTCGCTCTGGAACTCCTCGCCCTTGAAGAAAAGCTTTTCGCCGCGCGCCTTGAGCGGCTCCCAGACGAAGGCGGCCAGCTCGTCCGTCGTGCTGCCGGCCCCCGAGGCCATCGCCAGATAGCACAGCATCTCGACGACGTTCAGATAGACGCCGGTGCCGAGCACGGTCGCGGCGAGCGCCGTGCGCGTGTTCGACTTGGCGTAGAGGAACTGCCGCGCCGCAGCCTCGTTGAAGCGCTGCACGCGCCGGCCGGCGTCGGCGTCGGCCGCGGCATCCGGCCCGCCCTCGGGCAGCGGCATGGTCTGCTGGGTGCCGGTCAGCATGCCGGCGACCTCCGCCGGCGTGGCCGCGGTCTGGCCGCGCACCGCCGGCAGGTCGAGCAGCTCGGCAAGGCTGTGCGGGCGCTCCGCCAGGGCGTCGAAGATCGGGCCGTAGACCGCCTCGGAGATCTTCGCCTCGCCGAGCGGGGCCTGGATGGTGGTCGTCGCCGCGCCGCGCGGGATGACCAGCGCCAGGCGCAGCTTGCGCAGCAGGTCCTGCTGGTACTGGCGGGGCATGCGCCGGGCACCGCGCACGAACACGTCGCGGCGCAGCAGCTTGGGCTGGACGTAGTCCTTGAAGGTCTCGCGCAGCGCCGGCGGGCCGATCGTGTCCAGCTTGGCCTTCTGCTCCGGCGTCAGGCACAGGTCGGGAAAGTTCTCCAGCAGCGTCGCCGAGCCGGTGTAGGTCAGCTTGGCCGGGGCGAACTCGCGCGCGACATCGACGTGGTACAGCGGCAGCCAGTTCTCGTTCAGATACTCGTGGGCCAGGTATTCGACGTCGCCGGAGCGCATCGTGCGCACGACGTTGTCGACGAACGTGTTGTCCTTGAGGATCCGCGCGCCGGACTTGGCCAGCTCGTCCAGGAAGGTGGCGGCGTGGACGGCGCGGCGGTCGCTGCGCTCGGGCACCAGCCGGCCGTACTCGGCGAGCAGCCGCTGCACCGGCAGGCCGCCGGTCCAGCCGGGCAGGCTGTTGTAGCTGACGTACACGATGCCGCCGGGCTTCAGCCTGAGCCGGAGGAACTCGACCAGCGACCGGCGCATTTCCGGCGTGATCCAGCTGTACACGCCGTGCAGGGTGATAAAGTCGAAGTCGGGCAGGGGCAGCGCATCGGGCCCGATCAGCTCGTCGAAGCTGGTCTCGTGAAAGGTGATGTTGGTCAGCCCGGCGTCCTCGGCCAGGTTCCGGGCATAGGCGATGTGCGCCGGGTTGAAGTCGATGCCGTGGAAGCGCCCCCGCGGGTCCGCCGCCGCCATCACCGAGACCGTATAGCCCAGGCCGCAGCCCAGTTCGCAGTAGGTATAGCCGTCGCCCAGGCGGTGCGGCTCCCAACCGTTGAGCAGGCACACGAAATTGAGGAAGTCCGGCGACTGTTCCCGATAGAAACCGGTGACGTATTCTATGTCGGCGATATAGCCGGCGCTCCAGTCGCTCATGGCCGCGTCCCCCTTCGTGCCGCCCGTTCATCCAAGGCGCGAACCTTTGACACCCCGGCGGGCCGATGGCAAGCGCGCGCATCCGGGCCCGTCGGCGGCGCGGCGCGTGCGGCCTACCGGTTGGCCCAGGCTTCGAAGCGTTCGGTCAGCGCGTCCAGGTGCACGGCCCAGAACTCGGTATCGAGCTTGAGCGACACCGCCAGGCGCTCCGGCGCGGTCGGCAGGTCCGCGGCGAGCGTCGGGTCGAGCAGCGCGCGCGCGGCGCGGTTGGTCACGCCGTACGGAATCAGCGGCGGCAGCGCGGCCTGGCGCGTGGGGTCGCTGGCGAAGGCGATGAACCGGTGGCCCGCCTCGACGCGGGGCGAGCCGCGCAGGATGGCCCAGCTGTCGACGGCGAGAATGCTGCCGGGCCAGACCTGGCGCAGCTGGATGCCGGCGGCGCGGTTGATCGTGGAGATACGTTCGTTGTAGGCGGAGCTCATGACGACCTCGCCGGAGGCCAGCAGTTCGAGCGGCCGGCCGCCGTCCTCCCACCACACCAGGTGCTCGCGCAGCTCGTCCAGCTTGGCGAAGGCGCGGTCGACGCCCTCGTCGGTGGCCAGGACGGCATAGACGTCCTCCGGCGGCACGCCGTCGGCCATCAGTGCGAATTCCAGCGTGTACTGCGGCCCGTAGCGCAGGGCGCGGCGGCCGGGGAAGCGGTCGGTGTCCCAGAAGTCGGCCCAGGTGCGCGGGCCCTCGGCGCCCAGCACCGCCTGGTCATAGGCCAACAGCATCGACCAGACGACGTTGCCCACGCCGCATTCGTGCACGGCGCTGGCGATGAACTGGTCGCGCCCGCCGATGGCGTCGTAGTCGATCGGCTCGAACAGGCCCTCCGCGCAGCCCAGTGCCAGCTCGTCCGCGCGCACCTCGACGACGTCCCACTCCGGCTCGCCGTCCGCCACCTGGGCGCGCAGGGCGGCCATGCCGCCGTGCCACACGTCCTCGGTCAGCACGACCCCGGTCTCCACCATGAACGGGGCGAAGAACACCTGGCGCTGGGCGTCCTGATAGGCGCCGCCCCAGGACGTGACGGTGAGATGCTGTGCGGCCGCCGTGCCGGCCGTCAGCGTCAGCGCCAGTGCCGCCGTCAGTGCCGACCGAATCCTCATCGCCCGCCTCCGGAGTCGCGACGTGCCGGGCCCCCGCGGGGCCCGTTTTCGCGGCAACTCTGACTCCTCGGCGGGACGGAGGAAAGCCTCTTGCGCGAGTGCGGCGCTCAGACGTGCTGGCCGCCGTTGATCTGGATCTCGGCGCCGCTGACATACGCGGCCGGCTGCGAACACAGGAAATAGATCACCGCCGCCACTTCCTCCGGCCGGCCGAGCCGGCGCAGGGGGATGGAGCCCAGCAGGTCCCGGGTGCCCGGCGACAGGATCGGGGTCTCGATCTCGCCCGGCGCGATGGCGTTGACGCGGATGCCGTGCGGGCCGAACTCGGCGGCCATCTCGCGGGTCAGCGCGGCCAGCCCGGCCTTGGACGTGCCGTAGGCGGAGCCGGCGAAGGGATGCACCCGGCTGCCGGCGATCGAGGTGACGTTGACCACCACGCCGCGCGCCGCCTTGAGCGCGTCGAACAGGCCGCGGGCCAGCAGCATGGGCGCGAACAGGTTGACGTTGAACACGCGGCGCCAGTCGTCCCAGTCGCTGTTCAGGATGCCGAGCCGCTCGCCCTCCGGCCCTTTGGGCGACACGCCGGCATTGTTGACCAGCGCGTTGAGCCGGTCCGGCCCGAGCCGCCGGCGCAGTTCCTCGACCCCGGCCTCGATGGACGCCGTCTCCGACAGGTCGATCTGGACGTGGTTGTCGCCGCCGCCGGCCCACGGGCAGTCCTCGGAGAACCCCATCCGCGACACGGTGATGATCCGCCACCCGGCGCTGTGGAAGCGCTTCACGGTGGCATGCCCGATTCCCCGGCTGGCCCCGGTCAGGATGAGCGTGTGCTGCGGCTCGGTCATGGCGGTGTCGGGGTTCCGGGCCGACGGGTGCGGCGCACTGTCCGTCCGCAGGGTCGCCCAACCGGCGCTGCGGCGCAAGCCGTCGCCGTGTCGCGGGAACGTCGTTCACCGGGGACCATAAAGTTTAACATCCCTGTGACCATATGCCGTCTGCGGACAGTGCGGAGGATCGCTTTTTGTTGAACTTCATCGCCAAGGCGTGCATGCTATGGTACATAATTCCCGGCTCGGCATGGCGTGACCCGCGCGGTGGCGCATTCTCCTTCGCCGATTGACCATCAGCCTGCACCTGACGATATATCCGAGGCAATGTCGTGAGAAAGGGACCGTTCGATGAAATGGCTTCTTCGGCATTTTTCCGGAGCGGCGCCGCGATGCCATGGTGGTGCGGATGAGAACGGTGGCCGTATCGATGGGCCGCACCTGAGGATCAAGGCTCCGACCGCGCAAAAGGGTGTTTCCAAGACCCCGTTGCGCCAGTTCATGGAAGAAAACGCGGAAAGCCGGTTCGTGCGGGACATCCTGAGAAATGCCGGCTGAGCGCGACCTGTTCAATCGGGTGACGGAAGTCAACGAGGATCCGCTCCTGTCTGTCGAGGATACGCTGGCGCTCGGGCTGCTTACCTGGAAGAAATGGGATCGGACGATCCATCAGTGCAACGACCAAGGCCGCGCGCTGACCCCGCAGCTTGTGATGAAAGTCTCTGAATCCTTTACGCAGAGCGACATCGGATCTTTCCGCCAGACGGCTCGGCGTATGCTGAACGCGTATTCGCATACGCCGGAACCATGGTTGCGTGGCTTCATGCAAAGCCTTGCCGCAACCTTCGTTTATTCGGTCATCCTTGTGCTTATTGCCATCATCGTGAAGTTGCTTGGCTCCCACATCATGGCTGCCTTTGCATGGCTGATGGCACCTGAATAACCGTCTGCGCAGCCACACCGTGTTTCGGGAGGCCCCTTAATCGAGCTTGAGCAGTCGGCAGACCGCGGCAACACGCCGCTACTGCGGCTCCACCCGCACCTCGGTCTTCACCGAGTTGGCGATGAAGCAGGCGTGGTGGGCGCGGTCGTGCAGGCCCTTCAGGTCGTCGGGGCCGGGGGCCTTGCCCTCGGCGAAGGCGATGCGGGGGCGCAGGGTCACGTCGGTGATCCAGGTGCGGCCGTCCGGGCCCTTCTGCAGGATGCCGACCGCGTCGTCCTCGTAGCGCTCGACCACGAAGCCCTTGCGCGCGCAGTAGGCCAGGAAGAACAGCATGTGGCAGCTCGACAGCGCGCCGACCAGTGCCTTTTCCGGGTCGATGTGGTCCGGGTCGCCGCGATACTCCGGCGCGGAGGAGCCCGGCACGACCAGATGGTGGTCGAACCGCCACTCGTGCGTGCGGTTGAAGGTCTCGACGGTGAAGTCGTCGCCGGTCCGCGCCCAGACGATCCTGGCCTTGTGCTCGGACATCAGTCTCCTCCGGTCTCGTGGGTTCCCTTGCGCAGTCTAGTCACGAAGTCGGGGTGCAACGTGACTACTTCCGGATGTGCGTACTTGCCGCCGGCCGTCCAAGTTAGAGGACAAATGACGTTGCAAGTAGGATGGCGCCGAGCCCCATCGTCGCACTGTCGGAAAAGCGCCAACGCGAGCGCGCGCGCTCCAGGGCATGCTCGATCTTCAGCGCCAGTTCCGCGACGTCAACAGTTGGCAACGATTGCGGCTTGTTGCCGGGGATCCGAGCGCTCGGAAGGCGGCGCATTCGGCCGATCCTGAAGCGCGCCACCTGATCGCGAGCTGGAGCAACCAGCAGAAGCAGCGATCCCGCCAAGCCGAACCAGTCACTCAGCTCCATACTCGTCACCTGTCGACTGGCTCGGCAGCACTTCACCCGTCATGATCGATCGCGAGCTTCTGCATAATGAGCGACAAGCCCAAGCACATTGTCATCCTGGTGCGATGGCCGCTCTGCTGCCCTCGATCCGGCGGTGTCCTCGAACTGCAGAACAGGCTGTAATCCAAGCGCTTGGGCATAACGGAACACCGTATCAAGGCCGATTTCCGTGTTGCCGTCCCGCTCGATGCGGGATATCACGGACTGGTTGACGCCCATCGCTTCGGCAATCTGCTTCTGTGAACGTCCCCGCTGCTTGCGCAGCGCCTTCAGGGCATTACGGACCTGACCACAGTACTCTGCCGCTGCGTTCTGGCGGTCGACTTGGCGCTGAACCGCCTTCGGAAGCGTCCTGATGAAGTCACTGATCGGGATCGAGTTCAGGGATTCGGTCATGGAGCCGACCTTCCTCACATCAAGGGGTGAAAGCCGCAGTCTCAGAACAGGTGCCCGTACTTCAGGAGCAGTGCTCCGCCCCGGTCTTCCAATCCGGTACGCTCGGCCAGAACCCGCAGGTGACGGTCCCGGCGCGTCCGGGAACGCGGCAGCAGCAGACTGCCGTCGTAGGCGTGCGCTGTCGCGGAGCGATGGTTGACGATCAGCCCGACCAGAAAGACCGTGTTGCCGCTCGTGCGCGACGGTGGCGGAATCACGTGAAGGTCCAACCCTGGGATATCGACTACCGGGCGTTCCCGGAACCGGGTGTGCGTTGAAGGTTGAAACCCGTCACCTGCCGCAGGATCCGTGCAGCCAAATCGGGATCGAATGTCGGCGAGCGCTCGTCGGTCAGGGGGCTGAGCACGTCCGGGAGCCGGCCCATCGGTGGCCCCAGAACCTGGACCGCATAACGTTCGGCGGCCATCATGACCGTGCTGATGCCTGAGTGTCGTCACGACCGAGCGCCCCTCTGCACCATTCATATCATCAATATATGACCTGAAGGTGATATGGGCAAGGGCATGGCGTATCTAGACCATTATCCAGTGCTTGCCAACTACACAAAGACAATCTCAGAACACGTGCCTTCTCAACATATTGGCGAGCGGCCGACGGCGCGCCTAAACCCCGTCCGGATCCGCCCCCCGCGCCCGCAGTTGCGCGGCCAGAGTCGCCTCCAGGGTGTGCAGCTCGCTCAGCGTCTGCTCGACGTCGCCGCGCTGGCGCTCGAGGGCGGCGATGCGGTCGCGGGCGCGTCCCAGGATGTAGGCGAGCTGTGCGCTGCCGTCAGCGTCCACGTTGTACAGGTCGAGGAATTCCTTGATGTCGGAGACGGAGAAGCCGAGCCGCCGGGCCCGGCAGATCAGGGTCAGGCGGGCCCGGTCGCGGTGGCTGTAGACCCGGCTGTTGCCGGACCGTTCCGGCTTGAGCAGGCCCTCGTCCTCATAGAACCGGATCGTCCGCGGCGTCAGGCCGAACTCCTGGGCGAGCTGGCTGATGGTGTACCGCCCGTCGCCGGGCGGAGCGGGCGCCTCGGCCGCGCCGGGGAGCGGGTGACCCGTCGCCACGGGCTTGTCCTCCGCGTTCACGTTTACGTAAACGTAAAGGTACCCGGCGGGCCGTGTTCCTGTCAACGGCACGGCCGCGCGCGGCGCCGGGCGTCAGGCATGCGCCTCCCGCCGCTGGGCGGGCCGGCTCCGGTGCCGGGGTGCGGCCGGGCGCGGGTCCGGTGCGGTCAGGCAGAAGGTCAGGAACACGAGCAGGTAGAACAGCGCGCCGAGCCTGGGCGTCTCCAGCCATGCCTCGGTCACGCCCAGCATCAGGAAGCCCGCCAGCGACGCCAGCAGCACGGGTGCGCGCCGGTCGCCGCGCGCGGCGCATGCCAGCAGACGCACCGCCGCCAGCCCGGTCAGGGCCGAAAAGGCGGCAAGGCCGAACCAGCCGCGCTCGAACAGCGTCATGAGATACTGGTTGAAGATGCGCCAGTGGGTGTGCCGGTCGCTGCTGAAGGTCCAATGGCCGAGGCCGGCCGCGAAGTCCCCGTTGGCGATCAGGTTGTCGCCGTCCGGCGCCAGCAGCCGCACGTCGTCGATGTCCAGCACGACCCGTTCGCCTTCGACGACCAGGGCCAGCGTCATGGGCATGCCGAACAGGCGTTCCAGAAAGGCGCCGGCCGCGGTCGCGGCGCCCGGCTGCACCGCAAGCACGGCCTCGTGCGGCGTCCAGCCGGCCAGCGGGTCGACGTCGAACCCGGCGGTGCGGCAGCCGAACGAGTACAGCAGCGCCTTCCGGCACAGCATGACGGTGAGATTCGCGGGCGACTCGCTGCGCAGCTCCGCGGCAACCGTGTAATCGGCTTCGGGATGCGGCGCCACCCGCTGCTCGAAATAGAAGGCACGGCCGGTGGACAGGCGCAGGTACGGCTCCTCGGTGCCGCCGGCGACGGCGTACGTGGCGGGCGCCGGGCCGCCGAGGTTGTCGAGCAGGAACAGCCGCGGGTAGCTGCCGACGCCCTCGCCGAACAGCCGGCTGCCGACGCCGGGCGTGCGCAGGGCCAGGCCGTACTGCCAGTTGCTCTCGCGCGCCTGCAGGCCGGCCTCGACCTCGCCGAACCGGGCGCTGACGAAGGTGCCCTGGAGCAGGAGCGCGAGCAGGCCGGTGATCCCGAAGACGAACACGACCGCCGTGGCGGCGCGGGCGACCCGGCGCGCCGCCGGCCGTCCCGGCGCCCCGGCGACGCGGGCGATAACGAACACCAGCGCAGTCAGGATCAGCCCGGCCAGGGCGGCCCGCTGGAACGTGACCAGCAGGGTGTATCCGGCGGCGACGGCGATCGCCGCGGCGATCGGGACGGCGGCCGGCCGCACGCCGATGCTGCGCGGCCACAGCACGAGCGGGATCAGGAACGGCATCGCGGCGACGAGGTAGACGCCCAGGTGCCCGCCGCCGACGTGCGCGCTGGTGAAGGTCGCGGTGATCCGGAACGCCGTCGTCAAATCGAACGGCCCGACGAAGATCAGCCGCTCGACGATCCCGGCACACGCCACCCCGGCCAGCCCGATCGCGATCCCGACGGCGAAGCGCGCGAACGCACCCTCGTCGCGATGGACGGCATCGCCCAGGAACGGCAGCAGGACCAGCGCCCAAAGCAGGCCGCGGGCAATGCGCAGGCCGTTCAGGGACGAGAAATACTGGGTGAACAGCTCCGCCCCCGCCAGCGCCGCGGCAATGCCGCCGAAGTCCAGCGCCGCCAGATAGGAGAGGACCACCAGCAGGATCACCGCCCAGGCGCCGCGGCCGAGGCGGAACGCCGCCGCCGCGGGGGGGCGGCGCACCGCCAGGACGGCCACGGTCGTCGCCACCACCCAGTCGAACGCCCCGAACACCGAGCCGCCGCTCCACGGGGCCGGGTCCAGCGTCGGCAGCAGCGCCGGCACGGCGACCAGCCACGCCTGCGGGCGCGCCCACAGCAGGGCGGCATAGCCGGCCAGTCCCGCCGTCAGCCAGGCGGTCCCGACGGGCTCGCGATACACGGCATGGGACACCGCCAGCAGCAGCCCGACCGCGGCCACCGGCGCCCATTCCGGCCAGCGCGGACCGTCGATGCCGGCGCGGCGGTCCGACTCCGGGCCGGACGGGAGCGCATCCGCGGGTCCCGCGCGGGCCGATGCCGCGGCTGACAGCCCGTCGTCGGTGAGCGTGGCGAGCGACCACCGGCAGGCGGCGAAGCCGGCGCCTCCGGCCAGGGCTCCGATCAGGACGTTGGTGAAGTCCGGGTGCAGTCCCGGCTTGAGCCAGCGGGCCAGCTCGACGGTCAGCGCCAGAACGGCAGCCAGCGTCGCCGCGAGACCCGCTCCGCGCGACCGCGCCGGGGCGCCGAGCCCCGCCCACAGCAGGATCCCGACCGGCAGGTACAGCGCGAACCGGCTGACGGCACTCAGCAGCGCCTCGGCTTCGGTCGTGTAGTAGTGGTAGTAGAACGGCAGCAGCGTGATCGGACGGAAACCGGCCATCGCCTCCTCGGCGCTCAGCCAACCGGCACGCTGCAGGTCGTTCAGGGAGACCACCGCGATCAGGTAGACCGGCGCCGCGATCGCGGCGATCGCGGGCAGCCGTCGCTGCACGGGCGGCCACATCCGGTCCAGCGGCAGCCGGGTGGCGCGGTACCCCAACGCGGCGCCGACGGCGGCCCAGACGGGCGGCCACAGGCCGGTGCGGCCGCCCACCAGGAACACCTGCACCGCCTCGATCGCGGCCGCAATCGCCAGGGCAAGGCCGGCCGCCGCCGCCATCCGGCCGCCCGGCTGCAGCCCGACCAGGATCCCGACCGGCACGTACAGCGCCGCCATGACGGCGGCGCTGGCGATGCCGCGCAGCGGCGAGCGGTCGAAACCGGGCATCTGCCACAGCGTGTCGCCGAGCCGGGACAGGCGCACGGCCAGCTCGTCGCCCGTCAGCACGAAATCGAACGGGAACAGCGACAGGACGACGACGGCCAGCACCACCCCTGCCAGCGCCGTCTCGAACGCGCCGCGGCCGCCGTGCCGGATCCGCGCCGCGCCGGCCAGGATGCGGTTGCCGAACAGCGCCCAGCCGGCCACGCCCAGGCCGGTGCCCAGGGTCTCCGCGATCAGGTCGTTCAGCGAGACGGTGCGCGGGGCGAAGAACTGCTGGACGAACTCGACGGACACGGCCAGGGCCCCGCCCAGGACGATCGCCGCCCCCAGGGCGAAGGGCTTTAAAGACCGCCGGCGCCACGGCCAAAATCCCGCGGCGAGCAGGAACCCGAGCGGGATGTACAGCAGGATGTTGGCGACCCAGTCGGCGCGCGACGCCGCGCCGAGCTGCAGATACCGGATGTCGGCAAACGCGACCCACGCCTCGGTCCAGGTCAGGTCGCGCACCTGGAAGGGGATCAGGCTGCCGTACACAACACACAGGGCGTAGACGAGCGCCGCCGCGAGCAGCCTGCTTCGGTCCCGTGCGCTGTCGATCATCCGGGCTGGTCCCGTGGGCGTGTCCAGGCGGCGCCGTTCCGCACGACAGGTGTGCGGGCGCCGTTATTAAGTTGATCTAAACAGTGAACGACGGCGGCGGCAATCAACGCATTGTCGAGCGGGCGGCGCCCGGCCCGGCGGCGCGCATCATACCAGCCAGAGGGCCAGCCCCGGAAAGGCGATCAGCAGGGCGACCCGCACCACGTCCGCGGCCAGGAACGGCAGCACGCCGCGGAACGTGTCGGTCAGCGGCACGTCGCGGGCCAGTCCGTGGATCACGTACACGTTCAGCCCGACCGGCGGCGTGATCAGCCCGACCTCGACCACGATCAGCGCCAGGATGCCGAACCAGATCGCCGTCTCGTCGGGCGTCAGGCCGAAGTCCAGCGCCATGACCACGGGGAAGAACGTCGGCACGGTCAGCAGGATCATGCTGAGGCTGTCCATCACGCAGCCGAGCAGCAGGTAGGCCAGCAGCATGCCGGCCAGCACCAGCAGCGGCGACCAGCCGGATGCGGCGACGGCCGCCGCGGCGCGCTGCGGCGCCTGGGTCAGCGCCAGGAACACGTTGAACATCTCCGCGCCGAGCAGGATCAGGAAGACCATCCCGGTGATCGCCGCCGCGCCCCGCAGCGAGTCGGCCAGACCGGCCAGGCGCATGCCGCGCGCCGCGGCGACGGCGGCGGTCGCGACCGCGCCCACCGCCGCGCCCTCGGTCGGCGTGAACAGGCCGGCGTACAGCCCGCCGATGACCAGCAGGAAGATCGCCAGCACCGGCCAGGCCCGCATCAGCGCGGCGCGGCGCTCGCCCGCCCCGGCGCGCGGGCGGGCCGGGCCGGCGTCCGGCCGGTACTGCACGTACAGCGCGATCGCCGCGACATACCCGGCCGCGGCCAGCAGGCCCGGCACCAGTGCCGCGGCGAACAGCGCGACGATGTTCTGCTCGGTCAGGATGGCGTACAGCACCAGCACCACCGACGGCGGGATCAGGATGCCCAGGGTGCCGCCGGCCGCCAGCGACCCGGTCGCCAGCGCGCCGGAATAGCCGTGCCGGCGCATCTCCGGCAGCGCCACCCGCCCCATGGTCGCCGCGGTCGCCAGCGACGACCCGCACACCGCGGCGAACCCGGCGCTGGCCCCGATCGCGGCCATGGCGATGCCGCCGCGGCGGTGCCCGGCCAGGGTGCCGGCGGCGGCGAACAGGTCGCGGCTCAGGCCGGCGCGGGCAGCGAACTCGCCCATCAGCAGGAACAGTGGCACCACCGCCAGGGAATGGCTGGCGAACCGGTCCAACGGCAGGGTCTTCAGCAGCGCCAGCAGCGGCTCCATCCCCTGCAGGGCCGCGTAGCCGCCGGCGCCGACCAGCAGCATGGCGACGCCGATCGGCACGCGCAGCGCCATCAGCGCCAGCAGCGCCCCGAACGCGACGAGCGCGGCGCCGCTGCCGCTCACGGCGCCGCGCCGGCTCCGCCGGACGCCGCGGCCAGCCGGCGCCACGCGGTGTCGGCGCTGACCAGCGCCAGCAGCGCCAGGGACGGCACCCCGGCGGCGGCGGCCCACCATTTCGGGACCTGGAGGATCATGGTGGTCTGGCCGTAGCGCGCCAGGTCCGCGGCACCGAGCGCCAGCCGCCACGCCAGCACCGCGGCCAGCAGGCACAGCAAAGCGTCGCCGACCGCGGCCAGCGCGGCCTGCGCGCGCGGGGGCAGGCGGGCGGTGAACACCTCGGCGGCGACGTGGGATCCGGTCATCTGGGCATAGGGCAGGCAGGCGAACACGGCGACGGCGGCGCCCAGCTCGACCAGCTCGTAGGTGCCGGCGAGCGGGCGGATCCAGGCCAGCGGCGGCCGGTCGGCGAGCCACCCGACCCAGCCGCCGGCCCGCGCCAGATCGGCGACCAGCCGGCCCGATATGTCGTATACGGTGACCAGCGCCAGCCCCGCCAGCACCAGCCCGCCGGCCAGCGCCGCCGCCACGACGGCATGCCGCAGCACGCGGCCGACCGCCCCGGCGGGCACGGGAGAGCTGCACTCAGTCGCGATCGTACTGCTCGATCAGGGCGCGGGCCTCGGCGATCAGGGCGGCGCCGTCATGGCCGCGCGCGTCCATGTCCGCGATCCAGGCGGCGATCACCGGCTCCGTGGCCTCGGCCCAGCGCGCCGCCTCGTCGCCGGCGACCAGGTCGATTTGGTTGCCGGCCGCCTCGGCGGCCGCGCGCCCCGGCCGCTCTGCCGCGTCCCAGGCGGCGCCGGCCGCCTGCGCCAGCGACAGGCCGCTGTTGGCGTCGATCACGGCCCGCAGGTCGTCGGGCAGCCCCTCGTACACGCCCTTGTTCATGGCGAACAGGAACACCGCCGTATAGAACCCGCGCTCGCCGGCGATCTCGGTATGGTAACCGACCAGCTCGGGGACGCGCAGGGCGCGCGCCACTTCCCACGGCAGCACGGCACCGTCGATCACGCCGCGCGCCAGCGCCTCCGGCACGCCCGGCACCGGCATGCCGACCGGCACCGCGCCCAGCGCCTCCAGCGCCATGTTGGTGACCCGGCTCGGCGCCCGGATCTGCAGGCCCTCGAGGTCCTCCAGGCCGGTCACCGGCCGGTCGCGCAGGTGGAAGGCTCCGGGGGCATGGACGTGCAGCGCCAGCACGTGCACGTCGGGGAACATTTCCTCACGGTGGTTCTCGTAGAAGGCCTGGACGGCCTGGCTGGTCGCCTCGGCCCCGGCGGCCATGAACGGCAGCTCGAACACCTCGACCAGCGGAAACCGGCCGGGCGTGTAGCCGGGCAGGGTCCACACGGCGTCGACCACGCCGTCGCGCGCCTGGTCGTACAGGCTGGGCGCCGCGCCGCCGAGCTGCATGTTGGGGAAGATCTGCACCTCGATGCGGCCGTCCGACTGCGCCTCGACGCGCTCGGCCCACGGCACCAGGAACTCGGCGTGGGTGGTGGAACCGACCGGCAGGAAGTGGTGGACGCGCAGCGTCACCTCCTCCGCGTCGGCCGGGCCCGCGGCGCAGGCGGCGGCCGCTGCCAGGGCGGCGGCGGCAAGGCGGGGGAACGTGAGCACGGGTGTGACCTCCGATGGGGGCGCCGCGTGCAGCGCACTCGCCCCTTACCCTATGCGCGCGTCGCGATGGCGGCAACGGCGACCGTCAGCCCCACAGCGCGGGCGCCGGCGGATACACGAACGGGCCGGCATAGCGCAGCGCCGGGTCGCGGTCGCGGGCCAGCAGCAGCGGGCCGTCCAGGTCCACGAAATCGGCGCCCTGCGCGACCAGCACCGCCGGCGCCATGGCCAGCGAGGTGGCCACCATGCACCCGACCATGACCTGGAACCCGGCGGCGCGGGCGGCGGCGCGCAGGGCCAGCGCCGCGGTCAGGCCGCCGGTCTTGTCCAGCTTGATGTTGACCACCTGGTACTTGCCGGCCAGGGCGGGCAGGGAGGCGGCGTCGTGGCAGCTCTCGTCGGCGCACAGCGGCACCGGACAGTCGATCCCGCGCAGCGCCGCGTCGTCCGCGGCCGGCAGCGGCTGCTCGATCAGCTCGACGTCGAGCGCCGCCAGCGCCGGCCCCAGGGTGCGCAGGTCGTCCGCCGTCCAGGCCTCGTTGGCGTCGACGATCAGGTGGCTGGCAGAGGCGTTCTCGCGCACCGCCCGCAGCCGGTCCAGGTCGTCCTCGCCGGTCAGCTTGACCTTGATCAGCGGCCGGTCGTTGACCATGCGCGCCGTGGCGCCCATGTGCGCGACCGCGTCCGCGCCGATGGTGTAGGCCGTGACCTGCGGCCGCGGCGGCTCCAGTCCGGCGAGCTGCCAGACCGGCGTGGCCGTCAGCTTCGCCTCCAGGTCCCACAGCGCGCAGTCCATGGCGTTGCGCGCCGCACCGGCGGGCAGGGCGGCCTGCAGGGCGGCGCGGTCCATGCCCGCGGCGATCGCCGGCGCGACCGAGTCGATCTGCGCGCGCACGCTCTCCGGCGTCTCGCCGTAGCGGGCATAGGGCACGCACTCGCCGCGGCCGGTGGCGTTGCCCTCGGCAATCTCGCAGACCACGACCACCGCCTCGGTCTTGCTGCCGCGGGAAATGGCGAAGTGGCCGCGGATCGGCCAGGCTTCGCGGCGGGTGGAGATCTGCCGCACGGTCCGGCCCATGCCTCAGCCCAGCGCATCCACGATCGCCGCGACGCCGGTGCGCAGCGGGTCGACGCAGGGCATGCCGAAGCGGTCGCCCAGGTCGGCCATCAGGCGGTCGGCCTCGGCCGGGGCCAGGGCGGCGGTGTTCAGTGCCAGTCCGACCACTTTGGCCTTGGAGTTGGTCAGGTGCGCGCAGCGCTCGTTCAGGGCGATGCACTCGCCGAGGTCGGGCAGGGGCCAGCCGGGCAGGCCGCGCATGTGCGCCCGGCCGGGCTCGTGGCACATGACCAGGGCGTCCGGCTGGGCGCCGTGCAGCAGGCCGAGCGACACCCCGGCGAACGACGGGTGGAACAGCGAGCCCTGGCCCTCGACCACGTCCCAGTGGTCGTCTGTGTTGGGCGGGGACAGCCACTCGGTGGCGCCGGAGATGAAGTCGGCGACCACGGCGTCCACCGACACGCCCTCGCCGGCGATCAGGATGCCGGTCTGGCCGGTGGCGCGGAAATCGGCATTCAGGCCGCGGGCGTGCATTTCCCGCTCGAGGGCCAGGGCGGCGAACATCTTGCCCACCGAGCAATCGGTGCCGACGGTGAGCAGCCGCCTGCCCGGCCGCCGGTAGCCGCTGCCGACCCCGAACGTGCGCGTCGGGTGGCGGACGTCGAACAGGTCGCGGCCCTCCAGGTGCGCCACCTCGCGCACCGCCGGCAGGTCGGCGACCTTGTCGTGCAGGCCGGAGGCGATGTCCAGGCCGAGCTGCAGCGCGCGCACCATCACGTCCTGCCAGGCGGCGGAGATCACCCCGCCGGCGTTGGCGACCCCGATGATCAGCGTGCGCGCCCCGGCCGCCGCCGCCTGCTCCAGCGTCATGTCCGGCAGCCCGACGTCGGCCCGGCAGCCCGGCAGGCGCAGCTGCCCAAGGCACCATTCCCGCCGCCAGCGCGCGACGCCGTCCGCCGTCTTCGCCGCCAGCTGATCCGCCGCGTCGCCGAGGAAGAGGAGGTAGGGATGGGGGATGGGCACGGGGTGGCTCCGGCTTCTGGTTCAGGGTCACATGGCGGAGGATGACGGTACATCAGGGCTTCGCGAGAAGGAACGGCATGATGTCCCGGTCATCCATGGCATGAAAGAAAACGCACTGACCCCTTGTGGCATGCGCGCTGTGCGCATAGATACACATCGCCCGTACGTGAGCGCGCTTCACCCAGGATATGTTGTGGCGTCCCGGGTAATGGAATTGGTCACAGGTAATTTCTGCCGACCAAGGCACAATAATGATGCCAAATATTAATCTTGGAAAGGGAGTTTAAGGCATGGTTCAAAGCCTTTCAAGCAAGAAGCTGATTGACAAACTAGAAGATGATGGTTGGATTTTAAAACGAGTTAGTGGAAGTCATCATGTTTTCAAGCATCCGAACACCCAGAATATAATAACGGTATCGCATCCACGAAAGGATTTGCCAACGGGAACCCTGCGGAAGATTTACCGCATCGCCGGATGGAAATAATCCGAACCGAGGTAATCCAATGCCCAGCTACATAGGCCTTGTCCGCAAAGAACCGGAGACAGGCTACGGTATCGATTTTCCCGACTTCCCCGGCTGCATCAGTGGCGGGGATACCCTGGAGGAATGCCTGGCGTCCGGCCGAGAGGCCTTGCAGGTGCACGTGCAATTCATGCTCGACGAGGGCATGGAAATCCCGGCACCTCAGTCGCTCGATGCCGTGCTCGCTGATCCGGAGTCGCATGACGCGCTGGCTGTGCTCGTCGATCTGCCGCCGGTCAGGGGCAAGGCAGTGCGCGTCAACATCACGCTCGACGAGTACCTGCTCACCGAGATCGACCGCGCAGCATCCGCCCGGCATATGAACCGCTCCAAGTTCCTGGCCTGGGCAGCCAGCCGCGCGCTGGGAGCCGAGGACAAGAGCATCCGGATCGGCTGATCTGGCCCAGGCGGCCATGGAGGTGCTTGATGTCGATCAAATCTACATTGCGGGAGCGCGCCGGACCTCAGGTGCAAATCCGGGACGTCAGCCGCGTGCCTTCTGGATCGCCCGCGCGCCTGCGGCTGAAGCCGGGGACGGGAACGCCTGACACGGTCGAGGCCGCCCGCATCCTCGTGCGCCGGCACATGACCCTGCGCAAGGCCCATGCCGCCCTCACCCGGCTGGTGGAGACCGGCAGCGTGGTCGTCCAGGTGCCGACGGTGGAGAGTGTGGCGCGGCTCACCGAGGAGCTGCGCCAAGCCGGCGTTGCGGCGATCCGCCACGAGCCGCCGCCGGAGATCAACGTGGGCGCGATCCGGCGGCTGACGGGCCTGTCCCAGGAGGAGTTCGCCCTCAACTACGGCTTTGATGTCGACACGGTCCAGAACTGGGAACAGGGCCGATCGCGACCGGACAGGGCGAGCCGGGCCTACCTGTTCGTGATCCAGAAGTCTCCGGAGTTGGTAGGGGAGATGCTGGATGCGGAGGTCGGCGGAGCGTGACCCGCACGCTCCCGGCCATCCGGCACGGCAACCGCCATGATGCGGAGATGCCGCAGTACGGAGCTTGACGAGGGCTCAGTCCGGCCGAGGACCCCGCACCACCGTCGCCTGCACCGCCCACTGCGCGGAGTTCATGGCGTGGCCGCGGGCGATGTCCAGGTCCAGGCGGTCGCCGGGGGTGACCTGCCGGGGCGGGGGCAGGGGGACGCACCAGTAGGGCCAGGTCGGGCGGCTGCCGGGGGTGAGCGTGGCGTAGCCGATCGGGCCGAACAGCTGCGCGCGGAACCAGCCGAGCACGGCGTCCAGGCGGCCGGGCCGGTCGATCGGCAGGGACAGCGCCAGCGGCTCCTCCGGGTCGCGGGCCGGAGCGCCGACGCGGACCTCCTCCAGCACTTGCGGCGGCCCGAGCAGTTCCGGAACGGTGGCGAGGTGCACCGGCCGCGGGTTCAGGCGCGCCGTGCCGCGCAGGCCGGCGGACAGGTCGACGCCGGCCGGCCGGCTCATCCATGCGCCGGTGTACATCGTGCCGAAGCAGACCGGCGCCACTTCCGCCACCACCACCTGCGGAATGCAGACGCCGCCGGGCTTCAGGCTGCGGGCGCAGAAGGCGTGCAGCGCCGGGCCGATGCCCTCGTCGATGCCCAGGTTCCCGATGGTCTCGGAAACCACCACGTCGACCGGCTCGGGCAGTGCCACGTCCTCGATCGTGCCGGCGACCAGCTCGACGCGGTCGGCGACGCCATTGTCGGCGAACACCTGCGCCGCCAATTGCCGGGCCTCCTCGATACGCTCGATCGCGTACACCTTGCGCGCCCCGGCCCGGGCCGCCAGCACCGCCAGGATGCCCGACCCCGTGCCCGCGTCGGCAACCGCCATGCCCGGCGTCACCGCCCGCGCGATCGCCGCGGCGAATGCCTCGTTGCGGGCATGGTCCTCCAGCATCTGGGTGTAGCCCAACTTGAACACCGCCTTCCGAAAGATCCTTTCACACCAATAGGTTATCGGTGCGGTGCCGGTTGTTAGCACCACACATCGGCGGTTCGGGCAGGGCGTGGGGTCAGGCGGCGGGCTGGCGCATGTTGGGCGGCAGGGCGACGCGGGCGGCCTGGAACAGAGGCCCGGCGACGCCGCTGGTGGGGGTGCGCAGGATCGTGGTCTGGCCGCCGGTCTGCAGGGTGACCTCCTGCAGCCGGTCGAGGTCGCGCAGGACGTCGCCCCATTCGGGCCACAGGCCGGCGGCGTCGCAGCGGTTGTGCAGCTCCTTGCGCAGCACCAGGGCCAGGAACGAGCAGAACACGTGGCCGCGGATGGCGGCATCGGAGGAATGGTAGATGGGCCGCGTGCGCATCAGCGCCTTGGCGGTGCGGAACAGCTCCTCCACCTGGAGCAGGTCGCGGTAGCGGAGCATGGCCTGCAAGGGCGTGATGCGGGCATTGGTGCGCAGCACGAACACCCCGTCGAAGCGGGCCTCGTCGGCCAGCCGGCCGATGTCGATCTCGAACGCCGGCCCGCCGGCCTCGGCGCCGCAGCGCCCGTCCCCGTCCCCGTCCCCGTCCCCGCCCTGGGCCTGCACCTTGCGCAGATAGCGCCGGTAGGCCGAGTTGCCGATCAGGGCCCGGTCGCCCTTCTTCAGCTGCGCCTCCAGCCCGGCAACGATTGCCTGGCGGTCCTGCCGGTCCTTCTCCGCCTCGGCCTCGTTGCGGCAGACGATGTAGCGCCGGCCCGCGACCCGGACCTCCTTGGCGAACAGCTGGGTCTCGCCCTTCTTGCGGTGCACCAGCAGCGGCGTGAGCGGCGCGGTGTCCTCCAGCACCCGGTCGCGCACCAGCCGGTCGGTGCGCTCGCGTGCGCCCAGAACGTACTCCAGCTTGCGCTCCTCCAGCTTGGCCAGGGTCGCTTCGGCAATCATGCCGCGGTCTGCGACGACGCACACGCGCGCGATGGCGAAGCGGTGGCGCAGCCGGTCGACGATCGGCATCAGCACGGTCACGTCGGCCGTGTTGCCCGGCGCCATCTCCGAGCAGACCGGCCGGCCATTGCCGTCGACGACCACGGCCAGGATCATCTGGTTGAGGTCCGGGCGATGGTCCTTCGAGTAGCCGCGCGCCCCCAGCGTATCGCCGCCGGCGCCGGTGAAGGACAGCGAGGTGGTGTCCATGAACACCACGTTGAGGTCGGTGAACAGGTCGCGCCCGCGCGCGAACAGGGCCTCCTCGATCTCGTCCTTGATTGTGCGGGCCGCGAACGGGGTGGCGTGCGCCTGACGGTCCGCGGGCAGTTCCTCGCCCAGCCAGGCCATGGCCCGGTAGAAGTGGTGCAGCGACAGGCCCTCGGCCCCCGGAATGGCGTAGTCGGCCATCCACTTCTCGCAGGCCCGGTCGGAGCCGGACACCATGATCCGGTGCAGCACGGCGGTGAACACCGCCCGCTCGACGGAGAACTCGAAGCCGCGCCCGGCGAGCTTCTCCTCGAGCACGGCGCGGCAGCCGGTCTCCTCCCACAGCCGCCCGAACAGCAGCGGCGGGCCGATGCGGCGGCAGCGCAAACCCGCGCTGTCGCCCGCCCCCCGCCGCGACAGGACCCGGCTGCGCGCGGCCAACGGGCCGACGGAG
>Ga0081528_100061_pt1 | contig 88093 bp, 77 predicted proteins | sample HotLakmasection4_FD_71011 | JGI IMG/M metagenome (GOLD analysis project Ga0081528, IMG submission 71011) | Hypersaline microbial mat communities from Hot Lake, Washington, USA - Section #4 (SPADES assembly) (version 2) | ecosystem: Environmental > Aquatic > Non-marine Saline and Alkaline >...
CCGATCCTCCTGCGGAGGACGACCCCGACCCCGGTTTTGTCTTTCCATTGACCAATAAGCTCTAGCCAATATCGGTGTGGGAGTGTGTGAGTTTGGGAGTGTCGGAGTTCGAGACCCACGCACGCGCCAATTGGAGGGTCTTAATCATAATCGTAATCGCCGGGGGAGATTAGGATTACGAGCACGATTACGATTAGGGCGGTGCTCGTTGAGAAAAGCGATGCTCGCCCCAGGGAAGGATTGGGCGTGCAAAACCCACACACCCACATACTCACACACGCACACACTGCCCGCGCGCGGAGGACGAGACCCGATACCGATACCGACCCCGGGGTTGTCTTCGATTTATCGCAAGGTGTTTCAACGTGAAACGTGCGAGAGGGTATACTGCCTTACGAAGCGCATGAAAGATGCGAAAAAATTAACGGCTTGACCGTCCGTAATGCTACCGTTAGAGATGGCGTCTAAAGGGCTAAGGTAGGCCCCATTTTACGTAGAATTTTAGGAATAATTATGTCCAAACCATGTGTTTTTTTTGATCGGGACGGCATTATCAATGTGTCGCCCGGTCCAGGCTATGTAGAGCGGTTGGAGGATTTTCATTTGATTCCGGCGTTTACCGATGCCATGCGGCTGGCTAAACAACGGGGATACGAAGTTGCTGTTGTTACTAACCAACGGGGCGTGTCGTTGGGCTGCATGACGATGGAAACAGTGGACGGGCTGCACGCGTATTTGCGCGATGCCATGGCGAAAGAAGGACTGACGTTTTTGGATATCATGGTTTGTGTCGTCAACGACAACAACGATCCCCGTCGCAAACCGAATCCCGGCATGCTGCTGGACATCGCGCAAAAACATGATGTGGACATGGCGCGATCCTGGATGATTGGCGATAATGAATCCGACATTCTAGCCGGACACCGCGCGGGGTGCCGCACGATTCTGGTGCGTCCCGGAGACTCCGCCACCCTCGCCGACTACCGCGTCCCCGACATGCCCGCGTTGGTTGCGCTGCTCGACAACGTATTATAATTCCGCCTCCTCGCGTGAATCTAACAGAATTTCAGCACACGGCTCACAGTTGTTTGTTAGCGTTTTGTGTGTATGGAAAAAGTTCTCGATCCGGTTCGTGGAATCGCGCAAGACACCAGCGGCTTGGACCGGTGGCTGGAGCACGCGCCGTTTGGTCCTCGCGATGTCACGGCGGGCGCGGAAAATGAATGGCTGGCCTCGGTGCGCGGTTCCGCGCAGCAGGTGGATTTGCCCCGCACGGTTTCGGAATCCAATTATTATAAAAATCTGGTGCGCCGCGCCGCGTCGGGGGACGCTTCAAAACGGCTTGTGCGCGACTTGGATGCGTATCTGGCCGATCAACCCGGTGGCCCATGGGAAAATAGTTGGGTTTATTTTCCGGTCCATCATCTTCACCCTTACGCCCGGCAAGTGTTGGACGACGATTTATACGCCGACAAGCGCGTGCGTGGGGAGCGGCGCTCGGACGTACACCGGTTTCTGGTGCACCGCGAAGGCGAAGAATGCGCGCGTGTGCCGGTCAGTTATCTGCTGAAACTGGCGCTGGCGGATATGTTAGGCCGCGATACAGCGCCCGGGTCCCAAGCGCGCGCGACCGGCGAACAATTAATGCGTCATTTTCTCAATGACAATACTTCGCCGGAAACCTATTCGTTTCATCTGGTCGGGGATTCCGCGCGCCGCACGGTTGGACGCGCGTTGGCGCAGGAAACTTTGCGACGTTTCCTGCTGGCCCACGCATTGACGCAATACGCAAACGAAGCGTTTGGATTGCGGGAAAACGGGCAGGAAACCAGCATTGGCATGTCCCCGCAAACACCGGTCCGTCAGAAAGCGCTCAACGAGTTGGTGGCGGATTCGTATTATCGCGATTTGTTTATGAGCCCGTGTTTATCGGGGTGGGATAAGGGCGAAGCCAAACATCAATACATGATTCTGTGCCACGAAGTGTTATCGCGCAGCCGGTTAAATACCATGGGCAAGCTACGTGAATGCGGAATTTTATCGCGTAATCTCGTCACGCTTCCCGCGGTTTCGAATACCAGTCTCGCCAACAACGGCACGCATATCAGTTTAGGCAGCCGGATGTTGACTCAGTTGCGCGCGTCCGGTTCCGAAGCGTTTAGCGCGGTGGACGAAAAACAAGCGGGCGATCTGGTGCTTAAAATTACCGAACATTTTCTGCCGTTGTTTGTAGGCGCGTATTCCGCGGCGCCGGGCCGTTTCGATTTTCAGGATTTTCATCCGGAAACCGTGCTGGGATTTCTGCCCCATGAACTGGATTACACCCACCTGCGCATGATTTGGCGACGGTGGAAAGGCAAAGCGGATTTGCAGCGACTCGGGATCAAACTTACGCCGTTTGGCCCGAAACCGTTGGATCGTTTTGTCGCGGGATTGATGCGTTTGCGCGGGGACTGGGTGCCCGATCAGCGGTTGTTGGATTATCTGGTCGCGCCACTAAGCACGGATCATAGCCCGGCTTTAGACGGCACTCCGGATAACGATGCGCGTTTGAAACGCGATCTTGCTGAAATGGGGGTGTTCGACACGCGGTTGTCGTGGTACGCGCTGTGCCGTCAACGTTTGCACGCGCACATGGGGTATTGTGGTTTTGAGGGACGTTTCTACAGCCAGTTTGCCAGCATCACCAACGACATGGCCGCGGCCACCGATATGCAGCGACTGATTACCGCGCTGGCGTTCCAATATGTCTGGCGTGGCGAAGTCACCCACGCCGATATTCCCGACACGCCGGAAGTGGAAAGCGAACGACGCCAGATATTTTTCGGATCCGCCATCGGATTGCCTACGTTTTTTGTGCGGAACCGGACCGATAACCGGTTCCTCACGCGCATCCTGAATCGCGCCGCGCGCATTAGGGACAGTCACCGCTATCCCGGCCGCGTGCGCGTGTACCATCGCGAATACCGGCATGCGTTGTTGGATGTGCTGGAAGAAGACGGCGCCGGGTTGATTGAAGCGTTGGGCTTGCGCGCGGTTGTGCGCGATTTACGCGAGCGCATCGAGCCCCAGCGCGGACGTAGCGCGTTGGATCAATTGATGAAAGGTATTTTGGAAGAAGCGGGCGGATCCAAACCATTAAAACTTAACGCCGCCGCTTTTAATTCCGCCGCCGAACGATTTTATGCGGGCAAGCTGCATCAACGGTTTTTGCAAGAAGCTTTTGATGTGCTGGAAGACGACATGCACGATCTGGCCTTGCCTGCGGACAATCTGCATGCCTTGCGGGATTCCTTGCGGCACGGACCGGGTACGCGCGAGCAATGGAGTCATCTTATCGCCACGCTCATGACAGTTATTGAAGCGCGGGCCTGCCAGGAAGGAACAGGATCATGATGCATCAGTATGTCGAGCGGGGCACGTCCCGTGTCGTTCGCGAAAAATTTCAAGGGGACCCGTTGGTTTCGTTTATGTATTCGCGGTTGCGCGAGCGTCCCGCCTGGTTGTTTAACGCGTTGACGTCGTCGCGCCTGACCAATGTAGTGGCGGCGCTGGAATACGATAAAAAACCATCCGATCCGGCGCGTATGCGTCGTAAACTTGCGCGCGACCTAGGCATTGATTATTCCGAATGCGCCGACGATCCTGCCACCATTGACACCCCGCGCAAGTCGTTTGAGCGCAAAATAAAATTTTGGGAGCGCCGCCCGATGGACCCCGACCCAGGCGTCATCGTGTCCCCCTCCGATTCGCGTATTGTGACGGGGTCGCTGGAGTCCGACAGCGCGCTATATGTGAAAGATAAATTTTTCGACTTGGACGAATTGTTGGGGACAGGGAATAAGGAGTGGATGGACGCTTTTCGGGCCGCCGATTTTGCTGTCTTTCGTTTAACACCGGATAAATACCACTTCAATCACGCCCCGGTATCCGGCGAAGTGCGCGACTGTTACGACATGGAAGGCCGCTATCAGTCGTGTCATCCGGGTGTAGTGGTATCCCTGGGAAAACCATTTTCTAAAAATCGTCGCACTGTCACTATTTTTGACACAGATCACGCTGGCGGGACGGGGATTGGGTTGGTGGCCATGATTGAAGTCGCGGCGCTTATGATTGGGGACATAGCGCAATGTTACAGCGCGGAGCGATACGAAAATCCTGTCCCGGTCGAGCCGGGATTGTTTGTGGAGCGCGGTTGCGTAAAAAGTCTTTTCAGGCCCGGCAGTTCCACGGTTATTTTGCTTTTTCAACCCGGGCGTATGATGTTTTCCGATGATTTAGTGTCCATCCGTCATCGCGCCGATGTCATTTCCCGGTATTCCTCCGGGTGGGGACAGACCCTTACCGAAGCGGACGTGGCTGTGCGCGAGTCCATTGGGTACCGCGTGGATGGGAGCAGGCAGGCTTAATGGGGGCGACCGCATATTCCCTGTCCCTTATCGCGGGTCTTCATGTGGCGTTGCTTGTGTGGGCGTTCCGCAATCTGCCCAAAGAACGCTGGATGATGATGGCGGCGATTCCGGTTCGACCGGACGGGGCCGGAGGTTGGACGTGTGTTAATATGACGTACTACGGCTTTTTCAGCGCGTTGGGCATGGTGTGCGCGGTGTCGGCGGTTGTGTTTATGGTTGGGGCTGCAGGGCAGGCTATGGGACCGGTGATGGTGTCTCTCGTGATTTTATTTGCGTTGTGCATTCCTGCATCGCGTGTGATCAACCGGCTGGTGGAAGGGCACAGCCATGGGTTTACGATTGGCGGCGCATCGTTTGTGGGTATGGTGGCGTCCCCGTGGGTCTTGGTCGGGATCCTGAAGCTATGGTATCCGGGCGAGCCGGTGTGGGATCGTGCGGCGTTGATACTGGGGGCCATGGCTACGGGATACGCGCTAGGCGAAGGGATCGGGCGGCTGGCTTGTTTAAGTTTCGGATGTTGTTACGGCAAGCGGGTGGAGGATTGCGGTCCGGTAACACGCAGATTCTTAGGGAAATGGGCGTTTGTGTATGAAGGACCGCTTAAAAAAGCGGAGACAGAGCATGGCTGGGGGGGGCAGCGTCTGGTGCCGGTGCAGGGCGTGACCGCGATTTTGTGCGGCGCGGCAGGCTGGGCCGGTCTGACGCTTTTTCTAAAAGGCCATCCGCTATGGGCGTATGTCATACCACTTGTGGTCACCCAGGTCTGGCGGTTTGGATCGGAATTTCTGCGCGCGGATTACCGGGGCGGAGGCGCAATATCCGCCTACCAATGGATGGCGTTGACAGCCGCGCTGTACGGTATCGGCTTGACGTTGTTTTGGCCTGATTTCCCTGTCCCCACCATGAATCTCGGCGCCGGTATGCAGTTCCTGCTGGCACCGCTTTCCCTGTTGCTGATTGCGGTTTTCGGCAGTATTGTTTTTATTCGCATGGGCGTCAGCACCGTCACCGATTCGGTGGTCCATTTCCGTCGCCGCTGACTGCAGAAATATTATTTACCGGTCATTGCCTCGCGCAGCGATTGCTCCCAACAAGCGAGGACCATCCAACACGCCGACATACGGGACAGGATCCAATTCTGATTTCAGCACGTATTCGGTTAGTTGATCCCGTACTACGCTTTGGAGATTATCCGCGGTCCACGGTTTGGCGATATAGTGATGCAAGTGTGCTTCATTCACCGCGCGGACGGTATCTTCGAGGCCTGCTTGACCTGTAATCAATACTTTTCGGGTGGCGGCGTATTCGGGGTTCGATTGCAGTTCAATCAGAAAATCCACGCCGCGCGTTCCGGGCATGAGATGGTCGCACAACACCAAGCCCACCGGTTCTTTGTTTTTTTCGCATTCTTCCAGAACGGCGCGGGCATCGTTCACGTCCTCGGCGGCTTCCACGCGCATCAAGCTTTTGAATGGTTCCAGATCGCGTAGGACGGCCTCGCGCACTTCGGATTCATCTTCCACGCAAAGTATAACTATCTTTTTCATTTGTTCTCCTTGGTCCCTGTTGGTTCTGTGTCGGGTTCGTAAAAAGGTAGTCGCACACAAAATTCGGTCCGGCCAGGCTCGGATACCACATCAATGGAGCCGCCATGACGCTGCACGATGTTGCGTGTGATGGACAAGCCCAGCCCCAAACCGGATTCTATCCGTCCTTGGCGCGTCGTAAACCGAATATTAAATATTTTGCTGAGATTTTCCGGGGGAATGCCGGGGCCGCTGTCTATAATGCGAACCGCCACCTGCTGTCCTTCGCGGCAGGTATGCAACGTAAGCGTGCCTGTGCCGTGCATGGCATCCAACGCGTTTACAATCAAATTAGTCCATACTTGATTTAATTCGCCCGCGTTGGCGCGCACCGGGGGAATGTCCCCGTATTGGCGTTCCACGGCCATTTCTTTAAGGCGGTTGGAAAGCAATAACAGCGTGTCTTCAAGTCCTTCGTGCACATCGGCTTGATGGTTTTCCGTGGCGTCGCTCCGGCTGTAGGCGCGCAAGCTTTTAACGAGGTCGGCCACGCGCGTGGAGCATCGCGTGATATTTCGCAGCGCGCCCCCGAGTTGATGATACCGGTTCATGCGTTCCAGTTTGTCGGCGGTATTGCCGTGCATGGTCGCGGACAGGCGTTCGTAATCCGCGACTGTATGAAGGCCCATGCCGACCAGCGCTTCGGCCAGTTCGGCGTCGCCGGTGGCTTCGGCCAGGGCTTTGCGTCGCTCGCGCTGTTCCCGCGTGGAACCGGCGCGCTGTTCGTAAGCGCTTGTTAGCATGTAACGGAACACGTCCCCGTCGGGAAGTTCCCCGGCCAGTTTCTCTAAATCCTGATGCACAAAATCCGCCGCGCGACTGATCGCCGCCACGGGATTGTTCAGCTCGTGGGCGACGCCCGCGGCCAATTGACCCAGCGTGGCCATTTTTTCCGATTCCACCAGCAGCGCTTGCGCTTGCTCAAGCTCGCGCAACGCGCGCGTAAGCGCGTCGCGCTCCGCCGACAATTTTTTGTTCAGCGATAACACTTCCGTTTGCACTTCGACCAGACGGGTGCTGCGCCGCGCCATGGATCGCAACAGCACGGTAATAAACGTGACAAGCAACGTCGGGTTATGCTGAATGGCCTGATCCAGATCTTCAAACGAAATTTTCAGCACTGTAAGCGGGACAATGGCTTTGCAGTGGAAAAAAGCCCTGCTTTGCCGCGTCAACGCCAACAACCCCAAAATTTTCCCAACGGTGTGTGAATGGAAAATGACTTCGCGCTGGTCAATCACTTGATACAATTTCACCGTGCCTTCCAGCAGGATGTAAATGCTGTCCAGTGGATCGTTTTGTTCAAACAGCATAGCTTCCGCGGGGATGGATATCCGCGGAAGCGATCCGAAATGCGCGTCAAGCGCTTCGATCATCGCGCGTTCAACGACTTCATCCGGTTCATGTAACCGCGTTAATAGTGTGCGGTCTGGGGACACGTTGTTACTCCGGAATCAAGTTGAACATATCCCATACCAGCGGCGCCAGAAAAATAAAGATAATCGAACCAATCGCGCCAATAAGAATGCCCACCGACGCCATGTGTTTGGTTTGTATCTGTCCGGTGGCATACGCAATCGCGTTGGGCGGCGTGCTGATCGGGAGCGCCATGGCCAGCGATGCGCCGATCGCGATAAAAATAGTGGATGCCACCGGGCTCATCGCGATCGCCGGTGACGACGTCAAACTAATGCCGATCGGCACAATTAAGTTAGCCGAGGCGCTGTTGGAAATAATGGTGCTGAAAATAAGTGTGGTTACCAACATAGCGCCTGCGATCACGGAGGCGTTCATCTGTTGCCAATCCACCAAGCCAATCATCCATTCATCCAGTCCGCTTTGGCCTACGCCGCTGCCCAGCGCAATGCCGCCTGCCACAAGCCAAAGCACGCTCCATTGCATGGAGTGGAATTCCTTGTCGGAAATCAATTTAGTGGCCAACATAACCACAACCGGCAGGAAACCGACAATAGCAGATTGAATGCCATGCAGCGGTTCGGTAAACCATAAGAGAATCGTAGCGGCGGCGGTAATGTAATAAAGCCACGCTTGCGGACTGCGGTCGTACGAGCTGTCAATTTCCACTACGATAGATTCGGCTTTGGACGGGAAGATGCGCACCAGCAACTGCCAGGTGGCCAGCAGGACAATCAGCATAAACGGCACCAGCATGATCATCCAATGTAGGAAGCTGATTTGAAACCCGGCCCGGCTTAACGCGCCAAGGGCAATGGCGTTGGGCGGCGTGCCTACCGGTGTGCCCATGCCGCCGATATTGGCCGCAAAAGGAATGCACAACACCAGCGCGATGCGCCCTTTGTCTCCGGCAGGCAGGCGAAGCATGACAGGCAACGCCACGGCCATAAACGCGGCGGTGGTGGCGGTGTTGCTCATAAACATGGAAAACACGGCCACAATCAACATAAGGCCGAGCGTGATATGGGATGGTTTGGTCCCAAAAGGTTTAAGCAGTGTTTTCGCCAGATTTTTATCGAGTTTGTATTTCGCCGCGCCGTCGGCAAGAAAAAAACCGCCGAGGAAAAGCATAAGCACCGGATTGGCCAGCGCATAAAAAAATGTGCTGTATTTAGGAGCGTTGAAGCCTTCGGGCAATGCCATCATGGATTTGTCGCTGATCATCAGAATATGCAGGAAAATAATCAACGCCGCGGTCGCATGGAGGGGAATCGCTTCCGTGATCCACAGCACCACCGCCATTAGAAAAATAGACAGCACCCGGTGGCCGACAACGGATAATCCCTCGAACTCGATAAAAAACGGGATAAAAAAGACCACCAACGATAATATCAATCCGATGCTTTTTACATTTAACCAACGGGGTGCGGTATGCTCCGGTTTCATAGCTATAGTCCTTTGTGTTTTAAAGCGATGGGTTTAACCTCTTTGTGTTCAGACTAGGAAGCCGGAATGCATTTGTCAAAACATGATCCCCGGCCTCTGAAAACGCGCCACACTCTAAAGATCGTCGTGAACGCCCGCAATCAGGGACGTTCCTTGCTTGCGGATAATGGAAAAGATGACACGATGGTTTCCCGTGCGTTGGAAGACGTTTTGGGTGTATAGTCCCGTCTTTGGAAAGCGTGGCGCGAGATGAGGAACGTATGTGGGTGTGTGCGTATGTGTGTGGGAGGAGCTATGAAAAGATATTTGCTTATTGTGTTGGCGGGGTTGCTGGCATTCCACGCGGGTTCTGGTTTTGCCGATGAAGCCGGGGCGGAGGAAGTGATGAAAACCGTGGTGTACCCGCTGGTGTTTGGCGATCCGGAGGCGATGGAAACCGTGGCAAATTCCTTATTGGAAGGGGAAGGCCATGTAGTACTGGATCGGAAAAGCAACCGGTTGATTGTGATTACGACTCCAAGCCGTCATCGTGCGCTGGAAGACGTATTACAAACAGCCGATGCTGTTGATGGCAATGTGCGCGTGGAAGTCCGTTTTATCGAGGCGGGACGCGAGACCCGGCGACGGGTGGCCGTGGGGGGATCGGGCGACATTGTGACGGGACCGTCGGGGACGGACATGCGCATTACGTTGGAACCGGATATCCGGTATCGCACAACGGAGCAATCGGGATTAACCATGCAGTCGTTGCTTGTGGCAAGCGGGCGGGAAGGTTCGCTCCGGGTGGGCGAGCGGGCGCCGTACATGGAGTGGTTGGTCGAATACGGGTGGCATCACGGGTACGCGCAATCGCGGGTGGTATGGGACGAAGCGGGATCCTTTTTGCTTGTGCAACCGACAATCCTTGCAGACGGCGAGACCATTCATGTACGATTGACCCCTGAACTGCGCGGACGCGCCGATGGAGGCGCTTCGCGTCGGATGCGTTTTGCCGGAGTGTCCACCGAAGTAACGGTGCGAAACGGTGAGACGTTCCGGCTGGGAGGAGAAACGATGGATCATTCGTTTTACTCCCGGTTTCTTGTGGGCGTGGACCGCTCGGGCACGCAACGTTCGTTGGACATTGAATTGACGCCCCACATTGTAACGCCGGGCGGCGGTGTGAGGCCTTAAACAGGAGTGAGTTCCATGTGGAGTTTGAATAAAAAAACATGGCTGGCCGTAGGCTGCGTGGTTGCGCTTGCGGGCGTGTTTCCTCTGCGCGCGCAGGGGCAGGATGACTACAATCAAATTTTAGACCGGTTGGATCAGCCGATCTGGAGTGGGTATGTTGCGTATAGCACGCGTGAAAGCGTGGAAAAGCGCGGCGATTTTGCGGTGACGGAATGGGGCGCGCATGCGGGATTGTTTTATTTCCGTACGGGCCTGGGGGATTTGGATTTGCAAGCGGATGTTGATATGAAAATCTTCCTGGGCAGCGGCGGGATGGACCTTCCGGACGAAGTAGGCTCGCTTCGTTTACTGTTTGATTACGTAGCGCGGCTGGATGAGGGGTATTCCATGCGCCTTCGCCTTCGGCCCGGCTTGTATGGCGAGCTTACGTCTTTTGATGGAAACGCGCTTTATTTTCCTTTTGGCGTGGCGGGCTTAAAAAGTTTCGGTCCGAACCTCGCGGGACTTGCCGGTCTTAATTTTTATCCCGGTTTTGACCGTTTGGTCGTGCCTGAAGCCGGTGTGCGCTGGTCCATGAGCGACATGTTGTTGATTGACGCCTTTTACCCGGAATCCAAAATTATTTTTCGTCCCTCTTACAACTGGGCGTTGCTCGCGGGTTTTGCGTTCCCGGAGTTTGTGGAATACCGGCTGGCCGACGGCGACGGGCGTCGCTCGATTCTGCTGGATGAAACGCGCATGTATATAGGCGCGGAGTATATGTGGACGGATACGCTTAAAGTCATGCTGGAAGCGGGTCGCAGGGTGGATCGCAGCATTGATTTCCGGAAACTTGAAGGCAAGCGGAACGTGGATGATGCGCTGTATTTGGAAATCAGCATTGGTGGCATGCTTTAAAGTGTAAGGGAACACGTTTTTTGGGGGGCTGTCGTGCGGCTTGCTGTCATATCCGACATTCACGTAATGGGTCCGGGCGAACATGAATTGGATCAGGATTACGTCAACGCGCTGGGGAGTGGTGTCGGTCCGGTGCGTCGCACATGGCGTTGCATGTTGTTTCGCGCGCGGCGCCGTTTATGGAATTGGCATCCCGAGTCCCGGCATGCCTGTTTTCTGAAAGCGTTACAGGAAATCCAGGCCTGGCATCCGGATTGGGTTATTGCGAACGGCGATTACGGAGGCGATGCGGGGGGCGTAGGCATCAGCGACGATCATACGTATGAAAGCGTGGCGGGCGCGATTACGTTAATGCGCGAAGTATTCCCGGACCGCTGCCATTTTCTTTTTGGCGACCACGACATTGGCAAATACAGCACTAATTTGCGGCAAGGCGGCATACGCTTGGCCAGCCTCGTGCGCGGCGAGCAGGAGTTGGGCATTCGCTCGTTCTGGCGGGAGCAAGTGGAAGACAAGCACTTGATTGGCATTAATTCCTCGTTGTTCACGCTTGATGCGTTTTTGCCGGAAGCGCTGGCCGAGGAAGTGCCGGAATGGCAAGCCCGTCGCGCGGCGCACATGCAGGATGTGGCGGAGGCGTTTGCGTCGGTATCTTCGGAAGAACGTATTGTGTTGTTTTGTCATGATCCGGGCGCGTTGGCGTTTCTGATGAAAATTCCGGAAGTGCAAAAAGCGCTGTCGCTGATTGAACTTACGGTGCTGGGCCATTTGCATGAGCCGCGTTTGCTGCAACTGGCGCAGCGTTTGCCTGCGCTTCCCGGCTGGAAACCCAGATATCCGGTGGCGCGTATCATGACCGACGGCATTCGCAGCGCCAAGTTATGGGCGGCTTTTAATCCTGTGGTGTGTCCTTCGACGTTTGGGGCAGGGCATCACGTGTCCGGGGGGATTTTGTTTCTTGAGCGCGGCGCGGACGCGCGGGTCCATGTGCGGAAACACCGGATCAAACTCGACCGTTAAGTGACAAGCGCGTCTACTTTGGTCAGCAGCGCTTTGGGCGAAAAGGGTTTGCTCATGAAATCGGAAGGCGTCATGGCCAGCAAACGCTCAATGCGTTCGTCGCGCGCGTAGCCGCTGATCAAAAGGATTTTGGTATCGGGCGCTGTTTTCGCAATCTGTTCCATGCATTCTTCGGTGGAAGGACCGGGCATGGTCATGTCCAGAATAATCAAGTCATAGTTTTTGGCCGGATCAACTACTTTTTCAAGGACTTGGTTGTAGTCTTCGGCCTCTTCGATTTTCCACTCCTCGGCCTGAAAAACTTTTCGAATCAACCGGCGTATAAAAGGTTCGTCGTCGGCAATCAACATCAAACCCGGCGCCGCCGCGGGATCTACGGCCAGCGTGCCATCGTCATCGGCAATTTTCTCTTCCTGCGCGTTTGGCGGCTCTTTGATGGGCAGGAATAACACGGCTTCCGTGCCGTAGCCCACTTCGGTTTTTATTTCCATCCATCCACCGTGTTGGGCCACCATGCCTTGCACCATCGGCAACCCCATGCCGCGCGCTTTGGCTCTGCCGTGCGTGGTAAAAAACGGCTCAAATATGCGCGTGCGGTTTTCAGGACTGATCCCCACGCCGGTATCGGCGACCACAATGCGCACAAACGGTTCGTTATCCGCCGGCGATTGATTGGTGCGGGTATAGGGCTCTACGCGCACGGTCAGGGTTCCGCCATCGGGCATAGCTTCCACGGCGTTGCGGATCAAATGCACAATAGACTGCTGAAACTGGCCTTGGTCCACCCATATTAAAGGAAGATTCTCTGGAATATCCTCGACGACGGCGATGTGTTCCGCGGCGGCGGTGAGGGTAGACAGAGCCACGCGCACGGTGGTGGGAAGCAAACGCGCGAGATCCACGGCCTCGGGCATAAGCATGGACTTGCGTCCGTACGCTTGAATTTGTCCGACTAGCTCGGAGCAATACGCCACGCGATCGAGAGCGGTTAACAAACCTTCGGAAACAGGGTGTTCGTTTCCGAGGTAGTCGAGAGCCATTTCAATAAAGCCGCCGATAGGAGTCAAGTGGTTGTTAAATTCATGCGCAATGCCGCTGGCCATATTGCCTACGGTCTCCATGCGCCGCGCTTCGTACAAGGACTCGTGTGCATCGTGCATGTCCTGCGTAGCGCGTAACAAGCCTAAGATGTGCGCTTCATCGCCGTCATGGGCTGCAGGCAGCGCCATCCCCATGATGTGGACCCAGCCGTATGATCCGTTTTGGTGAAGGAGCCGTACATCCACGTCCACGCGTTTGCCTTCCAGAAGGTGGTGAATAGCGGAAATCCATTGAGGACGATCTTCGCGATGAATCATTTCGGGAAGATTGGCCAGTTGCAAGTCGCATTCGCCGGGTTCATACCCTAGCAGGCGCGCCCCGACATCGGCGGACCAGATGATGTTCCGTCCGGGCATTTCGATTTCGTAAAAGAAATCGCCTGCGAGTTGCGCAAGTTGACTGTAGAGGTCAGCGACCTTGCTTGTTTTTTCTTCTTTCATTGCCCAGTCGGTTATCATTTCCTGCCATCATTAGCATAATGTACACTGCGTTCCATAAATCGCGAAGAATAACGCTTTACCTGCATTCAGTGCAACGATATGTTTACAATTATGTTAAAAATGCGCAAGCGCACAAAGCGTTACAAACTGGTCTTTTTGTACATATTGATGAAAAAGGCGTCAATCATTAAAGCAGTCATCGGCTATACTTAATGATTGATTTTGTTATCGGGTTTGCTTTATGCTCATTCTCTTTCAGAAAGGGAGTACTAACGCATGTCTGTTGATGAAACAGCCTCGATACAAGAGGCAACTGTACCGCTTGAAACCATCGCGCCCCAGGTCCCAAAAGGCGCAAAATATGACGCACAGAACATTACGGTTCTGGGGGGGCTGGAAGCGGTCCGAAAACGCCCGGCTATGTATATTGGCGATACCGGCGTGCGCGGGTTGCACCACTGTGTGTACGAAGCCGTGGATAATAGTGTGGACGAAGCCTTGGCGGGATACTGTACACACATTCATGTGGCGTTGCATGCCGATGGATCCATTTCGGTAAACGACGACGGGCGCGGCATTCCGGTGGATATGCATGCCACGGAAAAAAAACCGGCGGTTGAGGTGGTGCTGACCACGCTGCACGCGGGCGGAAAATTCGATCACGATTCCTACAAAGTCTCCGGCGGTTTGCATGGCGTAGGGGTTTCGTGCGTAAATGCGTTAAGCGAATGGTTTGAAGTGGAAGTGCGGCGGGACGGGCAAGTGCATCACATGCGATTCGAGCGCGGTCTTCCGGCATCGAAACTGGAAACCATTGGCAAAACCAAAGAAACCGGCACCAAGGTCACGTTTTTCCCCGATAACCAGATTTTCCAGACGGTTGAATTCAGTTGGGATACCCTGGCGGCGCGTTTGCGCGAAATTGCGTTTTTGAATAAAGGGTTGGAGATCAAATTAACGCAGGAAGAACCCGAACGCGAAGAGTTGTTTAAATACGAAGGCGGCATCGCTGAATTTGTGGAGCATTTGAATAAAGCGAAAAATGCGCTGCATCCGAAAGTTATTTACATCGAAAAAGAGCGCGATGGCGTCTCGGTTGAAATCGCGTTGCAATACACCGATGCGTATGCGGAAAATGTTTTTTCGTTTGCCAACAACATCAACACCATTGAAGGCGGCACGCATTTAAGCGGTTTCCGCTCGGCTTTGACGCGTACTGTTAATCAATATGCGCGCGCCAATAAACTGATTAAAGACGATAAAGTCGCGATGAGCGGGGACGATATTCGCGAAGGCTTAACCGCGGTGATCAGCGCCAAAGTGCCCGATCCCCAGTTTGAAGGGCAAACCAAAACCAAGCTTGGCAACAGCGAAGTGCAGGGCATTGTAGAAAGCATTATTAACGATGAGTTAAGCACGTATTTCGAGGAACATCCTTCGGTCGCGCGGCGCGTGATTGAAAAAGCGGTGTTGGCGGCCCGGGCCCGGGAAGCCGCGCGTAAAGCGCGGGATTTAACGCGGCGTAAAAGCGCGCTGGATAGCGGCTCGCTTCCCGGCAAATTAGCGGATTGTTCCGAGCGGGATCCGGCTGTGACGGAACTGTACATTGTCGAGGGGGACAGCGCCGGTGGTTCCGCCAAGCAAGGGCGCGATCGCCGGTTTCAGGCTATTTTGCCGTTACGCGGCAAAGTGCTGAATGTGGAAAAAGCGCGTTTAGACAAGATTTTGAACAACACGGAAATCCGCACCATGATCACAGCCATTGGCACGGGGATCGGGCGCGAAGAATTTAATATCGAAAAACTGCGGTATCACCGCATTGTTATTATGACCGACGCCGACGTGGACGGATTGCATATCCGCACGTTGCTTTTGACTTTTTTCTATCGTCAAATGCCGGAGTTGCTGGAGCGCGGCCATATTTATATCGCGCAACCGCCGTTGTACAAAATCAAGCGCAAGAAACGCGAAGAATATTTGGACAGCGATGCGCAGTTGACACGTATTTTGTTGGAGTTGGGGACCGAAGATGTGCGTGTGACGGGACTGGACGGCAAGGAATTGTTTGCCGAAAAGAAATTACAGGAATTGCTGACCACCTTGACCGAGGTGGAGGAAATGGCACGGCAAGTCGCACGGCGCGGCGTATCGTTTAACGAGTTTTTGAAACAATACGATCCGGAGCGCGGCGCGTTTCCGCAGTATTTAGTGACGGCAAAAAACAACGGCGCCAAAGAGTTTCGTTATGTGTATACAGAAGCCGAATTGCGTGAGTGCCGCGAAGAAATGGAACGGGAATTGGGCCATCAACTGGAAATTTTCACGGAGTCGGGCGAACAAGGGCCTGCGCCCAAGCAACCAGCCTTCCAATGGGTAGAAATGTACAATGCGCCTGCGCTTGCCAAGCATGTGCAGCAACTGGAAAAGAAAGGGTTGCCGGTCTCGTATTTAACGCCCTCGGAAGATCCTGTCTTGCATTTAGTGGATGGGGATGAGCCTCCGGTCCCGGTTCGTTCACTGCAGGAATTGCTGGATAAAGTGCGTGAATTCGGGCGCAAGGGCTTACATATCCAGCGGTATAAAGGTCTCGGCGAAATGAATCCGGAGCAACTGTGGGAAACCACGATGGATCCGGACCGGCGCAAAATGCAGAAAGTCGGATTGGAAGACGTCGTGCGCACCGACCAGATTTTTACGGTGTTGATGGGCGACGAAGTGGAACCCCGCCGCGCCTTTATTATGGATAACGCGCTGAACGTGCGCAACCTGGATATTTAACAGCAGACCGCTTGCAGGAAAGAACCATTATGTTTACGCAAAACGAACGACTGGAGCACATCAACATCGAAGAAGAGATGCAGCGTGCCTATATTGACTACTCCATGAGTGTCATTGTAGGGCGTGCGTTGCCGGACGCGCGCGACGGCATGAAGCCGGGCAATCGCCGCATTTTATTTGCGATGCGCGAACGGGGCTGGACTCATGCCAAACCCTTTGTGAAATGCGCGAAAGTCGTCGGTGAAGTCATCGGTAACTACCATCCGCACGGCGACTCGGCGGTTTACGACACGCTGGTCCGTATGGCGCAGAATTTTTCCATGCGGTATCCGCTGATCAACGGACAAGGTAACTTTGGCAGTATTGATGGCGATCCTCCCGCAGCGTATCGTTATACCGAGTGCCGCTTAAACCGGCTGGCCGAGGAAATGCTGGCGGATATCGAGAAAAACACGGTGTTAATGCGGCCGAACTTCGATGAAACGCTGCAGGAACCGACGGTGTTGCCAGCCCGCATGCCGAACTTGCTGGCCAACGGAAGCACAGGCATTGCGGTCGGCATGGCGACCAACATTCCTCCGCACAACTTAAATGAACTTATTGACGGCATTGTGCATTTAATTGAGAACCGCGATTGCAGTGTCGCGGACTTGATGCAGTTTGTGAAAGGCCCGGACTTCCCGACCGGGGGCATTGTTTGCGGTCTTGGACCGATTAAGAACATGTACGAAAACGGGCGTGGATTGCTGAAAGTGCGCGGACGCGCAGGCATTGAATCCGGCGCGCAAGGCAAAGAAAGCATTATTATCACCGAGATTCCGTACACGCTGAACAAAACCACCTTGATCGAAAAAATAGCGTCGCTTGCGCAGGAAAAGAAACTCGACGGCATATCCGATATTCGTGATGAATCCGATAAAGACGGCATCCGGATTGTGATTGAACTCAAACGCACGGCGGTGCCGAAAGTGCTGCTGAATAATATTTTTAAACAGACTCCGCTGGAAATGACGTTTGGCGCGATTATGCTGGCCATTGACAAAGGCCAGCCACGCATCATGAATCTGAAAGAGTTGATGCAGTGTTTTGTGGATCACCGCTTTGAAGTGGTCACGCGCCGCACGGAATTCGATCTGGCTAAAGCCGAAGCCCGCGCGCATATTCTCGAAGGACTGAAAATCGCGATTGATAACCTCGATGCCGTGGTGAAAATTATCCGGGAATCGAAAGATCGCGAAACCGCGCGTTTGCAATTGATGGGCTCGTTCGGGTTGTCCGAATTGCAAGCCAACGCCATTCTCGAAATGCGCTTGTATCAATTGACCGGCCTCGAACGGGATAAACTGGAAGCCGAGTATATTGAAGTCATTAAATGGATCAATTACTTGCGCGACTTGCTGGCCAACGAAAGCAAAATGTTTGACGTGATCAAAGAAGATTTGCTGGACCTCAAAAAAACGTACGGGGACGAGCGGCGCACCCAGATTGTGCCGGACGAAGGCGAAATTAATATCGAAGACCTGATCGCCGACCGCAGTTATGTGATTACCATCACGCACACCGGCTACATCAAGCGCGTGCCTATCAATACATATCGTCAGCAGAAACGCGGCGGTAAAGGCGTGGTAGGCATGGGCACGAAAGACGAAGATTATGTCGAGCTGGTGTTTATGGCGTCCACGCACGATTATATTCTGTTTTTCACGGATGCCGGCCGCGTGTATTGGCAGAAAGTGTATGAGTTGCCTGAAGGCAACCGGACCACGCGCGGCAAAGCCATTGTGAATCTGCTTCAAATCGGGTCGGACGAAAAAATTGCCTCCTTGATTCGCGTGCGCGAATTCAGCGATCAAAACCATCTTGTCATGGCCACGGAAAAAGGCGTGGTCAAGAAAACAAACTTATCGGCGTACGGCAATCCGCGCGCAGGCGGCATTATCGGTATTGCGATTGATGAAGGCGACAAACTCATCGGCGTGAAAATGACTTCGGGGCAGGACGATGTCATGTTGATCACGCGCAACGGCATGAGTATTCGTTTTAACGAAAATCAATTGCGCGATCAAGGGCGTGACACGCGCGGTGTGCGCGGCATTACTCTCGCAAAAGAAGACGATTGCGTGGAAAGCATCGAAGTCGTGGAACAGAATTCCACGTTGCTGACCATCAGTGAAAACGGATACGGTAAACGCACGAATTTTGATGAATATCCCGGGCAAAATCGCGGCGGACGCGGCGTGATTACCATGCGCACCAGCGACCGGAACGGGAAAATTGTCGGCGCGCATGCAGTGCATGATCAAGATGCGTTGATGTTGATTACCGAAGGCGGACAAATGATTCGTATTTCGGTGTCGGATCTCCGCACGATCAGCCGCAACACGCAAGGTGTGCGATTAATTAATCTTGCGGCGACCGATAAACTGGTCTCGGCCACGCCGGTGGAGCCGGATGATCAGGATAACGAGGAACTTGACGGGGAAGAGGAAGACAAGCCGGTGTTGGCTATGCCCCCGCCGGTGGTGGGTGAAGAGGAAGTCGTAGACGAGAATTCAGAAGACGACATGTAAGCCGGGGCCCTGACCCGGCGGATCGAGTCGCGGGTTTTCAATAGGAGGAACGGTATGCGTTGGCTTATGGTTTTTTGCTTGTGTGTGTTCACCGCCGCGTCGTTGCGCGCTGAATCGGAAATTCTGCCGATGCCGTCCACCACGCGCGAATCATCGTTTCAGATAGGCGTGCAAACGTGGTTAAGCCGTGGCGAAAATACTTGGCAAGTCAGTTTTGTAGAGTTCGATCCGGCGTTTGGCGCGGTGCCGGGGCGTTCGCGTCTGGAATGGGAAGAACTCGATGCCATTTTGTATCGCTTGTACGGCGAATATACCATTCAGCCCTCGTTACGAGTCGGGGCATGGCTTGGCCTGGGGAGCTTGCGGGATGGACGGAATACGGATTCCGATTGGTTTGCGGTGGATGGCGAGGAGTTTCTTGCGTTTCAATCGGAAGCGGACACACGAGGCGATGTGCGTTCACTGGATGTGAACCTGTATGCGCGCTTAAACGAGCTGATGCCGCAACGGAAATGGGTTGGGCAATGGGATCTGGTGTTTGGCTTCCTTTATCATGAAGAAGAAATGAATGACCGCAACGGCGTGGATGTGATGGTGTTTGGCGAAAGCATTCGCGAACCGATAGAGGGCTTGGACTCGTCGTTTGACTTTGAATGGCGGGCGTTCCGGTTGGGGGTACGCGGGGAATTGCCTGCAGGCGAACGGCTTCGGGCGCGCGGTTCGGTGTCGGCGTTGTTGGGCGTGGATTATCGCGGAGATGGTTTTTGGAATTTACGCGATGATTTCCGCGCCCAGTCTCCGAATTTTGAGCAGGAAGCAGACGCCGGATACGGCGCGGATATTCAACTGGGGCTGGTCTATCAATGCACGCAACGGCTTTTTGTGGAAGTGGGTTATTCGTTTCTGGCGTTGCGGGCGGACGACGGTGTAGATACCATATTTTTTGCGGACGGCGGGGAAGCAGATACCAAACTTGACTGGGCGCGCACCACCCGACACGGCCTGACGCTTGCCGTGCATGGCGCTTTTTAAGAAACGGAACGATCCGCGGAAAAGTGGCGGCGGGCCAGTATCCAGGCCAAGAGACCACTGAAAATGTTGCCCAGAAACATCGCGACGAAAACACCCGGAATACCTGCCACATGCGACCCGACCAGCGCGAGAGGGACTGTGAATATCAGGAGCCGCGAAAAAAACAGGATCACCGAATACTTCGGACGATGCGCCCCGTTAAACGCCGCCGCTGTTTGAAGCATGAACCCGAACCCGCCATAACTTAAAGGCACCAGCAGAAGAAAAGGCCGTAAAATTTCAATAATCTCTACGTTATCCGTGAACCAGCCTGCGATCGTGCGGGAAAAAAGCGATAGCGCCACCCAAAGCGTCAGGCTGAGAATCATCGAGTAGCGCAATCCGAATTGCAAGCCGGCGCGGACCCGGTCCGGCCGGCCGGCGCCCATGTTTTGTCCCGCGAACGGCGCCATAACCGTGGCCATGGCGTAGGAGCCCACCATCGCCAGAGATTCAATACGCGCGCCTACACCGAAAGCCGCGACAGCCGTTGTGCCGTAGGACGCCATGATGCGCGTAAGAATGCCGGTCGCCAGCGGGGCAAGCAGATTGGTTCCCACGGCGGGCAAACCAACATAGAGAATGGTTTTCCATGCATGCGCCACATCGCGAAAAACGGGGCGGTGGAATGTGATCATTTTTTCGCGATAAATCAATATGTAGAAGGCCGCGATGAATGTAACAAGATAGGATATGACCGTGGCTAGCGCAGCGCCTTGCAGTTCCAGCCGGGGAAACGGGCCGATGCCGAAAATTAACAAAGGATCAAGCGCCACGTTGACGGCGCCGGCGATAACCATAATCAAACTGGGGGTAAATGAATCCCCGGTTGCGCGCAACGCGCTGTTGCCGATCATCGGCACAACCAGAAATACCACACCGCAAAACCAAGGGAACATGTATTGGTAAATTAACGGAATCAAATGTTCTTCCGCGCCAAGCAAACGAAAAATGGGATCGTGAAGGGACAGGGCCGCCACAATGAAGGTCGCCACGAGAATAAAGATCAGCAAAAGGCCGTAGGTCGTGTACTCGGCAATTTTTTGGGAATTATTTTCGCCAATCGCGCGTGATACAGCCGCCGACATGCCGATGCCCATGCCCATGGTCGTGCCGGTTACAATAAACACTACGGGAAACGTAAAACCGATGGCGGCCAAAGGTTCCGCGCCTAAGCGGGCAATAAAAAAAGTGTCCACGACGCCAAACAACATCATGGTCATGATGCCCCAAACCATGGGAATGGCCATGCGTAGCAAACCCGGTCCGACCGGACCGGCAATGATCTGATCCCTGTTGCGTTGACGATGTGATACGCGAACCTCGCTCATGCGCGTAGTCCCGCTGCTTGCTGATACGCGTGTACGGTGGCTTGGGCCGTGCGTTGCCACGTGAATTGTGCCGCGCGGTGGAGTCCTTTGCCGCGACAAGCCTCCGCGGTTTTGTGATCGGTCAACATGGTCGTAATGGCGCGCGCCAGCGCGCCGGGCTCATCGGGATTGATCAGAACAGCCGCATCGCCCGCGACTTCCGGCAAAGACGCGAGATTGCTGCAAATGACTGGCGTACCGCAGGCCATGGCTTCAAGCACAGGAAGTCCAAAGCCTTCGTACAGCGAAGGCAGAACAAACACATCGGCTTGTTGATAAGCCGCGCGTAGTTCCGCGCCGGAAACATAGCCGGGCCAATCCACGGCCGAGCCGATATTTAACTCGCGGATGCGATGTTCGACTTGGGGATACCGTTCATCGCGCGGACCAATGATTTGTAGTCGTGTGTTAGGGACAGACAATTTGTGAACTTCCGCAAACGCTTCCACCAGGCGAACCACGTTTTTATAGGGATCCATGCGCCCGACATATAAAATCGTCTGGTGAGGTTTGGGGAGGCGAGCGGCAGGCTGATAATCGCTGGACACTCCTTCGGGAATGGCCACGACGCGATCGGTCCGGTCGCTTGCCACATGCATGTGCTCGATAATGTCGCGCCGGGATGACTCGCTTACGGTCACGATCAAATCGGCGCGACGTCCCGCTTCACGCATGATGGCTTTAAAAAGCGGAAAAAAACGTGTTTTCAGCGCGCGTGGCGTGTGTCCCGGGAAAAGAAGAGGGATTAAGTCATGAATCGTCAATACACAGGCTGTTTTTCCGGCATGCCCGCGCGGAAAAGCCGGAAACGGGTACATAAAATTCGTGGAATGATACACCTCTGCGCGCTGCGCTGCGAGCCAGCGGGGCATAAAAAGCTGGCTTTTGGGCGAAAAAGGCCCGTAGGGAATCAAGACGCTTGTAAAATTGGACGAAGCGCCGATCTTCGCATACTGCAACGTGCGCTCCTGCACTTCGGGGTATTGGAAAATGATAACGTATGAGTTATTGATGTCCACTTCGGCAAGATGGCGGATCAGTTCCTGCGTGTAGGAGCCGATCCCGGTGATTTGCGGGAAAATCCAGCGCGCATCCAGTAAAATTTTCATCCGGCCACCTCGCGATACACGTTCCATGTTTTCTGGGCTGTATCGCTCCACGTATATTGTCGGGCCTGGGATAGACCTTTTGTACACCATGCTTCGCGTTCTGAGGGAGAGGAAAGCATGCGCATCGCGGCGGCGGCCCATGCATCGGCGTCAAATTCGTCTACATATGCAGCCGCATCACCCAGCACTTCCGGTAGGGAGCCTGCGCGGGAGGACAACACCGGGGTGCCGCACCGCATAGCTTCAAGCGGGGGAAATCCGAAGCCTTCGTAAAGCGAAGGAAACATAAACAGCTCTGCGCTTGCATACAGCCGGGGAAGCCATGCTTCGTCCACATATTCCAGATACCGAATATCCGCATGGCGCGTCGAATGCTGCATGCGCTCAAGAATCGGCTCGAATTTCCATCCACGCATGCCTGCAATCACGAGGTCCCCGTCAAACGACGTCATGCGTTCAAACACGTTGATTAAAAACGGAATGTTCTTGCGGGGCTCCAACGTGCCCACAAACAGCACATAAGGTTTGCGCAAATTAAACGTCTCGCGAAGTCCGTCCGCATCCCGGTTATCGGACACCATGTTGTGCGTTAAGCCCAGATGGGTGACGGTAATTTTTTCTTCGGGAACATCCAACAATTCGATTAGTTCACGAGCGGAAAAAGCCGATATCGTGATGATGCGGTCCGCGCGCGCGACGGTTTTCCGTATGTGGCTGTTCATGTAGCGCAAATTTTTAGGTTCCGCCGCTTCGGGATGGCGGATAAACGACACGTCATGAATGCTTACAACACTACGTCCCCCTGTTAGCGGCGGAATAATAAAATTAGGGAAATGATACACATCCGCTTTTTGGGCCAGCCAGTTAAAAGGAGGGAATCCGATGGTTTTCCATGCCCGTTGGGCGACTCGGCCCGGACACCAGCGTACCGGGGTCTGGCGGGCGTTAGGGACGGGGAACGAAAGGCCGGTTCGCTTAAAATCAAAGTAGAAAAGTTGAAGCTCATCTTGCCCGGTCAAAGGGCCAAAATGTTCAATCAAGCATTGGGTATAGCGCCCGACGCCCGCGCGTTGGGCGATGGCGGATTGTATGTCCACGCAAACGTTCACACAAAGACACTAGCGATTCCTTTATGAAATGGCAAGGCGCGCTCGTTCTTCACGCAGGTCGTTGGGATAGATGGTCGAAGCAGGGAATACGGTCTTGTCCTAAACTTCATGAAAGGTTATGAAAACGATAGTTGCGACGCTTTGGGGTTGAAATACGGATTCGCAACAGTACTAGAGCCATTTTTTTCAAAACAGGGATAACCGGAAAGAGAGAGTATGGATGTAATTCAGCGAAACAGCACGACACCGTTTACCACGAAAGACGGGTCTGAAATACGCGAGCTGCTGGCGTATCGCAATTCGTGTATTCGTAACCAAAGTCTGGCGGAAGCCACGCTGCCACCCGGCGCGGCCACCGAACCGCATCATCATCCCAAAGCCGAGGAAATTTATTACCTGCTGGAAGGCGAAGGGGAAATGAAAATGGAGCAGGATACCCGCTTGGTCGGCCCGGGTGACGCGGTGGCTATTCCGCCCGGCGCGCGTCATACGATTCGCAATGTCGGCCAAACGCCGCTTGTGTTTTTGTGCTGTTGCGCGCCCGCTTACGAACACGAAGACACGGTCATGGCCACGGACTGGCCTTAAATCAGTTCGCGGTTTCTTTAATGCTTTCGTTCAAAGCGTTCAGCGCGTCTTGATGTTCCTGTTCTGTGGCAATCAACGGCATCATCAAATACAGCACAGGACCCAGGGGTCGCGCCAGGTATCCACGTTCGCGCATGGCGCGCTGCACGCGCCGCGCTCTGGGTTCCTCTTCGTCATCATCCTGCTCCAATTCAATTGCCGCAATCAAGCCGAGGGACCGGACCTCTTTCACGCGGGGCAATTGTTTGAAAGGTTCAAGCCATGTTTTGAGTTTCTCGCTCATCGCTGCCGCGCGTTCCACAAGGTGTTCTTCCTCAAAAATCGCCAATGTTTCCAACGCAACGGCGGCGGCTATGGGATTCCCGCTCCACGTGTGCCCGTGATAAAACGTGTTGTCTTTGGGGGTGTCGGCGAAGGTGTGGTAGAGGTTGTCGCGGGCAATCACAGCGCTCATAGGCACATACCCCCCGGTCAGCGCTTTGCCCACGCACACAAGATCGGGATCAATCCCCGCATGCTCAAACGCAAACATACGGCCTGTGCGACCGAAGCCCATGGCGATTTCATCCACAATCAAAGGAATGTCAAGCGCGCGGCATAAAGACGAGAGATGACGCAAATACGCGGGATCGTATATACGCATGCCTGCCGCGCCCAGACAAACGGGTTCCACTATAACCGCGGCAATATGATCCGCGCGGCCGTGCAATAATTTGTCCGCATCGCGATACGCGCGATCCAGATCATCGGGAAACGCCAGGCGCTCAACGTCAGGCAACAAGCCGCGTAACGGACGGTGAAACGCCTCCACGTAGCCGACGCCCACGGCGGCCAGCGTGTCCCCGTGATACGCTTCTTCGATGGAGACAAACGATTGACGGCTTTCGTACCCTTGGTTACGCGCGTATAGCAGCGACATTTTAAGCGCGGCTTCCACCGCGCTGGCGCCGTCGCTGGAAAAAAGCACATGCCGGTGTGAATCGGGCATGAGATGCGCGAGTTTCGCGGCGACGTGCGCGGCGGGAGGATGGCTTAAATTGCCCAGGATGCTGTGCTGCAATTGTTCCGCTTGATGTTGCAACGCGCGGATCAAGCGCGGATGGGAATGCCCCAGCGCGCAGGCCCACCAGGAAGATACGGCGTCTACATAGCGACGCCCTGTGTCGTCGTACAAATAAATGCCTTCGCCTCGAACGATCATGGGCAATCCCTCTTCCACGGCGGAAAACCGCGTGTAGGGATGCCATACGTGCGCGCGGTCAAGCGCGTGCAAGTCATGGAGGTGTGAAGCGTCTTGGGATTCAGTCATGGGATGCAAAAAGCCGTAGTCTTTCCGGCTGTTGTACATCGGTTATCGGCTGCGGATCAACGCAAAATACCGGTCTTCGTATTCGTTAAACATGCCGTACTTCAGCAATTTCTGGCCAAGCGGTTTGGTCAACGACGCATCACGGGCGGCTTTTTTGAAATCGTCTTCAATTTCGAGTCGCTTGAGTCGTTCGGATTGCGCGGGATCCATGGGCAACAGATTTTTCTTTTGCATATCGGCGACATTGGCCATGACCGATTTCTGCATAATGTCCACCATCAGTTTCATCAAGCACACTTCCCATGGGCTTTCCACGCCGACAAGCACCGCGCTTAGCGGATCGTTTTTTTGTTTCACTTCCGTGCGCACCCGATCCACCACCACCGGAAGCGTGTCATGCACGGTGAATTCGCGGCTTTCCTCTTTTTTGACCATAAATCCGTATTTCAAAATAACCAGATCTTCGAGGTGCTGTTTCAGCCAGTCCATGTACTGGCCTGCTTCGGAACCAAAACCTTCCAGGGAAGCTTGTTCCAGATTGGAAGGGGTGATGATTTGTGGACGGTAGGCTTCCACGCGTCCTTCACGGATGCGGATTTCGTTGGTGTCGTCCATTTGCTCCGCCAGCAAGTAGTAATTCACGACTGTATTGCCGAATGTTTCCAAGCGCCCGGACGGCGGCAGGACCACTTCGGTGTTGTTTAAAGCATACCAAAAATCAAATTCAGGTGAAGTCATAAGGAACTACTATGACACGACAAAGGGGCTCCGTCAAATGCGATGGTTTTTATGGGATTGCTGCAAACGGGCCGTCCCCGTGAAAACACGCGCGCATGCGCGCATACGTTTCAGGACCGGCGCCTGGCTCGGGCAGGTAACGGATTGCCCCCCATACCGGCGCGGAAGCCATGCGTTTTAAGGTTGCGAGATTGTCTTGCTCAATGCATCCCCACGGTTCCGGCGTGGATTGAATTAACACGATGCCAGCCACATCCAGTTTGGCCTCGCGGAGCGCTGCCAGCGTCAACAAGGTATGATTTAAGGTTCCCAATCCGGCCCGCGCGGCGACAATCACCGGCGCCCCAACAGCGCGCATTAGGTCCAGCATTGTTTCGCGTTCGTTTAGCGGGACAAACACCCCGCCCGCGCCTTCAAGCAGCACACTTTGGTGTCGCGCTTTTAATGTTTCATAGGCGCGCAGTATGACGTCCATACTAATGGTTTGGTTTTCTTGCGCCGCGGCAAGGTGTGGCGACGCCGGTAATGCGAAGCGGTAAGGGCAGATCACGTCCATATCTACGTTTTGTTCCGATAAGCCCGCCACGCGCAGGCAGTATAAAGGGTCGGGCGGAATGAGATTCCCGTTATCGTTTCTCTCGCATCCGGTCTGCACCGGTTTCATAACCATGGCGTCCACGTCGTGCGCGCGCTGATGGGCAAGTAGCAATGACGTCAACACGGTTTTACCAACATGAGTGTCGGTGCCCGTGATAAATGCGCTGAATGGTTCGAGGCTCATGTTGTTTCCAGCCATGTTGTAATGTCCGTTGCGAGATCCGCGGCGCGCGTCAGGGGCAGGGTATGTCCCGCATGTTGATGGGTGCGAAACTGACTGTTCAGGAGATGATCCGATACATATTGTCCTGCATCGAGCGGGACCACGGCGTCGTCTGTGCCGTGCGCGATAAGCGCCGGTTGGCGAATGCCGTGCAGCAAGGGGCGAACGTCGGCGTCGCGCAAATAGGTCAACCCGTCTATCAACCCGGCATAGTCGTTGGCATGGATTTCTTCTGGACGGGGGTATGTGCCATACGCTTCGTTTACCGGGGCGGGTGCGGCGCAACGCCGCGTAAATTCGCTTAAGACTTTAGGGGCGGCCCGACGCGATAAGCCCTTGAGCATGCGGTCTACTTCGTTGGCGGGTTGGCCGTGCGGGTACGCGGCGTCCGCAGTAAAACGGGCCGTGGCGCCGACAAGGACCAGGCCCGCGACGAGATCCGGCCAGTAGGCCGCGAGTTCCAACGCGATCAGGCCGCCCATGGACCAGCCCACAACCACTACGGGATCGTCATCCAGTTCCAAACGGAGCCCCCGCGCATAAGGAGAAGGCAGACCCGGCTCGTGCCATACCTGTGCGCCGACAGGCGCTGTGGCAGGCGCGTACGCCTGCACGGGAAGCACCATCCGGCCGGCCAGATGGGCGACCAATGGTTCAAGCGTTTCCGGCGCATGCGCCCAGCCGCCAATCAGGAGAATCGCGTGGGCATTCATGAACCAACACCTTCGGCGCGCGCAGCAGTGATAATTTCGTGGGCGGCCCGGTCCAGATCGTCATCGGTATGCGCAAGGGAAAGCGAGAGCCGTAAACGCGCTTGACCTTGGGGCACGGTGGGCGGACGAATGGCCACCGCGACGATGCCTCGTTCGCGCAACCGTGCCGCCCAGCGCAATGCGGTATCGTTGGCTCCGGCGCGCACGGGAATGATGTGGGTACAACTGGCGTCTGTATCGAGACCGGCCTCTTGCAACCGCGCGCGAAAAGCGTGAGCACGCGCCAGCAGGCGCGCCCCCATGTCCGGGTCCAAGTCCAGCGCGTCGAGCGCGCCGAGCGCCGCGCCGACAACGGGCGGAGGCGGGGCGGTGGTGTAGATAAAACTGCGCGCGCGGTTTACAAGCCATGTGCGCATGGCTTCCGAGCAGGCGATAAAACCGCCGTATCCGCCCAGCGCTTTGCTTAAAGTGCCCATGGAAAGATTCACAAACGCGCGCGCGTCTTGCGCGGCGATTTCGCCGGAACCGCGCGGGCCGCAGACTCCGGTGGCGTGCGCTTCGTCCACAAGCAACAGGGCCCCGTGCGCGGTGGCAAGTTCGCCGATAGCGCGTAGCGGGGCGGTGTCCCCATCCATGCTGAACACGGATTCCGTTACAATCAGGCGGCGCGGGGCCGCGTGCCGCTCCAGCAGTTTGCGGAGCGCGTCCGGGTCATTGTGCGCGAACCGGTGCAGGCGCGCGCCGGTCATGCGGGCGGCATCAAGCAAGCTGGCATGGCTTAAGCGATCTGCGAATACTGCGTCCCCGCGTCCCAGTAAAGCATCAAGCGCGCCGCAGTTGGTCAGGTATCCCGCGCCGAACAGCAGCGCGGCAGGATAGCCTTTGAGGATAGCCAGGCGTTGTTCCAGTTCTTCGTGCAAAGGCAATGTGCCGGTGATTAGGCGGGATGCCGTCGCGCCCGCGCCGTAGGTATCGAGCGCCTGCCGCGCGCGCGCGAGCACAAGCGGATGTCGCGACAGGTTTAAATAATCGTTGGTGGAAAGGTTAAGGACGCGTCGCCCGTCGTGCTCGCACACGCCGCCTGCTTCGGGAAATAAAAGCGCGTGGCGCGAGAGGTTTTGCGCGGCCAGATCCTCAAGCGCGGGCGCGATCCATTGTTCGTTATTGCTGTTGACTTCCGACATGCAGTGTCCGTACGTTTGACTGTACCGCGCCGACGGATCCACCGTTCTGCGCACGGCTTTAAGGAGCACTATGAACTGGAAAATGTTATCTGACAAGGTATTGGCGGGGGAAGCCATTACAGAGACCGAAGCGTATGAAGTGTTGGTTTCGGATGATCGCGATGTGCTGGCGGTGCTCGATGCGGCTTTTCAGGTCCGTTACCATTTTCATGGACGTACCGTGCGTTTGCATGTGCTGCGCAATGCCAAAAGCGGCATGTGCCGCGAGAATTGCGCGTTTTGCAGCCAAGCCATAGGCGCGCATAGCGGCGTGGAGCGTTATCGTATGCAGACTGTTGAAGAACTTGTGGCGGGCGCGCGCGAAGCGCATGCATGTCAAGCCGTGAAATACTGCATGGTCACCGCCACGCGCGGGCCGTCGGACGCGGAACTGGAAACAATTTGTGAAGCCGTCCGGGAAATTAAGCGCGATATTCCGATTGAAATTTGCACATCGCTTGGGCTGTTGACGGATCAGCAAGCGCGCTGTCTGGCGGACGCGGGGGTGCACCGGTTTAATCACAATCTGGAAACCTCGCGCAACTTTTTTCCGAATGTTTGCCAGACGCATACATACGATGACCGTGTTGCCACAGTGCGTGCAGCAAAACGCGCGGGCATGGAAGCCTGTTGCGGCGGCATCGTTGGCATGGGGGAGACGTTGCATGACCGCGTGGATTTAGCCTTTGCTTTGCGCGAGTTGGATGTAGAGTCCATTCCGGTTAATTTTCTGGATCCGCGTCCCGGCACTCCGTTGGCTGATGTGCCGCGTTTGACGCCGGTGGAATGTTTAAAAATCCTGGCGATGTTCCGCCTCGTAAATCCGGCCAGCGAAATCCGCGTGGCAGGCGGGCGCGAAGTGAACTTAAAGCATATGCAGGCGTTGGCGTTGTATCCGGCCAACTCGATGTTTACAGAAGGATATTTGACGACCCCGGGCGCGGCGTACGAGGATGATTTGGCCATGATCCAGTCGGCTGGTTTTGAAGTGGCGGCATTGACGCCTGCCGAGTCCCATGGTTGAATAACAATATTGAATTGAGCACAACACCATCCAACGAAGCGTCCACGGTCGAGCGCGTCGCGGTTATCCGCAACGGACAGGGCATTCATTGTCGTCCATCGGCTGTGATTGTCAAAGAAGCCCGCTCGTTTGACAGCGAGATTGAAATAATTACCGATACAGGAAGTGGCGATCCGCGTTCTGCGATTGAATTATTGTCGTTGGGGCTTGACCAAGATAAACGGGTTACGGTTCGCGCCACAGGCGCGGACGCGCAGGCGTGTTGCGACCGCATGGTTGAGTTGCTGGAAACAGAATTTGATTTCCCGCCCCGCGAAAAATAATCAAGCTACAAAGCGCTCCCAAAAGGATAGGCTGAAGCGCTGTGTAACAAAGCCTGATCGAAAGATTTAAGCTGGTCCACTTTTTTGCGTTCAGCTAATTCAAGATAGGCTGCGTCGTATGCGGTTAATCCGTGCAATTTCGAGAGGGTGACTATTCTGCTCCAAACGGTTGTGTTCAAAACATCGTCTGTTTCAAAAGGAAGCAATTGCATAGCCGTGAAAGCTTCGACGTTATTAGCAAGTTTGCCCTTGCGTTCCGCTGTGATGAGTACATTCGCGATTTCGTACCAGAAAAGAGCAGGGACATACACGATAGTTTGATCTTTGCGTATGCTTTCGAGCAGGTTATCCATGGCAACACCGGATTTTTCGCCCAGCAGAAACGCAACGGCAAACGAAGCATCTACCACTACCGTCAACGTTGACCCTCGCGTCGCCAATGCGCAATATCTTCCTGTGTAATATCGTTTTCATTCGCGCGTGCCTCACGCCCGATCTGTAGAAGCTTATCAATTTGATGGGCTCGCAGGCCCCTATCCGACCCTGACAAATGGGCTACAGGGCGACCGCGATGAAGAATTTCATAACGCACACCTTGCTGCACGTGTCTTAACAAGCGGCTGAAATGAGACTTGGCCTCAAATGCTCCTATTTGCACTGTTTTCATGATGCAAACATAGCCGGGCTTAACTGGTTTGTCAACCAGTCTGTTGGGTGTTAGCGCCGGGGTATGTCGCGGTAGAAGGACACCCACAAGTTGCGGCGGCGTTGCAAAGGATCGGATACGGTGACGCGTTTGAGTTCTCCGCCGGAAACGTTTTTGATGACTAATTCGTACGAGGTTAAATCCGGCGGGGCAGGCACGCGAGCGGCTTGAAACCAGCGGGGTAAAGTCTCCCAGCTTCGTGTGTCGGGCTGTTCCAGCAGTCCAATAAGCACCAGCCGCACCAGGTCGCCTGCCAGCTCGTTGTTGTTATGCTCCACGGCTTGGGCAATGCTTTCTTTGATCGCGATGCGCGTCACGGTTTTGGCGGTTTCCTTTAACGCGCGCACTTGTTCGGTGCGGTGACGGAGATACGCGACATCGTCGAGAGGAAAAGTGCGTCCCACGTATTGGCCGTTTGCATAAATTTCAGCGTAGATAGGCGCTTGGTCATGGCCGCCCGCCGACACATAATCGCCCCGGCGCGGCGCGCGTCCCAGTTGTACCATCACAATCAATTCGTCGTTCCATCCCGAAGGCGCTTGTACCGGCAGGTGCGACAGACGCGACGGCGCTTCGTTAGTGCCCCGCGTTACGCCCAGGCGCCCGGTATCGGGATGTATTTCCACGCGCGAAAGTGATTCGTTGGCCAGGCGATATTGCAGGGCGGCATTCGAGGGGTCGTCAATCAGCTCCAGCGCCAATCCGGCCATGAAGCGGGCGTAAGGCACATCCGGATATTTCCCGCGATACGCTTCGTCCAGATTAATGATAATCCGGCGGGCTTCCACGGCGGCATTGTCCCACTGACCGCTGGACAAATGGTTCTGCGCGGTAAGCGCGTGCATTAACGTGCGCTCGAACGGCGCGCCGGTAAACGTTTTGATGGTATCATTGACGACCAGACTGCCCGCGCCTTGACTGACGCTGAATGTTTCCAGTTCCGTAAGGCGGTCATACGCCCCAATAAAATCGCGTGAACTTCCTTCGTAATCGCCGCGTGCTTGCCGTATGGTTCCCCGTTCCAACTGAAATAGCACGTCATCGTGGCGCGGCAATTTTTCCGGTGACAACGCTTCTTCGGCTTGCTGAAAGTTTCCGGTGTAGAAATCGCTACGCGCACTATTCAAGGACGCGGTGCCGCAGCCGGTCGCAAACAGGGCCAAGCCCAGAGCAACCGCGCTACATCCCGCTACGGCGGACAAGCTCGTGCGAGCCGTGTCCATGTTCTTACCATCCTACAAGCGGCTGGCGGGCTTCGCGGGCGAACTCACGCTCGGACGTCCAGGCCAGCAGGCCTGTTTCCAGATCGGTCACTTCCAGCGTAAGTTTATAATAGCGGCGCACGGTTTTGGATACGCGCACCTGACGAGGCGAGCGATCCGCCATTTCCGTCAGTGATCCGGAGATCATATATTTTGCGCCCAGTTGTTGGCCGATTCCCGCTTGGGTTTCCGGGGTGGCTTGCGCGGCTTGGTAGCCTTGTTCACGCAGTAGATCCTCGCGGCGCGCTTCATTCACAAACTGCACGGCGCCTGTTTGGAAAAGCAAGGTGCGCAAGCGGTCGGTCAGGTTTTTTGTGTCGAGGTATGCGCTGGTTCTGTTTTGCACGCCTGCAATCATCATAATAGGCGCGGTGTCATGTTTCGCAATAAGCGGGCTGGCGCTTAACTCCGTGGCGAAGCTCTGGGTAATGTCGCGCAAATCGGTAAACGCAAAGCGCTCACTCATCGGATCTGCGGTATCCACATTTACAGTGCTGGTTTGTGCGCGAAACGCCGCGCATCCGGTTTGTAAGGACAATCCTGCTATGAGTAGTAAGCCGACGACCAAAGCACGATGAGTTGTATTGTTCATGAGATGTTCCTTCACGTATTCGTATGAATTAATCCGACGTATATGCTGGGTTAGACGTCAGACATACCATATTTATTCACATAAACAAGCCGTAACGCGCGGCACGCGCTTTCAGGTGCGGTGGCGGTAGGTGATCCGGCCTTTGCTCAGATCGTACGGGGACATTTCCACGGTGACGCGGTCCCCGTTGGTGATGCGGATGAAATGCTTCCGCATCTTCCCGGAAATATGGGCCAATATTTCGTGGCCATTCGCGAGCTTCACCTTGTACATGGTGGCGGGCATGACTTTCGTCACAACGCCTTCCACTTGCACAAGATCTTCTTTGGTTTCTGCCATATGAATCTAACTCCTGAAGAACAAATCGAATTAAGCCGGGGATGCTAGCGTTCCTGCATGCACAAAGCAACCGGATTTTACATAAAAATAAGGCAAAATCCCGTTATTATTCCAACAGAACACGAAAGCCGACGTCGGCATCCCGGTACGTGTGCGGGAAACGTGGCGGGTGAAAGACATGCAATTGTGCGGGATCGCGTTCAGCCCAACTTCCGCCGCGCGCCGGGGCATAAGCTGATTCCGGCGTGTCCGGTTCGCACCATTCGGCCACGTTGCCGGCCATGTCATAAAGCCCGAATGCATTCGGTTCGAAACTAGCCACGCGCGAAGCCTGATCCGCGTCCCATTGCGCGCGCCCCGCCGGTTGCCCCCAGCCCCACGGATAAGGAGCGCGCAGCAATCCGCCCCGCGCGGCGATTTCCCACTCGTCTGCAGTAGGCAGGCGTACGATTCTTTTTTTCTTCTTCGATAACCAGGCGGCGTACGCGCGCGCATCATCCAGCGATACGTATGCGACGGGGTGAAGGGCATCGGCTATGGCCCGATACCGTCCGCCCGCAAAACGGATTTGCGGGGAGTCGTATATCGGGGTCGGCCGGGTCAAATTAAGAAACCGCATGTATTGGCTTACCGTGACTTCTGTGGCGGTCATGCGAAAGCCCCCGGTTTTTATCTCGCGTCGCGTGGACGGTTCAGATCCATCGGAAACACCAATTTCGTAGGCGCCCGCCGGGATCTGCCCCCAGCGGAATGCAGGGCGCGACGCAAGCAGCGTTACCACGATCGTCAGCAGGATCGCGGTTCCGAACAGGAATCTAATGCGTTTTTTCTTCCAAAATGATAGTTTAACCGTTTTCATAAAAGGCGAACGGTTGTTTTGACATTTGCCGGAAACGCACATACTATAGCGCCCGGGAATCAAGACAGTAAATATAGAAACGTATCTAAATCCTGAGTGTTGCCATGGAAAACATTATACCATTACTTGCAGTCGGAGCCTCGGTGCTTGCGCTTATTGTCGTCGTGTTCGCTTTACAAAAAATCAAACAACTGACGCAATCCGTAGAACGTTTGTCTTCACAAATCCCGGGAACGGGGATGACGGCCAAAGAGCTGGCCGACGAATTAGGCGGTTCAATTGATGCTGCGTTTAAGAATTACGTTCCTAAGCCGGACGCCTTGGCGTCCGCGTTAAGCAGCGCGGTTGAAGAGGCAGGCAAAAAAAACAATGAAGCATCCGCAAAAGTAGCTACGCAAATTCAGGAAGCAGGCCAAAAGCAACAAGCCGATATCGCCTCGCTGCAAAAGTCTCTCACGGACACAGCCGCCGCCTTGAAAGAAAGCCATGCGTCCGCTGTGAAAGGCGCGTCTGAACAATTGTCGGCCGTGCAGAAATCCCTTAGCGAAGCCACATCGGGTATTACGGGCGGTTTAGGCAACGCAGCTACGAATTTACAAGCGGTGTTATCCGGCCATGCGCAGGAAGTGCAAAATGCGTTGCAAGGCGCGACCGCGCAATTAGCGGATCAATATACCGGGGTGGTGGATTCGTTTAAAGCTGTGTTGACGGAACATGGCGCGGCGCTGAAAGCGGCGGGCGGTGGCTGGAAGGATCAACTGGCCGGCGTATTGCAAGAGCATGCCGCTAAAATGTCTGAAGCCAACGGCGTATTAATTGCCCAGTTGGAAAAAATTGCCTCGCTTGAAAAAGAAATCACCAAAGTGCTTCACGTGCAGGAAACCATTGAAGGCACCATCAAGGAAGTCGCGGCCAGCGAAGAATTTAAAGCCACATTGGAAGACTTACGCACGCACATCCGCGAATCCGACCAACTGCTTCGCGAAGTCGCCAAGCCGCGCACCATACGCCTGGTCGAATCCGACGGCGAATTAACGCAAGTGTGATCCCCCGTGATGAAACCGATTTTTAACGAGACTTTAGCGGCCCAAATAGAGGCAGGAAAACTGATCGCGGTTTTGGTGATTGATCGTGCGGAAGATGCCGTGCCGCTGGCGCGCGCGTTATTGGCCGGTGGCGTGGATATGATGGAATTGACGCTTCGCACCGATGCTGCGCTTGATGCGTTGCGTAGCATTGTCGCGGAAGTTCCTGAAATGACCGCGGGAATCGGCACGATTTTAACGCCGGATCAAGTTGCGCAAGCGAAGGAAGCCGGAGCTGTGTTTGGTGTGGCGCCCGGCACAAATCCTCGCGTTATGGCTGCGGCGTTGGATGCGGGTTTATCATTCGCGCCAGGCATTGCTACCCCCAGCGACATTGAACAGGCGCTGGAGTTTGGCTGTCGTTTGCTTAAGTTTTTTCCGAGCGAACCGAGCGGCGGACTTCCGTTCTTAAAAAGCATGGCCGCGCCGTATGCCCATGTAGGACTTCGTTTTATTCCATTGGGCGGATTGTCTGTCAAAAATATGGGCGCTTATTTGAACGACCCGCTTATTGCCGCAATCGGGGGATCCTGGATTGCCCCGCGCGATCTCATCAAAGCGCGTGACTGGGCAGCCATCGAAGAAAATGCGCGCGCCGCGCGCGCCGAGGCATTCGGGGTCAACGGCAACTAACTGAATTGATCGCGGGTTTTACCGAACGACACGCCCGGATGCGTTGCCTTGCATAAGCGCTTCCGCCTCGGCTCGCGTAATCACATTAAAATCGCCGCTGATGGAGTGGGCCAGACACGATGCGGCGGCGGCAAACGCCAGCGCGGCTTGCGCTGTTTCAAACTCTCCAGAATTCAGCGCAAAGACGAGCGCTCCCGCGAAAGCGTCACCGCCTCCGACGCGGTCAACAATGGCGCGAATTTCATAGGGCTTGTATGTCCCGTTATGCAAGGGGGCGAGAACGGGTTCTTGACCACGCACCGAAAGAATAGCGCCCCAGTTGTTGTGCGTGGCAGAGATGCTTTCGCGTAAGGTGGTCGCTACCTGTTGCACATTCGGAAAGCGGGTCATGATTTCCTTTGCCACGGAGGCAAACCCGCTGGTGTCGAGTCGGCCCTGCTCCACGTCCACCCCATCAGCCTGAATCCCAAGTGTCTTGTGGGCATCCTCTTCGTTGCCGATGACAACATCTACATGTTGCAGCAATTGTGGCATCACTTCCTGCGCCAGTTTTTCCGCCGTATAGCCGGGCTTCCACTTCCATAATTTAGCGCGAAAATTCAGATCCACGGAAACCTTAACACCCATAGCGCGCGCGATTTCGGCTGCCTTGCAAGCGGCGCGCGCCGCCCCTTCCGAGAGGGAAAGCGTAATGCCGGTGGTGTGGAACCAGGTGGCTTCCTTAAAAATGTCCTTCCAGTCAAAGTCATCGGGGGACACGCCGGCCACCGCGCTGTATAACGGTTATCAGGTTTGGGTTTATACTGATGTGAGGGCGGCGCGACGCAATGTCATGTCCATTGCATTAAGCAAGGACGGCCGCTTGTTTGATCGCGCTGCGGCGCTGCTGATTGAGCCGCCACCGTTGAAGTTCGAAGGACGCGCAAAATCACCCGGATGGCAATACCCCAGCGCCGTGACGTGGGGCGATTATTTGTATGTAGCGTACACGGTCGGCAAGGAAGATGTAGAAGTGCTGCGCGTGCCAATAGACGAGCTCCCTTGATCCTTATATCCGCGCGTGCCGGGGGAGGCTTTACTCTACCCACATCAAGCGGCCATCGAGCGTTTCCAGCGAGCGCACCCGCAGGGTGACGCGGCTGCGTGACGGGAATGCAAATATATCGAGATTCTGCACCATCCAGATCTCATCAATTTTGCGCAGGCTTTTGACTTCAAGGCGACGAACCAACGTGTCCTGGTCATCAAAAGCATCCGCACGCATCAACAAATACGTTTCGGGATCAATCCACAAACGCACACGCGCATACGATGTGACGGCGTCCTCGGGAGCCGATAATTCAACCACATGACAAAACCGTCCGCGCACGCGATCCGTATCTATGATTTCTCCGCCCGGCCACCATAAAAACGACAACGATAGTTCCGCCCAGCTCACGTCAAGTTCGTCAATCACTTGATTCAAGTCGGCCAGGGATGTTTCTTCCGGGGGATCGCCCTGAGTGTAGCGATAGCGCGGGGGGGCACCATACGGCCAGGTGATAGTCAGGGATTCTTTTTCGGAACCGAAACGGTCGCGAATGACATACTGCGCCATCGGCTCCGCGGCGCCCCAGTCCACGTCCATGGTGGCTTTCACCACGCGCACGATTTCTCCACGATGATTCCGCGCTTGTAAATCGCTTTCGAGACGCAACGGAATGTCCGGCAACGCGCTACGCAAGCGCGCCATCAATTCCGGCCCGTCCGGATAAAGGGATTGTGCGTTGGCGATGGCTCCTGTCAGCAGCGCCATCGCGACCATGCACAACCACGTTCCACCTTTTGGAACGTAAAACATATGGCTTGTCCGCGTGTTGGAATCGGTAGTGCGCATTATTTTTTGGGTACCGCTACGCCTTTAAATCGTCCAATCGGAGGCAGTTTGCCCACGATGGGAGCGGCGTAGTCCACAAACGCCTTGGTAACGTCGTTCCCGGCTTTGTTGATGAATTTATTCGGCATGTGCCGTGTGTTTTTGGCGACTTTGCGCAGTTCAACGCGTTTAAATGTGACGGCGTATTTTTTGCCTGGCTTACGGATGATGGCGATGCTGCCGCTATCGAATTTGGTGGCGGCGTTTAACACAGCCAGGCGACCGACTTCGCGCGCTTCTTTCGCGTCGTTTTCCGAAACAACGCCGGGGAACGAGCGCTGGAGGTATCCGAGGGTATCGGCGCGCACACGGGAGATTCCGAGTTTTTCACGCACTTCGCCTGCCAGTAAATCGCCCAGCGCGCCGGAGCCGCTTAACTGTACGTTGCCATGCGAGTCGGTTTCTTTGATAAACAGGCTGGCGATGGCTTTGCCGTTTTTGTCGGCAATGCCTTCCGACACCGCCACGACACAACGACCAAGGCGCGCGACGACGCCTTTGACATCTTTAAGGAATTGATCCATGGAAAAAGGACGTTCCGGTAGATAAATCAAATGCGGCCCGTCGTCCGGGTGCGCACGGCCCAGCGCGGCGGCCGCAGTGAGAAAGCCTGCGTGGCGGCCCATGACAATATTGATTTTAACGCCGGGCAGCGCGCGGTTGTCGAGGTTGTCGCCCATGAACGCGGATGCGACGAATTTTGCGCCGGACCCAAAGCCGGGTGTGTGATCATTTTCGAGGAGGTCGTTGTCAATGGTTTTGCAGATGTGGAAGCAGCGGAATTCGTATTTGGATTTGCGCGCTTCTTCGTTGATGATGTGGGTGGTTTCGGCGGAATCGTTGCCGCCGATATAGAAGAAATATCGCACATTGTATTTCTGTAGCACCGTAAAAATCTTTGCGCAATCTTCGGGGGTCGGTTTTTTCCGCACGGAACCGAGCGCGGACGAAGGTGTGTTGGCGACGGCTTCCAGTGTTGCGACGGATTCTTTGCCGAGGTCAATCAAGTTCTCTTCGAGAATGCCTTTGATGCCGTGCAGGGATCCGAAAATCTTTTGAATTTGTTTTTGTTTTTTTGCTTCCAGCACAGCGCCGATCAGGCTTTGGTTGATAACGGCTGTGGGGCCGCCGCTTTGTGCGATGAGCATATTGCCGACCAAGGGTTTGCGAGCCATTGTAGTACCTTTCATATACGGGTTGAAATGAAGGATTCATACCTAGCGTAAATTATGAAATTCTGCAAGCTACTTGCGGGGGAAAACGTTTAATTCGAGTAAAATCCAGAATCTCGATGCGGCTAGTTGACGGATTTCTTTTTTTGTAGCAGACTTTGAACAAAGTTGGTGGGTGTAGCTCAGTTGGTTAGAGCGTCAGATTGTGGTTCTGAAAGTCGCGGGTTCGAGTCCCGTCATCCACCCCACTTTTTATGCGCTTACGGTTTACATGTGCCTGCTCATGACATCGCGGTGTTCGGTAAAGTATAAGTAACCGGATGCGACGGTAATAAGCGCGACAGCCACGGAGATGGCATAAGCAATGTAGCCCACGGCTTCGTCGTAATTGGCGAGGAATGCGGGATCAGCATGACGGAAAACGTCGTGGCGGACGGCGATGGCCAACAATATTATTACGATAGCCACGATTTGCCATACCGTCTTATGTTTGCCCCATTTGCCTGCCGAAATAATTTGTCCTTTTCCGCCTGCCAGCAAGCGTAAGCCCGTTACAAGAAATTCGCGCGCAATAATAATCACCACAATATATGCGGGCACTAATTGCAATTCGACAAAACTAACAAATGCCGCGCATACCATGACTTTGTCCGCAAGAGGATCCATCAATTTTCCAAATGAAGTGACGCCATATACATTCCGCGCAAGATAACCGTCAAAGTAATCGGTCAGACCTGCTGCTACAAAAAGAATAAAAGCGAGACTGCGCACCATGGGGTACGGAGGAATAGATAGCAAGGCCAGCATTAAGGCCGCTAAAATCAAACGCGATACAGTCAAGGTGTTCGGGACATTCATGGTTTGTGTTCCAGATACGGTTCAGGCACATCTTCAATAACAGGCAAAGGTTGGCTTGGCGTTGTTTCCGGCGCATCCGATAATAGCGGCGTGTCTATAGAGAGATGTTCGGATAACGGAAGGGGTTCTGCTTTTCCGGGTCGCCGTATGCAGTGTGTGACGAGCATGAAAAAAGTGATAAACACCACAATAGCAAGTGACCATAAGATCACTTTGCGTATCAGGGCGCTTGACCACGTGACTGTCGGCCATGGGATGGCTTTCCAGTTTAGGCGAGGCATGCGAATTTTAGGCATGGCGAACGATTTCCGCGCGGGTTCTTCGCTCGCGGCCGATGAGGGCTCTTCGTCTTCGCCTAGTAGGGATGCGCGTTGCGGCGGCGCGTGTAAACGCACGTATTCGGCGACAAGCGGTTCGGGGTCCAGGCCAAGGTATTCGGCGTAAATGCGAATAAAGCCTTTGGCATACGCAGGCGCGGCAATAACACTAAAGTCATCGTTTTCCATGGCCTCGATGACCTGAATTTTAATGCGCGTGCCTTTGGCCGCCACCGATGCGGTAACTTTTTTTTGCTCGCGAGCCGTTCGAAATGTCTGTCCAATGCTAGGGTCCATGTTTATGCATCCCCTTTCTCGTTTTCGGCCATGGCTTCTTCATTCCGGGGGATCTCGCCGTCCAAATCTATGAGAATCTCGCGCGGGTCCGATCCTTGCGGTGGACCTACGATACCTTTTTCCTCAAGCAAGTCCATCATACGCGCGGCGCGCGTGTACCCGATGCGTAAACGGCGTTGCAGCGATGACGTGGAAGCGCGCCGCGTTTGGCGAATTACTTCAATCGCGGCTTCTAGCATGTCGTCATCCTCTTCCATGTCGGGAAGGGTAGCGGATGAGCTTTCGATTTTTTCTTTTATGGCGGTTTCGTATTTCGGGCCGTCCTGTTGCCGGATATATTCCACGATACTTTTTATTTCCTCGTCCGAAGTCATGGTGCCTTGCGCGCGAATTAATTTGGAACTGCCGGGCGGCAGGAACAGCATGTCGCCTTTGCCTAACAATTTGTCCGCGCCAATCGCATCAAGAATGGTGCGGCTATCCACTTTTTGTGCGACTTGAAAAGCAATACGCGCGGGGAAATTGGCTTTGATCGTGCCGGTGATGACGTTTACGGATGGGCGTTGGGTGGCAATAATCATGTGAATGCCGACGGCGCGGGACAACTGGGCGAGGCGCGCGATGGAGTTTTCTATTTCCGCCTGCGCCACCAGCATCAAGTCGGCTAGTTCGTCCACGACTATCACAATATACGGCAAGCGGTCGGGCGGCTGATCTTCGCGCGGTTGTGGCTCGGCGCCGGTTTCTGCTTCAAATAAGTCCGGCTGCCGCACAATAGTCCGGCTGTTATAGGCTTTGATGTTGCGTACCCCGGCCTTCGCGAGAATTTTATAACGGCGCTCCATTTCGTTGATGGCCCAGCGCAAGCCCAGGCTAACTTTTTTCGCGTCGGTAATGACGGGTACGACCAGATGGGGCATATGTTCGTATCCGGAGAACTCCACAATTTTCGGATCAATCAGCATCAAGCGCATCTGGTCGGGCGTGCGCGACATAAGCAATCCGGCCAGGATGGAGTTCATGCAAACGGTTTTGCCTGCGCCGGTCGCGCCTGCGATCAGCATATGCGGCATATCGGCCAGATCGGCAATAAGCGCATGACCGCCTACATCTTTGCCCAGCGCAAGCGGCAAGGCATGTTTTCCGGATTTCCATTCCGGCGTTTCCATAATTTCGCGCATAAACACAAAAGTGGATTTCGAATTGGGAACTTCGATGCCGACCACGCCTTTGCCGGGGATCGGCGCTTGCACGCGCACGCTTTCCGCTTTCATGACCAACGCAATGTTGTTGCTTAAATTGGCAATGCGTTCGACGCGCACGCCGGGCGCGGGCAATAATTCATACCGCGTAACCACGGGACCTCGCTCGACGTTGGTGACTTGCGCTTCGATCCCAAATTCGGCGAGGGTTTCCTGCAGGATCGTTGAAGTGCTGTGATGGTCTTCGCTGTAATTAACATCCTGTCCTACTTTGATCGGCGCCAGAAGATCCATGGGCGGCAATACGTAATGGGATGGGCCCTCGGAGGTCGATAGAGGGGCGACGGGTTCCTCTGTTTCCGCGGGTTTGGGCGCGGACTTGCGTGCCGCAGGTTTAGGCGGCGGGGCGGGTTCAGGAGTGGGCTCGGGTTGGGGTTCAGGGTCAGGCACAGGCAAAGGCATGGTTTTTTCCGTCTGCCGTTTTTCCTTGGCCATCGCTTCATCGCGCTTGCGAATTGCTTCCTCCAGTTTTTGTCTGCGTTTGTTGATGTCTTTGGCTTCGTCGGTGAGACGTTCCTGTTCGGACTTGCGCGCGTCTATGCGTTCACGGACGCGATTGCGCACCCATAGAATCGTCGCCGAACAATGCTTCATAAGATCGGCCGGGTGCGCATTGGAAAGAAATAGACAGCCTGTGAGCACAACAGACCACGCAATGATGCCTGCCCCCACGCCTCCCATGAAGCGCACCAATCCTTGCGTGCCGATCAGGTATCCAACCACGCCGCCATGGCTGCCAATATTCAGTCGTTCGGCCAGCGAGTTCCAACCGTTTTCCCGCATTTCAAATAACACAACAAGCGACACATACACCGCAGTCAACCAGATCATATGAGCCCATAAACGTCCTTCTCTCCGGAAAAGAAGAATCAAGCTCGCGACCACGCTATAGATCGGGAGAAGATACCCGGCAATGCCAAACGTCATAAAAACAATAAAGCCAATCCACGCGCCAGCCGGACCGATCAAGTTGCGGGCGGGTTGATTGGGTGGTTCCCCGTACACGCGAATATCGAACGGGTCATAGGAAAGCAGGCTTAGCAGCAATAGAAGACCTATCGCCAGAAAAAGTATGCCCCATCCTTCGCGCCGACCTACATGCATCATTTCTTTTTTGACAACCATGGCGCAACCCTATCAATAGCCGAGGGTTCAGCGCAAGCTTTGCGATGCGTGGGGATTACGCTTCACAGACGCGGGAAAGCCAGAGCGCGTATTGCGCTTCATCTATATCCCCCGCCGCCAAAGCCAGGGTGTGAATCACCACGTCCTCCTCCGACGCGGAAAAACGAAGGCCGTTGGCGCAAAGAAATGTGTATGCGGCCATAAATCCTGCCCGTTTATTTCCGTCCAGAAAAGGATGATTCTTAACAATGCCTGCCGCATAGGCCGCAGCTATTTCAAACAAGTTGGGCGTGGCATAAGCATACAGTTGCACGGGGCGATTGAGAGCGGACTCCAATAAACCCTCATCGCGCAGGCCTGCAAGGCCACCATGCCGCGCAAGGAGTTGCTCCTGTATAGCCAGAACGACTTCTTTTGTTACCCACAAAGGCTCGTTCACTTGGCCAGTTCACGCAAAGCGTTCTTGTATCGGTTCATTCCATCCTCGGCAATAGCTATCATGTCTACAAAAGAATCCTTGGTTGAGGTTATTCTGAAAGACATGTCCGGCGCTTCCGTCAAATAAATCGGATCGCCCTCTTTCACCTTGAGCTGGTTCAGCGCTTCTTTAGGCAGCACTATGCCGTAGGAATTGCCAATTTTACGGATTTTGGTTTCAATAGTCATGTTATAACAATGGTTATAACATCTGGTTTTGTCAAGCGTGTTTCTGGCGTTATCGGGCGGGTGGTATGCGGCCTGCTTGGATGCAGACGATAATCAGCGCGCGGAAATCCACGTGGAATTCCGGGAACGTCGCAACAGAAAAATAAGCGCAGCAGCTACCATCAACATGGATGTAGTGTTAGGTTCAGGTAGCCAGTTCAGGGTATCAAAACTATCGAATGAAAAATCAGCGCCATTTGCGGAGAAGTTGCCCCATGACAAATCAATGCGCGACACATTAAAGAAATTCACATTATCCCCAAAAAATTCCGTGTTGAGCCATTGCGCGCCATCATCGCCAATTAAATCGCTAAACATCTTCGTGACGGAACCCGTGCCTGTATCGGAATAAATGGTCAAGGTCATGGTAGCCGTATCGCCACTTAGCGCGGAGGCATCGGCGCTGAATCCCGACAAACGAAAACCAAATATGACCCCGTTGCCGTCAAAGTCCGCGTTTAATGGTGTGTCGTGTCCATAGGAAAGCATACCTTCGCCACGAGCGTCATCGGAGGAAAAATACCGGAATGTAGAAAATCCAAATATGTTTTCTGTTTCAGCGCGAACGCTTTCTCCCGAGTTACCCCCTGGCACAATACGATCTACTTCATAATAGCGGTTGCCACCAATTGTGCTGGTGTTGGCAATGCCGGATACGTTTGTGGATACCGTCGGGCCGGTTCCAATAGAAACGACGGTGTTCTGATTCAAACCTTCCGGCGTTAGAAAATCGTCAATCCACCACACCGCCGCATGCGACGGTGCCGCATAAAGCCAACTGCAGAGGATACATATATTCAGTAACAAAAAATTTTTCATACAAGATTCAGAAACACATTAGCACCGGAGACTTTCAATAATCACGCTGACATTAAGCGTAATCCTATTCGCAATTCAAGAAAATTCAGCAGATTACGCAAAACTAACAATTACATTTGATACATCGCTTAGTTCCGTGTTTTTTTGCCCCAACTATCTTTCAGCGTAGCGGTGCGGTTAAGCACAGGTTTTTCGGGGGTTGAATCCTCCGGATCAAGATAGAAATAGCCCTGACGTTCGAACTGCACCGCGCTGCCGACGGGTGTATGCGCAAGGTCTTTTTCCACAAAGGCCTTTGTGACTTTAAGCGAGTCCGGGTTTAAATAGGTTTTGTAATCCATGTCCTTTTTCGCGTCGGGTTCCTCGACGGTAAATAAACGATCATACAACCGCACTTCCGCGGGCAATGCATGGCGGGCCGATACCCAGTGGATCGTGCTTTTGACTTTGCGATTGTCCGGCGTGCTGCCCCCGCGCGATTCGGGATCCCATGTGGCATGCACTTCCAGCACTTCGCCCGTTTGTTCGTCTTTAACGCAATGTGTGCACGTGACCAAGCATGCGTACCGCAATCGTACCTCGCGGCCAGGCGACAACCGGAAATATTTCGGGGGCGGCTCTTCCATGAAGTCGGCACGCTCAATATACAGTTCCCGCGAAAACGGCACCTGACGCATGCCATCCTCCGGTTTTTCCGGATTGATGAGCGCTTCAAATGTTTCCTCTTCGCCTTCCGGATAATTATCAATAATTAATTTGACCGGATCCAGCACCGCCATGGTGCGGGGCGCGTTTTTATTCAACACATCACGCACGCAATGTTCCAGCAACGCGACATCGGATAAACTTTCGTATTTCGTAATGCCGACTTTCTCGCAGAACAACCGGATCGCTTCGGCCGGATAACCGCGACGCCGCATGCCGCGAATGGTCGGCAAGCGCGGATCGTCCCACCCGTTTACGTATCCGCCTTCAACCAATTCAAGCAGTTTGCGCTTGCTCATAACGGTATACGTCACATTCAACCGCGCAAATTCGATTTGCTGCGGATGATACAACGCCAACTCGTTCAGCAACCAGTCGTACAGCGGCCGGTGAACTTCAAATTCCAACGTGCAAATGGAATGCGTGATGTGTTCGATAGAGTCTTCGATGCCATGCGCAAAGTCGTAGGTCGGATATATACACCACTGCGCGCCTGCATGCGGGTGCGGCTCATGAATAACCCGGTACAACACCGGATCCCGCAAATGAAGATTCGGCGAGGCCATGTCAATTCTGGCCCGTAGACATCGCTCGCCATTGGCAAACTCGCCCGCGCGCATTCGCGCGAACAAATCCAGATTTTCCTCCACGGACCGGTTCCGGTCCGGGCTTTCCCGCCCGGGCCGCTCCGGCACACCGCGATACTCTTTCCACGCCTCGCTGCTTACCGAGCAAACATAGGCTTTGCCTTTTTTTATAAGCGTCACAGCCAACTCGTACATGCGCTCGAAATAATCCGATGCCAGATAATAATGTTCGCCCCAATCAAAACCCAGCCAGCGTACATCCTCTTTGATTGCTTCGGTGTATTCCACGTCCTCGGTCGCGGGGTTCGTGTCGTCCATGCGTAAATGGCATTGCCCGCCGTATTCCCGCGCCAACCCGAAATTCAAACAAATGCTTTTGGCATGCCCGATATGCAAATAGCCGTTCGGCTCGGGCGGAAAACGCGTAGCGACCCGCCCGTCAAATTTGCCGGTTTCCAAATCGCGTTCAATGATCTGCCGGATAAAATGTTTATTGCTGCTTGTCGTACCTTCCATGCTCATGCTTTGCTTTCCGCTGTATTGTCGGCTTGTGTTCCGTTTTTTGTGCGTCTAACGTGTATACATCAGCGGTCATACAGGTCAATGGGTTAATTCATGCACGGTATTCAGGAGTATAATTATTGTGAGTAATCGCGTCCGTTTCGCCCCAAGCCCCACGGGACATGTCCACATCGGCAATATCCGCGTGGCACTGTACAATTGGCTGTATGCCCGTCACACCGCAGGACGTTTCCTGCTGCGCGTGGAAGATACCGACCGCGAACGCTCCACGCCCGAAGCGGTTCAAACCTTGCTTGACGCTATGCGCTGGCTCGGCCTCGACTACGACGAGGAGCCGGTGTATCAGTCGGCTCAGCGCGACCGGCATCTCGCCGCCGCTGAACAATTGCTGGCATCCGGTCATGCGTACAAAGAAGATAAAGGCGGCACAGGAATGGGCGAAGCCGTGTTATTTAAAATGCCGGGCGAGGATATCGCTTACGACGATCTTGTAAAAGGCACGATGCGTAAAGCAGCCAAAGACCTGTCCGATTTTGTAATTGTTCGTTCCAACGGCTCCCCGGTCTTTCATCTGGCTAATGTTATGGACGATATTCATATGGGCATTACCCACGTCATTCGCGGCAATGACCATGCCGAAAATACATTCCGCCATATCGCGCTATACCGCGCGCTAGGGGCCGATCTGCCCGCGTTTGCCCACTTGCCGATGATTGTCAACGCGCAAGGCAAACCTTATTCCAAACGTGACGGGGATGCGTTTGTCGGCGATTTTCGCGCGAAGGGTTACCTCCCCGATGCGCTGTTTAATTATTTGGTTCTGCTTGGTTGGTCGCCGGGCGACAACCGCGAACTGCTGTCCCGCGACGAATTAATTGCGCTGTTTGACCTTGCCCGTGTGCAAGCGTCCGCCGCGCAGATGGATGTCAAAAAACTAGATGCCTTGCAAGGGCATTACATGAAACAAGTGCCGTTTGAAACGTTTCGCGCGGGATGCTTCGAGGCTTTAACCGAATCCGGATTGGATACAACCGGGATAGACGCCGCGTATTTCGACTGTGTGGTGCGTGTGATGGGCGATCGCGTGAAACGCTATGTCGAGTTTCCCGAACAAGCAGGATTCTTTTTTAACGATGATTTTCCTTACGATGAAAAAGTAGTGAACAAACGGTTGCGCAAAGAAGGCGCGCTGGACCATCTGCGGGCGCTGCGGGATACGTTTGCCGGGCTAACCGAATGGAGCGCCGCCACGACAGACGCGGCTTTGCATCAACTGGCGGAATCGCGCGGCGCGAGCGTAGGCGAATTTATTCATCCGGCGCGCGTGGCGGTTTCGGGATTAGGCGTGGGCCCGGGCTTGTTTGACATGCTCGAGGTGTTAGGCCGTGACCGCGTGTTGCAGCGTATGGATCGCACGCTGCGTTTATTTAGCGTCTGACAACCAATCGCGGACCGCGCCCGATAAATCCGTCAACGATTGCACCGGCCTGTCCCAGGTTAAGGACGACGCCCAAACCGTGCGGCGATTTTCCCCGATGCGTCCATGTGTTCCGCCCACGCGCTGCGTGTTCATGCTGACCGAGCCCGGCGGCCACCCGAAAAACAATTCGCACGGATCAAAGCCGGGTTTGTTGTGAATATCTACATGCCCCGCAAAATCCGGCGCTTCCCGTTTATCGCTCCACCACGGATACGCAAACCACGCGCCATCCTCCGCGATCAACACCAACTCGCCTGCGCGGGGATGATCCACGCCCCATGCGATTTGTTGTTCGCGGTCCAATACATGCGCCACACCGGGCAGCTTTTGCAACGCCGCGCGCGCGGCAGGAAGATCATCGTCGCGCCGCACATACACATGCGCTACTTCATGATCCACCATGGCCCATGCGCGCGCATCGAATAAATCCGGATACGCCATGCCGCGCACGTTTTGCACCCCCAGCAAGCCGACTTCGCGTAACACGCGATTCGGGAAAATCGCGCCGCGCGACGCCGGGCCGATGGCGTAATCGCCGTACATCACGAACTCGTACCCGTTGCGCTGCGCGCAGGATGCCAACAAAGCCAGCATGGACATCGTCACATCCAACGCCGCCGATGCTTTGGGATGGTCCGGCCCATGCCGTTGCACGTCGTAATCCAAATGCGGCAGATACGTCAGCAACAGATCCGGCGCGACATCCGACTGATCAAGCACCGCGCACACCGCGTCCACAATCCAATAGCTGGCTTTCCGTCCGGCCAACGGTCCCCAGTATTGGAATAGATTAAACGGGCGGCCAACGCGTTTGCATAAGTTGTCATATACCTGCGCGGGTTTGGAGTATACGGCTTGAATCATGCCGCCGCTATGTTTGTGAATCGGGCGCGGCGACACAATCAAATCTACATCCTCGCCCAAACTCTGCTGCCAGAACATCATGCCGACGGTGCCACCCTGCGCGCGGAACGCGTCCCAGATGCGTGGACCGTCCACCAGCGAAGATGCCTGTTCCCAAAACAATGCTTTACGGAGCGCGCGATCAAAACATCCATTAGCGATCATGCCGTGCGCGCGAGGCAAGGCCGCCGTCCGGAACGTCGCTTGTGCCACGCACGTCAACGCCGGAAAAACCGGATCAAGCGGTTGCGCTTTTAAGCCGGCCAAAGTTCCGGACACGCGGGCGACCAGCGCTTCGCTAAGCGCCGCAATTTGTACAACCAGTATTTTTTTGGACGAAGCCATGGTTGCACTATACGCATGCTCGTAAAGTTGACACAACTATGCAATAGGGTTTATCCTTGAAAGTTGGCATAGAGCTTCTGTGGCTTTATGTTGTGCATGAAATATTGAAATTGTCAGGGAGGTACAATGCCGGTTCAACCTATTTTGAGCGCGGACCACGCGGCCCGGAACATGGCCGAGTTGGAACCCAAATACTCCCCCCAGGAAGCCGTTACGGAAGCAAACCGTTGTTTGTTTTGTTTTGACGCGCCTTGCATTATGGCGTGTCCCACCGGAATTGATATTCCGGCGTTTATTAAAAAAATTACATCCGGCAATGTGACCGGGTCCGCGCGCACAATTCTGGAAAGCAATGTGCTGGGCGCCAGTTGCGCGCGCGTATGTCCGACCGAAGTCTTGTGCGAAGGCGCGTGCGTGATGCTTGATCGCGATGAGCAGCCTATCAAAATCGGGCGTTTGCAACGGTATGCCACGGATCATGTTTTCGAAAACAACATTCGCGTCCTGCATGCGCCGGAAAAGAAAAGCGGGAAACGCGTGGCGTTGATCGGCGGAGGACCGGCTAGTCTTGCGTGCGCCGCGGAACTGGCGCAGCTCGGACATCAATCTGTCATTTTTGAAAAAAAACCGCTGGCTGGCGGACTGAACACGTACGGTATCGCGTATTATAAATTGACGCCCGAAGTCAGTTTAAAAGAAGTGGAGCTTGTGCGGGAGCTAGGCGTGGATATGCGCACCGGCGTAGAAATTGGCCGCGACATGTCCGGCGAAGATCTGCTGCGCGAATACGACGCGGTGTTTATCGGCGTCGGATTGGGCCACACCTACCGGCTTGATATTCCCGGCGAAGACCTGCCCGAAGTCGTCGAGGCGTTGACGTTTATCGAGGAACTGCACACAAAACCGCTGCACGACGTTGCGGTTGGAAAACGCGTGGCTGTTATCGGTTGCGGAAATACCGCCATTGACGCCGTCACACAGGCGAAGCGCCTCGGCGCGGACGAAGCCGTAATTGTGTACCGCCGCGGCGAACAGGACATGCCTGCTTATCCCTACGAGTACGAATTAGCGAAAAATGATGGCGCGGAATTTCTGTTCCACACGCTGCCGGTGGAAGTTGTAAGTGAAAACGGGCATGTGACAGGCCTTAAACTCGTGCGCACCGCCATGGGCGATGACGGCAAAATGACGACCGTGCCCGGATCGGAATACGTGCGCCCGTTTGACATGGTGATTAAAGCGCTTGGCCAGGAAAAAATGGCGACGATGCTGCATCAGATTTTCCCTGAACTGACGCTGAACCGCAACGGAACCATTCAACGCGACAAACAAACCGGCGCGACGTCCATCCCGCATGTGTATGCCGGTGGCGACGCAGCGAATGGCGGCGCGGAAGTAGTCAACGCCGTGGGCGAAGGCAAAAAAGCCGCGCGCGGTATGCATGCTTTATTGACCGGGCAAACCGTGGACGGTCCCGTGCAGTGGACGCGGGTCGGTGTGCAAGGCCGCCCGGTGGGGTCCGGCCTGGATCATCCGGTCCGCGTGCCGGAACTGGAAGCGGCGTATGCCGCGGGAGGACAATAAGCATGGCGGACTTATCTATTAATCTCGCGGGCATCCGCTCACCGAATCCATTCTGGGTGGCTTCCGCGCCGCCGGCTAATACGGCGTATCAAGCGCATCGCGCGTTTGAAGCAGGGTGGGGTGGCGTGGTCTGGAAAACCATTGGCGACCCGATTCTTAACGTCAGCTCGCGCTATTCCTCCATGAATTACGGCGGACACCGCATGGTAGGTTTTAACAACATCGAGTTAATCAGCGACCGCGCCCCGGAAACCAATTTTCGCGAAATCAAAGAAGTTAAAGAACGCTGGCCCAACCACGCCGTCATTGCGTCCTTGATGACCGACACGCGCGAAAACTGGCATGACTATATGAAACGCTCGCGCGATTGCGGCGCGGATGGCGTGGAACTAAATTTCGGGTGCCCGCACGGCATGTGCGAACGGGGCATGGGCTCTGCGGTCGGCCAGAATCCCGACGTGATTGAAACCATTGTGAGCTGGGTCATGGAAGCGGCGGAAATTCCCGTGATCGTAAAACTGACGCCGAACATTACAAGCATTACCCACGCCGCGCGCGCCGCAAAACGGGCGGGCGCCGACGCGATTTCCATGATCAACACGATCAATAGCATTACGCAAGTGGACTTGGACCGCATGTGCCCCGAGCCGTACGTGGCGGGCAAAAGCACGCACGGCGGATATTGCGGACCGGCTGTGAAACCGATCGCGCTGAATATGGTGCAGGAATGCGCGGCTGATCCCGACGTCGCTATTCCGATCTCCGGCATTGGCGGTATTTCCACGTGGAAAGACGCCGCCGAGTTTATCGCGTTGGGCTCGACCAGCGTGCAAGTGTGCACGGCGATTATGCATTACGGATTTCGTATCGTGGAAGATATGATAGATGGACTCAACGACTACCTCGACCGCGCGGGCATGAAGTCCGTAAACGAGCTGATCGGGAAAGCGGTGCATACCGTTAATCGCTGGGAAACCTTGGATTTAAATTATAAACGCATCGCCCGCATTGATTACGATAAATGCATTGGCTGTAATTTATGTTTTATCGCGTGCGAAGACGGCGCGCATCAGGCTATTGCTTTGGTCGCGCCTGAAGAAAAAAAGGTGGGCCTTGGTCCGGGGCGTTTGCCGGGCAAAGCTATTCCTTCGATTAAAGAAGATGAATGCGTAGGCTGCAATTTGTGTGCGTTGGTGTGTCCCGTGGATCAATGCATTACGATGGTGGATGTGGAAACCGGGCGCGACCCGATGAGCTGGCGCGATTATCAAGAGCGAATGGCAAACGGGCAGATGCAGCCGATTCCGCCGCATCCGTGAGCGGAGTGGGGAGAGAGAAGTAAGAAGTAAGAAGTAAGAAGTAAGAAGTAAGAAGTAAGAAGTAAGAAGTAAGAAGTAAGAAGTAAGAAGTAAGAAGTAAGAAGTAAGAAGTAGGAAGTAGGAAGTAGGAAGTAGGAAGTGGGCACGAAGACAGGTAGGGCGCGTTGGCCCAACGCGCCGGGGAAACAGGAGACGATAATGGCAACAGCAACAGAAAAAATGAGTCCGTGTCCGAATTTTATCAACGGCGAGTGGAGCACACCGGATGGGGTTGAATCGTGCCCGGTGTACAATCCATCCACGGGCGAACAAATTGCGGCTACGCCGATGTGCGATGCGACGATTGTGGATCAGGCGGTACACGCGGCCAGCGAAGCGTTTGAGGGGTGGTGGCAAACGCCGCCGGTCGAGCGCATCCGTATTTTGTTCCGGTACAAAATGCTGCTGGAAGAGGCATTTGAGGAATTGGCGCAAAGCGTCACGCGCGAACACGGCAAAACGCTGCAAGAAGCGCGCGGCGACGTGCGGCGCGGCATTGAAGTGGTGGAATACGCGTGCGCGATTACCGAATTACTGAAAGGCGAATGTCTCGAAAATGTGGCGCGCGGCATTGACTGCGAATTGCAACGGCAACCGGTCGGTGTGTGCGCCGGTATTTGCCCGTACAATTTTCCGGCGCTGGTCCCGATGTGGATGTATCCGCTGGCGATCGCCTGCGGCAACACGTTTATCTTGAAGCCCAGCGAAAAAGTGCCGCTGACCAGTGTGCGTTTGATCCAGCTTCTTGAGCAAGCGGGTTTGCCGAAAGGCGTGCTGAACATCGTGCATGGCGGACGCGCATGCGTGGACGCCATTCTTACGCATCCCAAAATAAGCGCCATATCGTTTGTCGGATCTTCGCCTGTTGCAAAGTATATTTTTGAAACCGGCACCCAGCATGGCAAGCGGGTGCAAGCGGCGGGTGGCGCGAAAAATTTTGTGGTGGTCATGCCGGACGCGGAAATTCCGAAAGCTGTCGAAGGCATGGTGGATTCGGCATTCGGCTGCGCGGGACAGCGGTGTATGGCGGGCTCCACGGCGATCACGGTCGGTAAAGCTGGCGATACGTTTGTGGCATCCATGGCCGACGCGTCGCGCGCGATTAAAGTCGGCCCCACGGACCGGACCCCGGCGGGACAAATGGGCGCGGTGATTTCCCCGGCCCACCTGGAGCGGGTACGCGGCATAATTGATGCAGGCGCCAAGGAAGGCGCGGATATCGTGGTGGACGGGCGGAACGTAAAAGTGGAATCGTTCCCGAAAGGCTTTTATCTCGGACCGACGCTGGTGGACCGGGTTACGTCGGAGATGCAAATTCACAAAGATGAAGTATTTGGTCCGGTCTTAAACGTCATGCGCGCCGACGACTTGGAGCAGGCGTTGGCGCTTGCCAATGCGTGCGCATTTGGCAACGGCTGCTGCATTTACACACGCTCCGGCCAAACCGCGCGCGAATTTAAACACCGGGTGAAAGCAGGCATGGTCGGCATTAACGTCGGCATCCCCGCGCCGCTTGCGTATTTCCCCTTTAGCGGCTGGGATTATTCCTTTTTCGGCGATTTGCATATTCAAGGACGCGAAGCCATTTATTTTTATACCCGCGCCAAAGTCACCACCACGCGCTGGTTTGCGCAAGGTGAAGGGGACATCTGGCACAAAGATAAGTAAGGAGAGATACCCATGAGCCTATTGATTAAGCACGGCGAAATCGTCACAGCCACCGACCGTTATGTCGCGGATATTTTCTGCGAAAACGAAACCATCACGCGCATCGGACCGGATTTGGAAGCGCCTCCGGGCGCGCGTGTCATTGACGCGAAAGGCAAGTATGTATTCCCGGGATTTATTGATCCGCATGTACATATTTATCTGCCGTTCATGGGCACATACGCGAAAGACACCTACGAAACCGGTAGCCAGGCGGCGTTGATGGGCGGCACGACGACGCTTATTGAAATGCTGTGCCCGAACCGGAACGACGACTTGGCGGAAGCGTATGCGTTATGGCGCAGCAAAGGGGAAGGGCATAGCGCGTGTGATTTCACGTTTCACATGGGCGTGCCGCGTTACGATGATGCCGCCGAAGCGCAGTTGCGTGACATTGTGGCCGACGGCATCGCTTCGTTCAAAGTATTCCTTGCGTACAAAGGCGCGTTTAACTTGTCTGACGAAGAATTATACAACGTCATGAAATTAGCAAAATCGTTGGGCGTCATAACGACGGCGCATTGCGAGAATGCCGACTTGGTTCTTGAGCTTCAGAAAAAATTAATAGCCGAAGGCAAAACCGGCACGGAATGGCATTACCATAGCCGCCCGCCGTTTGTAGAAGCATCCGGCACCGCCAAGCTGATGACTTTTGCGCGTGCGACGGGATGTCATGCGTATGTGGTTCATTTAAGTTGTCAGGAATCCTTGCGCGAAGTCATGCGCGCGCGCGCGTCCGGTGTAAATGCGTTTGTGGAAATTGTTATTCCGTATTTGACCGTGGACATGACGTATGCGGAACTGCCGGATTTTGAAGGCGCGAAATATGTGATGTCCCCCCCGTTACGTGAAAAGCGGAATCAGGAGGTGTTCTGGAACGGATTGCGCCAGGGGTTTGTTCATACAGTGGCCACCGACCATGCGCCGTTTGATTTTAAAGGGCAAAAAGAAATGGGCCGCGATGATTTCTCGAAAATTCCAAACGGCATCCCGTCTATCGAAGAACGGGTCAAACTATTGTACTCGCACGGGGTGTCAGAAGGACGGATTGATTTGCACACGTTTGTGAATAGTGCAAGCACGCAAGCGGCGAAAATATTCGGATTGTATCCGCGCAAAGGCGCCATTCAAGTGGGCTCGGACGCGGATTTGGTGGTGTACGATCCGGAGTATGAAGGAGTCATATCGCAAAAAACCCATTCGATGAATGTGGATTACAGCGCGTTTGAAGGATGGAAAATTAAAGGCCGCCCCGAGACGGTAACCGTGCGGGGGGACGTCGCCGTGGACCAGGGCCGCTTTACCGGAACAATCGGGCGGGGACAGTTGTTACGTCGCGAGCCAACCCATTTTTGACGGGCCAGTGTGTGGGTGCGTGAGTATGTGGGTGTGTGGGTCTTGCTCTCCGACACTCCCATACTCCCAAACCCCCACACATTCCCCCGCAGGGAATCTCACGCCAAGTCCCAAAGCCCCCAAGAGGGTGATTTGGTCTTGTGTCCGATTGTTGAGGATCAGTCTTCCCAACGAGCATGGTCCTGATCGTAATCGTGCTCGTAATCGTAATCTCCCCCGGCGATTATGATTACGATTATGATTATGATCTTCCCAACGCGTATGTGGGTGCGTGAGTATGTGGGTACTGAACTCCCATACTCACAAACCCCCACACCGATATTAGTCAGACGAAATTGGTTAATGGGAAGACAAACCCGGGGTCGGGGTCGGCATCGGGATCGGGTCTCGTCCTGATGTGCACTGGATTTTGTGGACAGCGGATTCTCTATAGGAAAGCAGCCATGCTTGGCTCTTTACTCTTAATAATGAACCATCCGGAATTTCAAGTCCGGCGGCTATTCCGGTGTTGCATCTATGACTCTATAGAAACTTCCGATACTCGGTTGGGTCAGTAGGTTGAATGGCCCGTAAAGGAGCACGGTTGACGGGTCGCCGGGAGGAAATGTCCAATTTAAGGTGTTAAAACCGCCATGAGGCAGTGTTAAATCGGTGGATCGTTGCACTTGGTAGATCCGGCCAGGAGCTGAATCGTAAAAGGCCAGATAAAGCAAAGGTCCGCCCCCAATGTTACCCGTGACAATAGCGTCTATCCGTGGCTTCAATTCACGTACAGTTACATCGCGCGCTAAATGGATGGGAGCGTTTACCGTATCTACGCCTGGTTCGTTCCGGTTGAACGCCCATATCACCCGGTGCGCATAGCCTTCCTGCGTTGGCTCCTCAAATTCCAGTGAGCCACTGATGTGCACGGAGCCGCCTTCGCCCGGAATCTCAAAGGGACCGTGTTGGACCAATACCGGATCGCCGGGCCCAAGTTGAAATTGGCCGGTATAGTTCAGCCCGACGTCCACCATTAGTCCCGCCATGGCCGATATCCCGTTATTGACCAGCGTGAATTCATATTCCAGTTTCTGCCCGGGAATCAAATCGGTTGAGCTGTGCATGAAGTTTTGCACATCCAGAATGGGGCGTTCGCTTTGCTCTTGTGCCGTAACGATTAACGGTTGTTCCCCGTAAAACATCTTGTTGTTGCTTTTGTCGAGTTCCGGAATGATGTTATTTCCGTCAATAACGATGACAGGGTAATACGTGCCAATAGGAAAATCATCGGGAAGATTTATCGTCACGACGTCGTCTGCGCGGTCGCTGACTGGAATAGACGTCATGGACCAGGATGCTTGGAAAATAAGGTTTGTTGTGCTTGGATCCGGGTCGGGCGAGAGATAAAGCTGATAGGTAAAGCCTAACGAATCCGCTGTCCCGATATTCTCGATGCGGTTGGTGAACGTCACAAACGAGGGATCCTTGCCCACCCCGATTTCTTCAGGCGCAAACGAAAGTGTGGTCGGCACCAGATCCTGCAAGAGGCCTGCGTCGGCATCCACGATCACGAGGTGATTGGAACTGATTCCGTTCAACCGGCCCCAGAACCCCGTGTTGTCATCTTCATTGATTTCCAATATGTCATTCAGGGCGTCCACTTCCCAGGATAAGCGGTAGCTTCCCGGCGGGATGATACTCGCGTCCGGCACAGTCAGCACGGCTGTTAAATTGGTCTTTGCGCTGACAAATCCTTGCGCAGCGCCGAGGCCTTGAGGCACCGCTACCGTGCCGATGGGAAACGGGGGGCCTACTATTTGGTTTGTGATAGAACCCGACAATGATTGTAGGAAAAAGCGCACCGAGAACGGATCGGCGGCTTCAGAACCAGCGTTGCGTATCTCAACGGTTGCCGTGAATGTGTTTTTGTTGGTCACCGTCCACGGCGCAACCCCGTTGTTGGTAAACGTGTGCGAAGATAACAGGTTCACCAGACCGGATGGGCCATTTACGGTGATCGAGGAGGCAAGGCTGCGGGCATTATTGGCGGTATTGGTTTCCGCGATTAGGTCGGTCGGGTCCACATCAACCCAATAGCGGTACGTTCCTCCTGGCAGCGTGGATGGTATAGTAAATTGTGCAGACCAGCTATGAATCGGCACAGCCGGAGGCAGAATGGTGGCTGCGGGCAACGGGGGCAGCGTAGATGTGCCTAACAAAAACAATCCCGGTAAAGACGCGCCCGAATCGGGGCTGATGGGGGACAAATAATGGTTCATCGTTGTGGACACCGCCGCCGGTTGATTGCCGACATTTTCCACAATTCCGGTAAACATCAGCGTCTCCCCCACATCGACCGTTACTCCTGAAGCAAAAAGGGAATTTTCGCGCACCCGCAGGTCCGCTCCCTGTCCGGCCAAGTGGGCGTACCGGATCCGGCCTGCGTCGCCAAGCGTGTAGGCCTTGTTATTGGTGTAGGTGGCTTCCATGAGTTGATTGGTCTGAATCCAGGATTGCGCGTCCGGATTCACTACGGCACCGATCACCCACTCCGAAAAATTGCCCAGCGCTATATTCGGCAACGTCAAGGTCTGATCAAAATCAATTAGGCTGTCGCCCGGATTTATGCCCGGCGCTGTCCGGCGTCCGAGGAAAATGCGATGATCCGGATAGTCCCAGGGCTGCCAATCTGTGATGTCATAGACAAAACCTTCCTCGGCATTACCGTAAAGAAAGACGGCGTTATAATAACCCGGCGGCATCATAAAATAATCCACAGGGAAAGGCGGAACCACTGTCGCGTCCCCCACGTTTTCGTACTGCACGCGCACCGTCAGCGACTCCCCGTTGGCATACAGTTGATTAAGCGTCGCATTGGGTAAGACGATGGCATCCACCCGTATATCCGGTGTGGCAAGCACGGTCAGGTTGGTATGCAGTATGGCGGTGTTATTGGCCCGGTTAGCGTCATTTTGAAACTGGTCCGGATCAAGAATGGCGCGCAATGAATAATTACCCGGCGTAATGCCTGGGGGCGGATTGAGTATGGTGGTAAGCGCCATATTGGCATTGGGCTCTGCAATGGATGCGATATTGCGGTCGGCAAGGAGCAAAGGAGAGGCCTCGGCCAACCGCCAGCGCAACGGCGTCGGAGGCAGGAAGGGGCCTCCGAAGTTCGGCACAAGTTCGTAGCGAATATATGAATTCACCGCGATGCCCGCATTGGGGCTAGCGTTCGCTACAGTGATTGTGGCCGAAAAATTCTGGTTGGCACGCAGACCCGGGCCGTGCGGAATGTTTACTGAGGCCGTGCCGTTGATGAAGGCATAATCCACCTGCGCTCCGACATCGCTGATCAAGACCCCCGGGACACACCACAAAGCCGCAGCAATAATACATTTTTTAATCATACTGTTTACCCTGATAAATTAATCGGGATAAATGTAAGTAAAATCCACTAGGCTGTGAAGTAAAAACGAAAAATTGCAGATGTGTTGGGGACATAGAATCAGTGTCAAATCTGGCAGAGCGTGAGAGGACTTGGCCCTAATCATAATCGTGCTCGTAATCGTAATGTACCCCGGCGATTACGATTATGATTACGATTATGATCTTTCCAGTTGGCATGTATGTGGGTGCGTGGGTCTTAAGAAAATGGCGGAATTGTCGCTAACCGCGCCGCATTCGTAGAAAGATAATTGACGTGACGTACAGTCTGTTATATATTGTACGGCATGAATACCAAATTGACGTTGCGGATGGATGACGTGCTCGTGCGGCAAGCCAAGACTCACGCGGCCCGCCGGGGCAAGTCGGTGTCTCAGATGTTTGGCGAGTTCGTGGTATCCTTGGGCGCAACCCGACGCGACCGCGAGCGCCCGCCCCTTACCGACTCCCTGCTGGGAGTCATGAAAGGTCATGCCGTGTCGGAGGAGGACTACAAGGCGCATCTCGGGGAGAAGTACTCTTGAGGGTATTGGTTGACACCAATGTTGTACTGGATGTCCTTCTGGAGCGACAACCGTACGCCGTGGCCGCCGCCGATGTCTTCGCGCTTGTTGAGGAATCCAGAATTGAAGGTTTTCTGTGCGCCACAACGGTGACTACCGTTGATTACCTTCTCGGTCAGGCCCTTGCCCCTGACAAGGCGCGTACGGCTCTCCAACGTTTGCTTGACCTTTTCGAGATTGCCCCGGTCAACCGGCCCGTCCTTGAGCAGGCCCTTCGTAGCGGCATCCCGGACTTCGAGGATGCCGTTCTCGAACAATCGGCCCGCCTGGTATCCGTGGAAGCCATCACGACACGAAACCTGTCCGACTTCAAGAAATCATCCGTAACCGCAATGGATCCACCAGAGTTGCTTGCCGCAGTCGAAGCGATGGAATCTGCGAACCAGGCCATGGGCAGCGATAACGAATAGCGCGCCGCCCCAGTACGCCATGAGCCTGCTCGACCTCTTGAACAGGGAAGATGGCATGGATGTTGGTAATCAATTCCCTCGAAGTGAAGAGCGGTCACAGTTCATCGTGCCGCGGTCTTATAAGCTCTGTCCCCAATGCCTCGCCCAAACTCCCACCCCGTTAATGGCTAGAGATTATTGGTCAGTGGAAAGACAAAACCGGGGTCGGGGTCGGTATCGTCCTCCGCAGGAGGATCGGGTCTCGTCCTCCGCCGGGGGCGTGTGTGTGGGTATGTGGGTATGTGGGTTTTGCACGCCCGATCCTTCCCCGGCGGGCATGGACCTAATCGTAATCGTGCTCGTAATCGTAATCTCCCCCGGCGATTATGATTATGATTACGATTATGATTACGATTATGATCTTCCCAATTGGCGTATGGGGGGGGTAAGTGTGGTTTATGGTCGGCGGGGATGCTTGATCGGATACACTTCCCCGGCGGGCTTAACCGTTTCCGCGAATGAAACAGATGGAATGCGTGTGTTGGAACGATTGTTGACTGCGGGGATGAAGAAATCGGGTAAGGGTGGGCGGTTAAGAGTGGGGCGTAAGAGCGGGGAGGAAGTGTAGTTTATGGTCGGCGGAGGCGCTTAATCGGATACAGTCAGTCACGGAGTCACTGATCCATACAACGAAGTTTGGATCTTTGTTCATGATAATTCACAAGCTCCAGATCCAGGTGATTACCTCGGGTTGTCCAGTATTGTCCTTGACGATGGCAGTATCCAAACAAACATTCCCGATATGGAAGTTTTTCCGGATGAGGGTTTTGCCGGTTACAAGGTTTCTGGAGTTTCCGGGGCATTTGACTTGGATGCCAATCTGAGTCATCAGCACGCTGGCTCGGCAAGCAAGGAATGGAGCGTCAATGTGATTGGTGTTTGGGTTGTTCCGGAATCCGCCACAACCTTGGGAACCCCGCATGCTTGGTATACTGAGCGCGGCATCACGAACGCCTTTGAAACCTACGACAGCACCGACTTCAATGATGACGGTTTTACGGGTCACGAGAAATATCTGATGGGAGTGGACGACCTGTTTGACGATACCGACTAATTCCGCACCGTCGGCCTGTCTATGACCAACGGCACGCCGTCAGTCGTCATTCCGCACAGCAAGACCGACCGCCTGTACCGGGTTGAAGCCACGCCAATCCTCAATGTCCCCGATTGGACATACTCCACCAATGCACTTGGGGTCGGGGGAACCCTTCTTCTCGAATTGCCGGAGGCCGTGGAAGATGCGATCTATTATCGCGGGACCGTCGAATTGCCATAATCGTGAGGGACCTTGAAACGGTTACGCCGCCCCCGCTGATATCGCTCAATAACTGCCTTCCGCAACGGGCGCAGCCTATTTATGTTGCGTTTAGCGGAAACCGCCAAGCGGAGGAATTACGTCAGAATTCGGAGTAAGGCAGGCTTAAGACGGCCATGGCATAGACCTGGCCGCCCAATCGCGCCCATGGTTCGGGAGTGGTTGACGTTATCGCGAGGGGCTGCGCGGGAGCGGTTGTTGTTTTTTGAGGCGCATAAGTCCATGCATGATTCGGCGCGCGCGTGTCCAGCTCGTGGCGCCATGGCGCGTCGTGAAACCGTTCGCGTACACGCGTCAGCGCGTGCGTTAAAAGAGCAAGATTCGGTCTGGAAGGTTCATTTTCCTCAAGCTGGCGCGCTAAATACGTGGCCGCGTGATGAATCGCTTCCTCGTGGCGCGCATCCATGGAAGGCGCTTCCATTAAAGCCATAAGCGAAAGAGCGGTAAGCGCCATTTCATAGCGGGCGTCCCCGCCCCAGCGCGCCGGGTTCCATCGTCCGTCTTTTTCCTGAGCGTCCAGCAACCATGCCCGTGCGTGTTCACCCGCAAGGCGGGCTGCCGCTGCCGGGTTCCGGTCCAGCGCCGGGGGACCGGAATGGAGCCAGAGTATAAACAAGCCTATCGCAAACGAAGCGGCCAGCGCTCCGATCGCGGCCGAAGGCCGGTACGAAATCCTTGCGTGGACTTGTTCATCCTGTTTAATGCCTGCCCACACCTTATCGCTTACGTCCCCGGCGTGCTCCGGTTCGGGCATCGCGCGCAAATAAGCCAGGGTTTCCTGAACGCGCCGGATGGAATGTTGCGAGGGCGCTTCGTTGCGCGCATCGCGCGCGCGGGGGTCGAGGACATAATCCACTGCGGCGACGTCAAGAGCAGGTTGATCAGATTTTTTTTTCATCTAAAATCTCCCTGATCGCGGATAACGCTAAATGAAGGCGGGATTTTACCGTGCCTACGGGAATGCCAAGCACGTCCGCGATTTCTTTGTGTTGGAGTCCCTGGTACACGCTTAACACCAGCGTCTCCCGTAATTTGGGCGATAACGTTTCCAGCGCCGCTTCGGCCTCGGCATACCCGGTGCGGTCGGCATAATCGTTTGCGCATTCCTCTTTAACCCATGCATCAAGGCGCACATACCCCATCATACGCTCGCGCCGCGTTATTTTGCGACAACGATCCGTCCAGACCGAGCGGGCGATGGTGTATAAAAACGTAGTAAATTGCGCGGTTGGACGATAAAAATTCCGTCGGCGATACAAACGAATAAACGTTTCCTGCGTTAAATCCTCGCGCTCCTGCGGCGCGCCCAGACGCGAAAAAAAAGCCATCAAAGCCGCTTGATGACGGCGCACCAACGCCGTGAAAGCGTTTTTGTTGTCGTGTGCCGCTTCTAGCATAAGCGTCACATCCGGGTCTGTGATGGTATCAGACATAAACGCATTGTATAAGCCGCGCGCCCGATAGCCAGCCTAAAAAAAGCAGTGAACCATTTCGATGCGGCGCGCGTTTATACGCCTACATAGTACAGCCAGGTGTTTACATATACTCAGGAGATAAAAATGGTTGCGCGTATTAGTATGGTTCTTTTTTTGTCGGGCATCACGGTCTTTGCGGACGGGGACAACAGCGAAGAAAACCCTGCGCCGTGGGCCTTGCCGGAAATCGTGGTGACCTCCTCGCGCGCGCCCCGCGACGTGCAATCGGAACCGTCGGCGGTGCATATCATTGACGCGCAAGCTGAAGTAAACCGTTACGGGGCGCGGACGACCGCGGCTACCTTAAAAGGCACGCCTTCTGTTTTGTTGCAAAAAACATCGAATGCGCAGACTTCGCCTTTTCTCCGGGGATTTACTGGTTATCAAACTCTCGCGTTGATTGACGGCGTACGGCTGAACAATGCCGTGTTCCGAAGTGGTCCTAATCAATATTGGAATACCATTGATCCGTATAGCATCGCTACGTATGAGTTGGTCTTGGGGCCGGGCTCCGTTATGTACGGAAGCGATGCTATTGGCGGCGTTTTGAATGCCCTCACGCCAGATGTTCCGGAATGGGCCGGAGAGGCGTCATGGGAAAATTCCGTGCATTATCGGGTTTCCTCGGCGGAGGATTCCCATATCGGGCGATGGTCCACCGCCGCGCGGCTTCATCCTTCCCTCGGCATGCGAGCCGGGTTTACGTTAAAGGAATTCGGGGATTTGCGTGGCGGAAAAGACGTCGGACGACAGGACCAGACAGGCTACGATGAATATGCGGTGGACGGGAAAGTGACTTATTTCATACAGGAAGATGCCTCGTTGACGCTGGCGCATCAAACCGTGCGTCAGGATGAGGCGTGGCGTACGCATCGCACGGTTTTTGGCATAAATTGGGAAGGACTAACCAACGGCGATGATTTAGTGCATCGTTTTGATCAGTCACGGGATTTGACGTATGCGCGTTTTGACGCGGCTAACGTTGGAACCTGGGCGAACCGGATGCAGCTTACGTTGTCACGGCATGCCCAGGGAGAAGAACGTGATCGTGTGCGCGCCAGCGGTCGCCGCACGCTTGATGGTTTTGATGTGGAAAGTCTGGGCGCTTCGTTGCAAGTGGAAGCGGACCACGCGCTTGGCGCCTTGGTCTACGGAGCGGATTATTACCGCGACGATATATCGTCGTTTGCGGAAGATATCAACGATCAAGGGGAGGTTACCGGCAGGGGCTTGCAAGGACCGGTGGCCGGGGATGCGCAGTATGATCTTGCGGGGGCTTTTGCGCAAAACACTACGCCTCTGGCGGGTGGCGTCGCGGACTTAATTGTAGGCGCGCGCTACACGTATGCGCGCGCGGATGCAAAAGAAGTAGAAGACCCGGCCACAGGGCAACCGACGACGGTCCGCGAGGATTGGGACGCTGTCACAGGCAATCTGCGTTTGTTGTGGCCGGTGACGGAAGACCGGAGGCATGTGGCGTATGCCGGCGTTGCGCAGGCTTTTCGCGCGCCGACGGTTCATGATCTTACCAGTTTTGGCGTTGCGCGCAGCGACGAAATTGAGATTCCTTCGCCCGAACTGGATACCGAGGATTATGTGACGTATGAACTGGGATGGAAAAGCCGCACGAAAGATTGGGTGGTGCAACTGGCGTATTACTACACGCAGGTGGATGGTCTGATTGTCAAAACAGCGACAGGCCGCGAGCGGGATGGATTCCGGGAAGTTACGAAATCGAACGCCCGCGACGGGTATGTGCAAGGCGCGGAAGCCGGCGTACGTTGGCGCGGTCATCCGCAGTGGTCGGGCTGGATCAGCGGTTCGCTCCAGGAAGGCAAAGCCGATGTATTCACGCAGGCAGGCGAAGAAACTAAAACGCGTGATTATATCAGCCGGATTATGCCCGCTACCGCGCAAGTGGGTGTGCGCTGGCAAAGCGCGGGCGGGATGTACTGGCTGGAAACGCTAGGGGATTTTGCGGAAAAAGCGGATCGTTTATCCGACGGGGACCGGCGCGATACCCAACGCATTCCCGAAGGGGGCACGCCGGGCTATGCCGTAGCTACCGTGCGGGGCGGCGTGGAAGTGCGTTCGGGGCTTACGTTTTCTTTGTCGGTGGAAAACGTATTTGACGAAGATTATCGCATACACGGATCCGGGGTGAACCAACCGGGGCGCAACGTGATTGCGATGGCGCAATGGCTGTTTTGACCATGCACACAACGCGTGTATGCGGAAACGTACTCTTGTTCGACATGGCAAGCGACCGCACGAGGGATGTTACGGTTGGTTAATTTGTAAATCATTGAAAAAGAACAATTTATAAAAAATAATGCTTGCGTTGTTCTGCTGGTTCGGGTATCTTGTTTGTAGTTAAATCAAACAGGAGAAGAAGCTATGTCATTCATGATTACAGATCGTTGTACCGCGTGTGATGCGTGCCGTCCGGTATGTCCGACGAACGCCATTTCAAAAGCGTCGCCCGTCTATAAAGTAAACAAAGACGCGTGCGATGATTGCGCGACGATTATGGGTGGTCCGCGCTGCATTCCGGTATGCCCGGAAGCGGGTGCGATTATTCATATTCCGCACCGTTAAGGTGTCGCGGTTTTGCTTGTCAAAGCCAAGGGCTTGGCGGGACACGGATAGTCGTTGGACATGCAGTGTTCCCGTCGGGCCAAAAACCGCTCGCATTGACGTGTGCGATCGTAGCCGAGCATAATGCCCAGCATAAAATCCTCTTGCGGGGTGAGTTCGCAGTGGCGACAGCCATTAAACGTACGCACGACTTCCACGCAAGCCGCATGACCAAAATATACGTTGATGCGCCCGTCTTCCAGCGGCTGCATCAAATAAGCCACGCCTTCCTGATTTAACTTATCTTCCGCCCACATTTTTTCTTCGGGCGAAATGGTGTACAGCGCGAGATCCCTTAAGCCGCGTCCGTGCTCATATAATAAGTGATAAAATACATCCATGGATATACCGTTTTGCTTGTATGGCTGAAGTTTTAAAATAAATCTTTTGTTATATATGCCATACAATTGCGATGTGCAAGCGCTTTTCCTGAAAAATGTGTGTCTGAAACAGTTTTCTGTCCCTATACGCATCTTTTTTATAGTGGCTAATGCTGAAAAAGAGCTTACGATAAGGACATGAGCGAAACGTATTGGAAATCACGGGCGAAGCGGTTGTTATGGCGCGCCAACGCGGGGTGGTGGTTGCAGCGGTTTATTCCGGGCGCGGTGGCTGTGGGTGTTGCGAGCGCGGTATTGCTGCTGGCGATTCGCTCGATGGGGCAAGATGTGCGGGTTGTCTTTGTGGCGATGGCGTGCGCGTTGTTGATCGTGGCGTGGGTTTCGTGGCGTTTGGCCCGTCCGAAGTTTTTGTCATGGGACGATGCCTGGTCGCGGTTGGACGCGCGGGAATTTTTGCATAACCGACTGGTAAGCGCTTCCTCCGGTGTGGGCGACTGGCCTCCGCCTTCCGCGGAATCGTTTTCCACTATGCGCTGGAACGTAAAACGAATTGTTCTTCCGCTTGGCGCGGCTGTATGCGTGTTGTTGGTCGCGGCTTTTGTTCCTGTGCAATCCAGTGTGCCTCCTCCAGCCCCGCCGCTGGCTGAACCAACGGCATGGGGCGCCGTAGACAGCGCGCTTGAGTTGTTGCGTGAAGAGGAACTAATCCGCGAAGAATCCCTGGAACGCATCGCGGAGCAAGTGGACGCGTTACGCCAGCAGCCTCAGGATCAGTGGTATCGTCAACATTCCATGGAAGCGTCCGATCATTTACGGCAGCAAGTCGGGGTTGCCGCGCGTGAATTGCAGCATGCGTTGGAACGGGCGGCGGTTGCGCTGGCGATGGCGGATGAGCAAGGCGCTACGTGGTCCCCGTCCGAACAAAGCGCTTTGCACGACTTGCTGCGCGATGCGCTGCAAGCGATGGAAGGCGGCACGCTGCAACTGGATGAATCGTTGTTGGACGCGCTGAAAGAATTGGATGCGTCGCAATGGGCGGAGTTGTCGGAAGCTGAACTGGCCGAATTGGAACAGAAATTAAGCGAAGCCGGGGAATGTTTATCGGCTTGTGCCGGCGCGTGCGGCGTGGCAGGGGGCGAAGAAGGAGAGGGCGCCGGAGAAGGGGAACTTGCGGGCATGGGAGGGGTAAATCGAGGACCGGGCAGCGCGCCGTTGACGCTGCATTCCCGTGCGCCTTTGTCCCGTCCAGACGATCCGTTTGCGGTAGGCAATGACGATATGAGCCAGGCCGCCTTGGGGGACCGTCTGGCTATTTCCGAAGATTCGCACGAAGTGGATACGTCGCATTATCGGGGCGCGATCAACGCAGGCGCGCTTGCTACTCCGGGCGGCGGAGGGGAAGCGGTATGGCGCACGCCTGTGTCGCCCCGCGAACAACGCCTGTTGCAAACCTATTTCGAGTAAGCAACTCACGCCCGCTTTATCCCGCATCCCGCATCCCGTATCCCGCATCCCGCATCCCGAAAGCTTGCGTTTCCTGAATGTATCCGGCATAACCTCTATAGCAATGACATCTACGTACCCCAATGAACAGGAATTGCGCGAGGCAGCCGTGGACATTCAGCGGCTGCGCGAGGTCCTGCAAAATGTGTTGTTTGGTCAGGAAACGTTGCTGGACCTCGTAATGACAGGCTTGCTGGCGCGCGGTCATATTTTGCTTGAAGGCTTGCCGGGTCTTGGCAAAACCGAACTCGTTAAAGCGCTGGGGGGCGCGCTGGGGTTGGACGCTAAACGTATCCAATTTACGCCGGATCTTTTGCCGGGCGACATTACAGGCAATCCCATTCTTCAGGAACAAAACGGGGAACGCCGTTTCGTATTCCAGCGCGGCCCGCTGTTTTCCAACCTGGTTCTGGCTGACGAAATAAACAGAGCCTCGCCGAAAACACAATCGGCATTGCTGGAAGCCATGCAGGAACGGCGCGTCACGTCCATGGGCGAACGGCATGTGCTGCCTGATCCTTTCTTTGTGCTGGCCACCCAGAATCCTATCGAATTGGAAGGCACGTATCCGCTACCCGAAGCGCAACTGGATCGTTTTCTGTTTAAACTGGAAGTAAAGCCGGGTGGCCCGGACGTATTGCAACGCATTGTGCAACACCGTCGTTTGGGCGGGGAAACCGAGACGCCCCGCGTTATGGAACGTGAACGATTGATGGCGCTGATGGAGTTGGCGCACCGCATTTACCTGCCCGATGTCGTGGCAAATTATATTGCGCGCCTGGTCCATGCGTCGCACCACGGCGTATCCGAAGCCTCCGCCACAGTGAAATACGGCGCCAGTCCCCGCGCGGCGATTGGCATGGCGGCGGCTGCGCGCGCGCGCGCTTTGCTTGCAGGCCGTATCAATGCATCGTTTGAGGATGTGCAGGCGGTGGCGGTGTCTGTCATGCAGCATCGCTTATCCCTCGACTATCACGCGCGCCTCGAAGGTCGCACCGGCGCGGATGTTGTTCATGATTTATTAAAGGAAATCTCGACCCAGTCCAGCGAGTTACCCGCGACGGTTATCGAGGAGACCCACGTGTGAACCGCCGGGCGTGCCTGATGATCGCGCTTGCATGGGGGTGGGCGCTGCCTTACGCGGCGGAAGCCACCACCAGGCATACGATAAGCATGCAACCAGGCGCGCGGGCTTCCATACGCATCACACCCATGTTTGAAGTCATACCGCGCCATGGCGTTATCCCCGTGCGCGTCCACATAAGCAATCAAAGCGGGGCGGAACGCACATGGCATTTCTCCTCGGAATCGCGCCAGATGCACGACATGGCTGGCTTATATACCTGGAAGACCTCGCTTACAGTCCCCGACCAAGGTGATCGCGAAGTGGATTGGATGATCCCGGTCTTTGCGCAAAACAGGGATTATTTTTCCGGGTCGTTGATTATTCATGCAAGTGGGTATGGCACCCGTGCCGACAGCCGTGTGTATCTTTCGTCCTCCCCCAATTATCAAAGCCGCGAATTTCCATTTGTCGGCATGGATTCGTTATTATCGCTGAATAAAGGACCGATAGATGTAAGCCTTTCCACGGTTACGCACACGTCAACGCACAGTACTACCCATCATAATTCGCGGCAAATGGCAGCCTCGTCTATGCGCCACACCATGTTGCCCACGGAGCCGGTGGGTTTTTCGGGATTGGATGCGCTGTGGCTGACCGACACGGAATGGCGCGCAATAGATCCGGCATCACAACGCGCCATCACCGGCTGGATGTTGCTGGGGGGGCGTCTTCTTATCGCGACACAGGATCAAGCGCCTCTTCGTCTGCCCGGCCTACCGGAACTCGCGGAGCCGGATTCATCGTCCCCGCACGGGTTCGGGTTGCTGGAGCGTCAAACCCTGTACGACAGCGGCTTGCTTACTGTGGATCATGCCGTCAAAAGTTTGCGGGCTACTCCTGTCGTATCGTCGGAATTGCGCTCTCACTACCAGTACACGCGCTGGAATTTGCGGGATCGTATTCCCAATATTCTCTATCCGATGTTTCTCATCCTGTTGTTTGTTGTGGTCTTTGGCGCGTTGCTGGGGCCTGTGAATTTATTTATCGCGCATCGCCGGAAAAAACCATCGCTTATGCTGTGGACCACGCCTTTGCTTTCGTTGTTGGCCAGCGTCATGCTGGCGGGTGTAATTGTGTTCAGCGACGGTTTTGGCGGCCAAGGCGAGCGATTCACCGCGATTTTTCTCCAGCCAGCCGAGCAGCGCATGGCGGTGGTGCAGGAGCAGGTTTCGCGTACGGCGTTGCTATTTGACCGTGCGTTTGAATTGCCGGCAGGCGCGGTAATTTACCCTGTGGATGCGGACACGATGTTTTACAACCGTAGCCGTTCGTACGAAAGGTCCGGCCGGGTTCACGCCGGATCATGGTTCAGCAGCCGCGCCATTCAAGGGCATGTGTTAAAACACGTCGAACCTACGCGGGAACGGTTGGAAATTTTGCGGGACGAAAACGGAGCGCTGGTTGCGCAATCGTCCATTCGCGCTGATCTTGAAACGGTGTTTTATCTGGACCGCGACGCAAATTGGTGGACCGCGCCGGGACTAAGCACCGGCGAACGAAAACCATTGGAACCGGCATCGCGTGAAGCCTACGAAGCATGGTTTAAAAGTGGGTCTTTTCGATCCCTTGCAAGCGAAAGCATGCAGCGCGCGCTGAAAAACGTGGAAGCCCGGCCGGGTTATTTTTACGCGCTTGCTCGAAACGGCAGCGAAGCAGTCATCGAAACGCTACCCGCGATTAATTGGCATGACGAAGCGGTGATTTGGTGCGGGCCCGTTGTGACGGAACCGGGGAGCGCACCATGAGCGGGGATGCCTACAGCCGGCCCGCCATCCGGGTGCTTGGATTGGTAAAACAATTCGGCGACTTGCGCGCTGTGGATGGCGTTAGTTTTGAAGTTCCGTCCGGCCAGGTTGTAGGATTTATCGGCGCGAACGGCGCCGGCAAGACTACCACGATGCGCATGATGGCGACCTTGGAACATCCCGACGACGGCGTCATTGAAATTAACGGCGTGGATGTAGTACAGGAACCGGGTTTTGTGCGGCGCAATGTCGGGTGGATGCCGGACGCGTATGGCGCTTACGATGCGATGACGGTGTGGGAGTATCTTGATTTTTTTGTGCGCGCGTATGGATTTCACGGAGCGCAAGCAGCGCAGCGGGTGCAGGAAGTCATGGCGTTTACGGATTTGGAATCCTTGCGCGACCGGCCTATGACCAAACTATCCAAAGGCATGAATCAGCGTTTGTGTCTGGCGCGCACGTTGTTGCCTGACCCGGGCGTGTTGATTCTGGACGAACCGGCCGCGGGGCTTGATCCCAAAGCGCGCATTGAGTTTAAACAACTGGTCCGCTTATTGGCCAAAGAAGGCAAAACGCTTTTTATCAGCTCGCACATTTTGTCCGAACTGGAGGAAATGTGTGATGCCATGCTGTTTATTGATCAAGGCCGCATTGTGCATCATGGCACCGCCGAAAGCCTGCGGCAACGCGATGGCATGCCGGTGCTGGTGCGGGTGGAAATTGACGGGCCCGTGGAGCCGTTGCTTCAATGGGTTGAACTTCATCCCAACATGGATGTTTTCGATTCGGCCAAACAAAGTGTCCGCATCCGTGTACACGAAGGAAATCCCGAACATTTGCATGATGTGCTGAAAGCATTGATGCGTGAAGAATTCCGCGTGACGGATTTCCATCGCGAGTCCGTGAAACTGGAAGACGCGTTTGTGGATATTCTGACTAAAGTAGGAGGGGAACATGCCCTTTAATTCCGTCAGTCCCGTCCTCGTCAAAGAAATACGGCAAGGCTTGAAGTCGCGCTCGTTTGCCGGTTCGTTTGTGATTATTCAGTTGTTGATGATGCTTTGTATTCTGTTGTATTTGACGAGTCTCCGGCAGCGTTCCGATGTCTCGTTTGTGAATGGTTTGTTCTGGTTTTTCCTGAGTGTGCCTTTGGTGATGGTTTTGCCGTTGCGCGGATTTCAGACGATTCACGAGGAAGTCAAAAATAAAACACTTGAATTGATTTTCCTGACCCGGCTGTCCGCATGGCAAATTGTGTTCGGAAAGTGGCTGGCATTGTTTGTGCAAGGCGCGTTGATTGTGGTGGCGGTTATGCCGTATTTGGTTCTGCGTTATTTTCTCGGCGGCATCAATCTCGTCGAGGATCTGTGGGCGCTGGGCAGCTTGTTTCTTTCGTTCGCTATTTTACTGGCCTTGGGGGTTGGCTTGTCGGCGATACAATCGCGCGTGATCCGCATTGTCCTTATCGTAGGCGCGGTGTTTTCCCTTTATCTGATTCCCGTGATGATGATTTCGTGGGCGTTCAGTGGCGGCGGCCCGCGTTCGACGTTCATGATGATGAATGCAGGCACGATAGCCGCGGTATCCATCGGGCTAACGCTGTTGCTGGTTGTTTTCCTGCTTGAATTCGGCGCTTCGCTTATCGCGCCTCCTGCGGAAAATCATGCGTTACGTAAACGGGCGCTAGGCATATTGTTGCTGGCGAGTATTGCGCTGCTGGCGTTGTTGGGGCCGTCCTCCGATATTTATGCGCTGGCGTTGCTGGCTTTGGTTCCGATCGGCGTGGACGCGCTGGTGGAGTCGGCGCGTTTTATCCCGGTGCTATACCGGCCTTCCCGCTTTCCGCCCCGCTGGTTTTTGCCGTCACTGATGCGCATGATGCGAGGGCTTTTTTATCCCGGTTGGCCTTCCGGCGTATTGTACGTGTTGGCGCTTATGGCCGTGACATACGGAGTTGGCTTTTTCTTTATGTCGTCCTCGGAGGACATGGGCTCCGCCTTTGTGGCGCAGTTAGGGGCTTTGCTCTTTCCGTTGGCCGCGATTCTTCTGATTCGCCCGAATCCTTCATCGCATATCGTGCCGTATCTGGTTATTCAGTTATCGTTGGTTATTTTTACGTTCATTATGTATGTCACTTTTGAAGCGACCAATATGTACAGCGCGGAATGGATCGCGGTATTTCCTTTATCGTATTTAATGATGATGGTGTTTGATCACGATAAAGTGGAAGGCGGCTTTTTCCTGACGTTTTTCGTGACAGCCGCCAGTGTAATTATTCTGTTGGTTCGCATGCGCATGCCATGGACGCGCATGCGGGTCATGGAAAAGATGTTTTCCGGAGGCGGAGTCACCAAACAGGATATCCCGTCCGCCACGCAGTCATAATAAAAGCTGCGCGCCCGCCCTGTAGACAAGGCGTCAAAAATCTCCACTTTCCTTTCATATAGGGCATGCTATGCTACGACCCACGAGGGCATGACATGTTGACATTGTTGCGTGTAAAAAATCTGGCGTTGGTTGAGGACATCTCTGTTTCTTTCGCGCCGGGACTTAATATCATCACCGGCGAAACCGGCGCGGGCAAATCCATTTTGATAGGCGCGCTGAATTTGCTGCTGGGGGAGCGGGCGGATAAATCGCTGGTCCGCGCCGGCGCGGATGCCTGCGCTGTGCAAGCGGTGTTTGAACTGGCCGACCCCGAAGCGTTAAACAGTGTGCTTGATGAACTGGGACTTGATCCCTGTGAAAGCGGCGCTTTGATTATACGTCGCACGGTCAAAGCCAACGGCGGACATCAGGCGCTGCTAAACGACAATCCCGTTACTTTGCAAGCGCTCAAGCGCATCGGCGAAAAACTCGTGGACATGCACGGCCCCTACGATCACCAGTCTCTTCTGAAAACCGATACGCAACGCGATATTCTCGACGCGTTCGGGCATGTATTCAAAACGCGGGAAGCGTACGAAAACGCTTACACACGCATGCGCGATATCGAACGACGGCGCGACGAGTTGGAACAACAAAGCGGTGGCGATGTAGCCGAACAAATTGATTTGCTTCGTTTCAAAGTGAAAGAAATCGAAGACGCCCGCTTGTCCGAATCCGAAGAACAGGAAGTCCAGGATGAACATCGTGTGTTCGGCAATGCCCAGCGCATTGTGGAATTGGCAGGCGCCACGGTAACAGCCATGACCGACGGCGAACAAAATGCGTTTGACGCCATGACGGTGGCAACGCGGGCGCTGGACGAGCTGGCCCGTATCCTGCCGGAAGCGGAAACGTGGCGCACGGAAGCGGAATCCCTGTGCATGCAAATGAAGGAACTTTCCGCGGCTATCGCGTTGCGTATAGAGCGGATGGATGCGGATCCGTCCCGGCTGGCGTGGTTGGATGACCGGTTAACCACGTACCAAAAAATGAAACGAAAATACGGTCCTACTATTGCGGACGTATTGCATACGCTTGAAAAAAGCGCGGCGCGGCTGGCGGATTTGACCACGCGCGATGAACGATTGGAAGAGCTGGAAGCGGAGCGCGTCGCGGTGGAAAAAGAAGTGTTACGCTTTGGCGCGGATTTGCACAAAGAACGAAAAGCAGTAGCAGGCAAACTGGAAAAAGCGGTCACGGACGAATTGCGCGCGCTGGGGTTTGCGCACGGGCGGTTTGGCGTGTCGGTTGAAAAAAACGCGCCTACGCCTTCCGGTCTGGATGCGATTGAATTCGGGTTTGAACCGAATGTAGGCGAGGGCATGCGCCCTTTGCGTCATATTGCGTCAAGCGGCGAAATATCGCGCGTGATGCTGGCTACCAAGGCGGTGCTGGCGCGGCATGATCAAATCCCGTTGATGGTCTTTGATGAAATTGACGCCAACGTAGGCGGGGAAACAGGCGCGGCGGTAGGGCGCAAGTTGCAGGAAGTAGCGGGCCATCATCAAATCATTTGCATCACGCATCTGCCACAAGTGGCGATGCACGGCGCCGCGCATTACGCGGTGCGCAAGCAAGTCAAAGACGGACGCACTTACACCGAAGTAGCTCCGCTGGAAGGCGAAGCGCGTGTAGAGGAAATGGCGCGTATGTTAGGCGGGCGGGATATGACAGGCGTGACGTTAAAACACGCGCGCGAAATGCTGGAAAACGCAACGAATTCCAGCCGCACACAAAGCGGCGCAGGCTAATGCGCGGGTTCTATGACATAAGCGCGGTCGCAGCGATGCTTGTCACGGTGTCGTGCGCCAAACAAGAGCCGCCGCCTTTGATGGATGTGGACGAATCGCGTGTGACAGTTCTTCTTCCTCTGGAAAGCGCTCCTTACGCCTCGCGTTGGAAACGCATGATGCACGATGCGCTGCCGGAAGCCACGTATGTCCGCGTCGAGGATTGGTCCGGGGATGTGCCCTCGCGGCATGCGCTGGTGGTATCGGCTGCATCGCATGTGCCTATGAACGTGGCGCGTCAATTGGAACAAACGATTTTGCGTGGCGTGCCTGTTCTTTTTGTGGGACGGGAACCGTACCAAGCGCGTGTGCGTGAAACAAAACAAGGAAGCTATAACACCGCGGATGATCGTGTACGTGAAGACGCGAGTCGCGCGCGCATTGTAGATGATTTTTCCAGTGTGCAATTATGGCGGCATGAAGGCGCGGATAATCTTAAGCAAGCCAGCGTGCGTGTAGCGCGAAGCCCGGCGTTACCGTGGCCCGGCGTGGAAGTCGAAGCGCAAACGCTGGATCGTCGGCATGGCATGCGCGCGGTGGATGTGGCCGATGTATTGCGTGATCAGTCATTTACAGACATGTTTTTTTATGCGCGCGGTCACGGCGATGCTACAAGGTTAACGTTGATAGCCGAAGATATGCACGGAAACGAATGGATTTGTATACGGCCATTGACTTCGCAATGGACGCTGCACCGGGTGCGTATTGGCGATTGGCGTCTGCGTCGGGAAAACCGTGAGGCCGATTTGTTTTCCTGGCGCAACGTAACCGGGTTTTTTGCCGGGTTGGCCATGGATATCGCTCCGCAAGGAGAAAGCGCTCATGGGTTTGGATTGTCGGATTTTCGTGTACTGGATCAGCGGCAGGAAGACACATGGCCGAAGCAGCCACTGGTAGCCGATCCATCATTTCGTTATCCGACGCAGGCTTATGCGCTCACAAGTTTGCGCTCGGATTGGACCGCGCGCACCCGTTTTGCGAGGGTCCACGCGATGCGTCCCGGGGGCGGTATGGTGTATAGGAACGGGCAGGAACCGGGCCGATGGATACCGCTATGGCAGGCCAGCGATCGCGCGGGCGGGGTGCGGGGGGATGTGGCAGGTCTGTATGTTGGCATGGACGAGGAACGGGCGTTTGCCTGGGGATGGATCGGCGTGGAACCGGATCGTGCTATACGCAGGGCATGGACGCCGATGCTGCGGGAAACGATGGCTCGTTTACAAAGCCGGCATTTTTTAATGGATATGCACATGCGCGACTATGTGCTTGAGCCCGGCGCATTTTATACCATGCAAGCAAGCCATCTTTCGCTCGCGCCAGACGAAGGGCCGCTTCGATATACCTTGGAACTGTTGGATGAAGAACAGCGCATGGTGCGGCGCATTGCCTCTCCACCGGTTGCGCAACAGCAGGAGCATCAAAAACGAACCGAATTAAATGCAGGCGTGGTGCCCGCGCACGAAAAAGCATGGACGCGCTATCACGTGCGGGTCGGTCTTGAAGAAGCCCGTGGCGCGCAACGATTGTTTGATCGCGCCTGGTATCCGATCATGGTTTCAGCCCCCGATTACGAAACAGCGCCAAGCGAAAGGCTGCGCGTTTCGGGCGCGCGCATTTCCCTGGGACGCGTACCGGTTTTTATGATGGGTGTGGCGTATGAACCCGGTTTTCTCCACCAGGATTGGTTAAGCGGATCGTATTTTCCGCCTGCGTTGATCGAGCGCGACTTGGATGTATTGCGCGACGTAGGCATCAATGCCGTGTCGCTAACGTGTCACGATGTAGCCCAAGCGAGTCAGTTACGGTATGTGGCCACGTTAGCCCGGGAGCGCGGCATTTGGATACTGCTCCGTTTGCCGCATGCGTTGGAGCGCGGAGTAACCGATCCGGATTGGTTGGACGCGATGGTGCAGGCGTTGCATCTGGATCGTGACCCTCACGTCTTTGCGTTGGATCTTGCGCCGGAAGGAACAGCGTGGTTGCCGGATCCGGAACAAGCGTGGGCGGCGTGGTTGGATGAGCAAGGACTGGAGTTGAGGAAACCGGATCATGATGGTTTATACAGGCGGTTTGCCTCCGACCAATTTAGTCGCCGGTTCGGGGCGCTGGTACGCGCTCTGCGGGATAAGGGCTGTCAGGCGCTGCTTACGGCTCGCGTAGGCATGAACATGGACCGGCTTGACTTGGATGCGCAAACGTGGCCGTTGCCGCGTCATGTTTTTTCGGGCGCTGCGCACATGGATTTTTTTATCTTGGAGGGGGATGATTATTTGATGACGGAATCGGCCAGGGATGAAGCCACGTTTTGGGCCGCGTGCGCGCGCGCCGCGGGCGAGGGGCGTCCGGTGCTGTGGAGCGGTATCGGCGCGCCGCTGGGCGCATCGCCCGGCGAAAAGGATTATGCGTATCAAGCATCTCAAATCCGGGCGGCTTTTGATGTGGTTTTCGACACGCATGCCGCCGGGGGTTTTTTGCGCCAATACGCGCCGGGGGCCGCCAACCCATTGCATAGGGATGAAGGTGTTGTGCACATGGATCGCACATGGCGCACAGGCATGCATGAAGTCCGCCGCATAGCGAATGCCTTGCGCGAATATCGCATTGCGCCGCGTCCATGGGATGGTCGTGAGATCGCTTATCCCGCCGGACCGGAGGGATGGATGGGATTGTGGAATGAATGGCGCGCCGTGTATCGGGAAGAGCGCCAAGCGGGCCGCATGGAAGAGGCGCGGCTTGTGGGCTGGAACCAACCGTCGGCGGAAGTATCTATCGGCGAACACGCGCGCGCGCCTTTTGACCCCATGAATGCGGAATGGGGGCGGATCGAAGTGGACCGCATACCGCGCGCGTATACGCCGGGTGTTCGCGTATCCATGCGCTTTGGAGAACGGATTCGGCTTGAATTGCTTAATACAGGCATCGCGGCGTGGACAGCCTCGTCGCCGCGAACACCACGCACGGTCTGGGTGGAAGCGCTGCATGAAGGAGGGCGTCCCCCCCAGTATCTTGAAGTGCCGTACGTGGCGTCGGCGCGGAGCGCCTGGATTGAGTGGAATCCACCGGAAGCGGGTGTATTCACGCTGCAGCCGCATTGGCTGGACATCGGCTCATTCGGCGAACGCCTCGCGGTTACGGTCGCCCCTTGATGCGGGCTTGATCAAAAATACGACGGCGCGGCGCGGGGTCCGGCGTTGTGCTTTGTGGCTTGTCGGTGGAATTGATGGCAGGAGCAAGAGGTTCCTGTTTTCGGCGGGCGGCTGGTTTCATACGCCGCGATGCCGTTTTTTCCGCGCGTGCCCACGTGATCCGTTGCCCTCCCAGCCGCGTTCGTAATGCATCGGCCAGGAAACATACAATCAATAATATCATTAACGCATCGCGGATATCGCGATAGGTTTTGCGTTCCGGGGGCGAAGTCCATATCCCGGATAAATCCAAACGCTCTTCTCCTCCGCTGGCGTCTGCAATACGGCGCAATTCTTCCACGCGCGCGGGATTAAAGCGCCACTCGGGATCGGATGCCGACGCGACAGGCCCGAACGGGAACGTCGTATCACCCCATTGTACAGCGCCGCGTACCCATGAGCCCGGGGGCATCAGCAGGCGGGCCGCAAAACGACCCGGTTCAACCCGTCGCCATACGTGTTGAACGGTATCCGTTGACGTGCCGGCAACAGTCACAAGGCGGGGCGGTGTCAAAGCTAGTTTTTCGTACCAGGACTCGTCGTACAATAAATCCACGTCCAGCCATTCGCCGTTGCGTTTGGCGCGTATGCCCATGCCTTGCGGTATGTCCTGCCCCATCAACCAACGTGTCATAGTACGCACAAGATCCCCGTATCCGTCCCATTGACGGATACGTTCGGAGTGCGGTCCTCCGAGGGGGAACGCGATGGCGGCTACGCGGCCGGCTCCCCGCAGCCAATGCGCGACCAACGGCGCTGCATATTCATCGCCTGTGACCGCCGAGACGGCTGCGTCTTCGCGCAAATAATTTAAATTATACCCGTCTACCGCGTTCAACCAGGACGGCGCTCGCGCAGCAAGTTCAAACCAACCGGGCGCGCCGAGCACCGCTGTGGGTTCTTCAATAAAAGCCGCACGGCTTAACGCCACGGTTTCCTGGGCAAAAATGGAAGGGAGCGTGGAGGCATCGTCATTAAACATAATGCGCCCATGCCCGCGCGCGGCAATATCAATAAGCAACGGGGCGTCGCTGTCGCTTTCCCGGCCTAATGCAATGACGCTGATAGTCGCGCCCGCGTCCAGCATTTCGCCAATTAAGTCCACGTATTGATCGGGTTGCTCGGTATCCGCCGCGTCGGAAAATAAAATGATATGACGTTGTCCCTGCTGCGCAGGTTTTAATTCGTCCCACGCGGCTTTAAGTCCGTTGTAGACAAAAATGCCTCCTCCTGCGCTTTGAATGCGACGTACTAGATTCATGACGCGTTGCCGGTTTTTGCCAAGCGTGGTTAACGGAATGATACGGTGCGCGGTGCTGTCCACCGCAAACACCGTGACGGCATCGCGGTCGCCCAGCAATTCAATAGCGCGCGCGGCGCCTGCATTAGCTAAATCCATTTTGGTGGCGCCACCGCCCACGACGCCTGCGGACATGCTGCCTGAACGGTCCATCACAATCGCCATGGCTACCGCCAGCTTCCGGTGTTCCTGTTTCAGTTCCATGGATACAGGCAGCAACGGATCCACGGGGGATTCAAAATAGCCTCCCGCGGCGTAGCTGTTGCGTCCCCCGGTTATCAGCAACCCTCCGCCTTGTTCGCGCACATAAAAAGGAATGGCTTCAAGAAACGACGAAGGCAAGGCATACGCGGGCACGTTGTTCAAAATAAGCGCGCGCGCGCCGGTCAAGCGGCCTACGGTGGCTGCGCGCGCGTCGGTGATGGTTTCTACGTCAAATCCTTGCGCGCGCAATAACGGCGCTAAAGGATCATCCGCATACGCGGTAACCAGCAATACGCGCGGACCTCCGCGCATCTCCACCCAGGCTTGCTGCTGGTTGTTGCCGGGAAAAGCATCCTGGTCGGGATGCAATTCCAAGCGGTATTGAACAGCGCCCGATTCGTTTAGCGCGTCGGTCCAGCGAACGCGCCCGCGTCCCAGGCGTAGCGTCACATCGGCGCGCGCAAGCACAGTGTCGTTCCGGTACAGCACGCAAGGGACGATTCCGTCCGGGCGGCCTCCGAGGCGAGCTTCGATAATAAACGGCTCGCCGGGAAGAACCCGTTCAGGGACTATCAATTCTTCCGCGCGCACGTCGGCGGCATGATCGCTTGTCAACAGGCGGATATCCAAAGGTATGCCTTGATCCAGAAGTCGTTGCCCTGCTTCATCAAGCGGTTCCGTGCTGTACCCGTCGGTAACAAGCAGGATGCGGCTGGGACGTTTGCTTTCCGCGCTGGAAAGCGCAAATTGCAACGCGCTGGCTGTGCGTGTGGCATGCCATTGATCGGGGTACAGAATGGTTTGGCGAGATTCGCGTGGACCAATTTCGCCTGCATAATCCACGTAAAATAAGCCATCGTCTTTTCCCCGGCCTTGCTCAATCAAGTTTTCCAGTTCCGCTTGACGCGCTTGTATCATGTCGCGCGCGGAAAGCGATTGATCAAACAAGACCCATAAATCGAGCCCTTTTTGTTGGCGGTAGAACGATGGATTCAGCCAAACCAGTAGCAGCAATATGCCTACCGTAAGGCGTAACGGTTTAAGCAGACCCAGCGCGGGCATCATCCATGCCCCCAACAGCCATAAAGGAATCAAAATCAACGCTTCCGGATGGGCAAGCTGCATCATACTGCCCTGTTCCTTTCTCTGGCTATAGCATACCAACTCCCCACAACCGTCAACCCCAGCAACGCCAGCCACAGCGGCGCTAATGGATCTGCCCGGCGCAGGGTTTGCGCGCGTTCCGGCGAAATATCCTCCAGATCATTGCGACTTGACGCTGCGCTGAAATCGGCTTCGCGTGTTTCGGCAAAATTAGCGGCGCCATCAAAGCGCGTCACGCCTTCGTGCTCGATGGTGAACCAACCGGGCAGGGTGGGGGCGCGGGCATAAGACGCGCCTGTGCGGGCCATGGATTGGTTTAATTCCGCCATCCCGGTTTCCGTGCCGGGAATATGCGTGCGCTGTTGTTCCAGAAAACGATGCACAAGTAGAAACAGGGAAGGATGCCGCGCGGCATTGGATTCTTCGACATCAAATCGTAGATGCAATTGTTCGTTTGGCGGCGTGCCGCGCACAAAAACCAACGGTTGCTCGTCTATCCATAACAGAACCTGCTCGTTATCGGCGGGCGGAGGTCCGGGCAACGCGCGCCCCATAAAATCGTGCCATGACAAATCTTCCACCAACGGATGGGATTCCGCCAGGACATCCCCGTATACGCGTTCGGATTCGTTGGTGGCGGCATCATAAAAAACAATCGCGGCGCCATCCCCGGGCGATGTGGTCCATGCTATATGCGCGTCGTCGGGCATAGCCGCGGGCGCGAGATCCGGCAAAGCTGCGATGACCCGTTCGGCCCATCGGCGCGAAGGTTCGTGTGCCACCGTGATGGCGGTGCGAAGCAGCGGTCGTTCGGGCCGCGCAAGATAAACGGCGTCGTCCAGCGTAAACCGGTCGGATTGTAACACCAGACGCGCGCGTTTCACGCCCGGCGGCGTGGTGCCCTCCAGCACGCGCACACGACCCGGTTCAATCCGCGTTACGTTGTTCGCAAGCGCCTGGCCATCGGCTCCTCCTTCAAGCGTCCACGATCGTTCCACGGGCGTGGCTCCGTAGTTCAAAAGAGCTACGCGCCAATGCAGGGCGTCCTGGGAGGCGGGCCATGTTTGCGCGCCCGCAAAACCCGCTTGCTCAAAAGATTCGCCCACGGATACAACGGCGACGTACGGAGGGATATTGGATGGGACGTGGTCGGTGACAAAAGCCACGACGCCTTGCGGCCCGACTAAATCTTTGGCGCGGGCGAAGGTTGTGGACGGGTCATGTTCGCCGGAGTCGGGAGACCACGCCGTCAGCGCATCCAGCATCGCTACGCGATCATCGCCAGCATACAACGCAGGCCGGGTCGGGTCCGAGCTAAGGACGTACCATGCCGTGCGTGCCGTGGCGCGATCAAGCGCGTGCGTTTCATGGTTTATTGTCTCGCGTGCTTCGCGTGTGAAGGCGGTCATGGAATAGGAATTGTCTATGACCAGTGCGATGGATTGCATAAAATCCTGCCGAAGAAACATGGGTTTGCTTAAAAGGATCGTGGCGAGAAGGACCGCGAGCAATTGCAGCCACAGGGGAATGGAATGGCGCAGGCGCTGCAACACCGCGCCTTGCCGGTTTTCTTCGGGCACATGGTCGAGTAAAAATAATGTGCTGATTTCAATGCGTTGCGTACGACTTTGCAGAAAGTGAATAGCCAGCACAACGGGAATGCCGAGCAGCATCCATAAGCCAAGCGGTTGACCTAGCATCACGTCCATGCTTCGACCACTCCATTCGGCAAAGCTTCCGCGCGCAGCGCTTCGCCGAGTTCTCCATCGCTTCGCACGCGCGCGAGTCGCGCATTGCAGCGGCGCGCCTGATCGCGCCATGCCTCGATATGACGGGCATACGCCTCGTGGTATCGCGCAAGCAACGCGGTATCCACGCGCTGTCTGCGCGCGGTGTACGTTTCGCAATCCACCAATTCCACATTGCTGGACCACGGAGGATTTTCTTCTTCGCGCGCGTAAGGAACCAAAAGCGTGATCCGGCCTTTGCCCGCGGTCAGCGGGCGAAGAATGGATTCAGGAGCTTGATCAAACAGTAAATCTGAAATGATTAAACGTAACGAAAGCGGGCGGAGAGGCATGTGACGAAAATCAGGGGGAGCGGGATCGAGGGTATTCGATTCTTCGGGCATCCATCCGCCGGATAATAATTTAGGCAAAGGAATGCGCTCGTGGCGCGATCCGGTAACCGCGTAGCTGTAGACAGAGCCGCCCAGCGCAGCCGCGCTTTCGGCGCAGAAATAAATCAATTCGAGTGCGCGATCCCGCTTCCCCGGATGGTAAAGCATGGAGCGCGACGTATCGAATAACAAGTCCACGCGCGGACTGACTTCTTCGCGGTACAGCTTCATAATGTATTGTCCGCTGCGCGCGTACGCGGCCCAGTCCAGATAGCGCGGATCGTCGCCGGGCAGATAGGGGCGATGGTCCTGGAAGTCAATGGAACTTCCGACCCCGGCTCCGGCCCAATTGCCGACCGCGCCTTTCCATGCGCGGTGCTGCAACGCCAGACGGACGTGCTTGGCCACTGAAGCGGCGTGCGCGTGCAGTACGCGCATGGCGTCAGAAGTAGCGATGGGCGCCGAGTGAGAATTCACGGTTATCTCTTCCCAGCCAGATGAATTCCGCGCGCACAAGCCAACCGCTATTCATGCGTATATCCGCGCCAAACAACGCGCCAAATTCGTTGGTATGCTCGAAATCGGTGCCGTCGAATTCTCCGGACACGCGCGTGTAGACGGGTCCTGCGCGTAACGCGTATCCCGAAGGGTCAAAGGGACGCTGCTCTTGCTCGCCCAGGCTGTTAATGCGGTAGGCGATGATGGTTGCGACGCGGGCATCCTGCCATGTAAGCGTGCGATCTTCGTTAAAGTCGGATTCCGCGTCGCGGTAGGAGCCTTCGATTTCGAGGCTAAGCAATTCCTTGCTTCCGACCACCGGCGAAGCTTGCATGGCGTATTCAAATACGGACAACCCCGCGCCGATGCCCCAGACAAGCCCGGCGCCCCCGCGATTGCTTTCTACATCCGCTTCCGCGGCGCCAAGATCGCCCCATACGTGAAGCGAAGGGGCAAGTCGAATGCCTAGCCGCGCAACAAGTTGTCGGATATCCGTGTCCACGCGTGCGGCGTCTGTGTCATATTGGCGGCGATCGAAATGCAGTCTGGCGCCCATATTCCATCCCGGTTCTTCGACCACGCGGACAAGCGCGCTTTCCGTGGCCAACATTTGATCGGCTGACACAGGGAGCGAAACTCCCGCGCCACCGGTAAGAGAGATAAGCAGTAAAGCAAAATATGACAGATGTGTTTTCATGGGCCAAATCATCCTTAATCGGTTAACGCCGTCCGCCGTAGTGGCCTGACCTTAATAAGGCGTGGCATGATTCTATGATAAAAAGTCGGCCCGGGCCAATCACGAAATTTGGACAAGCCAGTCTGCTGTGATCCGTGTGTGTTGGTGCAAAATCGGGTCTCGTCCTCCGAAGGAGGATATCGTCCGCCACCTATTACCGTGTGCGAATCTACGAACCTTGATTGGGCCTGTTCCATTGACAGTAGCCCTATCTCGCGTATCGTTGAATAAACGGGATAACGAGGGAGATAGCATGACACAGCCACGCGGTAAACCTGTAGACATGAAGCTGGCTATGCAAAATCCGAGCCGCGTATTCTCCGGGCCGGAGGAAGTAGTCGGGCACGCGGATCTGTTACGCGAAGAGAAAATCGCGATCTTGCGTAGATGGGAATACGATGCGAGGGATATGGAAGTGGCGGATGAAGAGGGGATGCGGCAGTCCGACTGTGAGGAAAATTTGTTACGCCGCATACTGAGCCTCTTGGTAACACTGGATGCTCCTCTGAACGGTGATACCTCCACGCCCATGAAGCAGGGCCGCGCCTGATAATTAAAGAAGTGCGCGAGTATTTATCTCCCATACTGTTATTGGTTAGAGTTTATTGGTTAATGGGAAGAGAAAACCGGGGTCGGTATCGGGATCGTCCTCCGCAGGAGGATCGGGTCTCGTCCCCCGCCGGGGGGAAGTGTGTGCGTGCGTGGGTGTGTGGGTCGTTATCTGCCTCTCGCCCAAACATTCCTCCGCAGGGAATCTCACGCCAAGGCCCAAAGCCCCCAAGAAAGTGATTTGGAGTTATGTCCGATTGTTGAGGATCGGTCTTCCCCACGACCACCTTCCTAATCGTAATCGTGCTCGTAATCCTAATCTCCCCCGGCGATTACGATTAGGATTATGATTAAGATCTTCCCAATTGGCGCGTGCGTGGGACTTTCACTCCGACACTCCCCCACTCCCACACGTCCCAACAGCCTCATCCCTCCTTCACGGCTTTTCTCCATCATTTTCAATTGGATGCAAAGAGCCGCCCCTTATTCTCTGTCCCTTCCGAATCGTGATGAAGCTCTGGAAGGTGACGGCGGACGATTAGAAAGAGAAGAATCTGAGAATCATGGACCGGCCTCATAGCAGAACGCGACCTCGTCCCTGGCCCATTCATACTTTTTCAGAATCCTCCGCAGAACCGCAACAAAACGGTCCACATCCGTAGATGTTTTCCCGTAGAACTCGACCTCGCGCCTCCCCGAAAAAGCGAGCGCGATCTGAATTATGGCTTTATGTACATCCAAGCCTATGTATACTTTCTTCATGGCGTGTCCGTGCCTCCGTAGGCGGCAGTAGATGACATAGTCACTCATCCTTTCTTGCGGGAACGCGAATGGATGTAGGGCGCGATGAGAACCTTGAGGAGTTCGAGGTCATTGTGTAATACTTCATCTCGGCTCTTAGGGGTTGGTGTCCTGGGCGAGGACGGTCGTCGCCCAGGAGCCTTTTTAGCAAATAACGCGATCCGCTAAAGGCTTAGATGAGAGTCAAGCGGCTTGACCTTACAGCCCTCCGTCAAGCAAGCTTGCCTTGGGCTTAAGGTTAGCCGCAGCCACATTAGCCACGAAAATAGATTATTGACAGCTATGCGCCATTGGCGTACTGTATTGACTTGATTATATTCAAGGAAACAACGGTTTTTACCCGACAGATCAGCAATCTGATCTCGGATGACGCGTATCGCGAATTCCAGCAGGAGTTGATCTTCAACCCGATCGCTGGTGATCTGATCAAGGGAAGCGGCGGCCTTCGGAAGATTCGTTGGCGTTCCGCATCAGGCGGGAAGCGCGGTGGCATCAGAGTGATATACTTCTGGTACATGGCCGACAGCGAGATCTTTCTACTCCTTGCCTACGGCAAGACCGAGAAAGCGGATCTATCGGCCAAGGAGATCAAGATTCTGAAAGCCTTGGTTGAGGAGAATATGTGATGAAGAAAGAATTGTTTGACGAATTGGTTGAGAGTATTGAGGAAGCCGGAAAGATACGGAAAGGCTTAGCCAAGCCTTCCCGCGCCTTTCAATTTGGTCCCGTGGATGTAAAACGCATGCGCAAAAGGCTCAATGTATCACAATCTCAGTTCTCCCTTATGATTGGCGTCAGCAAGTCAACCCTGCAAAACTGGGAACAGGGGCGAAGAGAGCCCGAAGGCCCGGCAAAGGCTCTTCTGCGTGTCGTTGAAAAGCGACCGGAAGCGGTCCTTGAAGCTTTGCAGGCATGAAACAGGAGGCACATAATCTATGTCCCCAATGGCCATAAGCGGAGGCGGCACGGAATCAATCCGTGCCGCTCCCGATAAAAAGTAGCGACCTCAGAACACGCACGACAACTTGATGAACCCGTACCGTCCCGGCGCGGGCACTTCATCGCCGACGCCCAGATCGCCGGTGGCGAGTACAGTTTCGCGGGTGAGATGTTCGTGATATTCCTCGTCGAACAGGTTTTCGATGCCGGCCTCCAAGCGCAGTGCCCGTGTAAGTTTCACGCCGCCCCGCAGATGAACAACCGCGAAGGACGGTGTTTCGTCCTCGGGAAACGCCGAATCGATCTTGTCCTGCCGCGCGGCAAAACGAAGTCCGAATTCCGCCGCCCACGCGCGGGCGCAATCCGACTTGAATTGAAGCGCGGCGGCGCCGCTCAAGGGCGGAATCTCCGGCAGGTCGCGGTTGCCGGTGGTGTTTTTTCCTCGCACATACGCAAGCGAGGCCGGAACGCTGAATCCGGCGGGAAGATCTATCTCCGCCGCGATTTCGCCACCGTACAACTCCGCGTCCACGTTGCGGAAACCGCGCAAATTGTCGGGCACGCCGTCGCTGTTGAGGTCGATTTTTTGCAGGCCGGTTTCGAGAACGTAATCATCCACGCGGGCGGCGAACGCGGAAACTTGCACGTCCGCGTGCTCGCTGGTCCAGCGGACGCCGGTGTTGATGTCGTAACGCTTTTCCGTCTCCAACGCAGGATTGCCGATCAGGTAGCCGCCCGGTGCGGGAGAGAGCGCGAAGTACAATTCGCTGGCCGACGGATAACGCTCCGTGCGGCCCGCGCCGATGTAGGCGCTCCAGGCATCGTCACCCGCCCAGTCTATCTGCACGTTGCCGGAGTAAAGCGTCTCGTCACGGTCGGTGCGGGCGGCGGCGGGTCCGTTAAATCGGGCGTATTGATCGCGCACCGTGGTGAATGAACCCGCGCCCATGGCGAGACGGGCGTCCGCCTTGCCCGCGCTGCTTTCGGCTTGATCGACACGGGTGCCGGCGCGCAGGGACCACGGCTTATTGATGTTCCAGTTCCACTCGCCAAACAACCCGTAGGTGTCGATCTCGATATCCGGCCAGATCGGATCCTTCATGGTCATGCCGGTGGCGGCCATGCGGCGGGTGCGGGTGGCATCGCGGCGGAGCGCTTCGGCGTCAACGCCGGCGGTAAGGAGGTGATGTTCCGCCGCGCGCCAGTCGGCATCGAGGCGTCCCGAAATCGTTTCCGCTTCGGACGGTGTTTCCGCCTGCATCATTCTGCGGTTGCTTTTGCGATCGTTGTTCATGAGGTGATCGACGAACGAATAACCGCCTTGGACCTCGATCCGCTCCAGGGTGCCGTCAAGCGGAGCGAGGCGGTAACCCAGCGTCAGAATGGTCGAGTCGCTTTCCACCACGTCCATCGGCAGGGAAGGATAGTCAACATCCTCTTCGTGCTTGAACTGGGCGTGACCGTACAAGCGGCTGAAATCGTTTGGGCGATAACCGAGCGAGAGCGATACGCCTTGTTCCTCGATATTGGCCGGAACGGTGGTGCCATCGCCGGAGGTGTAGTCGTTCAAGCTGGCGGCGGTGACCGTGGTGCGCGCGTCGAGATCGTCCGTTCCGCCTTCCACGGCGGCACCGGCGGTGTAGCCGTCGCGTCCTTCATTCCAGAGCACTTCAGCGCGCGCGGAGATGCTTGTGCCGGCGTTTGCACCGCGATCGTAATCCGTTTCGAGCAACAGCATGCCGCCGGTCGCGCCGCGCCCGAGGGTCACGGAGGGCAGGCCCTTGACCACGCGCACGGCGTCGAGTGACATGGTGGAGATGTACACGGCGGGCGGGTCCATGCGCGCCGGACAGGCACCGTGGAGCGGATGAGCGCCTGCGAGGGTTTTCACGCGTTCCGCGCCGAGGCCTCGGATTACCGGTTCGGCGGCATTGGCGCCACGGCGGACGAGTTCGACACCGGGAATTTGCGCGGCGGTTTCAGCGGCGTTGATCGCGACCGCCTCTTTTTGATCGGCATAACGGATGCGATCCGGGCCGGATGATACGGGCGGCGCCGTGATGACGATTTCGTTTAACAGGATGGATTCTCCGGCCGCGGCCGGGATAACGGACGAGAGAAGGATCGCTGCGACGGCGATACAGATATGGATGAATTTCATGCGTTCCTTAAAGATTTAAATGATGGGTGAATACCGCGTCGCGCGACGCTGGTTCGATTGACAAACGACGACAAAAGAAGGGGTCAAGTGAACATGCTTCGGGGCGGCGGTACGGGCGGGCGGTGCCGCTCCGTGCTCGATGGATTGTTCTCGTCGCCGGGAAAATCAACCGGGCAAAGCGCCTGGATGATCTGCGCCATGGCGGGACAGGGAACCGCGAGCCACTGCAATGGCGGCGATAGTGCGCTCAAGTGGTGGGTTCCCTGTTCGTGTTCTTTGGCCACCTTGATCGCGGTGCACATCGGACACGGGTGGTCGCCATCGAAGGTTTCGCGGATGCCGGTTTCGATGCCGGAGCGCGCGGTGTACGTAACCAGCATGCCGCCCCAGGCGATGACTTGAAGCGCGCCCCAGTGAAGCTGGGTGAAGATCAACAATGCAAGAAGCGCGAGAAGGACGCCAAGTTTTACGAACGCCGGACTCATGGGTAAACTATGACGTCGTGCCAGCGTTTGTGTAAATGAAAAAAACGGCCTGATAAGAAATTGCTTTTTAGGCAGTTCCCGGTGAGGGGCCGCTTACGTGGAGGCTGTGGGGACACAGCTTTTATGTCCTCACTCCCAAGCATTCCTTTTCAGGAAATCTCACGCCAAGACCCAAGGACCCCAAGAGAGTGGTTTGTTTTCTGTCCGATTGTTGAGGATCGGTTTTCCCCACGACCACCTTCCTAATCATAATCGTGCTCGTACAGGGTTTCACGAAACTCGCAAAATACTCATTATAAAGCACTTACGACGGCGCGGAAAACGTCATTTCCTAAACATCGCAACTTGCTTCTGATCAATAACTTACAACGACACGGAGTCATTGTTTCTGAATTTACCCCCTGAATCCGGCCCCTTTTCCTCCGGTTTTCGGGCCGGTTTAGGAAGAATTTTGTTTTGTGAAACCCTCACCTCCATATCCTG